>CDZG01061800.1_pt1 | contig 81091 bp, 70 predicted proteins | sample 557741 | NCBI WGS metagenome assembly CDZG01 (sample SAMEA3182086, study PRJEB8094) | gut metagenome | biome: human; feature: gut; material: Stool; isolation source: human stools | place: Canada | collected 2013-01-21
TAATAAATTTTATTATTATTTCTTTATAAGGTTCCATTAAAAACATCTCCTAAAACTATTTTAACCTGTTTTAGGTTAAAAATCAAGAATTAAATTTATATAGCTTATATTATTTATGGTGATTGAATTGTATGAGCATATAAGAAGTTTAAGAGAAGACCGAGACTTATCCCAAAAAGAAATTGCGGCAATACTCGGAATGTCACAAACAGGCTATTCAAAATACGAAACCGGGGAAAATGATATTCCAACGCAAATTTTGATAAAGCTTGCAGAATATTACGACACAACTACCGATTATCTGTTGGGCAGAACAGACGAACCGTAAGGCAGCAATAAAAATAGGCTCCCTCTGACGAGGGTGCGGGGGTCCCGAGGACACCTCTGCAAAGCAGGAGCACCGACCGAGGCGGCAGCCGAGACGCTGTCAACGGAGTTGGCTGAGGGGTATTTATTTGAAATTAAACTTTTTCACTATGCTTTAGTCTGTAACAATCCCTCAGTTTCGCTTCGCTCAACAGCTCCCTTTACACAAGGGAGCCTTTATTTTTTATTCCGCATTACGTATTCCGAATTCCGCATTAAATTTAACTGTTTACTTTTGTTCTGCGAAATGCTATAATATAATCCGTGACTTAAATGTTTCACGTGAAACATTTACAGGGAGGAATAAAAATGGGGAAGATAATCGCCGTTGTTAATCAAAAAGGCGGCGTCGGAAAGACCACAACTGCCGTAAATCTCGCCGCGGGAGTAGGCATTGCCGGCAAAAAGGTGCTTTTGGTGGACGCCGACCCGCAGGGCAACTCGACAAGCGGCTTTGGAATAAACAAAAAAGAGGTAAAAACCACTTCATATGAGCTTTTAATAGGCACGGGCAAGCTGGAAAACGCCATAGTAAAGACGGAATATAAAAATGTAGACGTTGTTCCGTCCTCAATGGATTTAGCTGCGGCGGAGGTTGATTTAATTGAAATAGAACACCGCGAGGCGCAGCTTAAAATGACCCTTGCCGCCTCGCGGGATAGCTACGACTACATATTTATAGATTGTCCGCCGTCCTTAGGACTGATAACGATAAACGCGCTTAACGCCTGCGACACGGTGCTTGTGCCGATACAGTGCGAATATTTCGCGCTTGAGGGACTTTCGCAGCTTATGGCGACGGTACGACAGGTAAAAAGGCTTTACAATCCTACCCTTGAAATTGAGGGGATAGTGCTTACAATGTACGACGGGCGGCTGAATCTGACGGGTCAGGTGGTAGCCGAAATTAAAAAATACTTTGCCGATAAGCTTTATAAATCGGTAATTCCGCGTGCGGTAAGGCTTTCCGAGGCGCCGAGCTACGGTATGCCGATACAGTATTACGACAAGCGCTCAAAGGGCGCGGCGGCGTATGACGATTTAACCAAGGAATTTTTGAAGAAGAACAGGAGAAGATGAAATGGCTGTGAAAAAAGGCGGACTCGGCAGGGGACTTGACTCCCTTTTCAGCGAAAACGCGACCGACAGCGACGGCGCGGTAAAATTAAATATAAACGATATTGAACCCAACCGCGACCAGCCCCGAAAGGACTTTGACGAGCAGAGCATTTCGGAGCTTGCGGACAGCATTGCGAGGCATGGACTTATACAACCTATTGTGGTTAAACCAAATGCAAACGGCAGATACAGTATAATTGCGGGTGAACGCCGCTGGCGCGCAAGCCGCATTGCGGGGCTTAATGAAGTGCCTGTTATAATAAAGGACGCGGACGAGCAGACCTTAATGGAATTAGCTCTTATAGAGAACCTGCAGCGCGAGGATTTAAACGCGGTTGAAGAGGCGCTCGGCTATCGCTCGCTTATTGACGGCTACGGGCTTACTCAGGAAGAGGTTGCAAAGCGAATGGGCAAATCACGCAGCGCAGTGACTAACGCCTTGCGCCTGCTTGCCCTTAACAGCACCGAACTGGAGGCCTTGCGTCGCGGCAGCATTACTGCGGGTCATGCGCGCGCCCTGCTTTCGTGTGATGACGAAAACACGCGCTCCAAAATGCTGCTTGCCGCAGCGGACGGCGCGTCTGTCCGTGACCTTGAAAGAATGGCGGCAGCCGCAAAAAAGGCGAAAGCAGCGGCTAAAAAGCCCGCAGAGCCTAAACTGACCTTTTACAGCGAGGTTGAGCTTTCCCTTAAAAACGAAATGCACAGAAAGGTACATATAAACCCCTCCGGCAACGGCAAGGGCACGCTTACAATTGAATTTTTAAGCGACGACGAGCTTGCCGAGTTTGCGAAAAAGCTATCGGAATAATGCACTTATGCCGTGTGGGCACCCTATTTCTGTGCGGACAGAAATAGGGGAAAGAACCGTCGGAAACCCTTTCAATTGGGTTTCCGAACCTTCCTGAATGACCAAAGGGGCAAACTCCCCTTTGGATACCCCTACTGCGTAAGGGTGTAGATGGAGCAGTTACAGGATAATTGTTTCTCCGAAATTTAATGAATATACGGTTGTTATTTTAGAAAGATATATTCTACTAACTAATTAGGAATGGAGTAAATTGTGAATTCAACAAACTTAATTATAATAAAAGGATTAGTAGTACTCTGGGTAATTCTTATAATTGCTGCTGCTTTAATTATTGATGCTCAAAATAAAAAGAAAAAAGCACAGGAACTTCAACTAAAACTTTTAATGAAAAAAAGTAATGATTCCGCCTCGCCGAGTATAGATGAAGACATAGAAAAACTACCGTACAGGCGGAAATTTTTGCTTACTAAAAACGAATACTGGTTTTATAAAAGTCTCAAAGAAATAGCGGATAAATACGGCTTTGCCGTTTTGGCGAAAATTCGCTTTGCCGACTTGGTTGAGGTAAGCGCCGAGGCGGATAAAAAGGAATATATGAAGTATTTCGGCAAAATCAAGTCAAAGCACATAGATTTTATTCTTTGTAAAAAGGATAATTTATATCCCGAGCTGTTAATAGAGTTAAATGACAGTTCGCATAACAAAGAGGATAGAATAAAAAGAGATGAATTTGTAAAGAAAATTGCCGAAAAAGTCGGCTACAAAATGGTATTTGTAGACGGTACGCAAAACCTTGAAGAAACGATAATAAAAGCGCTTGAAATTAAAAGCGAAAACAATAACGACCCACCGATAGTTGCGAATTAAAAAGGCAAAACAACGCGGAAGGTAAATGTGTTTGGAATAAGGGCGTATGCGCGAAGCGCATTTATTCCGCATTCCGAATTCATAATTCCGAATTAAAAAAGTGAGGATTTTTAAAAATATGTGGTTTATATTATCTTTGGTTACAATTATGTTTTGGGGCGGGTCGGATCTGTTTTCAAAAATGGGCTCCGATTCGACCGATAAATACAGTCATTGGAAAATAGTAGTCGCCGTGGGTACGGTTATGGGTCTGCACGCGACTTTTGAGCTGCTCACGGGGGCAAAATTCTATCCTGTGGACTTTATAAAGTATTCGCCCGCAATAATCTGTTATGTTTCCTCGATGATCTTGGGGTATGTGGGGCTTAGGTACATAATGCTTTCGGTTTCATCGCCGATATGCAATTCATCGGGTGCGGTTGCCTGCATACTTTGCCTTGTATTTTTGCGGCAAATGCCCGATGCCTTAAGCTGGGCAGGAATTGTTCTTGTGTGCGTGGGTGTTACGGGGCTTGCGTTTGTTGAAAAGAAGTATGACGAGGAGGCACACGCTTTAGCCGATAAGGCGGAAAACAAAAAATTCAAATCGGGCTTTATTGCGGTATTCTTCCCGATTTTCTATTGCCTGCTTGACGGGCTGGGCACCTTTGCCGACGCGATACTGCTTGATAAGGGCATAGTCGGCGAGGACTCTGCGAATATTGCATACGAGTATACATTCTTTATAATGGGCATTGCCGCGTTTGTTTATGTTTATGTAATTAAAAAGCAAAAACCGAGCTTTAAATGGGATTTACCCAAGTGGCTCGGTGCGGGCTGCGAAACAGCGGGGCAGTTCGCCTATATTTATGCGATAGGGGATAATCCCACCGTAGCTGCGCCGATGATTTCATCTTACTGTGTGTTCTCGGTGCTTCTCTCGCGCATATTCTTAAAGGAAAAGCTTTCGTTTAAGCATTATTTAATAATTTTCACCGTATTTGCGGGAATTATCCTTATGGGCGTTTCCGAGGGGCTGGCGGAGTAATTTCAAATTGTATTGTAGGGTCAAAATACAGCCCCGTGCGGATTTTAAGAATGTTTTACAGCCTCCCCGTTTTTGGGGGGCTGTTTTTTTCTGCAAACAAAAGGATTAAAAAGCATGCGGAATGCTATTCGGGAGCGTCCGCAGAGCCCTGCCAAATAACAAGCAGCGTTCCGTTTTTAACGCTGACCGTTGCCGGCTTGCCCGTAAATTCATTGCTTACGCCTAACGGGAAGTCACAAGCAAGCTCGGTGTTTTCAAGCGGGTATAAAACGCCGCGAAGCGTAACGCCCTCTGCCTTGCCGCTCATAGCAAAGACCGAAAGCGTGCCCTCGCGCGCGGTGAAATTCATTTCACCGTCGGTAATGCAGCAGGCGGTGTAACCGTTAAAGCAGAGATATCCTCTTCCGCCGCGGCGGGAGATATAGCAAAGTGTTTGGTAATTGGCAAAGGTGTGGTCGGGTCTGCCGCCGACCCCGCCGTATATTATAAAACGGTCGTACCCGCGCTCAAAGCCGGTTTTTATGGCAAGCATGGTGTCGGTATCGTCCTTCATTACGGGGTGGCGTATAACCTCGCCGCAATCCGGCACGAAGCCGAGCGAATCAAAATCCCCAACGGCAATATCCGGCAGTGCGCCGAATTTTTCTAGATGATTTATTCCCGAATCCGCTGCGATGACCAGATCCTCTTCATTTTTTTTAAAGCGGTCGGGCAGGCCGTCCGCCGCACCGAAAATATAACAGGTTTTCATTTTAATATTTTCACCTTAAACGAAAATTTTATGTTGAAAAATGTCGCGCAGAGCGTATAATAATATAGTACACATATTATTTTAACAGAAAAAAATCAAAACACAACATTTTTTTAAGGCGAGGTAGAAAATGAACTCAACTCTCAAAAAAACGCTTATCATTTCCGCGGCGGCATTGGCGGCTGCCGCTGTCGCCGTGGCGGCGGTCCTGTTTATTTTAAAGGCGGGGTCGCGCGCGGCTGACGCACGGCTTGACAATCCTCCGTCGTCATCCTCCTCCGCGGTACAGGCGGTGAGCTCAGAGCCGCCGGCACCCGTAGATAACGGTATACGCCTGGTTATATCATCCCCCGAAAAATCCGTTATAAGCGTGACCGCGCCGGAATTTACTTTCTCCGGCACATCCGACAGGGAAGAGCCGCTGACCGTAAACGGAACGGCGATAGAGCGCACAGAGGACGGATCGTTTACATACAGCGTCAACCTCAATGTCGGCAAAAATGTTTTTGCGTTTGAGCATAAGGGCGAGACCAAAACCTACACGGTCAATTACAGATATGTTATAATCGAAAGCTATTCGCCTTCAAGGGCACAGACCTATCCGAGCGGAGCTACCCTTGTAGTAAATGTTAAGGCGCGCAAGGGCAGCGCGGTAACAGCAACATTTAACGGTTCCACACAAAATCTTACCATTGCAAATAACAGCAATGATGAAAAATCCGATTTTATTTCCTTCAACGGCGTTTTCGAGCTGCCGAAGAATAACGCGCAGGATATCAACCTCGGAAAAATTGTATTTAAGGCAACGCACGCCGGCAAAAGCGAAAGCTTTTCATCGGGCGCCATAACCTGCAAAAAGAGCGATATTATAGTCGATTATGACCCGAAGGCGACTCCGACCGGCGGAAGATATATGAATGTCGGCTCGGGCTGTATTGCCGAAATAGTGGGCGAAACCGCCGAGACCTTTGACGGCAATGTTTCCGCCGCGTCCCTTAAAAACGGCTCTGTTGACTGGTCAAGACCCACCAACAATTATCTGCCGTGCGGAACGGTGGATTATTCATCACCCAATCCGGTTATTTACGAAAGCGGCTCGGTCAAAAACGAATATGTGACCCTGCGGGCGGGCTACCGTGTTTACAAGCAGACCCGCGATAAGCCGAATACCGGCTACAAGCAGATAACGAAGCAGTATATAGGCACACTGCCGGATCACAACGAAATCAAGGCGGCGGTAATTGAAAACGGCGATACGCATACCGTGCTGACGGTGAATACGGATTGGAAGGCACCCTTCTATTTCGATCTTCTGCCGCAGGCGTATGCTAATCCGTCAACACAGAATTACAATGTGTCAAGCGTTACATTCAGATATATAGATATTACCTTCTGCTATGCGACGGTGTTTGAGGGTGAAATTGCAATACCCGAGGACAATCCGCTGTTTGAAAGAGCGGAGATTATCAAAAACATGAATGCCGGCGGCACTGCCGTGCGTGATTATACCCTGCGGCTTTTCCTTAAAAAGCAGGGGGCATTTTACGGCTGGGACTGTGCCTATAATAAGGACGGACAGCTGGTATTTACTTTCCTGAATCCTAGGAAGATTACCGCTGCCGATAACGAATACGGCTTTAATCTGAACGGCGCGAAGATTCTTATAGATGTGGGCCACGGCGGACGGGACGGCGGAGCTGCGGGGCTCGGAAGCTTTGCGAACAGCTATTGCGAAAAGATCGCAAATCTTAATCTTGCCAAAAAAATAGAGGCAGAGCTTGTAAAAACCGGAGCCAAGGTGATAATGACCAGAACCGGGGATACCACAAGCTCAACCTTCGATAAAATCTCGATTCTAAAGCGCGAAAAACCGGATTACTGCATTGCGGTGCACCATAATTCCTCTGTGAACGGGGGAGCGAAGGGCTTCGGGGCGTATTATTCAAACGTGTTTTCCAAAAAGCCGTCGGAGTTTGTTTTGGCGCAGACCAAAGCCACGCCGCTTTATTCGGATTTTATATTCAACTGGCACTATTACTTTATGTGCCGCATAACCACATGCCCCGTAGTGCTTACGGAAAACGGATTTATGTCCAATTCCTCGGACTTTTCTATAATAAGAAACGACGCCAAAAATACCGAAAAGGCAAAGGCGATAACCCGCGGAATAGTGGATCATTTCCGCTCGATACAATAACAGATGCCGGATTCCGAAGGTTTAATATCAACAGCCCCTATGCCATGACTTTGCCATGACATAGGGGCTGTTGCAGACTTGATTCAATTCAAAATTTTAATATTCGTACCGTAATTGAGATTTTGTATTTCCGATATCTAAATTGCCGACTCGTCCTCCCGCATATCGTCAAGCGCATACTTACAGCACTGCAAAACCAATAAATTAAAAGAAATGCCGTTTTCCGCCGCCGTTTTGTTGAGCTTTTCAAAAAGCGGCTCGGTAAAACGCACGGTGCGCGGAATATTTGCACTTTTAAGCTCATTATCTATCTTAAACACATTATCACCCTTAACCAATATTATACCCATTTATGGTATCAGTTATATAACCTTAAGTGATTGCATTTATGGTTATATTGATGTATAATAATCAACGGTGATAAAAATGATGTGCGAAAACGAATATTGTATATATCAAAAAAACCGTGCCTGTATGCCTGATATAATTTCAATTGATGAATTCGGAAAATGCTCGGAGTGTATAATTCCGAATATTCCCCATGATTTTTTGGAAGGGCTCAAACGGGAAACACTCAAAATTATCGAATCGTCAGATAAGCAAAAATCGTTTTAAAACAGACGAATTTTATTTGTTTCGGTCTGTCGATAAGCTTATGCTTTTGCGCCGAAGCTAATCCTGTTCGTCTGCCTTAAGGGTATTGTATTCGTTCGCTATGCTGAACCAGGTGTTAAAGCCCACAAGCCCGCTTTGCGGCAGCCCGAAAAGGCGCTGAAAGGTATAAACCGCGTCGCGCGTTTGCGTGCCGTAATACCCCGTAACGGGAATTTCGGGTATTTCGGGGTATACTCTGCCGATATACGACAGATAGGTTTGAATATCGCTTACGTTTTCACCCTGCGAGCCTACGCTCAAAACATAACCGGGGTATATTTTTGCAAGCCCGCTTTCATAGCCCGCGGGCAGCGACTGCACGCTTGCGCGGTATTCGCGGTTTAAAACGTTCCAAAGCGCGGCGTTTGCCCTGCCCGTTACGGGCAGCCCGTAAAAGCGTTGAAAATTTTCGACCGCCTGAACCGTAGCGGGGTCAAACACGCCGTTTACGGTTACGGGGTCAAGCTCTGGGTTAAGGTAGGCTATAACGTCCATATAATATTGCAGCGCCTTGACCGGAAGCCCCTCCATTCCCGCAGAAAGCTCGGGCGCGTAGGGCAGAGTCGCCTCGCCTATGTTTATACCCTCGCTTGTAAGCTCGGAAAGCTGCTTTACGCCGTTGTAATACCGCTTTATTGTGTACCATGTGGCTTTATCCACCTCACCCGTTACGGGCAGCGAAAATATGCGTTGAAACGCCCGCACGGCATCCTCGGTATCCACCCCGAAAAAACCGTTTTCAAGGCGGATTTTCGGTATTGCGGGGTAGTTTTGCGCTATTCGGTTAAGCTCGGTCTGTATCACCTTTACGCTGTTTGAATCGTCTCCGGGGCGGAGCGGCTCGCCGGGATACGATTCGCCGACCGAATCAACAGGCGTATCGGTAAGAATCCGAATATCGTCGCCGTAAAAGCTTTTCAGTATTTCAAGGGGTGACAGTCCCTGCTCCGCAAGCGGAACGGTTCCCCACTGCGACAGCCCCGCGCATGTAGAGGTGGTGCCGTTGCAGAACTGTGTGAAAAGGGGCTGTATGCTGCCCTCGCGCACCACGTATTCGTCAAATATTTCGTCCACAATATCGTTTATGTTTTCAAAAATATCCCTGTCGGGAACAAACGCTTGGTCATACCTTGTGGTGTTGGTTATATCAAAATCATACCCGCGCGAGCGGTACCACTCGGTGTAAATCCGGTTGAGCGCATAGCTTATAATTGCGTAAATATTCGCACGCAGCGCGTTTTCGGGCCAGGTAGGGTAAATTTCGCTCGAAGCGACGTTTTTAATGTAATCAACAAACGGCACCACCACGTTTTGTGCAGCAGAATCGGGCGCGCCGAGGTGCACTGTTATGGTTTCGGGTATTACGGGAGCAATGATGTCAGGCATAATATCACCCCTTTTTAAAGCTCAAACGATGAAAATTCGTTAAAGATTATCGGGTCGGTTCTGCCGCCCGCAACCGCCTTCGGCAGCATATCGGATCTCTGCACCGAGGCTATTCCCGAAAATACGGGTATGTTCAGATGTATGTTGTCAAGAAAGCCGTCGGCCGAAATCAGCAGATTGTAAAGTGTATACGGCAGGGCGGGCGCGCCCGATGTCATTGAAAGCGATTTCGGAGGCGCATCCAGCAAAAAAACGCGCGTTTTGCCGCTTTCGTCGGTTACGGCGCTGTCCAGAACCGTCATGCTGTCGGGCGAGCCTGTGAAAACCGTCACCCTGGCGCCCCTGACCGGGTAAATATTCGCAACCGATGTGACCCATGCCGAAATCCTGCCCTTTTCGGGCGGCGTTGGTTTTTCTTCCGTTTCAGTCGGTTCCGAGTTCATAGCCGCGTAGGTCGCGGCTGCGGCGGAAGATATGCCGCCGTATTTTTCGAGCATTTCTTTTCGGTATTTTTCTACTAAAGATTTATCCATGCATTATCACCCCGTTGATATTTTATGCAGTGGTTGAAAAATAGGTTCTTATGGTATATAATTGCATTTAAGGAGTTGATTTGCGAATGATAACTTTAAAGAACAGCATGATGACGGTTGATATCGACACTAACGGCGCGGAGATAAGGCGCATAACCGTAAACGGAGAGGACAGACTTTGGAACGGAGACCCTGCCGTATGGCATGGCACCGCACCAGTGCTTTTCCCGATGTGCGGAGGGCTGCGTGACGATAAATTTACACACGACGGAAAGGAATATCACCTTGCAAAGCACGGCTTTGCAAAAAAAATGAATTTTGAGGTTGAAAGCAAAACCGAAACCGCGGCGGTATTGCTGCTTAAAAGCAATGAGGAAACCCTGAAGCAGTTCCCGTGGGAGTTTGAATTCAGGGTGAAATTTGCGCTTGACTGCGGCAGAATCGCCGTGACCTACGATGTGAAGAACCTGTCGGACGATACCATGTATATGTCCTGCGGAGCGCACGAGGCTTACGCCTGCCCGGAGGGAATCGAGCAGTACGATGTTATATTTGAGCGCGAGGAAACGCTGAATGCCTGGAATCTTAACGGCAATCTGCTTGACGGCACCGTAACGCCCGTGCTTAAGGAAAGCAGAGTTCTGCCGCTTTATAACAGATATTTTGATGTTGACGCGCTGGTCTTCAAGGATATTAAGTCACGCTTTGTAACACTCAGAAACCGCGTTACGGGCAAGAGCGTAAGCCTTGATTTTACCGGCTTTGAGTATTTTCTTTTGTGGACAAAGCCGGGAGCTGGCTACGTTTGTTTAGAACCGTGGAACGGGATAACCCCGCTTGAGAATTCAAGCTATGAGTTAAGCGAGAAGGAAGGCATAACCTCGGTAGAGCCGGGCTGCAGCTATGCGCTGACTCATAAAATTTATTTTTAAAAAAATAAAGACAAATCTTAAGTTATGGTGTATAATAAATTTATTATGCAATAAGGAGCGGTTTTTTCAATGTGTGGCTTTACCGGCTTTACCAATTATATAAAGGATGACGGCACGGTGCTCGGGCGTATGATGGACAGAATCGTACACAGAGGGCCTGACGCGTCGGGTCAGTTTGTGGATACCGATATTGCGCTCGGCTTCAGACGGCTCAGTATTATCGACCTTGCAGAGGGCGGTCAGCCTATGTTTAATGAGGATAAGTCCCTGGTGCTTGTCTTCAACGGCGAGATATATAACTTCAAGGAGCTGCGCGCAGAGCTGCTCGAAAAGGGGCATGTTTTTGCGAATAATTCCGACAGCGAGGTGCTGCTGCACGGCTTTGAGGAGTGGGGCGAAAGCATGGTGCCGAGGCTCCGCGGAATGTTTGCGTTCGTTATTTTCGACCGCCGCGACCGCTCGCTTTTTGCCGCGCGCGATATGTTCGGCATAAAGCCGTTTTACTATACCTTTATGGGCGAAAGCTTTATTTTCGGCTCAGAGATAAAGTCGTTTTTGGAGCACCCTGATTTTAAAAAGGAATTAAACGAGGAGGCTCTGGCGCACTACCTTTCGTTCCAGTATTCCCCTACCGAGGAAACATTCTTCAAGGGCGTTTACAAGCTGCCGCCCGCGCATTACTTTACCTTTAAAAACGGCGAAATGAAGAAAACGCGCTATTTCAAGCCCGATTTTAACGCGCAGGCCGGCGTGCTCGAATATTTTGCCGACCTTACAGATAAGGCTGTGCGTGAATCGGTTGCGGCGCATAAGATAGCCGATGTTGAGGTTGGCTCCTTCCTTTCAAGCGGTATTGATTCAAGCTATATTGCCGAGGCGGCAAACGTTGATAAAACCTTTACCGTCGGCTTTGAAAGCCCCGACGGCGACCGCTACAACGAAATACACTTTGCAAAGAAATTTGCCGATACAATAGGCGTTGAGAATATTTCAAAAATTATAACTCCCGAGGAATACTGGGGCACTTTCCCGAAAATTCAGTACCATATGGACGAGCCGCTTGCCGACCCCGCCGCAATAGCGCTTTACTTTGTAAGTCAGCTTGCGAGCAAATACGTTAAGGTGGTAATGTCGGGCGAGGGAGCGGACGAGCTTTTCGGCGGCTACCGCATTTACCAAGAGCCGATAACTCTTACCGCCTATGATAAGCTGCCCTTCGGTATTCGCCGCGTTATTTCAAAAATCTGCGGGCATTTGCCGCAGAAGCACGGCATAAACTACCTTGTGCGCCGCGGCAAAACGATTGAGGAGCGGTTTATAGGCAATGCCTCAATTTTCGGCGTCAAGGAGCGAAACACGCTGCTTAAAAGTGAGGCCGCGAAAAAAGCCGCAGCTCCGCAGGTGCTTTGCGCTAAGTTTTATGACGAGGTTAAAGACAAGGACGATATTACCAAAATGCAGTACCTCGATATAAATATGTGGCTTATGGGGGATATTCTTCTTAAGGCCGACAAAACAAGTATGGCGAATTCGCTTGAGCTGCGTGTACCCTTCCTTGATAAAAAGGTTATTGAGCTGGCGGAGACCATACCGCTTAATTGCAGGGTAAGCACCAAAACCACAAAATTAGCGCTGAGAAAAGCGGCAGAGAAAACCCTGCCGAAATTAACCGCCGAAAAGGATAAGCTGGGCTTCCCCGTGCCGATAAGGGTATGGCTTAAGGAGGATAAATACTATAACACGGTAAAGGAGGAATTTACGGGAGAAATAGCCGAGAAATTCTTTAATACCGAAAAATTGGTTGCACTGCTTGATAATCACCGTGCGGGCAAGGCGGATAACAGCCGCAAGATATGGACGGTATACACATTTATAATTTGGTATAAGCAATATTTTACGGAGGCTTAAATTTGAATTGCAGGGAGCGGAAAATACCGTCCCGTGTCAGTAGTGCGAAAAATTTTTTTGCGGCGGTAACGCCGCATTTTTCGTTTTTCCCATGCCTGTGCGGCGGAAAAACACCCTGTAAGCGAAAAATCGCTGAATAAGCGGTTTTTCAAGGGTACTGGGGTGGTATTGGCGGGGATAGAGCGCAGTCCGAAAATCCGTGATTTTCGAGCGAGCGGCATTCCCGTAGGGGAGCGTGTCGACTTTTTCGACACGCTTAGGGAGCGGAAATTTTCCGCTCCCTGTGAGTTTTTTGCCGCTTTTTGCGTGTAATAGGTGAAAAGCTTTTCAAAGGGGGACGGTCATACGGACAGCGGGGCCTTTAATTACCGCCGTTTCCGCGACGGTGGGGATGAAAACGGATTGGTCGAAATAATAAAAGAATACAAGGACGGGCTGATTTTTTACCTAAACAGCATTGTCGGCAATATTCATACCGCCGAAGAGCTGGCGGAGGATACCTTTGTGCTGCTCGGCACCAAAAAGCCGTGCGATAAGGGTACGGGCTCGTTTAAAACCTGGCTTTATACCATAGGGCGTAACATTGCGATTGACAGTCTTCGCCGAAGGCGCAAATGCGAGCTGTCGGAAGCGGAATATGCGGACATTTCCGCAGATGAGGCAAGTCTTGAGGACTCCTACCTTCTCGAGGAACGCAAAATTACCGTTCACAGAGCTTTAAACAGCCTGAAACCGGAATACCGCCAGGTGCTGTGGCTTATGTATTTTGAGGATCTTTCCGCTAAAGAAACCGCTTGTATTATGAAAAAGAGCGCTCACGGCATAGAAACGCTCGTATACCGCGCCCGAAAATCACTTAAGCTTATACTTGAAACGGAGGGCTTTATTTATGAAGAGCTGTAACGAAATGGCGGAAAGCGTATTTACGCGCATAAACGAATACGAAACGGCAAAAAGGCGAAAAAAGAAAGTAATTTTAAGCACGGCGGTGCCTGCCTGTTTACTGTGTGCCGCGGTCATTGCAGGCATTGCAATATACGGCGCGGGCGCGGGGGGGACGGCTGCGACTACCAAAAGCAGCCTGCGAGAAAACAGCGGAAACGCAGTCTCCTCCTCGGAGGTCTCATCCGATTCGGAAGGCAAAAAATTTGCATATCTTGACGACGATATGCTCGGCGTGGTTTATATTAACGGAATTGAATATGTGCAGAGCTTTGCCGATTTCGTAATCGACGAGGCTTTCACCGCCGACAAATTAATAGGCGACGCGCGCGATTATGACGGGACATACAGGGACAGCGATATGACGGCGCTGCTTTACAGTGTGAAGGAAAGTAAAAACGCGCTGATTTTAAAGCTGGGAAACGGCGGAACAATATTGCTTGAAAGAAGCGGCGAGCTTTGCGTTAACGGAAGGGACTACCGCTTTTACGGATACGGAGACGGCAGCGAGAAAAAAGAAAAACGCGTCGGCAGTGCGAAGCGTTATATAATCGAGGTGCCGAACAGGCAAAGCTCTGTAGAGCCGGGCGACGAAATATGGACTGTGAGCGGAAACGCAGACGAGCTTTTGCTTATAAAACCGAACGGAACGCAGGTTATTTATTGTGTCGGACAAAAAATTAAATAATGTCTACTGAATAATTGCATTGGCAAATGCAATTATATAAAATCGAGTTAAAATCTCGATTTTATGGGTCAAAACATTTGTTTTGACCGTCAGTATCCATTGATTGTCGCCTGATTTTAACAGGCATTAAATAGAGCATTTTTAAAAACCGCCGTTTTGACTGTATTTCGGCGGTTTTTTTGTGTGATTTTTTTCGGTTCGATTTACATAATCCGCTGCTGTGATTTTATTGCAGAGACTCGGTTATCCAACTTATTAACAAAGTTATCCACCGAATACGGGCGTCAAAGCCCGAATAATCGCCTTAAACAATATGGATTAGTGGACATCACGGTGTATAAGTCGAATTACAGCAAGGTTGTCTGAGTTTACATAATGCCAAGTTTGCAAAAATATGTCAGCGAAAGCGGTTTTCTCTTCATAGCCCGTTTTTTACGGCTTTTATCAGCTCGCTGCGCGTGTTAAGCTCGGGATTTTTCAAAACCGAGCGGCGCAGCTTTTCAAGCGTTTCTCCAATCACTCTGCCGCTTATTCCGCATTTTTTCAAATCCCTGCCGCCGATTTTAAGATCGGAAATTCTGTAGGGCTCGCCGTTTTTTATTATTTCCGTAAGCATATCCCGCGCGGCTGCGCAGTCTTTGCCGTAAGCCGACCTATAATCGAAATAATTTTCTGCGGAAGAGGGCGAGGTCAAATAAAGCATTTCTTTAATTTCGGGCTTTGTTTTCGGAAAGGGCATATTAAGAAGCGTGAGCATATCCTGCGCGGATCTTTTGGTTTTGTTCGGTACCTTCAAAAAATCAAGCGCGGGAGAAATCTTTGCTCCGCCCGAATAAAGAAAGGCAAAAAGCTTTGTATCGGCAGAGCCTAAAAACGGTAATATGCCGTAATCGGGGGAGGTATTAACCCCTAAAAAGCCAAGCCCGCCTATATCGGTCAGCGGCTTTAATGCGGCGGGGTTTTTGCCGCAAAGGGTTTTTAAAAGCTCGGAATAAATTCGCTCCGCACTTACGCTTTTAAGCGTGGGCGCATACTCCAAAGCCGCTTTAAGGGTGTTTTCTTCTATATCAAACCCCAAAACCGAGGAAAAGCGGAAAAGCCGCATGATTCTCAGCGCGTCCTCATAAAATCGGCGCCCCGGCTCACCCACAGCGCGCAGAATACGGTTTTCAATATCCTCCCTGCCGCCGAAAAAGTCCTTTAAGCCGTCCTTTTGATTATATGCCATTGCATTTACGGTAAAATCACGGCGGGCAAGGTCTTCGCGCAGGCTCTTTACAAAAATTACGCTGTCGGGGCGGCGGTGGTCGCGGTATTCGCCGTCTGTCCTGTAGGTAGTTACTTCGTTCGGCACACCGTTTATAATAACCGTAACCGTGCCGTGTTTTATGCCCGTGGGCACCGTCTTTTCAAAGAGGGACATAACCGTCTCGGGCTCTGCAGAGGTGGTAATATCGAAATCGTGCGGGGTATCACCGTTCAGCATATCGCGCACGCAGCCACCCACGGCGAACGCTTCATAGCCGTTTTTTTGCAGAGTTTCAATAATATATTCGGTGTCGCTCGGTAAAAATAACATAATTTTTATTTTCCTTTCAAAAAAGGGTTTATTTTTTTGCCGTTTAGCAATATAATAATAAGTAATAATGTTTTTAAGGAGACCGATTATGAAGCAGCTTCGTGATGAGGATAAGATCATAACACAGGTAAAGCATATTCATATGATAGGCATAGGCGGCAGCGGAATGTGCCCGCTTGCCGAAATACTGCACGGTAAGGGGTACTTCCTTACCGGGTCGGATAATAACGAAAGCGACCCGCTTACAAGAATCAAAAACCTCGGTATAAAGGTTTATATGGGGCACAGGGCTGAAAACATAAAGGGAGCGGAGCTTGTGGTGTACTCCGCCGCAATAGCCGCCGATAACCCCGAGCTTAAAGCTGCGCGCGAGCAGGGTATACCCACAATGGAGCGCTCGCATATGTTAGGGGCGCTTACCCGTCATTTCGATAATGTCATAGGCGTATGCGGTACGCACGGCAAAACCACCGTCACCTCTATGATAACACAAATTTTAATTTTAAACAAGATGGATCCTACCGCAGTTATAGGCGGAAAGCTGCCGCTTATAAATTCAAACGGTATTTCGGGCAAATCCAAAACCATGGTCTGCGAGTCCTGCGAGTTTGTCGATACCTTTTTGCAGCTCTCGCCCGATGTTGCAGTGCTGCTTAATATTGATAACGACCATCTTGATTATTTCAAAACTATGGAGAATATGACCCTCTCTTTCCATAAGTTTTTGAAAATGGCGAAAACGGCTTATATAAACGGGGACGACAGCCGCGTTTTAACCGCCGCAAAGGATATTGAGGCGAATATTGTTACCTTCGGCTTCGGGAAAGATAATTTTTACCGCGCCGAAAATATAGTAAGCCGCAAGCGCGGTTTTGCGTTTGATGTGGTAAAGAATAATGAGAAGATAATAAATATTGAAATGCACATACCGGGCAGGCATAATGTTTTAAACGGGCTTGCCGCGTTTGCCGTGTGCTTTGATATGGGCGTTTCGGCGGAGGGTATTAAAGACGCCGTAGAAAAATTCACCGGTGCCGGCAGGCGTTTTGAATTTTTGGGAGAGTATGACGGCTTTATGCTGGCTGATGATTACGCTCATCACCCGACCGAAATAAAAGCCACCCTTTCCGCCGCAAAGGAGCTTGACTACAATAATGTTATAGCGGTGTTTCAGCCCTTTACCTTTTCGCGCACGGCGCTTTTAAAGGATGATTTTATAAAGGCGCTTTCCATTGCCGATAAGGTAATACTGACACCGATTATGGGTTCGCGCGAAAAAAACACCTACGGCATTAAAAGCGAGGATTTGGCTGCGGGGCTCCACGATGTTTGCGTAGTGGACGGATTTGAAAATATAGCCGATAAGATTGAAGAAATCGCCCGCCCGGGTGATCTGGTTATTACGATGGGCGGCGGCGATATTTACAAGGCAGCGCACATTATACAAGGCAGGCACGCCAAATGACCGAAAAGCTATACGATAAGGACTCACATTTAAAGGAATTTACAGGCACGGTATTATCCTGCAAAAAAACGGGGGAAAAATATGCCGTGACTTTAAACAGAACCGCATTTTTCCCCGAGGGCGGCGGTCAGCAGTCAGACCGCGGATATATAGGCGACGCGTATATATCGGACGTGCAGATAAAAAACGGTGAAATACTTCACTTCGCCGATAAGCCGCTGAGTGTGGGACAAGCCTATGACTGTAAGCTGGATTTTGATTTTCGCTTTCGCAATATGCAGAACCATTCGGGCGAGCATATAATTTCGGGAATAATCCACCGTCTTTACGGGTTTAATAACGTAGGCTTTCATTTGGGAGCGGAAATGACAATGGATTTTGACGGCGAGCTTACAAGACGTCAGCTTGATGAGATTGAAGACCTTGCAAACAAAGCGGTGTATGAAAATCTGCCGGTAAAAGCCTATTACCCGACCGATGAAGAGCTGAAAAGCCTTGATTACAGAAGCAAGCTTGATTTAAAGGAAAATGTGCGCATAGTGGAAATAAAGGGCGTGGATGTTTGCGCCTGCTGCGCGCCGCATGTAAAGTCGACCGGCGAAATAGGCATTATAAAAATCCTGGATTTTGAAAAATACAAGGGCGGCGTGAGGCTGCTTGTAAAATGCGGCACGGATGCGCTGCGCGATTACCGCGAAAAGTACAAAAGCGTGCTGGAAATATCGAATTTACTCTCCGCAAAGCAGCCTGAGGTGTCATCGGCGGTTATGAAGCTGAACGAACAGTTATCGGCAGAAAAGGCGGCGGCAGCCGCGCTTAAAAAGCGATTGATTGCCGAAAAGGCGGCGGGCTTTGCGCCCGATACCGATAAAACCGCAGTTTTTGAAAGCGGACTTGATATTAAAGAGCTGCAATTATTAGCCGACGCGCTCTGCGTTAGGGCGGGCGGCATACGCGGCGCTTTTTCGGGAGCGGACGGTGCTTTTTCCTTTGCAATATGCGGCGAAGAAACCGCGCTCGGAGACTTTTTTGCGGAATTCAAGGCCGCGTTTAATACACGCGGCGGCGGCAGGAACGGAATAAGGCAGGGAACCGTGTGTGCAGACCGCGCGGAAATAGAAAGGCTTTTCACAGAATAAAACAGAGGAGATGTTTAAATGGCAAAAACACGGACTAAAAGACAGCAGGCAATTATAAAACGGCGGATATTTCTCACATGCTGCGCAGCAGTGCTTCTGGCGGTTGCGGCAATCGTTACGTTTGCGGCAAGCGCGGTATTGAAATCGGACGATAAAATGAAGCCCGATAATTCACAGAGCGCCGATTCTTCAAAGGTCGAAAGCGTTGAAATACCCGAAACCACCGCGCGGGTAATATCAACAGGTGATATTATGGTGCACTCGACCCAGGTTGACGGCGCAAGAACACAGACGGGCGAATATGATTTCAGTCCGTATTTCAAAAATCTTTCCTCATACTTTAAGGCGGCGGATCTGTCGGTTGCAAACCTTGAGGTCACCTTCGGCGGCACGGAATCGGGCAAATACAGCGGTTATCCCGCCTTTAACACGCCCGACAGCCTTGCGGATACCATAAAGGACTCGGGGCTTAATTTCCTTGTGACCTCGAACAATCACTCCTACGATACGGGGCTTTTCGGGCTTAAGCGCACGGCGCAGGTCTTAAAGCAAAGGGGAATTGAATTTATAGGCACAAGGGAGGTTGAAACCGACCCCGCTTACGCCGTAAAGGAGATAAACAACATAAAAATAGGGCTTGCCGATTATACCTACGAGACCTCCGGGCAGACCGCGGGCAGGAAATACCTGAACGGAGCTATAATTGCCGAGGAGGCTAACAACCTTATAAACAGCTTTTCGTATGATAAAATTGACGCATTTTACACCGAAGCTGAAAAGGTGATAGGCGAGATGAAGGCACAGGGCGCGGAGTTTATTGTGTTTTATATGCACTGGGGCAACGAATACCAAACAAGCCCCAACACCTGGCAGAAAACGATTGCTCAAAAGCTTTCAAACCTCGGTGTTAATATGATAATAGGCAGCCACCCGCATGTTATTCAGCCGGTAGAGCTTATCCGTCCCGAGGGCGGCGAGGGCTACACAATATGCCTTTATTCCACCGGAAACTGCATTTCAAATCAGCGGCAGGAGCTTATGGACAGCTGCCCCTCAGGTCATACGGAGGACGGTCTTCTGTTCGATTTCACCCTTAAAAAGAATAAGGACGGCGTGGCTCTTTCAGAGCTCAAGGTTGTGCCGACCTGGGTGAATAAATATAAGGAATCGGGTCACAGCGGATATTTATACACGGTTTATCCTCTTGAAACGGCAAACGACGGCGCGGCGAAATTCGGACTAACGGGCACCGCGGCGACAAAGTCGGCTAAATCCTACGAAAGAACCAAGGCGATTTTGGCGGCGGGGCTTTCGCAGTGTCAGCAGCAGATAGGCTGCAATATTACTTTTCAGTAAAGGAACTGATGAAAAATGATAGACGAACAGGTTAGAAAATTAGTTTGCTACGGGCTTGAAAGAGGACTTTTCACAGAACGGGACGAGATATACGTTACCAACCGTATTCTTGAAATTCTGCAGCTTGACGAATATAACTGCGATACCGTTTTTTCGGATGTTGACCTTGAAGAAACGCTGAAAGCCCTGCTTGATTACGCCGCCGAAAAGGGACTGACGGAAAACGACATTACCCACCGCGATTTATTCGACACAAAGCTTATGGGGGCTTTAATGCCGAGACCGAGCGAGGTTACAAATAAATTTAAGGAGCTTTATGCTATATCCCCCAAGGCTGCTACCGATTATTTTTATACTTTAAGCCGGGACAGCGACTACATACGCCGCTACCGTGTGGCAAAGGATATTAAGTGGCTTACCGCAACGCCCTACGGCGAGCTTGAAATTACCGTAAACCTTTCAAAGCCCGAAAAGGACCCGAAAGCGATAGCCGCCGCCAAAAATGCGCCGCAGGCGGGCTACCCGAAATGTATGCTCTGCCGCGAGTGCGAGGGGTACGCGGGCAGAATAAACTTTCCCGCAAGGCAGAACCACCGCGTTATACCCATTACGATAAACGGCAGCGACTGGTGCTTACAGTATTCGCCCTATGTTTATTATAACGAGCACTGCATTGTATTTAACGCAAAACACACGCCTATGGCTATAAACCGCGCTTCCTTTAAAAAGCTGCTCGATTTTGTAACGCAGTTCCCGCATTATTTCGTAGGCTCAAACGCCGATCTGCCTATTGTGGGTGGCTCGATTTTAAGTCATGACCATTTCCAGGGCGGCAACCACACCTTTGCAATGGCAAAGGCACCGATTGAAACCGAGCTGCATTTTGACGGCTTTTCGGATATTGAGGCGGGAATTGTTAAGTGGCCTATGTCGGTAATACGCCTGCGCTCTGAAAATACCGAAAGGTTAGTTGAGCTTGCCGATAAAATACTTACCTGTTGGCGCGGATATTCCGACCCCGACGCATTTATATTTGCTGAAACCGACGGCACGCCCCACAACACAATAACCCCGATAGCGAGAAAGGCGAACGGCAAGTTTGAGCTTGATTTGGTTCTGCGCAACAATATTACCACGGCTGAGCACCCGCTCGGCGTTTTCCATCCGCATGCGGAGCTGCACCACATTAAAAAGGAAAATATAGGACTTATTGAGGTTATGGGTCTTGCGGTGCTGCCGGCGCGTCTTAAAAACGAAATGGCACTGCTTGAAAAGGCAATGCTCGAAAACCGCGATATACGAAAAGACGAGGCGCTTGCAAAGCACGCGGATTGGGCGGACGAGATACGCCGAAAATACGGCGAGCTGACCGAAGACAATATCAGCGAAATAATAAGGGACGAAATAGGTCTTGTATTCTCACATGTGCTTGAGCACGCGGGTGTTTTCAAGCGCACCGAGGAGGGAAGACGCGCATTCCTGAAATTTGCCGCGGGAGTAAATAAATGTTCATAACCGTTTTCACCCAGGTCTCCGTTTTAATGCTGATGATAGCGGTGGGCTTTATTGCGGCAAAAACCGGAATCATGACCGAGGCGGGAGCCGCCTGCTGCACCGATATTGCGCTTATAATAGCAACGCCCTGCGTTATTATAAAATCGCTTATGCGCAGGTTCGACGCGGCGGTTATGAAATCGCTGCTGCTGGCTGTTGCTTTAACCCTTTTGGTGCAGGTGCTTATGATTACTCTCGGTACGCTGCTCCTTCGCTCAAAGGACTTAAGGCGGCAGCGAACTCTGCGCTTCGGCTCGATTTTCGCAAACTGCGGGTTTATGTCGCTGCCGCTGCAGGAGGTAATGCTGGGGTCTGACGGCACGCTTTACGGCTCTGCCTATGTTATAATGTTCAATCTTGTGGTGTGGAGCTACGGTGTTTACCTTATAAGCGGCGATAAACGCTACATACAGCCGAAAAAGCTTTTTGTAAACCCCGGCATTGCGGGGCTGCTTATAGGGCTTATAATTTTCGTGTTTTCCGTTCCCGTGCCGCATGTGCTTTCATCTACCGTAAATTACCTTGCGGCAATATACACCCCGCTGCCCATGCTTATTATCGGCTACCATTTAAGCAAAACGAATGTGCTTAAGGCTTTTAAGGATGTCAAGTGCATAATTGCTGTTTTATTAAGGCTTATTGTTTATCCGCTTGTATCCCTCGGGGTTTTGTATATTTTGGGGGTGCGCGGCACGCTGCTGGTTTCCGTAATAATATCGTTAAGCGCGCCGGTTGCGGCAGTCACAACGATGTTTTCTTCAAAATTCGGCGGGGGCGATACGGCGCTTTCGGTCGATATGGTGTCGCTCAGCACGGTTCTGTCAATTATTACAATGCCTGCGGTTATAACGCTGGCGCAGCTTTTGGCGTAGTAATTGCAATTATTCACAATTTGTTTAATAATTTTGTAAATTTGTTTGGTATTATGGTTTAGAACCAAAAATTATGCTTGGAGGAATATAAATGATCGAAGTAACCGGGCTCAGCAAAAGGTACGGTACTTATCTCGCAGTCAAGGATGTAAGCTTCAGCATCGAAAAGGGCGAGGTTATCGGCTTTTTGGGCCCAAACGGAGCAGGTAAGTCCACAATAATGAATATCCTTACCGGCTACCTTTCCCTGACTCAGGGCAAGGTGGAGATTGACGGGTACGATATTGCGGAATACCCCGAGGACGCAAAGCGCAGAATAGGCTATCTGCCTGAGATACCGCCGCTTTATACAGATATGAAGGTGCGCGAGTATTTAAACTTTATTTATGACCTTAAAAAGGTCAAATTCCCGAAAAAGCCGCATATTGACGAAATTTTAAGGCTTGTTAAAATTGACAATGTGCAGAACCGCCTTATAAAGAACCTGTCGAAGGGATACCGTCAGCGTGTAGGCTTTGCCCAGGCGCTTATAGGCAACCCGGATGTACTTATTCTTGATGAGCCGACCGTCGGTCTTGACCCCAAGCAGATAATCGAGATAAGAAATCTTATAGCCCGTCTCGGTAAAAACCACACGATTATTCTGTCCTCGCACATACTTTCCGAAATTCAGGCGGTATGCAAGCGGGTAATAATTATAAACAAGGGGCAGATAATTGCCGACGACACGCCCGAAAACCTTTCAAACAAGCTGTCGAGCGATCACTCCCTTATTGCGCGCATAGTAGCGGGCGAGCAGGAAATGATTGACGCTTTAAGCACCGTTAAGGGTGTAAAATCGGTTACATCCCTCGGCAGAAAAGAGGATGGCTCGTTCGATTTCCTTATAGAGCCCGAGCACGGCGCAGATGTGCGCGCCGAGGTTTTCAAGCGCATAGTATCCCGTGGGAAGACCCTTTTATCGCTTACCAGCAACAAGGTGTCCCTCGAGCAGATATTCCTGCGGCTTACGGAAGCTGCCGATAACGACGAAGCAAAGCGTATGCTCGGAATAACCGAAAAAACGGAAACGGCGGAAAAACCGAGCGTTGAAATAGCGGATGACGGCAGCGTTACCGTCAAAACAGAGCAGGCAGAGGAGGCAGAGCAATGAGCGCGGTATTTAAAAGAGAATTCAGGGCGTATTTCACAACGCCCATAGGCTTTATTGTTATAGCGGCGTTTTACTTCTTTTTGGGGCTGTATTTTTCAATGATATACAGCTACGGCAGCCCGGACACCGCAATGGTAATAGTGGCAATGTCCACCGTTATTGTTTTTACCATGCCGGTGCTTACAATGCGTCTTATGAGCGAGGACAGGCGGCAAAAGGTAGACCAGGCGCTGCTTACGGCGCCCGTAAGCCTTACATCCATTGTGCTGGGCAAATTTTTCGCGGCGCTTGCGGTTTTCGCAATCGGCTTTGCGCCCACGGTTATTTTTGAAATAATCGTAGCGTCGTATGTCAGCGTTAATGTGATGTCGTATATATACGCACTTTTCGGTATGCTGCTGCTCGGAAGCGCACTGATTTCAATAGGCATGTTTATATCATCCCTTACCGAAAGTCCGGTAATTTCGGCAATACTTACGCTTGTAATCAATATACTTGTGCTTTATATGTCCAACTTTGCAAGCATGATAAAGGTTTCCTGGATAGCTACGGTAGTTGAAAAGGCGGCGTTTATAAGCGCCTTTGAGAATTTCGGCGAAAATATACTGTCTGTTGCGGATATTCTCTACTTTGTAAGCATAAGCGCGGCGTTTTTGTTCCTGTGCGTCCGCTCGCTTGATAAGAGAAGATGGGCTTAAAGGAGGGTGAGCAAAATGGAAGAAAATAAGAATTTAACTCCCGAAACGGAAAACGCGGAAGAAACCGCTGCGGAGAATACACCCGCCGAGGAGACCGCCGCAGAGCAGACCGGCGATAAAAAAGAAAAGAAAGCCAAAAAAGAAAAAAAGGCGAAAAAACCTAAAAAGCTTAAAAACCAGGCGCTTTTACGCAGGGGCGGCTATTCGGTTGCAATAACCGCCGCAGTGCTTGCGGGGCTTATTGTGCTGAATGTGCTTGTGAACGCGCTTTCAAACCGTTTTGTTTTGGAATTTGATATGTCAACCGAAAAGGAAAACTCAATGAGCGCGGACAATATCAAATATTTAAAAGACCTTGATAGGGAAGTAAATATAACCGTCTGCGCCGAAAAGGACGGATATACCGGCGGCTATATGGGCTATTACGCGAAGAATCTTTACGGCGTATCGTCCGACGCGTCGAAGTATTTCGAGCAGACCTTAAAGCTTCTTGATAAATACCCGGCATACAACAACAAGATTACCTTGAAATATGTTGATACTCAAGGCTCGGAATTTACTGAGATATCGCAGAAGTATTCAAACGAAAAGTTAGCCTACGGCGATATAATCGTTTCGGCTAAAGGCTCGGATAATAACGAGCGCTACAAGGTTTTGGGCTTTAAGGACGTTTATCAGCTTTCCGAAGACAACACCTACGCCGCCTACGGCTACAGCCAGTCTACCGTGAGCGGAAACAGCGTTGAAACCGCGGTTACAAGCGCCATTGCGTATGTAACAAGCAGCAAAACAAAGAAGGTTGCGCTGCTCACGGGGCATTCCAAGATCGACTACACAGCCGATTACCAGAAGCTTTTAAAGGCGAATAACTACGAAATAGAAACTATTTCCGATAATATCGTGGGTAAAATATCCTCCGATTTTGACGCGGTTATAATCGCGGGTCCTACCACCGACTTTATAGGCAGCGAGCTTGATAATCTTTCCGACTTCCTCGATAACGACGGCAAGCTCGGCAAGGGGCTTCTCTTCTTCGCTGACGCTTCCGCCCCCTACCTTACCAATCTTTACGATTTCTTAAGCCAGTGGGGTATTGCGATAGAGGAAGGCATACTGTTTGAAACCAATTCAAACAACCATATTCCGGACGACCCCATGACTATGGGAATTTATCCCACAAGCAGCGATGAGAGCCTTACAAGCGGTATGCAGCTTTGTATTACCGGTTATAATGTTCCCATGTCCGCCGCATTTGAAAGCGAAAACAGCATAACCGTAAAGGCTCTTATGAGCTCGCTTGAATCGGTTGTGGCAGCGCCTGTCGGTACCGCCGCAAACTGGAAGGGTGCCGATAACTACACCAAAAAGAGCTTCCCCGCGGTGCTTCAGGCGGCGCAGTCTGAATATGACGACGACAATAAGCAGATAACAAGCTATGTTTTCGCGTTTGACAGCGTGCAGTTTATTCAGTCGGAATATAACGAGCAGTCCTCCGTTTCCAACAAAAACCTTACCCTTGCCTGCGCGGAGCGCGCGGTTGGTGCCGAGGATACCGGAATCTCATTTGTTTCTAAAACAATAACCAACGAAAGCTTCGCGGATTCGGTAAGCGAGACTTCTGCGGGAATTGTAAGAATTATATTTATGGGGCTGCTGCCCGTGGCGTGCATTGCCGCAGGAATTTATATCTTTATCAGGAGAAAGAATGCGTAATGAGTGACCTTCCCGAAAAGGATAATAATTTAAACGAAAATACGGAAAATATTTCAAACGAGGAGGACGGTGCTTCCACCGTCTTCTCCGACCCCGCCGACCACAAAAAGACCGCCGTAAAGCAAAAACGCCGGCTTTTACCCATAATCATTTCGGCTGTTTTGGCGGTGGCGGTGCTGGCAGGCGGCACGGTTGCCGTAATAAAACTTATTCCCGAGCGTGAGGACGATACCTCTACCCCCTCTGTTGAAACAATAAAGGTGCTTGATAAAAGCTCGGACGATTTTAAAACCGTTACCGTTACCAATAAAAGCGGAACATTTAAACTTTATTCCGAGGAGGAAAAGGAAGAAAGCTCGTCTTCGTCCTCATCCTCTGCCGCATCAAGCAGCACCGTTAAAACGGTATGGTATCTTGACGGTTATGCGAAGGATGTAATAAATTCCTCATCCGTTTCAAGCATTGTAAGCTCTGCCGCAAGCGTTACCGCTTCAAGAGAGGTTACCGCAAAATCCGCCGCCGAATGCGGGCTTGAAAACCCTGCGGTCAAGGCTGATTTTGTAACAAAGGACGGCGCGGAATTTTCCCTGCTTATAGGCGGAGAATCGCCCGACGGTACGGGAATATATATCAAGCTTTCTACCGACGATAAGATATATATTAACGACAGCTCGATTAATTCGTCGCTTGAATTTGACGCCCTGAGCCTTGCCGCAACCGATTCTATAGCGGGTGTGCCCACTTCCGATTTATCTTCAGATTATAAGGATGATAACGGCGACCTTTCATCCTTTGATTCAATAACCCTTACGGGCTCTAATTTCCCCGAAAAGCTGATAATTGCGCCGAACACCGATAAAAACCTTTCAACCTATGCGGCGTATATGACCACCTCGCCCACAAAGCGCATTGCCGATAATGTGGACGGCATTTTCGGGCTTTTCAAGAGCGGCGTAACCGTGAGCGGTGCGTATTCGTTTGATACCTCCGTCTCGACCCGCAAAAAGTTGGGGCTTGATAATCCCGAGCTTACCGCCGAAATTAAGGTCGGCTCTCTCACGCAGCGCTACAGCTTTAAAAAGCAGGAGGACGGCGGCTACGCAGTTTGGTACGACGGCGCAAAGCTTATTAAAAAGGTTGACGCTTCAAGCATTACCTTTATTGATTACAAGGTCAATAATTACTACGCCTCGTGGGTCTGCCTGCAATCTATCAATGAGCTTTCAAATTTCACTGTCAAAACCCCTGAAAAAACGTACAGCTTTGATATAGTTTATGATGATGCCGAGGATGCGGAGGAAACCTACGTTATAACCTATGAGGGCAAAAAGCTCACCGCAGAAAACTTCCAGAATTTCTATCAGGAATGCATTTCGCTTTCCTGCTCGGATTTCACGGTGGATAAGGTGAGCGGCGAGCCCGCCATGACAATTGTTTTCACCTATTCCGATACCTCGCGCGCCAAAACCGACGTTAAATTTATAAAGTCGGGCGCGGCAAAATATCAGTACAGCATCGATGGCATTGAAATGGGCAAAATAAATTCCTCGGCGCTTAATAAAATCTTAAAGCACGTGGAAAAGGTTGCGAAGGATGAAAGCATAAAATAGCTTGACAAATGCGGGCTTATGGTATAAAATAGATAAGCAGTAAAGGCTGTGTTTTCCGAAGCGGGAGAACGCAGCCTGATTTTCTGCGTAATGAAATTAAAAGGATGAGCGGATCATGTCTAACTTTAAATACGATGTTGCGATTATCGGCGGCGGTATAGGCGGCCTTATGGCGGCTTACAGGCTTTGCCGAAATATACCGGATATTAAAATAGTAATAACCGAAAGAGGCAATACCCTTGAAAACAGGCACTGCCCCGCAGGGAAAAATAACACCTGCGTTCACTGCAGGCATTGCTCCATTACAAGCGGCTATGCGGGCGCGGGCGCATTTTCGGACGGTAAGTTCAACCTCGGCACCGCCTACGGCGGCACGCTCGGCGAAGAATTGGGCGATGATACCGCGAATAAATATATTGATGAGGTTGATAAGATCCTCAATGAATACTGCACCTCTGGCGAGCCTACGGTTTATAAATCGAATGAGAGCCTGAAGCTTAAATGTCTGCAAAATAATTTAAGACTGCTTGATATGAACGTCAAGCACCTGGGAACGGATAAAAACTACCTTACAATGCAAAACCTCATTCGCGCGCTGGCTGACGACGGGGTTGAAATGCTCGCTTTTTACGATTGCGAAAGGGTTGAAAAGCACGACGGCGGCTACACGCTTTACTACACCAACGGCGAGAAAATTGACGCCGAAAAAATAATTATAGCCACAGGCCGCGGCGGTGCGAACTTCGTTGCGGATTTCTGCCGCTCGTTCGGCGTTAAAATGCGCTCGAATTATGTTGATATAGGCGTTCGCGTTGAAATGAAGGATATTATCTGGCGCGAATTTTCCGACCGCATTTACGAGCCGAAAATTCTTTACAGAACCAAAACCTTTGAGGACCGCTGCAGAATGTTCTGCTTTAATAAGGGCGGGCTTGTTTCGGCGGAGAATAACCACGGAATCATAACCGCGAACGGTCACTCCTTTGCCGACCCCGCGAAGAAGACAGACAACTGCAACTTCGCAATTCTTTCAAGCATACGCTTTACAGAGCCTTTCGATCAGCCCACAGAGTATGCCGAGAGCATATCCCGCCTTGCAAATATGATAGGCAAGGGCAATGTGCTTGTTCAGCGCTTCGGCGATCTTGTCCGCGGCAGGCGCACTAATGATCACAGGCTCGGTCAGAATACCGTTATACCCACGCTTAAAGCAACCTCGGGCGATATTTCGCTTGTGCTGCCGCACCGTATTCTCACAAATATTATAGAGACGATCTATGCGCTCGATAAGGTGGCCCCGGGCACTGCGAATGACGATACGCTGCTTTACGGCTGCGAGAGCAAGTATTACTCAATCCGCCCGGTATTTATGAATGAAAAGTTTGAGCTCACCGATAATGTATATATAATAGGTGACGGAAGCGGTATCTGCCGCGGCTTATCGCAATCGGGCGCTATGGGAATTTACGTTGCCGATTGTATTTCGGGCAAAAACTGATTTTTTGTAACCTTTTTTTACCGCTTTTTCGTTATTTATATGGAGGGACGCGGTTATGAAGTTAAAATCAAGGAATATTTTATGCCTTTTGGCGGCAGCGACTTTGCTGCTTACCGTTTGCGGCTGCAAAAAAAAGGTTGCCGAAAGCTCGTCTGCCGCGCCTGCGCCGACGGTCAAAGCGCTTACCGCAGACGATAAGCAGGACCCAGAAAACACCGATATTACCGATGAAAACGGAGCGAAAGCAGATACCGAAAGCCTTACTGTCAAAGAGGGCAGGGCAAACGGCATAGACGTTTCAAAATGGCAGGGCAAAATTGATTGGAGCCGCGTTAAAAAAAGCGGCATAGATTTTGCAATCATAAGAATAGGCTTCCGCGGCGAAAACGGAACGATTTATAAGGACTCCGCCGCCGATTATAATTTGCAGCAGGCAGAAAAGGCGGGCGTGCTTTGCGGGGTATATTTCTTCTCGACCGCGCTTTCCGAAAAAGAGGCGGAGGCGGAAGCGGACTTCACTGCCGCCGCTGTTGCCGGCTATTCGGTTTCTTACCCCGTGGTATACGATTGCGAGGGCTTCAGAGAGCCGGACAGCCGAATGTACGGTGTTACCAATACACAGCGCACAAATAACGCCCTGGCTTTTCTTAACCGCATTAAGGCAAAGGGCTATGAGGGTATGCTGTATTCCTCTGTAAAGGAGCTGTCAGGCTCCGCTTACTGGGATACCGCAAGGCTTGAAAACGCTTTTTCGGTTTGGGTGGCGCGCTACCCGGCAGAGCCGTACCCCAAAACCGCCCACCCCGATTATTCGGGCAAGTACGATATGTGGCAATATACCGATAACGGCACCGTTGCGGGAATTGAGGGCAATGTGGATATGTCGGTAGCGTATTTCACAAGGCAAAAGGCGGAGCCGAAAAATAAATCGGCAAGGCCCGGCACTGCCGCCGCGCCGAGCAGGGAAGACGGCGTTTACACAGCGGTCAGCGATAAGGTCACACCCAAAATCGAGGTAAATCTGCGCACCGCCGCCACCACCAAAAGCGATGTTGCCGCAAATATTAAAAACGGAACGGTTTTAAACCGCACGGGTATAGGCTCAAACGGCTGGTCTAAAATAAATTACAACGGCAAAACTGTTTATGCCATAACAAGCTATTTAACTGCCGATTTAAGCGCAAAAGCGCCTGAAACCTGCCCGGACGACGGTTTTACCGCCGCATCGGGAAAGGTTACGGCTAAGGACGAGACGAATCTGCGCGCCGAGCCTTCGACCGACGGAAAGCTTATAGCAACCATTAAAAACGGCGAGTTTGTGGAAAAAACGGGTGAAAGCCCCAAGGGCTGGACAAGGCTTTTATATAACGGGCAAACGGTTTACGCCAAAACAAGCCTGCTTACAACCGAGGTTAAAAAGCCTGCGGCGAGCAGTGAAACGCCGAGCGCGGCGGATGAATTTGTTGCGGCAACCGGCAAAGTGACCGCAAAGGATATTGTTAACCTGCGCTCCTCACCGAACGGTAAGGAGGATAATATAGTTTGTCAGCTGAAAAATGGCGAATTTGCCGAGCGCCTTGCGACCAACGGCGGCAAGGGCTGGACGCGCCTTTCCTACAACGGGCAAACACTGTACGCCGTTTCGAGTATGCTTATTACCGCGGAAGAATATAACCGTTCCCAAAACAGCGCTGCGGAGGATTGAGCGTGCCGAATTTCCGCTGCTCCCGGCAGCGAAAAAATGAAAAAAGCGGCGTTGCCGCCGCAAAAAATCAGGTTTATAGGCTTACAAAAGCTTCCTTGTGTAGAGGAAGCTTTTGTTTTACACATACGATCCGAATACATCCGACGGTTTTTATTCGTTTGGAAAGCCCGAATTTTCAAAGCATGCCCAAACGGTTTGAAAATCGTAAGGCGGCTTCGGGGTCTGCGGTATCCGAACCGCGTCTTTCTCCGCAGCACAGCTCCGCAGTAACCTCGTAAAGATTTGGTTCGCCGCAGTCCTTTGTCTGCCGCCGCTCGGGGCTTGAAGCCTGAATATCGAGACTACAGTAGGCAGACCGCATATCATAATTTATTTCAACAATTGAGAAAAGGCATACGCCCTTTATTTTAATGCCTGCTGAACAATTCAAAAGCACCTAAACCCGAGCATGTCGGTGTAAACTTTTGAATTGTTCAGGTGCAAGGTTTTTGCGCAATTTTGCGCAAAAACCTTGCACTTTAAAAAGAATCACATTTTGATTCTTTTTAAAATCAGGCGACAATCAATGGAAACTGACGGTCAAAACAAAGGTTTTGACCCATAAAATCGAGATTTTAACTCGATTTTATATAATTGCATTTACTAATGCAATTATTCAGTAGACATTATTTTAAAAGTGTATTTATCTGTAAAATTGCCTGCGGCGGTTACGCTGTAATACACGGACAGCGCTGTACTCTCATCTGATGCCTTATAAGAATACAGGTATATTTCCTCTATTGCCGTCAACTTGGTTTGCAGATTTATTTTTCGGAGAATCTGTTAAAATCAGTTATTTTTTCGGCTTCGCATACTATTGCGTAATCCGCATATTTGAATATCGGGGCGTCCTTATCCGTGTTTATTGCGATTACCGTTCCCGATTGCTTTATTCCCGCAATATGGTGCACCGCGCCCGAAATACCCACCGCGATATATACATCGGGGTTTACCGTTTTGCCCGTAAGCCCCACCTGAAATTCATAGGGCAGATAATCGCCGTCTGTCATTTTGCGCGTTGCGGCTATACCCGCATTTATTTTTTCTGCAAATGCTTTTATTGCCGCTATATGCTCACGCGCGCCGTAGCCTATACCTATAATAATTTTGTTCTGTTCTTCCTCGGCGGTGCGCACGGTTGCCATTGGCGGCTTTGTTTCGCACTTTATTTTTGCTATTATATTGCCCGAGCATGCGGGGCGGTACATATAAAGCGTTTCGCCGTCGGTTTCAAGTGCGGTGCAGTCGGCGCAAAGCCCCGTGTTTAAAAGGGCGGCAACCTGCGGCGCCAAAGCCTTCGATTTAATATCGCTTCCCCACAAAACCGCGTCGGGGTGACCTGTGCGGATTTTTTCCGCCGTTTTTTCGGGGGTATCGGGGTCAATTACGGTTATATTTTCTCCTACCGTTTTTGCAAATTCTATGGGTGAGGAGCCAACGCACCACACATTTTTAAGCTTGTTTGCGCTCTCAGCGGGCTTTATTTTCTGTCTGCCCTTTTTAAGTCCCTCGTCTATTGCCCACATCAGCTTATCAGGCGATATAAATGTGCAGCTTCGGCGGTCGGAGTCGTTCTCAAAGGTTTTTAAAACGCGCGTTGGCGAGCCTTTAAGCCCGCAAAGCGAAATATCGGCGTTTATATCGTTTGCCGAAAGTATTTCAATCGGTTTGATTTTAGAGCGAATACTCGGCAGCCGCAGTTTTCGGCTTTTTTCAAGCGTTATAACCGCAGGCGCGGATATATTGCCGCCGTTCCCTGAGCGGTCGGTATAAGAAAGCCCGTTTTCCGTATTTTTAAGCGACATAACGTTTGTTACAAGCGAAAATTCCAGCCGCACCGCAAGTGACGGACCTACCTGCCCCGTATCGCCGTCTACCGATTGTCTGCCGCAGAAAACAAAATCAGGGCAGAGCCTTTTTATCGCAAGGGAAAGCGCATATGATGTTGCAAGAGTATCCGCTCCAGCAAAGGCGCGGTCGCACAAAAGCACGGCGTTTTTAGCGCCGAGTCTCGTTAAGCTTTCAAGAAACGGCGCGTTTTTTTCGGGTCCCATACTTAAAAGCGTTATCTCCGCCCCGTCTATACCGAGCGCGGTTTCATAAGCGCTCGCGTCAAACGGGTTTATTTCGCCGTCGGCAGACTGCTTTACACAAACAACAATTTTCATTTTCTACCTCGCGTCGTATATCGGGGCAAGCGCATCGTGTATCTTTTTATATTCTAAGAATACCTTGCGGTATTTCTCGGTATTTTCGGGGTTCGGCACGGTTACGGATTTCGGCTTAACACACTTTGCCACCGCGTCTAAAGGGTTCTTAAACACGCCCGCGGCGATGCCTGCAAGCATTGCAGAGCCTAAAGATGAGTCACTGCTCTCGGCTGTTTTAAGGGTTATTCCCAAGACGTCCGCCGTCATCTGCCGCCAAAGCTCGCCCTTTGTGCCGCCGCCTATCGCCGCGGCAACAGAGCCGTATTCAATACCTAATTTATCAAGCACCGCCTTTGAATCAAGCAGCGAATAGCACACGCCCTCAAGCACCGCGCGGGTAAAGTGCGCCCTTGTATGGGTTGCGCGGATACCCGTAAAGCTGCCGCAGAGCATAGGGTCGGCATAGGGTGATAATTCACCGTTAAGGTATGGGTGGTATATCATACCCTCGCAGCCTATCGGAATTTTTGCGGCGGCGGCGTCTAATTCCTTATAATCCCCGCCGAAGGTATCCCTGTACCAGCGGTAAGAGGCGGCGCACGCCTTTGTCGCCGTGCCTGGGTACCAAAGCCCCTTTGCTATATGCGAATAGTTTACAAGGTCGCGGTCGGGGTAAGGCTTATCGGTGATAACGCAAATGCGCCCCGCCGTTGCAAGCTTAACGGTAATATCCCCTTTTTGGGTAGCGCCCGAAGCGAAAACCTCCATACAGGTGTCGGTTGTGCCGCAAATAACGGGCGTACCCACTTTAAGTCCCGTTTTTTGGGCAGCGCTTTCCTGTATTTTTCCTATAACATCGGTGGGCGCCACAATAGGCGGCAAAACCGAAATATCAATTCCGCAAAGGGCGCACAGCTCGTCTGACCATTTTTGAGAAACGCAGTCATAAAGCATACTGCCTTGCGCCTCAATATAATCGGTGCAGAACACGCCCGTTAAAAAGTAGCGGATATAGTCCTTTTCAAAAAAGATATGCCCGATTTTTGAGAATACCTCGGGGCGGTTGTTTTTAAGCCACAAAAGCTGCGGCAAGGTCCATATGGTATTGGGCTTATGGAATGTCTTTTTAAATATTTCGTCACCGTTTTTGCTCTTTAAGGCATTAGCCTCGGTGCGTGAGCGCGTGTCCGTCCAGTGAACCGCGTTCATAAGCGGCGCAAAATTATTATCGCAGGGTAAAAATGTATGTGTAGCGGAGTCTACCGCTATGCAGAGTATATCTGCGGGGTTTATCCCCGATTTTTCTAAAAGCTCCGAGGTGTTTTTGCAAAGCGCCGCTATCCAGTCGTCGGGCGACTGCTCGCAGGCACCCTGTTCGGGGTAAAGGGTGGGATATTCCGCCGTGCTTTCGGCAGTTATATTGCCCATTTCATCTATAAGCGTTGCTTTTGACGCTCCGCCGCCGAAGTCTATGCCGAGAAGATATTTCAATTTTTTCCCTCGCTTTGTTATTTTTTCTCGATCCACTCGTGGTCGGGGTCTGAGCTTCTGTTAAAGCCCTGGTGGTCGCCCGCCATAAGCCACAGGAAATATGTCTGATACCCCGGCGTTGCAACGGTGGTATGGTAGCCGTAGGGGAATTCAACCAATTCGTCGTTTTTAACGCGGTAAGCCTCGTCTATGCTGCCATCCGCCGTGTAAAGGCACTGCACCGCAAAGCCCTGCTTGGGGTCAAACAGGAAGTAATAAATTTCCTCTGCTATGCACTCCCTCGGCATATCGTCTACGTCGTGCTTGTGGGGAGGAAAGCCCGCCCAGTTGCCCTCGGTAACGTAAGCCTCGCCAACGGTTAAGTGCTTGGCATTTGAGTTCTGGTCTATAATAAAGCTGGTCTCGCGCTGATAAGGCACATCTCCCAACAGCTTTAACACAACGTGATCCTCGCGCAGTACCTGCGGCTCGGTCTTTTCTTCTATTAAAGACGCGCAAACCGCAATTTTAATGTGATCCCTTGCGGTAATTGTAAGCCTTTGCTCACGCGGCATATAAAAGCTCTCGGCTTTTCTGTTTTCAAAAACAGTATTGCGGTTGCCTATGTTTTCCCACTTTTCGCCGTTTGCTTCAACATCGCAGTGACCCTCAAGCATTATAAAAGCGGTTTCCTTATCATCTGTATAATATTCCAGAAAATCGCCGCCGTCAAGCTCTATCATACCGAATTCAAGCATTTTCAAAGAACATTCGCCTATTTTGCTTATGGGCGTATAGCCGTTTTTCGGCTTGTATGTTTTTTTAAAGTTCATAACCGTTCTCCTCCAAAAATTTTTTTACCGTTTCAAAATCGGGCACGCTTTCTCTGGCACCCACGCCGGTGCATTTAACGGCGGATACTCCGCTTGCGAAATAGCAGCATTTAAGAAAATCGTAGCCCTTTAAATAACCCGCGGCAAACGCGCCGTGAAAAACGTCGCCCGCGCCGTTTGTGTCTGCTGCCTTTACGGAAAATGCCGGATAAGCCGTAAGGCGTGTTCCGTCGTATAGCGTGCCGCCGTTTTTACCCTGAGTTATAACAACAACATCGGGATTATATTTCTCATATAGCTTTTTAGCGGCGTTTTCCGCCTTTTTTTCACCCGTAATACCGAGAGCGAATTCCTCGGACGGAATAAGTATATCGGCATACGGCAGCAGGCTTTCCACATTATCATATAGCCCGCCCGCGTCGTAAAGCACCTTTGTGCCGTTTTCACGTGCGATTTTTACAGCCTCCAACGCGCCCGACATTTCGTTGCCGTCTATCATAAGCAGGTCGGCGCCGATTATAGCTTTTTTCTGCTCGTCATTAAGCTTCAAGGGCGGCAGATTGCCCTTATCAAACACGCAGGTGCGGCTTGACGCTTTAGCCGAAAGCCATATAACCGAGGTAAAGGAGCGGTAGCCCGAAAGCACTTCGGTATTATCGGTTTTAACGCCGTATTTCTTAAAATCCTTTATTAAAAAGCCGCCGCCCGCATCGTCGGACAAAACGCCGATATATTCGGCTTCTGCGCCTAATTTTGCCGCGGCGACAAGTCCCGTTGCAACAGGACCGCCGCCTGCCTGCTTTGACGACTCGGCGCGCATTTTTGTATCCTCTTTCGGATAATTCGGCACGTTTATCAGCGTATCCATAACGCACGCGCCGATACCTACTGCTTTGTTCATTTTATCTTGCCTTTCCGCCTGCACCCGTAAGGGCTATTTTTGAAAGCGCCAATTTCTTTACGCTTTCAATCGGTTTTTTCATAAACATATCAACCGCAAGGCTTCTGTTCGGGTCGTTAAGGCTTTCAAGCGTGCCGTCCGCAAAGGCGCAGCATACATCCGTGCCGATATTCATTTTGCGGATACCCGCGTTTATTGCTGCCTTAACCTGGTCGTCCGGTATACCCGAGCCGCCGTGCAGAACAAGCGGAATACCGCCCGTTGCCTTTCTTATTGCGGCTATTCTTTCAATATCGAGCTTCGGGGGCTTTTTGTAATGACCGTGCGCGTTGCCCACAAGCACCGCAAGGCAGGTAACGTCTACCCGGTTTACAAATTCCGCCGCTTCTTCGGGGCTTGTAAATTCGTCCATAGCGTCGTCGTTAACGCTGCCTATATGACCGAGCTCGCCCTCAACGCCTACTCCTATCGCCTTGCAGCTTTCTACGATATGCTTTGTAAGCGCAACATTTTCTTCAAACGGATGTGTAGAGCCGTCAAGCATAATGCCCGTAGCGCCCAGTCTTAACGCCTTCATAACCTCCGATTCGCTCGGCCCGTGATCAAGGTGGAAGCAAACCGGCACGGTTGCCTTTTTAGCCGCCGCCAGAATTGCGGGTGCTAAATAATAGCCCACATATTCGTTGAAAAGGCGGGGATAAACCTGCATTATAACAGGAGCTTTAGCTTCTTCCGCCGCGTCAAACACGCCCATAACGGTTTCGGTATTGTATACGTTAAAAGCCGGTATGCAGTAATTGCCCTTTTCCGCCATTCCTATTATTTCCTGTAATGTTACTAACATTGTATTATTCTCCTAACATCAGATCTTCGATTGAAAGAACGGTTATTTTATCCTGATCAACGGACTTGAGCGCCGCATATTCCGAAACACTGGCGGTTACAACCGCGGTTTCATGTATGCTTTCAACATTGTAAAGTCTGCGCGCGGCAACTTCTTTTATAACCTCAGGCAGATACTCCGCCATTAAAATATTTCCCGCCCAAACGGTTTCGCGGCGGTTCAAAAGCATTTCGTGCAATGTGGCATAAGCCTTTATTATTTCACGCGGTTCTTCGGTTTCCTCAAGGTCGCGGGATAATTGATACGGATCCTGGAAAACGACCGTCTTGCCGGTGTTATGCGCCTTTAATTTGCCGTCCTTCAAAAGACCTGCTGCAAACGAAGTATATGTAACGGCGTTCGCCTTTACCTCAATGCCGTATTCCTTATAAAGCTGTTTTACGGTTTTCGCGTCGTTCGGGTCGTAAAGCACTACCGTTTTATAATCGGCAAATACCTTTGCCGCAGCTTCCATCTGTTTTTTGGTTTCGTCAGCTGCGCTTATAAGGAAATCAAGCTGTGAGCCGCTTGCAGGCTCGTCGCAAAGCACGGTAAACTCCACGCCCGCCTTTTCGAGTACCTTTATTGCCTTTACGGCTTGACAAGATACTTTATAACGTGCGTCCACACCCAAATAAAGGAGCGTATCGGTCTTGGCGGAGTGAGACTCTATTGCCTTTTTAAGCTCGGCTGAAATTTCGGTTTCGCCGTAGGCGTTACCCGTTTCAAGGCAGTTATCCACGAGCTTGTTTATGTATTCGGGCAGTGCGCCCTCAAGCGCCGCCTTAAGCCTTGTTTCCTTTGTGAACATAACCGGGTCCCAGCCCGTAACGCAAACGTTTACGCAGCCGCCGCAGGTGCAGCACTCGTAAATATTATCCATTATTTCGGAAAGTTCAATAGCGTTACGGTTTACAAGCGAAATGCCGAGTGCGCGGGCGCGGGCGGTGCTTCTTTCGTGGCCTGTTGCGTTGCCTATCGGGCAGATATGGTGGCACATCCAGCAAAAGCGGCAGGAATCAACATGCTGTTTAGCTTTATCAGATAAATTCATTTTTATTTCCCCCTATTAAAGACCTAACTTAAACGGATTCATAATGCCGTTCGGGTCAAGCGATTTTTTAAGACCCTCAAACACCTGCATTGCGGGGCCGTACTGCTCTTTCATAAGTCTGCCGAGCTTAATGCCCACGCCGTGGTGGTCGTTAACAACGCCGCCGTGAGCCAATGCGGTTCTGACGCCGCAGGTCCAGACAGCCTGATGAAGTCTGAGCGCCTCAACAGGGTCTTTCGGCACGTCCTTACCGTCAATAATAAAGCGGTCGTAAACCATTGCGCCCCACTCGTACCAGTGCGAGAAGTGGGCTATAAACTTCGCCTGCGGGAAGTTCGTTTCAATGGCTTCCTTCATTGCCCAATAGATTTCCTCAATCTTTCCGTAGGGAGCAATGGTATCCATTGTGCCGAACATCTGCGGAATATCCATCATATAGCCGGGGTAGAAGAATGTAATCTTTTCGTCCCACCACTTTTTGCCGTAGTCGCTGCCCATATCCTCGGCGCCGTATTTCGCAAAGGTTTTAAGCAGTATCTTCTCTTCAACCTCTACCATTTCACGGTCGCCCTCGTAAGCGATATTCATAAACGCACCCTTGCGCTCAACGCCTACTATCTTCTTTATAAGCGAAGCGGTTTCCGCCTCGTCGTAAAGGCGCATAACTGAAGGCTTGAACTTCTGCAACAGCTCGCGCGCCGCCTTGAAAGCGCCCGTCATATCTTGGAATAAGAATCCGCGGAAACGGCGCTCCTCGGGCTGGTCGAAAATTCTTATCTGAGCCTTCGTAATAATGCCGAGAGTTCCCTCGGAACCTATGAATATCTGGTTTAAATCAGGTCCTGCGGCGTGTTTCGGAGCGGAAGAGGTGTGAATTATATCGCCGTTGGGCAGTACAACCTCCATTTGAAGCACCATATCGTCAATTTTGCCGTATTTTGTGGAGCAAACGCCTATGCCGCGGTGCGCCAAAAAGCCGCCCACGGTTGAGCAGGTAAGGCTTGAGGGATAGTGCATTGTAGCCTTGCCTACCTCATTTGCCGCCCACTCGATATGCTTATATATAGCTCCTGTGCCGCACTCTATGTACATACCCTCGGTATTTACCTCGTATATTTTGTTCATACGCTTTGTATCAAGCAGTATTCCGCCGCAAACCGGTATAGCGCCGCCCTGCGTGCCGCCGCCTGCGCCCCATGTGGTAACGGGGAGCTTATAGTAATTGGCTATTTTAACTACCTTTGAAACCTCCTCGGCGTCCTTGGGGCATACGATTATGTCGGCCTCCGGCATACGGCAGCCGCGGTCCGCCCACATACGGGAAAGCCAGTAATAGTCAACGCTGTGAGTTACCCTGTCTATCGCGCGGGTAGAGCAGTTTTCCTTGCCCACCGCATCCTCAAGCTCGGTTAATATCATTGCAAATAAAAATTCGTTCATCTGATATTGCATTTCGTTTTTCTCCTTTTATGTATCTTTAAAGCTGTTTGCCGTTTTTTATTTTTCCTCAAATACAACCGTCGAAACGGAATCTGGAAGCGCCTCAATGTACCACCATTTTCCGAATCTGTAATACTGCAGCTGGCGTTTTTCATGACTCGGATTGGTGACGGTAAGTATAAATTTGCCGTCCGGATTCAGCGCGGCACATATCTCCGCGGGCTTTTCCTCGTCCGGGAACGCAAACAGGGTGCTGCCCTTTTTTGAGGTGGCGGCGGGGAATATTTCGGCGCCTCTTTTAATGAATTTTGAAAAATGACCGAACGCGCGGTACTGACCGCTGTAGCTGAGCTCCCCGTTTATGCTGTTGCGCGTAACCAGTCCGCCGCAGAAAAACGGGCCTATATTGGGGCCGCCGATCTCATCGAGCATAAGATTCCAGCCCGTAAACGTGGCGCAGCCGTGCTTTAAGGCTTTGGAAATGACTATGCCCCATTTGCACCAATCGGTCGCGTAATTATCATAAAGCCGCGGCCCGCCTTCGGTGAAATGGTATTCAAGCTCGGGGTATTTAAGGCACACATTATCAATATCCTCGGGGCTGCCGTCATAATAATGAAAGGCTGCTCCGTCGCAGTATTTTCTGATCTCGGGATAGGTATCCAGCTGCCACAGCACCTTGCGCCAATAGCTGAAATTATGGTCGTTCATCCATACCTTAACATCAATGCCCTTAGATTCAAGCCTTTTCTTTAACGCGATAATAAATTTCGCCTCGATATCGGGGTGCCAAATGCAGGCGGGCATTCTTCCCGCTTGGTCGGTTTCGGTCTCGTTCTGCGCGGTCAATGCGTCAATCCGTATACCGCGCTTTTTATATTCCTCAATAAACCGGATTATATACTCCGCATAGCAATCGATAAACTGCTCGCGCATATATCCCCCGCACATAGAGCCGCCGGTCTTCATCCACCCGGGAGGACTCCACGGAGAAGCAAAAACATATGCGTCGGGGCGGGTATTTAAAACCTCTTTTATCATTGGAACAATGTATTCATCGTCTCTGCCGACCGTAAAATGCTCAAGGCGGGTATCGGCGTTTTCGTCATCATATGAGTAAAGCTCAGCCGAATAATCGCTTGAGCCTACGCTTAAGCGGCAAATTGAAAGCCCCAAGCCGTTATCGGAATAAATATCGTCAAGAAACGCCTTTCGCTCATCTTCAGGCATTAAATTAAGGTTATAGCACGAGCTGCCCGTCACGGCAACGCCGAACCCCGTGAATTTTTGTCTGTTCGGAGTATCTCTTACCTCTATAACATCCGCACCGCCCATTCTGCCGCCTGTGGGCTTTAGCTCGTACGGCCGCAGAAAAAAGCTCGGCGTTGTTTCAAACTGTGTTACTTTCATAGCGGTGCTCCCCTTTAATCTAACGCTTTATCTACCGTAAGCGCCGGCACATACTTGCAGAATTCTTTAATTTCTTTTCGGTAATCGCCGCGCATTTCAACAAAGTGGTGAATATACGGACCGTCAAGCAGTCTGTCCTCAACCGCCTGAAGATTTTCAAACTCGCCCCATATGTATGTACCGTGGGTCTGCGGTCCCTCTGTCGTGCGGCAAATAAGCGGCAGTATCATATAATCCCCGTGCTCCTGATCGATACGGGCAACCGTGTACTCGCCGTCTCTTCCTCTGAGCCATGCACGCTGATTCACAAGGCGCGCCTTTGTGCCCTCAGCCATTTCGCTTACGGGGAACGGTCCGCAGTGCCACAAAAGCTCGGCATTTCTGTTTTCGGGGTGACGCACCGTAAACTCGCCGAACAGCGGTCTGCCTTTACCGAGTGTTGCGCATTTCAAAAGCGCCATTGTCATAGCGCAGTGCATATCGCTTTCGCACGAAACCATAAGTCCCATTTCGTTAAGCAAACCGTAAAGCGCACAGGGGGCTAAGCCGTCAAACATAACAGGCGTTGCTGTCCAGCATTCCGCCGACAGAACATCAAGGTTGAACTCCTCAAAAAGATGCTTATACATAGCGGTCATTGTCGCCATGGGCTTTATGTATTTGGGTGTCAGGTCGTCAAGCTCGTAATTTGTAAGGAAATACTGCTCGTACTCCGCTATCTCGTCGGCGTAGTCCGTTTCGGCAGTTCTCATTCTCTGCTCGATAATCGCAAAGTTTATCGGTATTATCTTTATGCCGAATTTCTCCATCAGCTCCCCCTCGTTCCATATAACCGAGAAGAAGGGCGCGGGGCGTGTTCCTACCTGACCTATGCGCATGCCCTTAAAGTTTTTAACCATACAGGCAACGCGCACAAAGCTGTCAAAGCCCGCTTTAAATTCATCAGACTCAACGCGGCAGCAGGGCAAATGGGAAAATGGGATATGATATCTCTGAAACTGTCGCGAAACCCCGAAAAGCCCGCACTGCGAATCGGTCGGTCGCATGCCGTCCTTATAATATTCATCGTCAAGCGGCGCCCACAAAAGCGCCGGCTTACCGAGAGCCTTTGCTATGTCCGCCGCCGCTTCCTCGTTGCCGAAGTTGCAGTTTATAATAACGACGGCGTCAACCTTTTCCGCCTTAAAGCGCTCTACAATATCCTCCGCCGATTTATCATCGTAAATAAGGTCGGCGCAGCCGAGCCCCTTGCTGTCGGTAAAGGTTACATTTTCACTTTTGAAATTTTCCTCTATGTAGTCAACAAATCTGTGACCGCGTTCCTCTGCCGAAACCCAGGTTAAAAAGGTTTTCGCAGGGCGGTTGGTCGTGTTGCGGCGCATAGGCACAAGACCTATTTTTACTTTATAATCAAGCATAATATCCCCCCGTTTAATTTTACAATTATAAAATACCAAATAAGAGGGTTAAAAGCAACAGTAAAATGAAATTAATTTTTATTTTATTGACTGTTTTTTGAAATAATGGTATAATAATGAAAAATATTTTCATTATGAGGCGAACAATGGAATCTACCGCACATAAAATACGAAAGCTCTACCCCGAAATGGGCAGAGCAGAGAAAAAAATAGCCGATTATATTCTTGAAAACAGCCGCAGCATTACCGAATGCTCCGTAACCGAGCTTGCGAAGATATGCGGCTGCGGTGACGCAACGGTAGTACGCTTTTCGCGCCGCTTAGGGTACGAAGGCTTTCAGGCGCTTAAAATAGGCATTGCGGGGGAGCTGGGAAACGCATCAACCGTAAGCGGCGAAATAAAGAAAACCGACAGCTGCTTTGAAATATTTAAAAAGCGCATAGCGGATATTTCCGTCTCGCTTGAAAGCACCGAAGGCGTGCTTGACGAAACGGCGCTTGAAAACGCGGCAAAGCTGATAATGAACGCCCGCCGCATAGCGGTTTTCGGGCTTGGAAACTCTGCGGCAATAGCTATGGACGCGGCGCATAAATTTCTGCGGCTGGGGCTTGACGCGCAAAGCTGCACCGATAACCATATGCAGGCGATAATCGCCTCGCATTTGGATAGGCAAAGCGTTGCAATAGGCATATCGCACTCGGGTTCTTCAAAGGATATTGTAGAGGCGTTAAAGCTTTCGAAAATCGGCAATGCCGCCACAATCTGCGTAACAAACTATGCCGCCTCCCCCATAGTAGAGGCGGCAGACATAGCGCTGTTTACAAAATCCGACGAAACAAAGCACTCGATCCTCGGAATGAGCTCAAGAATCGCCCAGCTTACCATTTTCGATGCCATATATACATATATAGTAATAAACTCTGATAAGGCGGCGGTGCAGGCGATTTACAATACCGAGGTGGCGCTGCAGAACAAAAAATATTAATCTTGCTTTGCAGAACCGTCATCCGCCCTGTAGCCGACCCCTGCCTGATTTTTAATAATATCCGCACTGCCGAGCTTCTTGCGTATGTTCGCAATGTTCACCTGCAGCTTTTTAATGCTGCCGCTGTCGGGGTAATCGCCCCAAACCGCCTTTATAATTTCGCGGTAGGTAAGCATTTTGCCGCTTTCTGCGGTTAAAAGCGCCAAGATATTGTATTCGTTCTGCGTGAGTTTTACCTCACCCTCACCCGAAAAAACGCGCCGCGCTCTGTAATCCACCGTGAGCGTGCGGCTTTTAAAGCTGCTGCCGTCGGAATTCCTAAACGCACGGCTGTTGCGGAGGCACATGCGTATTCTTGCCGAAAGCTCCGCTTCGCAATACGGCTTTGTCACATAATCGCTCGCTCCCGTGTCAAGTGCCGCCGCTTTAATATTGCCGTCCGTTTCGGAGGAAAGGATTATTATGGGCGCGTCGGTTATTTCTGTTATCCTGCCTATAAAGCGCAGCCCGTCCGTACCCGGCGGCAGAAGCTCCGAGATAACAATGTCAGGCATATGCGATTTAAGTAAAAGCACCGTTTCGGCATCGCTTGCCGCCGATATTACCTTATAGCCCTCGCCCGTGAGCAGCTCCGATAAGCGTCTTTGCGCCTTTATATCCGTATCAACCGTCAAAATTTTAAACTTATTATTGCTCATATCCTGCACCTCAGAACCATTATACGCCAAGCAGCGGGAATTTGCAATAAAATCTTTACCGTTTCTTTACCGAATCGTATGTATAATTAAATGTATCTATATTATAAGGAGATGGTTTTGTGGATCCGCTTCCCCGAAGTAGCAGGGAATTGTATTTAAAGAATTACCGTGCGTATAAAATTCATGCCTCGGTTGCCCGGCGCCAAATGCGCAATGTTAACTGACAAAACGGGTAAAAGACTTATGAATTAAAAACGGAGGTAAATTCTTACAAATGTTAAAACAACTGTTATTACAGCTTATTCTTATTTTTCTCAACGCGTTTTTCGCCGCTACGGAAATAGCGGTAATATCCATAAACGAAAAAAAGGTGCGCGCACTGGCAGAAGAGGGCGATAAAAAAGCCGCAAGAATGCTCAAGATAATTGAGGAGCCCACGCGCTTCCTTTCCACCATCCAAATAGGCATTACCTTAGCGGGCTTTTTGGGTTCAGCTTTTGCGGCGGATAACTTTGCCGAGGGCTTTTCGGCAAAAATAATTAAGACCTTTTCAATTTCCGAAAAGTACACAGGCACCGTCAATACCGTATCGGTAGTGCTTATAACAATTATTCTTTCATATTTCACCCTTATTTTGGGCGAGCTTGTTCCTAAAAGAATCGCCATGAAGCACAAGGAAAAGCTTGCAAACGGCGTTTGCGGCATAATTTCGTTTTTGGCAGCGGCGCTGAGACCCATAATCTGGTTTTTAACCGTTTCCACAAACGCGGTGCTGCGGCTTATAGGTATTGATCCGAGAGAGAAGGATGAACCCGTTTCGGAAGAGGATATTGTGCTTATGCTTGACGCGGGAGCGGACGAAGGCTCGCTTAATGAAAACGACATTGAGTATATCAAAAATGTTTTCAAGCTTGATACGCTTACCGCAGAAAATGTTATGACCTCTCGCAAATCGATAGTTTCCATCTCGCTTGACAGCACCGATAAGGAAATAATGGAAATTATCGATGAGGAAGGCTATTCGCGCATACCGGTCTTTGATGACGATATCGACCATATAGTGGGCATACTTCACACCCGCGATTATTTAATAAAGCGCACAGAGCCTGATTTTGATCTTAAATCCATGCTTCACCAACCCGAATATGTGCCCGAAACGGTAAGCCTTGATTCGCTTTTCAAGGATATGCAGAAGACCCACACCCATATGGTGATTGTGGTAAACGAATACGGCGAGACCGCGGGAATTGTCACAATGGAGGATATTTTAGAGGAATTGGTGGGCGAAATATGGGATGAGCGCGATGAGGAGATAACCGAGTTTTCAAAAATCGGCGAAAACACCTATCGCGTGCTTTCCACCGCCTCAATTGAGGATTTCAAGGAATTCTTCTCGATTGACGACGATGAGCTTGAAACCGACTCCACCACAGTAAACGGCTGGCTTACGGAGATGGCGGGCTCTATTCCGGAAACAGGCTATAAGCTTGAATATAAAAATCTTTGCATCACCGTTACCAAGGCCGATGATATTATGACCCACGAAATAACCGTTGAGGTTAAAAACGAAAGCTGCGAAACGGAAGAGGCAAAAGCCGAATAAACATAAAAACGCCCCGCCGAAAAAACGGCAAGGGGCGTTTTAAAATTGAGGTATTGCTATGTATGACGAACTGACCAAGGTTGATATTGACAAAATGAAGGAGGAGCTTGAATACCGCATTACGGTAGTGCGGCCCAAAATTTTGGAAGAGGTCAAATTCACCCGCAGCTTCGGGGATCTGAGCGAAAATGCCGAGTATCACGCCGCAAAGCGCGAGCGTGGCAAAAACGAAAGCCGAATAAGGTATTTGCGCAATATGATTAAAACCGCAAAGGTTATAAACCCCGAAAGCCGCCCCGATGAGGTGGGAATATTCGATACGGTGGAATACTATGTTGAAGAGGATGAGGCGGTCGAAAAGGTTCGCATAGTAACCGCTCTCAGGCAAAATTCACTCGAAAGGCTTATCAGTCGGTTTTCCCCCATGGGCAAGGCACTTATGGGCAGAAAGACGGGCGACCGCGTCTATGTTAGAGTGGACGAGGAGTACGGATATTATATTGTGATACGCTCGATTGAAAAGGGCAGCGACGACGCAAGCCTGGAAATACGGAAATACTGATTACGGACATTGGACCAGAAGATAATATCAAAGCTTCTTTTGCGGCGGAAACGCCGCACTTTTGTTTTTTCTCAGACGGCGGCAAAAGGCTCCGGCCGAGGCGGCAACCGAAAAAAATCCCCCTGCCCGCAGGCAGGGGGGAGGACAAAAACGGCAGATCCGTTTTTACATTTTTCGATTTATTTTCAGCAAACCTCGGCTATATCAAAAATCTTGCCGGGGAGCTCCTCTTTATCAGCCGAAACGGTGAAAATAAATTCAACGTCCGAAATGGCGGAAATTCTTTCGAGGAAGGCTGCCAATTTATCAAAATCGCGCTCGCCGATTCTGAGGGTTGCATCGCCGAAAATGTGGGTGACATCGTTATTGCCCGCCTTTATTCCTGCTACCATACCGTAGTATTCGCCGTAGCCCGAAATGCCGTAACTCTCGGCGTCGATAAGACGCGCCTTGTGTGTTACCGAATATGTCAGGGTATCGCCTTTTTCAATGCATACGACATTGCCGAGGCTTTGTTCTGTCGCGGCATTTACCATATCCACTAATTTTTTGGTTTTACCCGAGCCTTTTTTTCCGATAATGAGTTTAATCATTTATACCAACTCCTTTTATATTTAACTGCCTGCGGCAGCTTTTTTACCCGTTAAGGCGCGCTTCAAGCTCCGCCTTCTGAGCCTCATAGCCCGGCTTGCCGAGCAGGGCGAACATATTCTTTTTATAGCTTTCAACACCGGGTTGATCGAACGGATTAACGCCGAGCATGTAGCCCGAAATTGCGCACGCCTTTTCAAAGAAGTAAATAAGTCTGCCGAGGTTTTCTTCATCCGGCTTATCAACGTTTATAACAAGGTTCGGCACGCCGCCGTCGGTATGCGCCAAAACCGTGCCCTCAAATGCCTTTGAGTTTACATATGACATGGTTTTACCGGCAAGGAAGTTAAGGCCGTCGCCGTTGTCCGCATCCTTTTCGATAACAACATCCTTATCGCTTTCACCGAAGGTTACAACCGTTTCAAACATTAAGCGGCTGCCGTCCTGTACGAACTGACCCATTGAGTGAAGGTCGGTTGAGAATGTAACGGAGGCGGGGAAAAGACCCTTGTTGTCCTTGCCCTCGCTCTCGCCGAAAAGCTGCTTGAACCATTCGGCCATCATAGTAAAGCGGGGCTCGTAGCTTACGAGCAGCTCAACCGATTTACCCTTGCGGTAAAATGCATTGCGGAGAGCAGCGTATAAATAGCAGTCGTTTTTATACATATCGGGCTCGTTGTAATCCTTCATAGCCGCCGCGGCGCCCGACATAAGGGCGTCAATATCCGCACCCGCAGCCGCAATCGGTAAAAGACCCACAGCAGTGAGAACGGAGAATCTTCCGCCCACATCATCCGGTACAACAAAGCACTCGTAGCCCTCTTCGTCGGCTAACTTTTTAAGAGTGCCGCGCGCCTTATCGGTGGTGCAGTAAATTCTCTTTGAGGCTTCTTCCTCGCCGTACTGCTTTTCAAGCAGATCGCGCAGGACTCTGAAGGCGACCGCCGGCTCGGTTGTGGTGCCCGATTTTGAAATAATGTTTACCGAAACGCGCTTGCCCTCGCACAGCTTTACAATATCCGAAAGATATGCGCCGCTTATGCTGTTGCCGGCAAAATAAATTTCGGGGCCCTCGCCCTTTAACTGATTGTAGAACGGTCCCTTTAAGAACTCGATAGCGGCACGTGCACCGAGGTATGAGCCGCCGATGCCGATAACTATGAGTATATCGGTATCCTTGCGGATTTTTGCGGCTGCCGCTTTGATTCTGGCAAACTCCTCTTTATCGTAATTTACGGGCAGGTCTACCCAGCCTAAGAAGTCGTTGCCGAGACCTGTTTTGTCATTTACAAGCCCGTGAGCCGCAGCAACCTGCGCTTCAAGACCCTTGACATCATTTTCCCTGATGAACTGTTTGGCATACGCCGAATTAAATTTAATAGCCATTTTAACCCCTGGATTCTTTAAATTTTAGTTTCCTGTTTATATATTACAATAAATCCCCGACTTTTTCAAGTACGAAAAGCGATATTCATTAAAAGTTTTCATAATTGAAATAATCCTTTTAAAATCCGCCGCAGCGAGAAGCCGAGGGTCAGCCGTTCCGCATCTTCCGCCGCCGTTATCGGAATTTCTCCCAAGGTCTCATCCCCCAGCTTTACGGTTACCGTGCCGAGCGTATCTCCCTTTTTTACGGGAGCGGTTATATTTTCGTTAAAGCTTATTTCCTGCGTAATGTTTCCCTTTGCGGTTTTCGGCAGCAAAACGCTTAATTGCTTTTCCGCGCTTATCGCAATTTTCCTTTTCGTTCCCTTTACTATATCAAGCTCTTTTGTATCCCCGAGGTCCGCGCTTATAACCGAATAATTGTAATTCGCAAAGCCGTAATCAAGCAGCTTTTTGGCGCCGTTAAAGCGATCCTTTGTGGTCTCGCCCGCCATTACCACCGCCACAAGCTCAAGCCCATTGCGCTCCGCCGTTGCCGAAACGCAGTATTTGGCGGTAGATGTGGTGCCGGTTTTAAGCCCGGTGGCGCCCTCATAAAATCTTATAAGCTTATTCGTGTTCACAAGCTCGCTTTTGCCGTCGCGCAGGCTATCCATCCAAACGGTGGTGTAGTCCTTTATAAGCGTGTGCTTTATAAGCGCAGAGGACATTACAGCGACATCATAGGCAGAGGTCAAATGCCCCTCGGCATCAAGCCCCGTGCAGTTCTTAAAATGGGTGTTGGTCATTCCAAGCTCCGCCGCCCGCTCGTTCATAAGCGCCACAAAGCCCTCCTCACTGCCCGCAACCGCCTCGGCAAGCGCGGTGCAGGCATCATTGGCGGACGCTATTACCGAAGCCTTAAGCAAATCGTTCACGGTCATGGTTTCCCCGGGCTCAAGCCATATTTGCGACCCGCCCATAGAGGCGGCGTGCTCGCTTGCGGTAACCACCGTTTCAAGGGATAGATCTCCGCGGTCAATAGCCTCCATAACAAGCAGCAGCGACATTATTTTGGTAATGGAAGCAGGCGGCAGCTTTTCATCGGGATTGTTTTCATAAAGCACCCTGCCGGTATTCGGCTCCATAAGCACCGCCGACTTTGCCTTTATATCCAGCGTCTGCCCTATGGCGGCGTTTGCCGGGGTGTTATCGAGCGGAACATTGATATCGGAGATATCGCATTCGCTCGATACCGTGACAGCGCCCTTTGCAAAAACAGTCACACCTCCGATACATAAAACAACCAAAAACAACGATATTATTCTTTTCAAAGCGGAACACTCTCCTTTAATAGAAGGATATGCCGCGGTACGGTTCGTTATGCCGTCCTCATGCGGCAGACAGAATAAAACGCATTTAAAAAAACTTGTAAGTTGAAGAAAAGTGTGTTAAAATAAAATTTATGAATAATCTGATTCTTAAAGGCGGAATGAATATGTGCGAAAATAATTCGGCGGAAGCTAAAAAACGTGTTTTGAGCTGCATACAGCCGAGCGGCATGCTTACCCTCGGCAACTACCTCGGCGCGCTTAAAAACTGGGCGGCAATGCAGGCGGAATTCGATTGCTTTTTTGCCGTTGCGGATCTGCATGCAATAACGGTGCGGCAGGAGCCCGCAAAGCTTCGCAGTCAGATATATTCCACCTACGCCATACTTTTGGCGCTCGGAATAGACCCCGAAAAAAATACCGTTTTCATTCAGTCGCAGGTGCCCGAGCACGCCGCCCTTTCGTGGCTGCTTTCCTGCTATACCCAGTTCGGCGAAATGTCAAGAATGACCCAATTCAAGGATAAAAGCAAAAAGCACCCCGATAATATAAATGTCGGTCTGTTTTCGTACCCCGTGCTTATGGCGGCGGATATTCTGCTTTATAAGCCCGATCTGGTGCCGGTGGGGGCGGATCAGAAGCAGCACCTTGAAATTGCGCGCGATATCGCTATCCGCTTCAACAATATTTACGGTGATGTTTTCACCGTGCCCGACGGATATATACCGAAGGCCGGGGCAAGAATAAAATCGCTTCAGGATCCCTCGAAAAAGATGTCGAAATCGGACGACAACGCAAACGCCTGGGTTGCCTTGCTTGATGACCGCGATACGATAATCCGCAAATTTAAGCGTGCCGTTACCGATTCGGGCTCGGAAATCAGAATGTCCGACGATAAACCCGGCGTTTCAAATCTTATAACGATATATTCCGCAGTTACGGATAAATCGGTTGCCGAGGTCGAGCGCGAGTTTGCGGGCAGGGGCTACGGCGAGTTCAAGCTTGCCGTCGGCGAAGCAGTGGCTGACGCTTTAGCCCCGATAAAGCAGCGGCATGATGAGATAATCGGAGATAAAAAAGAGCTTGAGCGCCTTTATAAGGAGGGTGCTCAAAAGGCGGAATACATCGCCCGCAAAACCTACTTCAAGGCAATGAAAAAGGTCGGGTTCGTGCTATGAGCTTTCCGCTTATAGGAAACAGCGGCGTGCAGAACGCGCTGACCGCCGCAATCAAAGCCGACCGGTTGCCTCATGCCGTGCTGATAGAGGGGGATAAGGGCACAGGGCGGCACACCCTTGCAAAATTTATTGCCTGTGCCGCGGTATGCGGCGGGGAGGATAAGCCCTGCGGAGAGTGCCGAGACTGCCGCCTTGAAAGGGCGGGAACACACCCGGATATTCACACGACCGCCCCCGAGGACGGCAAAAAGAATATAACCGTAGCCCAAATACGGGCGCTCAGAAGCGATGCTTATGTAAAGCCGCATATGTCGGTTCGCAGCGTTTTTATAATAGATTCGGCGGATACCATGAACGAGCAGGCGCAGAACGCGCTTTTAAAGGTGCTTGAGGAACCGCCCGGCTCCGTGCTTTTTGTTTTGATTGCGGAAAACAAGGCGGCGCTGCTCGATACGGTAATATCGCGCTGCACGGTGTTTTCGCTCTCGCCGCCCGAAATTTCCGAGGCGGAAAAATATCTTGCGGCGGGTGAGGAATTCCCCCCCGAACGGATAAGCTCCGCACTCCGGGAAGCGGGAGGAAATATAGGCGTTGCGCTGGCTTATCTTTCGGGTTCTTCCGATAAGGCGGCAGCTGCCGCAGAGGAATTCATAAGTCTTTTGCTTGCTTCCGATGAACTCGGAATGCTGAAGATGACATCGCGGTTTGAAAAAAATCGGGTCGAGGCGGACGCCTTTCTTCGCGAGCTTAAGCTTGCCGCCGCGTCATCCCTTAAAAAAAATCTTTCAAACCCGCTCACCGCAAGAACACTGTCGGTTTTTTATACCGAGCTTGACGGCTTTGAGCAAAGCCTTACAACAAATGTTAATTTAAGTCTGCTTTTCGCGGCGCTTGTCTGCAAAGCGACCGAAATCAGCTGACGGAGGAGTATATGACAGAAATAATATCCGTAAAATTCAAGGAAAACGGCAGGGCTTATTCATTTGATCCCGCCGGAATCACCGCCGAAATCGGCGAATCGGTTATAGTTGAGACCCAAAACGGCACGGAGATGGGCACGGTCAGCGCCGCAAATCACGAGGTGGATAACGGTGCGATCGTAAAGCCGTTACGCAAGGTGCTCCGCAAGGCGACCGAAAAGGACATGGCTCGCCGCGATGAAAATAAAAGGAAGGAAAAGGAAGCCTTCGGAATCTGCGAGGAGCTTGTTTCGGCTCACAAGCTCGATATGAAGCTGGTCGATGTAGAATATTCCTTTGATGCCGGCAAGATTGTTTTCTTCTTCACCTCCGACGGCAGGGTGGATTTCCGCGAGCTTGTAAAGGATCTTGCATCGCGCTTCCACACCCGCATTGAGCTGCGCCAGATAGGCGTGCGTGATGAGGCGAAAATGCTCGGCGGACTCGGAATCTGCGGCAGACCCTATTGCTGCAAACAGTTTTTAAATGATTTCCAGCCGGTTTCCATTAAAATGGCAAAGGAGCAGGGACTTTCGCTCAATCCCACCAAAATTTCGGGCAGCTGCGGAAGACTGATGTGCTGCTTAAAATACGAGCAGGACGCCTATGAATATCTGAATTCGCTGACTCCCGGTGTCGGTGCAACCGTTAAAACACCGGAGGGCAACGCTGTCGTGACCGATGCGAATCTTATGACCGGTTATCTTACCGTCCGCCTGACAGACAGCGATTCCATGCCGTTTAAGATACACCGCGACGATGTGAAGCGGCTTTCGCGCTTTAAAAAGCGCCCCAACAAAAGGGATTCGGAATAAAGAATTCGGCGGTAATATCTCTGCACCGAATTCACAACAGAATAGTTATATAATTATTATGTTGACAGCAAATGATTGCCTCCCCGGTGTTTGGGTGCGGGTGTCCGGCGGACGCCTCTGCGAAGCATAAGCACTGACCGAGACGGCAGCCGTATGGCTGTCGAAGGGGTTGTTACAAGCTTAAAATGATCAGAGAGCCGATTTATATACCGAAACTGTATTTTGCATATTTAATCTTTAATCTGTAAATAATGTCTACTGAATAATTGCATTAGCAAATGCAATTATATAAAATCGAGTTAAAATCTCGATTTTATGGGTCAAAACCTTTGTTTTGACCGTCAGTATCCATTGATTGTCGCCTGATTTTAAAAAGAATCAAAATATGATTCTTTTTAAAGTGCAAGGTTTTTTCGCAAAAATGCGCAAAAACCTTGCACCTGAACAATTCAAAAGTTTACACCAACATGCTTGGTTAAGGTACTTTTGAATTGTTCAGCAGGCATTAAATAAACTTTAATTTCCAACAACCCCTTAATCACCTCTGTCACTTCGTGACATCTCCTTACAGTGTGAGGAGTCGCCCTTTACATAAGGGAGCCTGTGGTTTTGTGCTTTTGCATATCTAGAATAACATCCGAAAAAGACCCTATCCGCAGCAATGCGGATAGGGTCTTTTAAAAGGCTTATATTGAAATTAAGCGTTAACCTTGGTAACAACGCCGGAACCAACGGTACGGCCACCCTCACGGATAGCAAAACGGAGTCCCTCTTCAATAGCGATAGGAGTGATAAGCTCAACATCCATCTCGACATTATCGCCCGGCATGCACATCTCGGTGCCTTCGGGAAGAGTGATAACGCCGGTAACATCGGTAGTTCTGAAGTAGAACTGCGGACGATAGTTGTTGAAGAACGGAGTATGACGGCCGCCTTCTTCCTTGGTCAGAACATAAACCTGACCGTGGAACTTGGTGTGCGGATGAATCGAGCCGGGTTTGCAGAGAACCTGACCGCGCTCAACCTCGTCACGGCCAACGCCGCGGAGAAGAGCACCAACGTTATCGCCGGCTTCACAGAAGTCAAGAGTCTTGCGGAACATTTCCATAGAGGTAACAACAGTCTTCTTGCGCTCCTCGGTAAGACCGATGATTTCAACTTCATCGCCTGCATTGAGCTGTCCGCGCTCAACACGGCCGGTAACAACGGTACCACGACCGGAAATGGTCATAACATCCTCGATCGGCATAAGGAACGGGAGGTCAGACTTGCGGTCCGGAGTCGGGATGTAGCTGTCAACAGCGTCCATAAGCTCTTTAATCGGAGCATACTCCGGAGCGTTCGGATCGGTAGAGGTGCACTCAAGAGCAACAAGAGCAGAGCCCTTGATGATCGGGGTGTCGTCGCCCGGGAACTCATACTTATCAAGAGTCTCACGGATCTCCATCTCAACGAGCTCAAGAAGCTCGGGATCGTCAACCTGGTCGCACTTGTTCATGAATACAACAATGTACGGAACGCCAACCTGACGGGCAAGGAGAAGGTGTTCTTTAGTCTGAGCCATAGGACCGTCAGTAGCAGCGATAACAAGGATAGCGCCGTCCATCTGAGCAGCACCGGTGATCATGTTCTTAACATAGTCAGCGTGTCCGGGGCAGTCAACGTGAGCATAGTGACGGTTGTCAGTCTCATACTCAACGTGAGCGGTGTTAATTGTGATACCACGCTCTCTCTCTTCAGGAGCCTTATCGATGTTCGCGTAATCCTCGAACTGAGCCTGACCCTTCAAAGAAAGATACTTGGTGATAGCAGCTGTAAGAGTGGTCTTACCATGGTCAACGTGACCGATGGTACCAATGTTAACATGGGGTTTATTTCTTTCAAATTTTGCCTTTGCCATTGTATATTTTCCTCCTTATACTATGTGCAGTTTTGATTTAATTATAGTTTAACAAAAAAGACTTGAAAATGCAAGCATTATTTACTTTAATTATCAGTCTTTCTTTGTGCGGGCGGATATAATCTTCTCGGAAATGCTCTTCGGAACTTCCTTGTAGCCGTCCGGCTCCATTACATACTGACCGCGGCCCTGTGTTTTGGAGCGCAGGTCGGTAGCGTAACCGAACATATCGCCGAGCGGTACGCGCGCGTTGATCTGCTTAACGCCCGAACGATCCTCGAAGCCCTGAATCTCGCCGCGGCGAGCATTCAAATCACCGATAACATCGCCCATATACTCCTCGGGAACGATAACCGTAACCTTCATGATAGGCTCAAGGAGCACCGGGTCTGCCAAACGGCAAGCCTCTTTGAATGCCATAGAACCGGCAATCTTAAATGCCATTTCGGAAGAGTCGACTTCGTGATAAGAACCGTCGTACAGAGTAACCTTAACATCAACCACCGGATAGCCCGCAAGCACGCCTGCCTGCAAGGCACCGCGGATACCCGTATCAACCGCGGGAATGAATTCCTTCGGAATGGTACCGCCGGTAACGGCATTGATAAACTCATATCCGGCGCCAGATTCATTCGGCTCAACGATGATCTTAACGTGACCGTACTGACCGGAACCGCCCGACTGGCGCTTATACTTGGTTTCGTGGTCGACCTTCTTGCGTATGCTCTCTTTATAAGCAACCTGCGGCGCGCCCACATTTGCCTCTACCTTAAATTCACGAAGCAGGCGGTCAACAATTATTTCGAGGTGTAACTCACCCATACCCGCAATAATGGTCTGACCGGTTTCTTCATCGGTATAGCATTTAAAGGTCGGGTCTTCTTCGGCAAGCTTCGCAAGCGCAAGACCCATTTTTTCCTGACCTGCTTTGGTCTTCGGCTCGATAGCAACGCGGATAACCGGCTCGGGGAAGTTCATCGATTCAAGTATGATCGGGTGCTTCTCGTCGCACAGTGTATCACCGGTGGTGGTATTTTTGAGACCTACGGCAGCGGCAATATCACCGGCGTAGCAGGTTTCTATATCCTCACGGTGGTTAGCGTGCATCTGCAGGATGCGTCCCATGCGCTCTCTGTTCTGCTTGACCGAGTTGTAAACGCCGGAGCCTGCGTCAACAGTACCGGAGTAAACACGGAAGAAGCAAATCTTACCGACGAACGGGTCGGTAGCTATCTTAAACGCGAGAGCGGAGAACGGCTCTGTATCGGAAGAGTGCCTGTCCTCTTCCTCGCCGGTCTCGGGGTTGGTACCCTTAATAGCCTCAATGTCGGTCGGAGCCGGCATATAATCAACAATAGCGTCCAAGAGCGGCTGAACGCCCTTGTTTCTGTATGAGGTACCGCAGGTGATCGGCACCATATTATTGGCTATTGTGGACTGACGGATTATCTTCTTAATCTGCTCGACAGACGGCTCCTCGCCCTCGAAGTATTTTTCCATCAGCTCTTCGTCCTGCTCAACAATATGCTCGATAAGCTCGGTGTGATATTTGTTGGCAAGCTCTACCATGTCCTCCGGAATAGGCTCATGCCTTACATCCTTTCCGAGGTCATCGTAGTAAACTTCCGCGTCCATGTTGACAAGGTCGATGATTCCTCTGAAGGTGTCCTCAGAGCCGATAGGCAGCTGAATCGGGACACCGTTGCAGTTGAAGCGCTCCTTGATCATATCAAGAACGTGGTAAAAATCCGCACCCATAATATCCATTTTATTAACATAGATCATTCTCGGTACGTGATATTCGTCAGCCTGACGCCAAACGGTTTCAGACTGCGGCTCAACACCGCCCTTTGCGCACAGAACGGTTACAGAACCGTCAAGCACACGGAGTGAACGCTGAACTTCAACGGTGAAGTCAACGTGTCCGGGAGTGTCGATAATATTGATACGATGGTCTTTCCAGAAGCAGGTGGTAGCGGCGGAGGTGATTGTTATACCTCTTTCCTGCTCCTGCTCCATCCAGTCCATAGTTGACGCGCCGTCATGAGTTTCGCCCATCTTACGGTTAATACCGGTATAGAAAAGGATACGCTCTGTGGTGGTAGTTTTACCGGCGTCAATATGTGCCATTATACCAATATTTCTTGTCATTTCAAGAGATACTTTTCTTGGCATATTAACCTCCAATCCGCATAAAACGGAAACAAAATATCAGTAGATATAAACTACCATCTGTAATGAGCAAACGCTCTGTTGGCCTCTGCCATCTTGTGAGTATCCTCACGCTTTTTGGCAGCGCCGCCCATGCCGTTAACGGCATCTAAAATCTCGCCCGCGAGACGTTCCTTCATGGTTCTCTCCGAACGGGCGCGGCTGTAGGTTGTCAGCCAGCGCAGACCGAGGGTCTGCTTTCTTTCGGCACGAACCTCAAAAGGTACCTGGTAGGTGGCGCCGCCCTTACGGACAGCCTTAACCTCAAGCTGCGGCATAACATTTTCCATAGCCTGATCAAATACCTCAAGCGGGTCCTTGCCCGTTTTTTCACTGATAATGTCGAAAGCGCCGTATACTATTCGCTGAGCGACGCCCTTCTTACCGTCAAGCATAATGTTGTTGATAAGGCGGGTTACCTTCTTTGAATTGTATACCGGATCCGGCAATACATCGCGTTTTGCGACAAAGCCTCTTCTTGGCACTTTACTTCCCTCCTTCATAGTAATGAATTCATTGGTACTCGAAGCTTTTCCCCGTGGCACCGAGCAGAGGCGTTATATATTCATATATTATAAACGCCGCCGCTTTTAATATGCAGCAGAGATAATTCACTTAAAAATTACTTCGCACCTGCTTTAGGACGCTTTGCACCGTACTTTGAACGGCTCTGCATTCTCTTTGCAACGCCCTGCGTATCAAGGGTTCCGCGCACGATATGGTAACGCACACCGGGGAGATCCTTAACACGACCGCCTCTGATAAGAACAACGCTGTGCTCCTGAAGATTGTGACCTATTCCGGGAATGTAGGCTGAAACCTCGATTCCGTTGGAAAGACGCACTCTCGCAATTTTACGGAGTGCCGAGTTCGGCTTCTTCGGAGTGGAAGTCTTTACGGCTGTGCAAACGCCGCGCTTCTGCGGAGAATCGTTATCGGTCTGGCGGCGCTTCATAGAGTTATAACCCTTTAAAAGAGCCGGAGCCTTTGCCTTTTTCTCAACAGTTTCACGACCGTTGCGAACCAATTGGTTAAATGTTGGCACTATTACACCTCCCAATAAAAGAATCTGTCGCGGCACATACTGCCGCATACTAATATAAAATATCACAAAAATCGCTGTTTGTCAAGCATTTTCATTATTTGACCGGCACTTTGCCGTTTACTCTTGTATTTCGCCGCAATTATGATATAATTAAGCTGTTAAAACCGATTATAAGGAGTTTTTATATGTATCCGCTTTTATTAAAGCCGCCCGTCAAGGATTATCTGTGGGGCGGCACAAAGCTTAAGACTGACTATCACTTTGAAACCGATAAGGCTGTTGCCGCCGAGGCTTGGGTGCTTTCCTGCCATAAGGACGGCGCCTGCACTGTTGAAAACGGCGAGCTTGCAGGCAAGACGTTGCCCGAGGCATTGGAGCTTTGGGGAGCTTCCTCCCTCGGCAAAAACGCGGCGGCGTTTCCGTATTTTCCGCTGCTTATAAAGCTTATCGACGCGAGGGACAGGCTTTCTGTCCAGGTGCATCCGGATGATGAATATGCCCTTAAAAATGAGGGTGAATTCGGCAAGACCGAAATGTGGTATGTGGTTGACTGCGAGGAGGGCGCACAGCTGATATACGGCTTTAACAAAGAGGTTTCGCGTGAGGAATTCGAGCGCAGAATAAGGGATAATACTCTGCCGGAGATCTGCAATTTCGTTCCCGTTCACAAGGGGGATGTGTTCTTTATCTCCGCCGGTACGCTGCACGCGATAGGTGCGGGAATACTCATAGCCGAGGTTCAGCAGAATTCAAACACCACCTACCGTGTTTCGGATTACGGAAGACTCGGTGCGGACGGCAAGCCACGCCAGCTTCATATAGAAAAGGCGCTTGATGTTACCCGGCGCACAAAGCCCACGCTTCCGTTCGGCAGTGTGGGGCAGATTGAAAAAACCGATTTCGGTTCTGTGAGGCAGCTTGCCTCCTGCAGGCTTTTCACCACCGAGCTTATAAAGCTTGACGGCAGCCTTAAGCTAAAGGAGGACGGCAGCTTTATGTCCCTGCTTGTGCTTGACGGCGAAATAGGCGTGGAATGGGACGGCGGCGACCTGCTTGCCGCAAAGGGCGGAAGCGTATTTGTACCGGCGGGGCAGAGCGTGACCGTTAAGGGAAACGCCGATGTGCTTTTAAGCCGTGTTTAAAGCTTTAATATAATGTCTACTGAATAATTGCATTAGCAAATGCAATTATATAAAATCGAGTTAAAATCTCGATTTTATGGGTCAAAACCTTTGTTTTGACCGTCAGTATCCATTGATTGTCGCCTGATTTTAAAAAGAATCAAAATGTGATTCTTTTTAAAGTGCAAGGTTTTTTCGCAAATTGCGCAAAAACCTTGCACCTGAACAATTCATAAGTTTACACCAACATGCTCGGGTTAAGGTACTTTTGAATTGTTCAGCAGGCATTAATATAAACCGCAAGCCTGCCTTTGTCGGCAAAGCCGATAAGTGTAGGCTTGTTTTGTGCGCAGCTATACTTTCCCTTGCCTTTTCTTCGGAAAAGGCAATCGGAAGAAAACGACAAAAAACGGCAACCATCTACAGATGATTACCGTTTTTTTGGTGACCCGGACGAGATTCGAACTCGTGTTACCGCCGTGAAAGGGCGGTGTCTTAGGCCTCTTGACCACCGGGCCGTTGGTGGCTGTAATTGGATTCGAACCAATGACACTGCGGGTATGAACCGCATGCTCTAGCCAACTGAGCTATACAGCCGAATTACTCGTGACCAATTTATTATACATATACAAATGTCATTTGTCAATAGTGAATTTTATATTTTTTCACGCTGTACGCCCGATGTGCCTTCGGCTTCGCCGACGCTGCCGGAAATTTTGCGGTGTATGCTCTGCATTTTCATATCAAGGCGGCTTATTTCCTCGGCGCATTCGCGCAGCTCTTCGGATATCTCTTCGACATCCTGCTTTATATCCTTTTTATATTTAAGCTTGTGCTCAAGGCTTGCCCAAAAGTCCATTGCAATCGTTCTGAACTGCACCTCTACCCGCATGTATTTCTTTTCGGTCATAAGGAAAATCGGAATTTCCACTATCAAATGCAGGCTGCGGTAGCCGTTCGGCTTCGGATCTTTTATGTAGTCCTTGCGGGCGATAAGACGGATATCATCCTGTGAGCAAAGCTCCTCCGCCAAAATATAAATATCCTCTGGGAAGGAGCATATAACGCGTATTCCCGCAACATCGTTGAGATTTTTCTCAATACTTTCGGCGGAAAGCTCCAGACCCTTACGGTTGAGCTTTTCGATTATGCTCGGAACGCTTTTAAGACGGCACTCTATCGACTCAAAGGGATTGCGGTCATTTTCAAGGGACAGCTGTGTGTTGAGCACATCGAGCTTTGTCTTCACCTCAAGCATAGCGCACTTGTAGCGCATCATAAGCTCGGCAAAGGGTCTTGTTTGGTCAAAAATCTCATTTGCCTGATTTAAAAGCTCGGTTGTATTTGTATTTTTAATGTCTATCATTATTTTCCGTCCTGTCGGCGCTGCCTGTGCGTTTTTCAATAATAAAGCGCGGCCGCGCCTTTGTTTCAAGATATATTTTTCCTATATATTCCCCTATTATGCCGAGGCTTAAAAGCTGAATTCCGCTGAAAAAGAAAATTATGGTTACAAGCGAAGCCCACCCTGCCACGGTCTTGCCAAGGGCAAAGGTTATTACCGACCATATTATGCCTATAAGACTTAAAATTGCAGTAACAAACCCGAAGGTGGTTATAATTCTTATAGGCTTGGTGGAAAGGCTGGTAATGCCGTCAATTGCGAGGGCAAGCATTTTTTTAAGCGGATAGTGGCTTTCTCCCGCTAAGCGCTCGTGGCGTTCGTAATAAACGCAGGTGCTTTTAAAGCCTACAAGCGGAATCATTCCGCGCAGGAAAATATTTACTTCCTTAAAATTCGCAAGCTCCTTTATAACCTTGGCGGATAAAAGCCTGTAATCGGCGTGATTGTAAACCACATTTGCACCCATACGGTTCATAAGCTTATAAAAGCCCTGCGCCGTTGTGCGCTTGAAAAATGTATCGGTTTCGCGGCTTGAGCGCACGCCGTACACTATTTCGGCGCCGTCAAGATATTCGCGCACCATACTGTCCATAGCGTTTATATCGTCCTGCCCGTCGCAGTCAATGCTTATAGTAATATCGCAAAGCTTGCCTGCCTCTGTAAGACCCGCAAGCAGTGCGTTCTGGTGCCCGCGGTTGCGGCTTAAGGATATTCCGGTGAAATATTTTTCCTCTTCCGATAATCCTGTTATAATATCCCATGTGCTGTCGCGGCTGCCGTCATTTACAAACATAATGCGGCTGTCGTCCGATATAACGGCTTCGGAAATAAGGCTTTTAAGCTTTTCCAGAAACATTCCGCTTGTTATAGGCAGCACCTTTTCTTCATTATAGCAGGGTATTACTATATATAATACAGGCTTCATTTTTACTCTCCGTTTATTATTTTACAAGACCTGACGATGTGTCCTTCTGAATAACGTCATGCGCGCCGCCCTCAACAATGCTGGTTGCCGAAACCAAGGTGAGCTTTGCTTTCTTTTGAAGCTCGGGTATAGTAAGCGCACCGCAGTTGCACATGGTGGAGCGCACCTTTGAAAGCGAAAGGCTTACATTATCCTTTAAACTGCCGGCATAAGGCACATAGGAGTCGACACCCTCTTCAAAGGAGAGCTTTTTATCGCCACCGAGATCGTAGCGCTGCCAGTTTCTCGCGCGGTTTGAGCCTTCACCCCAGTATTCCTTATAATAATTGCCGTTTATGGTAACACGGTTTGTCGGGCTTTCGTCAAAGCGGGCAAAATATCTGCCGAGCATCATAAAGTCGGCGCCCATAGCAAGCGCCAAAGTCATATGGTGGTCATGAACAATGCCGCCGTCGGAGCAAACCGGAATATAAACGCCGGTTTTTTCAAAATATTCATCTCTTGCCTTGCATACCTCTATAAGCGCGGTGGCCTGTCCTCTGCCTATGCCCTTTGTCTCGCGGGTAATGCATATAGAGCCGCCGCCTATACCTACCTTTATAAAGTCGGCGCCCGCTTCCGCCAAGAACAAAAAGCCCTCGCGGTCAACAACATTTCCGGCGCCTGCCTTTACGGTATCGCCGTATTTTTCGCGTATAAATTTAAGCGTACGCGCCTGCCACTCGCTGAAGCCCTCAGATGAATCTATGCAGAGCACATCCGCCCCGGCGTTTATAAGCGCGGGCACTCTCTCCTCGTAATCACGGGTATTGATTCCCGCGCCGACAACATAGCGCTTGTGGCTGTCAAGCAATTCATTGGGGTTTTCCTTGTGCGCGTCATAGTCCTTGCGGAATACAAAATATTTAAGATTGCCGTCTCTGTCCACTATCGGCAGAGAATTCAGCTTGTGATCCCATATAATATCGTTGGCCTGTTTGAGAGTGGTTTCCTCTTCGCCTACTATAAGGGAGGCGAGAGGGGTCATAAAATCGCTTACGAGCGTATCCTCGGACATGCGGCTTACCCTGTAATCACGGCTTGTGACTATACCGAGCAGCTTGCCGTTCGGCTCTCCGTCGGAAGTTACCGCAACGGTGGAGTGTCCGTTTTTGGCTTTAAGCTCCAAAATATCTTTTAAGGTGCTGTCGGGCGTTACATTGGATTCGCTCACAACAAAGCCCGCTTTATACGACTTTGCGCGCTCAACCATAGCCGCCTCGTCCTCTATGGATTGTGAACCGTAGATGAACGAAACGCCTCCCTCACGCGCTAGCGCTACTGCAAGCCTGTCCCCTGAAACCGATTGCATTATAGCGGAGGTCAGCGGAATATTCATTGAGATCGCGGGCTCCTCGCCTCGTTTAAACTTTACAAGCGGTGTTTTTAGGCTGACATTTGCCGGTATGCACTCGGCAGACGAATAACCCGGCACCAAAAGATACTCGTTAAAAGTGTGTGAAACCTCGTTGAAATAATAAGCCATTTCTGCTTCCTCCCGATTATACTGCAATTTTATGTATTATATCACAGTTGCCGAAAAAATGCAATATCGGCTTGCAGAATGGTCCGTGTCAAGTTTTTGTAGGAAAATTTTTTTGAGAATGCCAATAGTGAATTAACGGTAAAGCTTGAGAACTTTTTGTAAAGATGTGACTTTTCCGTTTGTTTGTAATGTGCCGATAGCATTGGGACTCGGCAGCCCTTTTGTCTCCCTAAGAAAAGCCTTGCTCGCTTTCGCTGCGGCTTTTCTTAGGGAGACAGGTTCGTTATCGGTAGATTTGCGGTTTAAAGTCAGCTTACCGGCTGCAAGTATCGGCACCAAATGCTTTAGTGTTGTTTCGCTCCATGCCAACGGTCGGGAAGACAGCCTTGCGGCTAAAACATGGCTGATATGCGGTTCTGTGCACCCTCCGTTATTTGCGCTCTCGTCTTTTTTGCAAATGCCGATACCTTTCACAAACCGTTGTAAATATGCAGCATTTTGTGAGATTGTTTCAGCTATGTCAGGATTTTGCATAATCAGACTATCTGTTAATTGTTCGTATAATTCTCATTATGAGAAGTTGGACGGTATGGAGCGCTGTATCGACGATGAACTGCCTTTCCCTCTGTATGTTTTTGCAGAAAAACTAAAAAAGTTTTCGACGTTTTAACAGTTTACAAACATTATGGGCTGCCGCTCGCGATTCTTTCGCTCTTGCGACAGCCCCGTTTTATACTGTGCCGTTTTCGGTAAAGATACCGGAAATTAAAGTTCGTCCCATTTGATCGGCTCCTGCCCGCTTTCCGAAAGTATTATATTCGCCTTTGAAAAATGGCGGCAGCCGAAAAAGCCGCGGTAAGCCGAAAGCGGACTCGGATGGACGGTAATCAGCTTTTTATGTATAGGATTGGTTATCACGCGCGCCTTCTTCTCGGCGTTGGCGCCCCAAAGCAGAAAAACGACCGGTGTTTCCTTGCGGTCAAGCTCCGAAATTACCCTGTCGGTAAATATTTCCCAGCCCTTATCCTTATGGCTGTTGGGCTGCCCCGCGCGAACCGTCAGCACCGTATTGAGCAGCAGCACTCCCTGCCTTGCCCAGCCCGTAAGGTCGCCGTGCTGCGGCATTGCAACACCCAAATCATCGGTTATTTCCTTATATATATTAACGAGTGAGGGCGGCAGCGGAACTCCCTTTTTAACCGAAAAGCAAAGCCCGTGTGCCTGACCCGGGCCGTGGTATGGGTCTTGCCCTATTATAACGGCGCGGGTATTCTCAAAGGATGTATACCTGAGCGCGTTGAAGATATCATACATATCGGGGTATATCCGAGTTTTTGAATATTCCGATTTAAGAAAATCGTGCAGCTGCCTGTAATAGGGCTTCGACCATTCGTCCGCAAGAATATTGTCCCAATCGTTACCGAGCTTTACCATCTTCCGCCTCCTTGGGTGACGCCTTCACAAGCCATGCGCTGAGCAGCACTGCCAGCTGCAGCGGTATGCCTATGCCTAATATCTGCCATATATTATAATTTACGAATTGCAGGCAGAAGCAAAGCAGCAGCGACCATATAAATGCAGAAATAATAAGAAAAAGGAATCTGCGCTTGTGCCAAACCGCGTCAAACACTATGGAAACCACAAACGACGCGGGCACCGCCCAACAGAACAGCGTCCACAAATTGGCATGCGCGAAGATATTGAAAAATATGTAAAACACGGTTGCAAAAAGCCACACGCCCAGAACAGACAGAAGCGTTATTATGCGTTTTCTTTTTTGGGTCAGTCCGCCGAATGCCGCACGTGCCGGTTTTACCTCTTTTTCACCTACAATATAATCCATACTCACGCCGTAAAGCTTGGCAAGCTTATAGAGCACCTCTATGCCCGGCAGAGATTCACCCTGCTCCCATTTAGAAACCGCTTTGTCGGAATAATTGAGCTTTTCGGCGACCTCAAGCTGGGTAAGCTTGTTTTTCCGCCGCAGCTCCGATAAATTTTTTGCAATAATAAAATTAAGCTTTTCCATACCGAAATTATAACATATAACCTCCGATTAGTCAAATGTATAAAAAAAATCGTTCGTGTCAAGCTTTTGCAGGAAAATTTTTTTGAGAATGCCAATAGTGAATCAACGGTAGTGCGACAGGACTCGGACCTACTGCGGTTTCGCTCGCCGCCTTTTAGATTGCGGCTTTTCTTAGGGAGACAGGCTGTTCGTTATCGGTAGATTTGCGGTTGCTTCAGTGTTGTTTCGCTCCATGCTAACGGTCGGGAAGACAGCCTTGCGGCTAAAACATGGCTGATATGCGGTTCTGCGCACCCTCCGTTATTTGCGCTCTCGTCTTTTTTGCAAATGCTGATACCTTTCACAAACCGTTGAAAATATGCAGCATTTTGTGAGATTGTTTCAGCTCTGTCAGGATTTTGCATAATCAGACCACCTGTTAATTGTTCGTATAATTCCAGATTTTCTTCATATGCTTCTTCTGTCTCGTAAAGTTTTTCACTTTCTTTGAATATTTCTCCGATTTTTTTGATGAAATCTTCCGTTATCTGTGTTATACTGTTTTTCACAAGAGTATGCCTCCTTAGTGTTTTGGGTCCTTCAACCTTATTAAAACACATTTTGGCATACTCTTGTACTGTTTTTTCCTACATTTATTTTACACTAAGTTGCAGAATGCTTTTTAAGCTTTTTGCACTTTTTGCTTGACATTTAATAAAATAATTAATATAATGGTACGTGTCGTTTCAGGTTATTAATTACCTAAACATGAAGAGGTATCGAAGTGGTCATAACGGGGCTGACTCGAAATCTCCTTCGGCTAACGGAAGCCCATCTTCCGAAAAGCCTTTAACCGTGCGGGTTTCGGGCACTTGCCTGCCGCAGGCACACTGTGAGTTCTAACAGGAATTCTAATACAACTGATTACTTGCGTTAATCTCGGTTTCCCGAGTTAACATACATGGAGACGTATCGAAGTGGTCATAACGGACATGACTCGAAATCATGATGCCCCTTGAGGGACGAGGGTTCGAATCCCTCCGTCTCCGCCAAACAGTCAGCCGGATCCCGGTTATTCCGGGACTCGGCTGATTCATATTTATGTCACCGGAGGTAGAGCGTCGTAACGCTCGGGAATCGTAAGGCGCAAGCCTTGCAGGCCGCATACCGGATTAGGTGTCGAGTGCGCTCGGTTATTACTTTGTAATGACCGGGTATTTTTATTTTACGGAGGGAATTATGAAGAACACAAAAGTAACCCTTGCCCCGCTGGAAGCGGATGACCGTGAGCAGTTCATTCTTGATAATCAGGAGTCTTTCAAGTATGGTGCGATTGAAGAATTCGGGCTGCGGGACGATCATTTTGAGGAGGACGGCGAAATCATTTCCCGTGCGACGATTGAGCAAAGCATTGATGCACCCGACAGCGAGGCATATCGGATTCTGTATGATGGCAGAAAGGTTGGCGGTGTAGTGCTGAAAATCAACAAAGAAACACAACATAACGAGCTGGAGCTTCTTTTCGTTTCGCCGAAGGAACACAGCAAAGGCATAGGCTACGGCACTTGGCTTGCCGTGGAAGCTCTGCACCCCGAAACCAAGGTCTGGGCGACCTGCACGCCATATTTTGAAAAGCGCAATATCCATTTTTATATCAACAAATGCGGTTTTCACGCCGTTGAGTTTTTCTCCGCTATGCACCCGGAGCCGAATCCGCCTAAGGAAGACGGAAAAGCAGCACCCGATGAGGGTCCCGATGAAATGTTCCGCTTTGAAAAGATCATGAAATGAAACGCGGAATACTTTGTTTCTGCCGAAGAAGTCCTCGTTGGACAACCACCAAAAGTATTAGGGATGCAAAGCAGGATCATATTTTTTGCTGCTTCCGAAATCAGGGCATACTATATTGTGTATTCGCAAAGATTGGGGAGAAAAATTAAAGATTATTTTTCAACATTGTTCCCCAATACTTATTGACTGTTGGGGAACATTCTGATATAATGTTTAAAAGAATTGTTCCCCAAAAGGAGGAGCTGCAATGGCAGTACAATATAGTGAAATACAGGAATTGCTCAGAAGTCGAGCCGACCTCAATGCCAGACTGAACTTAATGCCTTATGATGGCACACCCGAAATCAAAGAGCGCGGCGATGGGAAATACCTTTATGTGAGAAAGCGCGTAGCAGGAAAACAGACATCTACTTATGTAGGTGCATATACCGAAGAACTGTATAATCTGCTTTTGCGCAATGCCAGAGAAGCCCGTGAAATCAGAAAGTCGCTTCGCAGCATTGAAAAGCAGCTTGCCGCAGCCGGTTATTCCGAGGATGCCCTTTCCGCCGATGTTATAAACAACATTGCCTTTGCGCGTGCCAATATGAAAATGAATATCTATGATCAGGCTGTTTTGGAGGGTGTTGCAACTTCTTTTCCTCAGACGGAAGAGATCATAGAGAACGGGAAAGTATCCGGTATGACAGCTACCGACGTGCAGAAAATTTTGAATTTGAAACACGCATGGGAGTTTATTTTGGACCGTGATGTAGTTGCCAGCCGTTCCGACTATTATATGCTCAGTCATATTGCAAGGCTTGTCAATGAAGGCTTTTTTGCGGAAGGCGGTCGAATCCGCGGCGTTCCGGTTACCATAGGCGGTTCGTCTTATGTTCCGCCCCTGCCGAATGAATCGGATGTGAAAGACAAAATTCTTGAGATCATCGAGGAAGAGGATGATGCCGTCAATATTGCCATCAGGCTTTGTCTTTACTGCATGAAGACCCAGATATTCTTGGATGGCAATAAGCGCGCTTCTGTTATCTTTGCAAATCATTATCTTATTGCTCACGGCGGAGGTTTTTTGGTCATTCCCGAAAGCGAAGTGCCGGAGTTCAAGAAACTGCTCGTGAAGTATTATGAAGGCGAAGACCCCTCTGTTATTGCGGGCTTTATGAAAGAACGCTGTTGGAAAACCATAGAGCACTAAGCATTATCTATATTGGGGAACAAGTCTTGATGTGAATTGCAAATTCGTTCCCCAAAGTTATATCTGTGGTAAGTATGAAAACACTCCTCAATTGATTACGGAGGTTTATATGAGAATAACAAAAATCGAAATTAAAAATTACAAGTCGATAAAGGAACCGGTTGAAATAAACTATTATAACGGATTGCCGACCGTGCTGATCGGCAAGAACGGAAGCGGAAAAACCAACATTTTGGAAGCACTGAGTGCCATTACGGAGGCAAACGGCAATTACTTAGGACCGCGCAGAGAACTGCCGATGAGTTATAAGGTGCATATCCGCCTTGAAAAGGAGGATGCCGAGAGGCTTTTCCCTGGTAAAAGCATTGACGAAAAATGCGAATTTGCTGCCTGCTCCGGAGAAGACTGCAAGATAAACCGAATCGAGTCGGAATGTCTAATTCCGCTTTTAAGAATGGAAATCGACGAAATCTTCGAACTTGCAGGCGAATTGAAAGACGCTCTGGATACATATACAAAGCAGCTGAACAAAATTGCGTACGGTGAAAATGAACATCCGTTACAGGGGCTTCAGATCATAAATTTCAAAAATTCAACGACAAATTATGATTTTCTCAAGAGTCGGGTCGAATTGGTGATCAAGGAAGCCGAAAAGTTTGCAAACTCTGTTAAACAGAATTTCGCTGCCGAAGAGAGCTTTATGAAATTCGGATATGTCGATTATTATGGCTTAAATGACTCGAAATACCTGTCCTTCAAGCTCCGCTATGTAAAACCCGATTTAGCCCCATTTGAGGAGAAATTCATTACAGTCAATGAAGCGGCGATAAAGCGGGAAATTACAAAAATCAACAATGCAACAAAAGCATCCTGCGAGAAAATCACTGTCTTGCTGCATGAACTGGACGAACGGGCAAAACGATTGAAAGCCGCCTTAACTGACGATCAAATAATTCCCGATAACAGCAGTATATTTTATAAATTTATCCGTGAAGTCCGAAACTGTGTCGGCACAAAATGCGCTTTTTTACGGAATGAAAGCAGCGAGGTCATTTTCAAAACAGACGACCCAGAGCGCGAGTATTTCCGGAGCGATAGATCCCGCGTGATTCTGCAAACATATCTAAACCGAGTTTATACCGGTCCCGATAAAGATGAAATTCAAAAACAGATCAGCGAAAACAAAGATTTTTCTCTGTCCGAAGCTGCATTGAATGAATTTGAAAAATACCTCAATGAACACATTCCCGAATTTGAAAACGGTATGTACGACCGCATTTCGGTCGAACAGTCCGACGGGAAAATCCCGGCAATACTGCTGCACGAAAAAAGCGGTGAAATCGTTGACCTGAATTCGACAAGCGCCGGCAGACGGTGGTATTTCACATATTATTTTATGAAAAATACACTTGAACCCGGAGATTTGTTTTTTATTGATGAGCCTGCAGCTATGCTCCACCCCCTTGCGCAAAAAGAGGTTCTGAAAGAGCTGCTCCAGCTTGAAAGCCGAGGCATCAAGGTGATTTACTCAACGCACAGTCCGTATCTTATTCCAAACGATTGGAAAAGCGTACACTTCGTTGCGATGACAGACAGCGGAACAACCGTCACGCAGGAAAACAAATACGATGCTCTGAAGCAAGTCACCGGCGGAGATATATTTGACTTGCAGGCGCTTTTAGAACGATATCAAAAATGCGATAAAGAAGCCGTAGCTCATCAATGCTACCATGTTATTCTTGGTAGTTTTGAAAACATTGACGAAGCCGCAGAGAAATTAAATCTCGGTGTGTCTGCCATTGAATCTTGGAGAAAAAACATTAATAGTAAGAAATTCAGATGCCCAAAGCTTGAAAATATCATTTTAATAGCCGAAAAAACAGGACGGAATATAACCGACTTATTCTAACTTTGCCGGGGGGGTACGTCTGTACCCCGTCGCTCCTTTCAGTGGTTTGCTATAATATAGGCAGAACCATTGAAAGGAGGTACTCAAAATGTCAAAGTATAAGACCATAGACGTGTGGAACCGGGTTTTCGGTGCGAAGCAGGAGGCGTATGATTACGCCGGACGGCTGATGAAAAAATCCGCCTGCGGCGATCCGAAAAACCCTTATCACCCGACGCTTGACCACATCCGCCCGCTTTCCGCCGGCGGCTGCGATGTCCTCGAAAACATCATCATTTGCCATCGTGATACCAACGAGGAAAAAGCAGATCACTTCCCGCACTGGAAAGCGAACGGTGCACACTACCACGCCCGCAGAGCCAAAGGCTCCCGTGTGGAATACGAGATTATTGAAGATTAAGGAGGCAAATCTATGAGTAAGCATTTCTTCGACTATGACGACGGTGATTTTGCGTATGCCGTTTCCGACAATATGGCAATCGACTCCGACGGCAATATGATGATGCGCATGGGCGATAATATGGCTATGGACATGGATAGCGGAGAGCTTCATATTATTTCGTCATGGGATGATGAGGACGATGACGATTAAAAAATCGTTATAAATGAGCATCGCAGCCCCGACCTTTCAAATGAGGTTCGGGGCTGCGGTTTTGACACTGCAAAAACCTACCCCAATAAAGGAATTCCCTTATTTCCATTGCGTTTCCCTTAAAATATGGTGCAAAATAAGGGAATCTTATTTTGCTGTTCTCATAGTTCGACCCGTCAGAAACAAAAAAATGCTGCCCCACCGTTTCCGGTGAGGCATAGATTATGTACTCTCTTTCATCATTTTCCTTTTCTGCCGCCGCTGTTCGTTTTCACGCTCACGGCGCTGTATATATTTGAATTCCCGAATGAGTTCCTTATATTTTTCCGTGCGCGGGTGCGCCAGCCTTTGCGGTGACGCCATAAAGCTTACGAATTCTGCTTTGGCGCAGTACTGTATAGTGCCGAGCTTGATGCCGGTTAAGGTTTCTTCCCGTATCCACTCGTGAATGCGCTGCGGGCTGTGACCGACAAGCTCCGCCGCCGTCTGCGTGGGCAGAGCCTCCGGCAGCTCTGCCCACTGTGAACTCAGCCACCGCCGAAAGGCTTCGCAATTTTCCGGGGTGGCTTCAAACATCGAGAGCGGATGCCACTTTGTGCGGTTGGAGAACATCCCGCTCAGTTCCGATAAAAATCCCGGCTCGGTATCCATACGGGCTTTGAACCGCACCGCATCCTCTGTCCGCACCCGATATTTATGGGTCGTGTGTCCCGTGTTTTCGTTCGGGATATAGTTGTTGTCCATCAGATATTTCATTTTTCGTGTGGAGATGTGCAGGTACTGGCGAAGCTCACTCCCGCTCATAAATTGTTTTTCAGTCATATATAAAATCATCCTTTCCGTTAGCATTAATGCGCCTCAGGTGGAGCGCATTATTCTTTTGCTTTATTAAAGATACTGCTGATCACATCGGCGCTTTCCTGTTTCTTGGACTTATCCAGATGCGCATAGATATTCGCCGTTGTGGACAGGTCGGAGTGCCCGAGGAAGGTCGATACATTCAGCAGCGGCACATCCTGATTGATGAGGATGCTGGCGAAGGTGTGGCGCAGATCGTGGAACCGAATCTTGCGCAGACCGTATTGCCTGATCAGGTCGGCGAACCGCTGCGTGACCCGATTCGGGCGTATCAGCTCGCCGAGCTGATCGACACAGATATAATCGTCGTATTTGCGGTTGTAGCTGCCCTTGAACATACGGCGGTACAGGTCCTGCTTTTCCCGCTCCTCGCACAGCATTTCATACACCGGGTCCGGCAGCGGCAGTGTGCGGCGGCTGGATTTGTTTTTCATTTCCTCCACAGGTTCGACGATGACCTTACCGTTTTCCTTATACTCAATGATCTTTGTGTCGAGCAGTATGGTTTTCTTCTCCCAGTCTACCCTCGACCACCGTGCGCCCAACGCCTCGCTGCGGCGCAGCCCTAAGCCGCCCGCCAGCATAACCGCCGGGTAGATAACATCCCCGCGGATAAGCCCCAGCATGGAAATCAGTTCTTCTTCGGAATAGTTTTCACCCGTGAACTTATTTTTCTTCGGGCGGTCGATGCGGTCAAAGGGATTGGAGTCAATCAGTCCGTCCTTGAAAGCCCGTTTGAAGGCACTGTGCAGGACGGTGTGGTAGTGGATAACGGTGTTGGCGACAACGCCCGATTCGAACATCCACTCGTAGAAATCCTCAATGTCCTTTGCGGTGATGCTGCCGACCGCCAAATCCTTTCGGGCAGTAAAATACCGCCGAATTCTACCGTTTATCATTCCGCGGTAGCTTTCGGCGGTACTCTTTTGAATATTTTTCTCGATCTTTTTATAGTAGGCGCACATATAATCGTAGATCGGAATATCCGAGGCAAGCTTTTTGTTTTGCGCGATCTGCTCGGCATAAGACTGTTCAAAGGCTTGCACTACCTCTCGGTAGGCTTTGTTCACCTTTGATTTGTTGGCGCTTTCGGGCAGTCCCAGCGCACGCCATACAGGTTTTGTCTTGCCGTTCTCTCTGACCTGTATCACGGCATAAAGTCGGCCTTTCTTAGCCTGTACGCTGGCTGCAAGTGTGGTTGCGGCATTCATTTGCGTTCACTCCTTTTTTGTTTTTGCCGACACAAACAATATCACAACTCACCGCACAAGTCCAGACTTTTTCGGAAGTTTTCTCAAGAAAACAGACCTTTGGGTTCGAACTTTTGCCTTCTCTTTGCCGCAGATAGTCAATAAGCTGCGATTTGGCAATGCGGTTTTCTCTGCCGACCTTCACTGCCGGAAGGGACTTTTCTTTTATCAGCTTGTATACCGTCTTGGTGCTGACCCGCAGGATCTCCGCCACCTCGGCGGCGGTAAGCGCCGCCGGATAGCAGCGCAATTCTTTTTCGTGTTCTTTTTTCGTCATAGGCAATTCCTTTCTCCTACATCTTCATGGTAGGTCCGTCGTTTTCCTCTGCGGTTATATCTTCCTCGCTGTCGGCTGCGGCGGTGAGGATACCGACTGCAAGCCCGATAACGGCACCGAGGTTGGAGGCATTTTCCTGCGCCTCAATGCGCTTTCGGCGTTCCTCCGGGTCTTTGGCAGTGCCGTCAATTATACTGCCAGCTTCCAAAATACCGCGCAGGCCAGCAGCGACAGCGCCACTGCCGATACCGCCGTGGCTATCATAATTTTCAATATTTTTCGGTGCAGTCTCTCTATCGTGCTGTCCAGCGTCTTGGTACTCTTTGAAAGGGTTTCGGAGCAATTCAAAATAAACTGCTCTTGATTCTTCCCAGCCTGTTCGATGAGGCTTTGCATCTGCGCCGTCGTTTTGCGGTTCTCTGTCACCACTTCCCGCACCGTCTTTTCCATATACTCCGCCTCGATATTCTGTATATTGATGCAGTGGTCGCTCAGCTCCTCCGCCGTCGCCAGCCGTTCGATCATCTGATACAGCTTCGGCTGAAACTCCACCGCGTCCGCCAGCAGCTTGCTCTCCCGCTTGCGCTGCTCTATCGGGATCGCATACACCTGCGGCTGATACGGGATCTGTTCCAGCTCGGACAGCGTCCGCGTGTTTTTCTTCCTCAGCATATCCATTGCCGAGTTCTGCTGTGTGCTGTTTTCTGATTGTGAATTCATATTCCAATACCTCTTTCAAATATTTTTCATCGTGCAGGCGGATGTCCCTGCATTTCATTCCGTTCGGGCAAGTGAAGGTGATATATTTTCGCTCATCCGTCCATGTGACCCCATAGCTGAGCCGCTGCATCTCCCTCATAAAATCCGCGCGGCTGCCGCTGCGGTTCATCACAAAATCAATATCGGACATCAGCTTGAACTTCCAGCTGTCGCCCTTTGCCGCGGCGCGGTACTCGCGGCTTGAAATGTTTGCGCCGTCTTTTTTATACGGTTCGAGAACGCTCAGCCCGTGCTGCTGACAGATGCCGTCGCTGAGTGAGCGCAGCTTTGTCAGCGTGCCGGGATTTTGGCGGAGTTTCCTTCCGTTTTCGTAATGCACGGAGTTGATGACAAAGTGATTGTGCAGGTGTGCAACATCGGTGTGCGTGGTCACCAGCACCTCATGCCCCGGCCACGCTTTTTTCGCAAATGCCAAACCGATTTCGTGCACCTGCTCGGCGGTCACGCTTTCGCTCGGCGAAAAGGACTGCACATAATGATAAAAATTCATTCCGCCCTTTTTGTGATGTGCGGTCTTGGTCGCCATAAATTCCGTGAAAGCATTTTCGCCGCTGCAGTTTACACCGCTCACCAAGCGGCGGCCGCTGTCCGCGTCCGCGACCTTTTTCTGCTGCAAACAGTATTCGATCACTGCTTTCATCGCGCTGATGCTTTGACTCGATTCGGGAATAAAACTGACCGTTGCCATTATCCTTTCCTCGCAATGGTAAGCAGCTGCTCGTAGATTTTCTTCTGCCCGTCGATCATATCTTCAAAATTATACGACCGAAACGCACCCGCATTGATCTTCGCCGTGATTTGATTCAGGTTATTGCCGATGCGTTTGAGTTCGATCAGCAAGGGCTTTACATCTTCCGCAACGTGAATCGGCGTTTGAAGCGACAGCAAAACAAGATAGTCGGTGATGCTGCGCTCGGCGCGTTTTGCGTTGCGTTCGATGCGTTCTTTTTCGGCTTTGGTCAGCCGAATCGTCAGCGTGGTGTCACGCCGTCTTTGTTTACTCATAAATATCACTCTCCGTTTCTAAATTCAGTGGGTTCGGGCTGCCGCCCGAAATTATGGTGTCCCCGAAAAGTCGCAAGACTTTTTGGGGAGAGGAGCAACCGCCCGAAAAGCGACGCTTTTGCCGCTTGCGGCAAAACGAGCCGAAAGGGCGAGTTGCGACGAGCGGCGACCGGACAGCCGGACGCTCTGCTTGCCCCGGACGATGTCCGGGAAATCGGTAAAACCGACGATCCCGCAAACGCCCCGAATTCGCGTTGTTTCCGGCGCATCGGCGGTTTATCCCTACTCCCCGCCGAAAGCGGCACAAATCGCCTGTAAACCGCCGACAGGGACGAAAGGAACGCTTGGGACGAACCGATTGGGGGTACACCGATTTAACCGTCACCAACGGCACTTTCGTCACCGGCAGAAAAGGAATATTCGATTTCCAGCAGTCGGGCGCCGTTGCTGCGGTGACTGCGAAAGCGCACGCCGAAGTCGGCAAGGCGGTATTCCCATAGATTCATCAGCCGTTTCAGTCCTCTTGCCGATACCGCCTGCCCTGCGTATTCGTTATACCGCTTGCAAAACTCCGTGTTGCTGCCGCTGTATTTTTTCTGCACCTTCATAAAATCAACTAGCAGTTCCATCTCCTTCGGCAGCAGCATTTCCCGGTTCTCCATACTGTCGCCGAGCATTTTCCAAACAAATTCCTCTTTGGAAAACCGCAGTTCAAGCTGGCGGTCCTCCACATCACGACCTGTGCAGTAGAGGGTGGCGCTGTCGGCATTGCGGCGGCTCTTGTCCAGCACGAAAGCAGTATCCACTGCGCCGACGATTCCGGTGGTGCCGGTCAGCTTGTTGAACGGATCGCTGTCGCCCTGTTTTCGCAGGTGATGCACCAGCAGAAGACAGATATTAAGCTCATCCGCTAACTGTTTTAATATCCGTATTTCCTCATAGTCGTTTGCGTAAGAGGTATCGATGCTGTTGTTGCGCACAATCTGAAAGGTATCCACCGCAACAAAAACCGTGTCGGGATGCTCTTTTACAAAATCCCGTATCTGTTCGCACAGACCGTTGGACAGCGTTCCGGCAGAGGTAGCAAAAAACGCATTGGGCGGCACTTCGTCGGTGATGCAAAACAGACGATTCTGCACACGGCGCAGCGTATCCTCCAAGCAAAGATACAGCGTGGTTCCTGCGGCCGTTTTCAACTCCCACATCGGTTCGCCCTTTGCAATGCGCACACACAGATCCAGCACCCACCACGATTTGCCGATCTTTGATGCGCCGCCGAGGATGCATAACCCCTGCGGCAGCAGCGTGTCGACACAAAACTTTGTCGGCGGAAGTTTCATGTCCATTAAGGTTTCGCCGTCGATAACGGCAAGTTTTGTTTTTTCGTCAGCCATACTGAAATCTCCTTATAAAAAAGTAAGAGCAAAAGCAGCGGCGGTGGAACCGATGCTTTGGCTCTCCTATCTATCTAATGGCTGAAAATAGAAAAATCACATAAAATGCTGTGAGCGCAAAAATTCGTTTCTGAAATTTTTGTAATTTCCGATGACAGCGAAATGATTTTATGGTATACTGATTACAGAAACGAGGTGGCGCACATGAATCTGATTGAAACAAAACCTGTGGGCGATGCGAATTTTTATAAGTTCTCTGTTGACTTTACAGGTGACGATTTTATTTTAGGCGGCAAAGCCTTGCCGCTCGGAATCATTACCCACGATATATTAAACATCCCCGCCGACAAGTTGCTCTACGTTTTTAAGACGGGCGATAAACTCAATGATTTGTATAACCGACTGAATGCGGAAAATTACAGCGATGAGCTGTTTACAAGCATTCGGAAGACCGTAGAAAAAATACTTGATCTTATCGGGAAAATAAAACCGTTTTCGTATTTTAATATCAGCGAAGAGTACGAACATATTGATTTGCTTCTCGGTGATGATAAAATCAAAGAGTGGCAGCGCAGCTTTTCTTCCCTGCCGATACCGAATATCAATTTTGTTCCCGAAGGCACGGCTATGCATGACCACATTATCGTTCTTTCCGAATTCATAAGATCCTATATTTATCTTTGTGCCGACACTTTCAATTTTTATAAGGTTGCGATGATGTATTTTGTAAACCTCACCGAGAACGGATTTCGGGACAAAGTTCTCCTTGCCGGTTTTACAAAAGTATTTTTCGGAAAAGAAGAAGTGGCGGAATGGATTGAGGAACTAAACGCCACTGAAATTACACACAATTTTACGCTTGAGCCTAGCGTTTGGATGGCACCGGTTGTCCTTGAAAACAAAAACGGCTCTGCTATGCTCGGCCGCCGAATTCATTTCGACCGTATGCTCAATTTTTATGTTACCGATCTATTCGAAGGACTCGCCGCCGGACATTATTCCTGGCAGTGCGGAATCTGCCACCGATTTTTCTTTATGGAAACCGCGCATAAGCAGCTGTATTGCAGCACCGTCAATCCGGAGTACGGCGTTCCCTGCGCATACGTTGCAAAAAATAAACTGAATATGCCGAAGCAAAAGAAAAAGGACGGTTTCGGCTATGCGATTTGGAAAAAGAGATACGATTCTCTGCGCAACGAAAAGCATAAGACCAATAAAAATCTGCCGTCCGCCAAATATGATGTGGATGTGTGCGATAAGGCTATCGAGCTTGCTAAACGGCATTATGAAGAAGCACAGATCGATTTTGATTACGCACAAAATCAGTATGAGCAGGATATGGTTTTACGGAACCTGATCAACGAGGCAAAAGCGGCACTGGGTAAAAAATAATTCTATTTTTCTTTGGGAAGGAGGTGCGCGTATGGATGCCGAATACAAAAAGGCTGCCGAAAAATTGCTTTGCGGCATTACGGATAAGCGGCTGCACGAGCCGACGATATGGAACGATATTCTTTCTTCTGTCCGTTCGGGTAAGCTGCGGATTTGGGAAATCAACGATGAAATTCTGCGTATCAAATATTTCTGCAAAGAAAAAATCGAACGCGCATCTGCCTTTACCGAAAGCGATAAAAGCGGCGTGCGGTTCGATGATCTGAACGCATATTTTGTTGAGGCAATCAAAAACGGTGATAAAGGATATTTTGGAGCGTTTATCCACGCCTATGAGCCGGTACTGCAAAGCCGTGCCGAACGGTTCGTTGCACATTATAATCTGTCTGCGGACGATACCGAAGATATTAAGCAGATCTTTTTGGAGACCCTGTGGTTTGCTTTCCTCGGCTATGATGCCGCCGACCCCATTCCGCTTTTGCAGTATGTGAAAAAGGCAGCGGTCATGCGGCAATTAGATTATATCCGCACAACAAAAAACGCCTGCACCGTGCCGACGCAAAACGGGTATGCCGAACTGTGCAAGGTTATGCGCATTTATAACAGCGCTCCCGAACTTTCTGCCGATGCGCGCATTGCGCTTGCCATAACAGAAACCGGCTTTGCCGAGAAAAAAGTCACCGAGCTTGTTGCCGTCGGCAAGGCTTGCGAATATCCCATCGGCATTGTCCTGGCAGAAGAAAACGAAAGCGCGGCGGACGGCACCGTTGCGGACGAGCTGATTGAAGATCCGTCCGTATCTCTGTTCGAGGAAGTGCTGCGAAGTATTTACCGTGACAATTTCCGCACCGCCGCCGATAAAATCACACCTAAGGATAAGCAAATTTTATCTCTATCTCTCGGCGTATGTTTTGACTGTTTCGGCATTTTCAAGCCCAACACCTATGCGGAGATCGCATTGAAGCAAGGCGCATCAGGCGAAAAAAGCATTGAGAAAAAGCGTAAAGCGGCAATCGAAAAATTTGCAAAGGAACTATGTGCTTTGGGGTTCTGCTACGGTGTTTTCCTAAAGCGAACGGATATGATTATTGTTAAAGAAAACGGTAAGAAAAAGGTGCAGTCGGTGACCTACGCCTATACTCCCTACGGAGAAGGCGAAGCCGGAGAGATCATTCATACCACCATTAGTAGACACCGCTTTCAGGTCATTCGCCTTGCAGAGTTTGATATGACCGGTGCTTACGCTGAACAAGTTACAAAAATTATCAGTTATATGAACGGCACCTATATCAAAGAAAAGTTTTATGCTATTCCCTTGGAGGAACTATCCAAAGTGAATAAGCATAACGCTAAACCCAAGCTACCGTTTTATAAAGAGCCCCGTACAATCGAACAGGAATAGTTTTATCGACCCGTAGGCCGTTTGAGATAAAGCAAACGGCTACAAAAGCAAAACAAAAAATTACCCACCGGATGTTGTGGCAAAGTTCAGTGCCTGACCGCCGCATCCAGTGGGTATTTTTATATTTCTTCCACCTCTTCCAAACCTTCCATTACTTCGACCATTATGCGTGTTGCGAGGATGAATCCCGAGCTGAACGCTTCACGCTCGGTAATGCAGGACAGTTCGCTTGTGCAGTCCTTGAATTTTTCAAAAGTTTCTTTTTGCTTCTTTGTCAGACCAGCATTGAGTTCTTCCTCATTTTTGCAGATCAGCTTAACAAGCTTATCCACTCTCGTTCCTCTCTTGATATACCTTTCGTGTGGACTTATGTTGCCGTAGTACAAATCATAAAGTGTTGTCATAAAAATTGCCTCCTTTGCAGTACAAACACATACCACAAAGGAGGCGACAAGTCCAGTTTTTTATTCGCTCTGACCTTTTTGAATTTCTACATCCAATTCACTATTAAATTTCAAGAAGGTTTTATTTTTTATGCTTTCAAAAAAAGCATGATAATTTTTAGGGGTCAACATAGTAAATTTATAAACATTTTCACCAAGATACTTATTAATCAACTTAACATGCTCAATAGCTGCATTGTGCTTACCTATATTCTCCGCATGTGGCGATTGTATTTCTTCATCGCCTTTTATTTCAACAATTATTATATTATCATTGATTTTTAGAATAAAATCCGGATTAAATTTGTCATACCTTATTGCTTCTCCATGCCTAGGATTTTTCTTCCATGAGTAATCTATGGAATAAAAATTTTTGGATGGAGACTTTATCCAAGCAGTAATCATATCAGAATTATCTATTAATCCATCAATAAATTTCTTTTCCGGATCATGATTCGAAAAACATAACGAGGTTATGGTTTTAAATTTATTTTTATTTGACACCTTTTTCTGTTTATATCCATTACTCGTGTCTATGATTTCATCAAAAAACTCTGTTTCTTCGTCTGACAAATATCCTTTTGTATCATCAGTCCAAAATAATGTGTTACTGTTTTTTAATAAGCTGGCACTTGTTGATTCACTGCCCATATCTCTCGTAGATACAACAAAGTATTTGTCCGGATTTGTACTATAAGTTACATAGGTTGAGCCTTGGCGCCAAGCAGTTGACATAGCAGAAATAAATTTGTTAGACAATGAATCTGTTATTACAGTATTGCCACTTTCTTCTAACGAGCGCTTAATTATTTCCTCTAATTTTTCAATCGAATACTTCTTTTGATATTGTTCTGCCAACCCCAAACCTTCGTCGTCCGGAACATCTCTAAATCTATCCCACATTTTTAAAGCCATATCTTCAATGCTAATAGTCTTATGTTTTAGTCTTGTGTTCCATGTTTTGCTTTCATTTTTTAGATTAGAAAGCTCTATTTCAACTGTTTCTTCCGGTGATACGGTTGGTAATGTTATATAACCTTTATCAAACAAATTATAAAGACCAACCTTTTCCTTCTTTTTAGGGGAAGCTATAGGATCTTTTTTATATTCACAATTGCAAATTTCAAAATGAAATTCCGAATTAGGTTCAATTTTCGTTGAAATACGGCGTTCTATTTCCAATATTTCATCAACAAGTTTTTTAACTGCAAGTGACCTTTTTTCATGATTGAAAACTATTACCTCAGGCTTGCCAAACATCATATTCCAGTTTGATGGTATACGAAGTCCTCTACCCAAAACTTGAGCAATTAACAACTTTGAATTAAACGCTCTTTCTTCATCAGGAATTATTTGAAATACGCGCTTAACATCCCAACCCTCTGTAAGCATAGAAACAGAAAAAATCCATTCAACTTTAGATGTGCTTGAATCTACATCTTTCAATCTTGCCCTGTCACCAGCTACATTCGGTTTGGAATGAACAACTAAAACTCTTTCGTTAACTTCATCATCAGATAATTTAAAGTTATCCTTAAGGTAGTTTTTAAATCTTCTCGCAAGTGCGTCACACGAGGAGGTTTTTTCGGTTACAACAATAGAAATAGGCAAGATGTTTTTAGAACTTAATTTTTCCTTAATTTCATTATGTGAATTGATAATAACTTGCCATTGGTCTTCTTTTTTAGTTGGCATATTTTCTTTTATAATATATGAAACATTTTTAACCCAACCATCATCTATTGCTTGCTTTAAAGAATATCGATAGATTACATCCACAAAATAATCATTATCTTTATAGTAACAAGTACCCGATACTCCGATATTATATTTAGGTTTAATAGTTTCTATAAAGTTCTTCCATTGATTTTGCTCTGTGTAATAAATATGATGCGATTCGTCACTCAAAACGAGTGTTTTCTCACCCTTTCCGATTAAACTATCCGTTATTGAACTGCGAGAATTTTTATAAATAGCATCTCTATTTTCTACACAGATACATCCTTTGACAACACTTTCATCGCCGGCAATAATTCTAGGAGGAGGTGTGGATAAGCAACTATTTAATTTGCTATCAGCAGCGAAAGTTTCAAATTTGTTTTTTAACTCACGCTCTATAGTGATACTTGGTACAAGAACAAGAACTTGATCAACAAATCCTGCACTTAACATTATTGTGGCGAGTCCATATAATACCCAACTTTTTCCTGTGCCTGTTGCTAAATCCAAGTTTGCAGTATAAGTATTTTTAAAAAATAACTTATTAATGAAAATTTTCTCTGTTGAATATTTGTCTTTAAGATGATAATTATTAGAATAATTTTCTTTTCGCAAATTGCAATAGCAAGTTGAAACAAAATTAAAATAGCAGTGACTTTATGGTAGAAGACTGTGGATTTACGAAGAGAGGGGGCGTAGCCACGAACGGAGGAAAACCACAGCGGCGCGACATTAGGC
>CDZG01021479.1_pt1 | contig 79283 bp, 53 predicted proteins | sample 557741 | NCBI WGS metagenome assembly CDZG01 (sample SAMEA3182086, study PRJEB8094) | gut metagenome | biome: human; feature: gut; material: Stool; isolation source: human stools | place: Canada | collected 2013-01-21
AGGCCCGATACGGCATGCGGACTGCAGGCAGAGAAAACTGGCCGATTTTCTCTGCACTGGAGGGATAATACAAGGCCTGATAAGACGCGTCAGCGTCGCATCAGGCATCGGCGCGGGGTGTCGGATGCGACGCGAGCGCCTTATCCGACCTACGGTTCAGGCCTGTAGGCATAATAAGACGCGGTAAGCGTCGCATCAGGCATCGGCGCATGGTGTCGGATGCGCCACGCGACGCATCCGACAATACCTTACTCTTCCATCGCCTGGCGGATCTGATCCAATGACGCAGGATCATCAATGGTCGTCAGATCCCCAGGATCGCGTCCTTCGCAAATTGCCTGGATCGTGCGGCGCAGCATTTTTCCGGATCGCGTTTTCGGCAATTGCGAGACAAACCAGACGTGCGCCGGGCGACCAAAGTTGCCAATCTGGCTGTCCACCAGCGCCATAATCGCCTTCTCTTGCGAATGCGCCACATCACGATCTTCCAGACTATCGCTCTCTTTCGGAATGACAAACGCCACCGCCACCTGCCCTTTCAGCGCATCTTTCACCCCAACCACCGCCACTTCGGCAACGCCCGGATGGCTGGAGATACTCTCTTCAATCTCGCGCGTGCCCAGACGATGCCCGGCAACGTTAATTACATCGTCAGTGCGCCCGAGAATAAAGTGATAACCGTCAGCGTCACGGATGCCCCAGTCAAAGGTGGCGTACACCGGGCGGGAAAACAGCGACCAGTAAGTCTTCACAAAGCGGTCGTCGTCGCCCCAGATGGTCTGAATACAGCCCGGCGGCAGCGGCCCTTCCACCACCAGCATCCCTTTCTCGTTGACGCCACACGGTTCGCCGGTGACTTCATTAAGCAACTGCACGTTATAGCCATACATCGGCACGCCGGGGCTTCCCAGACGCGTCGGCCTGTCGTCCAGACCGCGAGCAATCGCCATAATCGGCCAGCCGGATTCGGTCTGCCAGTAGTTGTCGATGACCGGCACATCCAGCGTATTGCTCACCCAACTGGCGGTCGGCTCGTCCAGCGGTTCTCCAGCCAGATAGAGCACTTCCAGCGACGAGAGATCGTGTTTGCGAATTTCAGCGGTAGGGAATTTTTTCAGCACGCGAATGGCGGTCGGCGCTGAGAACATCCGGCTAACCTGATATTTCTCGACGATTTTCCACCACACGCCGCAGTCCGGCCAGGTCGGCAATCCTTCGTAAACGATAGTCGCCATCCCCGCCAGCAGCGGCGCGTAAACGATATACGAATGCCCCACCACCCAGCCGATATCCGATGCGCAAAAGAACACGCTGCCCGCTTTGCCGTCAAAAATGGTGTCCATCGAGGTCGCCAGCGCCACCGCATATCCGCCGACGTCACGCTGCACGCCTTTAGGTTTGCCGGTCGTGCCGGAAGTGTAGAGAATGCAGGAGGTTTCGTTGGATTCCAGCCACGCCACTGGTACCCGCGCGCCGATGTGTTGATAGCGCAACGACGCGAAATCGACATCCCGCCCGCTGACGCGCGCCATTTTCGCCAGTCCGCGATCCACCAGCAAAACATGGCGTGGCTGGTGCTGCGCCTGACTTATCGCATCGTCGAGCAATTTTTTATAGGGAATGATTTTGCCACCGCGCGCTCCGGCATCAGCCGAAACAATCAGCACCGGTTTAGCATCATCAATTCGCGCCGCCACGCTGTGCGAGGCAAATCCACCAAACACCACCGAGTGAATAGCGCCAATGCGCGCGCAGGCCAGCAGAGTAATATGCGCTTCGGCAATCATCGGCATATACACCAGCACCCGATCGCCACGCTGCACGCCCAATGAACGCAACATTGACGCCACCGCGTTTACTTCGTCATGAAGCTGACGAAAGGTAAAGGTGCGCTCTTCTTCTGTTTCCGAAGAGACGGCAATCAGCGCCAGCGCCTCTGGTTGTTTCTCCAGCCAGCGGTCGATAGCGTTGTGGCACAAGTTGGTTCGGCCTTCACAAAACCAACGGGCAAACGGCGGATTGCTGTGGTCGAGCGTTTGCGTAAAGGGCGTCTGCCAGTCAATACGCCGGGCCTGCTCGGCCCAGAACTGCTCCGGTTCGTTAATCGAACGCTGATAAAATTCGCTAAAAGACATAATGCTCTCCTGTTGAACTTACGCCTTACCGCCGTTTACTTAAATGACGTACAGGTCGAGATACTCATTGACCGGCATCTGTTCCAGGCGAGTTCTGTCGAGAGAAACCTCCAGAATGCGCTGCTGTTGGCGAGTCGGGAACTGGCGCGCGAGATTGATTTTGAATTTATCGACCAGTTTCGGAATACCATCCTGACGGCGGCGAGCATGACCAATGGGGTACTCCACCACCACTTCTTCAAATCGTGTGCCGTCGGTGAACTCAAGGGTAATGGCATTGGCGATGGCGCGTTTTTCCGGGTCGTGGTAGTCAGCGGTAAATGCCGGATCTTCAAAGCAATTGATCTTCTCGCGCAGGGCGTCGATGCGTTTATCTTGCGCAACGTTGTCCTCGTAATCTGCCGCCGTTAAGCGCCCGAATAACAGCGGGATCGCCACCATGTACTGAATGCAGTGGTCGCGGTCAGCCGGGTTATTGAGCGGCCCCTTTTTGTCGATGATGCGAATACAGGCTTCGTGGGTGCGAATGGTCACTTTTTCGATATCCGCCGCCGTCTTGCCTGCTGCCTGCATCTGTTCATAGAGCGTCATCGCCGCTTCAACTGCCGTCTGGGAGTGGAACTCCGCCGGGAAGGAGATTTTGAACAGCACATTCTCCATGACGTAAGAACCGTACGGACGCTGGAAGCGGAACGATTCACCTTTAAAGGAGACGTCGTAGAAGCCCCATACCGGCGCGGTTAGGGCTGACGGGTAACCCATTTCGCCCGTTTTCGCCATCAGTGCCAGACGTACCGCGCGGGAAGTGGCATCGCCCGCCGCCCAGGATTTACGCGTGCCGGTGTTCGGCGCATGGCGATAGGTGCGCAGCGACTGACCGTCCACCCACGCCAGCGAAACGGCGTTGAGAATTTCCTCGCGGGTCAGGCCGAGCATTTCGGCGACCACGGCGGTGGAAGCCACTTTCACTAACAGAACGTGGTCGAGGCCGACGCGGTTAAAGGAGTTTTCCAGCGCGATGCAGCCCTGAATTTCATGGGCTTTGATCATTGCGGTCAGCACCTGTTTCATGGTCAACGGCGCTTTGCCGCTGGCGACAGCGTTGCGCGAAAGCCAGTCTGCCGTTGCCAGAATGCCGCCGAGGTTGTCGGAAGGATGCCCCCACTCCGCCGCCAGCCAGGTATCGTTGAAATCGAGCCAGCGGATCATCGCGCCAATGTTAAATGCCGCCTGGACAGGGTCGAGCTGAAACTGAGTTCCGGGGACGCGCACGCCGTTGGGTACGACGGTGCCAGGAACAATTGGCCCCAGCAGTTTTTTACAGGCCGGGTATTCGAGAGCTTCCAGACCGCAGCCGAGCGTGTCGAGCAGGCAGTAATGTGCGGTGTCGTAGGCCACTTTAGAGCTGATTTCGTAGTTCATCACGTAATCGACGATATCAACGATTTCACGATCAAATTCCGGGCGGATGTTGTTGATTTGAGCTGACATTGGGTACGTTTCCTTATTGTTATTCGTAGAGGTTTACTGGCGCTTATCCAGCGCGACAAACTGGCGGTCTTCCGGTCCAACATAATTGGCGGAAGGACGGATAATTTTGTTGTCCTGACGTTGTTCGATAATGTGCGCCGCCCAGCCGGTGACGCGGGCGATAACAAACAGTGGTGTGAACATCTCGGTGGGAACGCCCATCATGTTGTAGGAAACAGCGGAGAACCAGTCGAGATTGGGGAACATCTTTTTGCTCTCCCACATCACCGTTTCCAGGCGATCGGCGATGTTGTACATCTTCAACGAGCCGCCTTCCTGCGAGAGCTGCTTCGCCACACGTTTGATCACCTGGTGGCGCGGGTCGGCGATGGTATAAACCGGATGACCAAAACCAATGACCACTTCTTTGTTTTCCACCCGCTTGCGGATATCGGCTTCGGCTTCGTCCGGCGTTTCGTAGCGTTGCTGGATCTCCAGCGACACTTCATTCGCTCCGCCGTGTTTCGGCCCGCGCAGTGCGCCAATCGCGCCAATAATCGCGGAATACATATCAGAGCCAGTGCCCGCAATCACCCGACTGGTAAAGGTGGAGGCGTTAAACTCGTGTTCGGCGTACAGCACTAGCGAGATATGCATCGCCTTTTCCCAGCTTTGCGATGGCTTTTCGCCGTGCAGCAGATGCAGGAAGTGACCGCCGATGGAGTCGTCATCGGTTTCCGGCTGGATGCGTTCGCCGTTGTGACTGTAGTGATACCAATAAAGGAGAATCGAGCTAAGTGATGCCAGCAGTTTGTCGGCAATATCCCGCGCGCCAGAGACAGTGTGCCCCTCTTTTTCTGGCAGTGTGCAGCCGAGCGCGGAAACGCCGGTGCGCATGACATCCATCGGGTGCGACGCCGCCGGTAAGGCTTCCAGCACGGTACGCACATTAGCTGGTAAACCACGCAGGGCTTTCAGTTTCGTTTTGTAAGCGGCGAGTTCGTCACGGGTCGGCAGTTTGCCGTGGATCAGCAGGTGCGCCACTTCTTCAAATTCGCAATGTTCCGCCAGATCAAGAATATCGTAGCCACGGTAATGCAGGTCATTGCCACTTTTACCCACGGTGCAGAGCGCCGTATTGCCCGCCGGAACGCCAGAAAGTGCTACCGATTTTTTCGGTTTAATGACATGGGTACTGTTTTGCAGGATCGTTGTGTCGCTCATATTGTCCTCGTCATTTGTAGGGTCGAGATATTTTTCGTTGTGTTTTATTTCACCTGGCTACGGGCAAACAGGTCGTCGAGCTTCTCTTCGTACTGGTAGTAGTTGATGCTTTCGTACAGCTCGTTGCGGGTTTGCATGGTATCGATGACGCTTTTCTGCGTGCCTTCCTGACGCAGGACGTTGTAGACATGTTCAGCGGCGCGGTTCATGGCGCGGAACGCTGAAAGCGGGTACAGCGCCATTGCGACATGGGCGCTGCGTAATTCGTCGGTGGTAAACAGCGGTGTTGCGCCAAATTCGGTAATGTTGGCGAGGATTGGCACCTGCACCGCATCGGCAAACTGGCGGTACATGGCGAGTTCGGTAATCGCCTCCGGGAACAACATCTCGGCACCCGCTTCAACATAGGCCTGCGCACGCTCGATCGCCGCATCCAGCCCCTCTACCGCCAGAGCATCGGTGCGCGCCATGATCACAAAATCAGGATCGGTTTTCGCATCCACCGCCGCGCGGATCCGATCCACCATCTCTTCTTTCGAGACGATCGCTTTATTCGGACGATGACCGCAGCGTTTCGCACCAACCTGATCTTCAATATGCAATCCTGCCGCACCGGCTTTAATCATCGATTTCACGGTGCGCGCCACGTTAAAGGCCGAAGAACCAAAACCGATATCCGCATCCACCAGCAGCGGCAGCGAACAAACGTCGGTGATACGGCGAATGTCGGTCAGCACATCATCAAGGGTAGAAATACCGAGATCGGGCAGCCCCAGCGAACCTGCCGCCACGCCACCGCCAGAAAGATAAATTGCCTGATATCCGGCACGCTGCGCCAACAGCGCATGATTAGCGTTGATGGTGCCAACAATCTGCAATGGATTTTCTTTAGTCAGTGCAGCGCGAAACGCTTTACCTGGAGAGTGTAGAGACATAGCCCATCCTTTGTTATCAACTTGTTATTTGCGTTGATAAAGACAAAGCAAGGGGTGTGCCACAATTGCCTTAATAAAATTAAATGTTTAATTTCAATTTGTTAGAGATAAAGTCATGAACTAATCCGCAAATATGCGTTTCAGTTAACGTTTCAGGCAATGTTTCACCGCGTTTCATTGCAACAATTATGAAACAAGACTAAACCCAATATTCGGTTTCTTAACTTTGCGGTGCGCTATGGCACATCCACCACGGCTTAATGACGACAAACCGGTTATCTGGACGGTATCTGTAACGCGCCTGTTCGAGCTGTTTCGCGATATCAGCCTCGAGTTTGATCACCTGGCGAACATTACCCCTATTCAGCTTGGCTTTGAAAAAGCAGTGACCTACATCCGCAAGAAACTGGCAAACGAACGCTGTGACGCCATCATCGCGGCTGGCTCTAACGGCGCGTACCTGAAAAGCCGCCTGTCAGTGCCAGTTATTTTGATTAAACCGAGCGGCTACGATGTGTTACAGGCACTGGCAAAAGCCGGAAAACTCACCTCTTCTATCGGCGTTGTCACCTATCAGGAAACCATTCCAGCGCTGGTGGCGTTTCAAAAAACCTTTAATCTGCGCCTCGATCAACGTAGCTACATTACCGAAGAAGACGCCCGCGGGCAGATTAACGAGCTGAAAGCTAACGGCACTGAAGCGGTGGTCGGCGCGGGGCTGATTACCGATCTGGCAGAAGAAGCCGGAATGACCGGAATTTTTATCTATTCCGCCGCCACCGTGCGCCAGGCGTTCAGCGATGCGCTGGATATGACGCGCATGTCGTTACGCCATAACACTCACAATGCCACCCGCAACGCCCTGAGAACTCGTTACGTGCTGGGCGATATGCTCGGTCAATCACCACAGATGGAACAAGTACGGCAGACTATTTTGCTGTATGCCCGCTCCAGTGCAGCGGTGTTGATTGAGGGGGAAACGGGGACGGGCAAAGAGCTGGCGGCCCAGGCGATTCATCGGGAATATTTTGCCCGCCACGATGCGCGACAGGGCAAAAAGTCGCATCCGTTTGTTGCCGTCAACTGCGGGGCGATAGCCGAATCGCTGCTGGAAGCGGAGCTGTTTGGCTATGAGGAAGGGGCGTTTACCGGCTCGCGACGCGGAGGTCGCGCCGGGCTGTTCGAAATTGCCCACGGCGGTACGCTGTTTCTGGATGAGATTGGCGAAATGCCGCTACCTTTGCAGACTCGCCTGTTACGGGTGCTGGAAGAAAAAGAGGTCACCCGCGTCGGCGGGCATCAGCCTGTTCCGGTAGATGTACGGGTCATTAGCGCCACTCACTGCAAGCTGGAAGAAGATATGCAGCAAGGACGTTTTCGCCGTGATCTGTTTTATCGGCTGAGTATTTTGCGTCTGCAATTGCCACCACTGCGCGAGCGGGTGGCGGATATTCTTCCGCTGGCGGAAAGCTTTTTGAAAGTGTCTCTGGCGGCGCTCTCCGCCCCGTTTTCTGCCGCATTACGCCAGGGATTACAGGCAAGCGAAACCGTGCTGGTGCACTACGACTGGCCAGGTAATATTCGTGAACTGCGCAATATGATGGAGCGACTGGCGCTATTTTTAAGTGTGGAACCGACGCCGGATTTAACGCCGCAATTTTTGCAGCTGCTACTGCCGGAACTGGCGCGCGAGTCGGCGAAAACTCCCGCTCCACGCTTACTGACACCACAACAGGCACTGGAGAAATTTAATGGCGATAAAACAGCAGCGGCGAATTATTTAGGCATCAGCCGGACGACGTTCTGGCGGCGGCTGAAAAGCTGAACTGCCGAATGCAGCGCGAACGCTTTATCCGGCATAAATTTCAATAGATGATCACCGATAAACTTACGCATCGGGCATGTTTACATAGGGTTCAGAATTACTTCTTCTTATAAATATTTGCCGTGCCGTGGATCTTATTGTCAGTTTGACCAGAGGTCAGTACCAACACATCAGCCCCTTTTTCATCCGCTTTTTTGATCAAATCCTCTTTCGCATCTGCGGTCGACATTTCATTACTGGTTGAAATATCACCTATTTTTTCATACTGCGATTCAACTTTTTCAAATTCCGCTTTGGTCATCAATTCAGCGGCATAGACATTGGTAACGGCAAACGCTAACGCACCGACTAACATTTTAGAGATTATTTTCATATTACGGCTCCAGAGTTGTTATCACACTATCACCCACCCACATTATTGGGTTGATTAATAATTAGTTCAGTCAGGGCATAAACGCCAGTAACCGGAAATAAGACACTTTGTGATCTCTCTCGCACCCGATTATTTTTGGTAGAAATATGATGAAGTTACTTCACTTATTTATGGATGAAATCACTATGGATCCTTTGCACGCCGTTTACCTGACCGTAGGACTGTTCGTGATTACTTTTTTTAATCCGGGAGCAAATCTCTTTGTGGTAGTACAAACCAGCCTGGCTTCCGGTCGACGCGCAGGGGTGCTGACCGGGCTGGGCGTGGCGCTGGGCGATGCATTTTATTCCGGGTTGGGTTTGTTTGGTCTTGCAACGCTAATTACGCAGTGTGAGGAGATTTTTTCGCTTATCAGAATCGTCGGCGGCGCTTATCTCTTATGGTTTGCGTGGTGCAGCATGCGCCGCCAGTCAACACCGCAAATGAGCACACTACAACAACCGATTAGCGCCCCCTGGTATGTCTTTTTTCGCCGCGGATTAATTACCGATCTCTCTAACCCGCAAACCGTTTTATTTTTTATCAGTATTTTCTCAGTAACATTAAATGCCGAAACACCAACATGGGCACGTTTAATGGCCTGGGCGGGGATTGTGCTCGCATCAATTATCTGGCGAGTTTTTCTTAGTCAGGCGTTTTCTTTGCCCGCTGTGCGTCGTGCTTATGGGCGTATGCAACGCGTTGCCAGTCGGGTTATTGGTGCAATTATTGGTGTATTCGCGCTACGCCTGATTTACGAAGGGGTGACGCAGCGGTGAGCAGATAATTTACTCTCTACGTAATCAACCTGATTTGCCGAATCCCGACCATCGGCGATGATAGCCCCCGTAATGCGTGGTCCTTATTTCCGATAAGTTTACTTGAGTCTTTAGCTTCCCATTTCAGCCCACTCTCCCCTGTGTGGGCTTTTTTCATTGGTCTGACCCGTCCTGAATAGCCAAACAATGGCAATGTTCCACTTTGCAGGGATGATAATAAGGGGATCTGATTCAGAAGAGTTTTGAAAAGTTGGACCGCCATCGAGGCCTCGAACCCCGTACCATACAACAATCCTGGTTGTCGTCTGCTCTTCCTGATGAGCTAATGGCGGTTTTTGATATGAGCCTTACAGCATATTTTCTGTCAGGCTTGAGTGCGATGCGTAAGGTACAGAAAAGACCCCACACAAACATGATGGAATTATGATTTTTTTCATATGAATGTCAACCCACACATTCACAAAACATCTGCATGAGATCATTTTTTATACACCACATAGCTGCGAAACCACTGCTGGTGCTTTTTTAAGCGAAGCGTCGCCGATCACAACAAAATATCGGCGAAAAGGCGGTGGAATGCCATTTAGCATACGGATATACAGATGAAATGATTACCTGCTTTGCGATTCACTCTCTGGTGGAATAACAACTTGCAGGTGGAACCCTTTCTGAACTAAAGAGTGTAGCGGATTTTAACGTGCTTATTTACAGGATAATATCTGTCACCTAATTCCTGCACTCTATTCGATATCCATTCATTTAATCGTGCGTCATCTCTGTATGTTTTTACGTCCAGAACAGAGAGCAATAACATCACCAGTGATTCAGGAAAAACAGGGTAGATATTTTTTAAGTGTAATAATAATCCATGCGCAAGCGCCTGCTTAATGGGCGCGTCTGTCTCCGGAATAGACGACATTTCGCGAAGCCATTTTTCCACATGCATACACTCTTTCCCTTTAGGGAAAAGTCTCAGCAAAGGCATATGGTGTTCAAGAAGAATACATTTGCAATCTGTTCGCACTGAATCGATAAACTGAACTAATTTCTTAAGCCCGGTAAAGCGTCCAGCCTGCACATTTGCTTTAATATCAAGAAACGCATCATCCTGGTCATATACCCAAACAGTCCCTTTTTGATTTTCAAGTATGCGAAAAACAAACTTAACCGGGTGATCAGGGTAATCCATCCAGTCATAAAATCCAGGAAAATCATTAAACTGCACATTTATGGTGAGTGCGTTATCGTCTGACCACTGACAGTCTCGTACGGCAGCCATGAGATGAATGAGTTTGTCGTCATCGACTAAATCATCACGACAATCATAAGGATAATCATAATATTGTTTAATCAAAACCTTGAATATATCGACACAGGAAACCAGGGAGCTTTTGATATCCTCTGGTAACTGATTGTTTTTAACCGTATTAAGTATGCTTTGTTGCGTATATGGCATCAAATTATTGTGCGGAGCTTTTAATGATATCATCGCGATCTCTCTTAAATAAAAATAAACGTCGCAGATAATAAAGCTCTGATTAAACCAGGCACTATCAGAAATCGCTCATAACTAACGTGTGAAGTATTGTGTACTGGAGGGAGTTAATTTAACAATTTGAATTTACGTTATAGGTTTTACTGCTACTTTGATATTATTTCGCTCTCCTTAACTAAAAAGTTAAGTGGAGAGCGAAGTTAATATGTTAAACCACAGCGTATTTATTAATTTTTTCAGTCTGTTAGTGTGCGATTATCGATAACAAAACGATATTTCACATCACCACGCAGCATTCGCTCATAGGCTTCATTAATTTGATCGGCCCGAATCATCTCTATATCAGCCACGATGCCATGTTCGGCGCAAAAATCGAGCATCTCCTGAGTTTCTGGAATGCCGCCAATCATAGAACCGGCTATCGCACGGCGTTTCATGATCAGGTTGAAAACTTCCGGCGATTTATGCGGTGTCGCAGGCGCACCAACCAGCGTCATGGTGCCATCACGCTTCAGCAAGGTGGTAAAATCGTCGAGATTATGTGGCGCAGCTACTGTATTCAAAATGAAATCGAAACTCTTCAGATGAGCCGCCATCTCATCGGCATTGCGTGAGTTAACAACTTCATCGGCCCCCAGGGCTTTTGCCGCTTCGCGTTTTGCCTCAGAAGTGGTAAATGCCACCACATGCGCCCCCATCGCGTGGGCCAGCTTGATCCCCATATGTCCCAGACCGCCGATGCCGACCACGCCCACTTTTTTACCCGGCCCGGCCTGCCAGTGACGTAGCGGCGAATACGTGGTGATCCCTGCACACAACAAAGGAGCCACCGCCGCCAGCTGCTCTTGCGGGTGACGAATACGCAGAACATATCGCTCATGAACGACGATCTGTTGTGAGTAGCCGCCCAGAGTATGGCCCGGTTCGTCCGGCGTCGGCGAGTTATAGGTGCCGGTCATGTGATCACAGTAGTTTTCCAGCCCGTCTTCACACTCTTCGCAATGTTTACAACTGTCGACAATGCAGCCGACACCGACCAGATCGCCCGGCGCATGTTTTTCTACCTGATCACCAACGGCTACCACACGCCCCACAATTTCATGACCCGGTACGCAGGGGTAAACCGTCCCCGCCCACTCGGAACGGACCTGGTGGAGATCGGAATGGCAGACGCCACAGTAAGCGATTTCGATTTTGACATCATTCGGTCCCGGTTCACGCCGTGTGATATCCATCGGTTCAAGTGGTTGTTTAGCGGAATATGCACCAACAGCTTTGATCTTCATTGTGTTTACTCCTGATTAGCTATGTGTATTTGGCGACGCCTGATATGTCATCGCGGCAAAACGCGTCCATTGAATATAGCCAATATTTAAACCACCCGATCCAGCCCCAACATGCCGCGAACCTGAATGAAACAGAGCAGCAACGTTCCCCATAAGGCCATCGTCAGGTAGGGGCTTATACCGAGAATATTGAAGCCGCTTTCAATAATTTGCAGAAGAAACAGCGCCAGCACCATACCAATTATCCGCCCGCTGCCGCCGTCCGGATTAACCCCACCGAGTACTGCCGCGAGGATTGACACCAGCAAGTACGATTCGCCATAAGAGGCCTTAGCCGAGTTGAGTTTCGACATCATCAAAAATGCCGCTACCGCACAAAGCAAGGCGGAAATGACATAAACCCAAATCAGCACCCGACGAGTGTTAATGCCGGAGTAAAGTGTTGCTCGTTCGTTAGACCCAATCAGGTAAATGGCTTTACCGAGCGGCGTTTTCTCCAGCAATATCCATAGCCCCAGTGCCACTGCGGCAAACAACCACATCGGTAGCGGAATACCGAACCATTGCGCATGATTCAACCACAGCACCCATGAGGGATAATTGGCAATGGCGCTACCACCTGTCACCAGAATATTTATCCCTTTGAGCAACGTCATCATCCCAAGCGTTGCAAGAATTGGCGACACTCGAATACCAGCAATCAATACGCCGTTACATAAACCGATTATCACCGCCGCGCCAGCGCCCGCCAGTAACGTAGCGACAACCGTAGCAATACCCGGTGGATACTGAGTCGCCACCCACGCCATCACCAGTGAACAGGCGTTAGCAGTGGCTATAATTGACAAGTTAATGCCACCGCAAAGCATGGTCACCGCCATAGCCAACGCCAGAATGCCCAGCACGGGCATTTGCGAAGCGACGGACTGGAAATTACTTATCGACCAGAAAATCTCCGGCATAGTAATGCTGAACGCGGCAACAGTTAGCACCAGCAGGCCGATCAAGTAAAACTCAACGTTATTACGCCACGATTTTTTCATAGCAGACTCCGGTTCTGATGCTGACTCCACGCCGTGGCACTAATGCTGGCAACGATGATGATGCCGGTGATCAATGTTTGCCAGTAAGACGAGACTCCCAATAAATTTAGCCCGTTTTGCATCACTGCCAACAACACCACGCCGAGCAAAGTACCGGTTAACGTGCCGCGCCCGCCGAGCAAACTAGTGCCGCCAAGCACCACCGCAGCCAGTACTGTCAGCTCATAACCCAGAAGAGAATCGGGGGCGACAGTCATCACCGTCCACGACTGCACTACACCCGCAGCGCCAGACATCAATCCCATATAGCCATAGACGAAAAGTTGCAGTTTCAGCACGCTAAAGCCGATGCGACTGGCTGATTCGCGGTTCCCGCCAAGGGCATAAATTTTGCGCCCTACACTGGTGAAATTCATGATAAACGCTGTTAGCAGCACCACCGTAATCATGGCGATCAGCGGCAGACCAAGGCCATAGTCATAGCCATCAGCATCGGTGTACTTGAACAACATAACCCCCTGCTCAAACCACGGCGGAAAGTCGTACAGCCACACACCTTTACTCAACCATAACAGCAGGCCATAGAAAATATTCAGCGTCGAGATAGTGATGATGATAGAAGGCACCCGTAGGCGATTAACCAGTAAGGCGTTAATTAAGCCAAGTAAAATGCCGATGCAGCCCGCCAGTGCAAACGCGACAGCGAAGTTGCCACCAATTTTTTGCAGCAACAGCACCATGCCGTATTGCGCAATGATGGTCATTGCTGGAAACGAAATATCAATTCCACCGGAAATCAACACCACAAACAAACCACAGGCGAGAATAGTCAACATGGCATAGTTATTGGCGAGATCGTACAAATTACCGAATGTCAGAAACTCGTCGCTGCGCCAGGCAAGGCCAACAAACAGCACCACAATCAGTAATGCCAGCCAGAATTCATGGCGTTTTTTCAGTTCAGCCATTTACCACCTCCGCAATCCTGGCCTGAGAACTGCTGTCAGGCAGGAAGCTATGGGTGATCTGACCTTTTTGCATTACCAAAATCCGGTGGCTTTGATACCACGCTTCTTCAATTTCATCGCAGATCATCAATACCGCAATGCCATGAGCCGCCAGATCGCTGATAATGCCGTATATTCCTGCTTTGTTGGCGATATCAACACCGACTGTCGGGCTATCGAGAATCAACAGTCGTGGCCCAATCGCCAGCCATTTGGCGATCGATACTCGCTGCGCGTTACCACCAGAAAGCGTATTCACCGGAAGATGAGGATCAGAGACTTTGATGGTCAATGCCTTGATTAGCCTGTCCACCAGGTCACGAACTTTAGTTTCACTCAGAAAGCCGAAGCGATCTTTTACCTTGTGAAAAACAGTGCTAATGATGTTGTCTTCAATAGATTGCGCCATCACCAAACCGCGCGACATGCGATCTTCCGAAACATAACCAATACCGTGGCGGATAGCGTCCTGGTTACTATGCAGTGTAACCGGCTGGCCGTTGATGAGGATCTCGCCAGCATCCGGTCGGGTCATACCAAACAGACTCAGACATAATTCCGTGCGCCCCGCACCAAGCAGGCCAACAATCGATACCACTTCGCCCGCTTCCACCCGCAAGTTAATATTTAGATATTCCCCATGACGACTTAAATTACGCACCTCCAGCACCGGGGTGCTGGATTTTCCCTGCCACAACTCTCGCACCTGATATTCAAACTCCTGGCCGGTCATCAGGAAACCGAGTTGTTTTGTGGTCATCTCTGCAGCCGGAAAAGTCCCGACCAGCTCACCATCTTTCAGCACTGAAATACGGTCGGAAACTTCCATCACTTCTTCCAGACGATGACTGACGAAGACCACGCAGATCCCGCGTTCACGCAATTGATGCACCACCTGTAATAACCCTTGCACTTCCTGATGGGTCAGCGAAGCGGTTGGTTCATCCATCACGATCAACCGTGCGTCCTGCGCCAGTGCACGGCAAATAGCCACCAGCTGACAGCGGGCAATTGAAAGCTCAGAAACGAGTGTATCCAGTGGCAATGTGACGTTAATACTGGTCATTGCCGCCTGCGCCACCTCACGCAGACGACGGCGGTTAACAAACAGACCGTGGTGATAGTGATTCACGGCGATGTTCTCCCAGACACTCAGGTTAGGAAATAAAGAGAGGTCCTGATAAATCACCTGAATCCCCTGCGCCACCGAAGCGGCGGGTGTCAGCTTTGACCAGTTTTTCCCACCAAGCGTAATTTCCGCTCCCTCATCCGGGCGATAAACACCGGACATAATTTTAATCAACGTCGATTTACCACAGCCGTTTTGCCCGGCAAGGCAGTGCACTTCACCCGACATAAAGTCGAGAGAAACATCGCGCAGCGCTCGCGTGGCATGAAACGTTTTGTTGATATGACGAAGGGAAAGGAAAGTTTCCATAACATCCCCTGGCAATAAGAATCGGGGCTTTCGCCCCGAAGAAATGGATTAATAAAGTGAGTCGATATTGTCTTTGTTGACCAGTAATACCTTATGGAAACGGATAATTCGCTTATCCATATCTACGTCGGCCTTACCCAGATTCTGCATTTCTAATCCAGGTTTGATCTCTTCACCCTTCAGCAACGTGCTGGCGACGGCTGCGAGTGCGTAACCTGCAGAGGCCGGATCGTAAGTAATCCCTTCGGTGATATCACCACTTTTAATCAGTGATGCCGCCTGTGAAGGGATCATCATGCCATAGACTGCGACTTTATTTTTCGCCCGTTTCTCTTTCACCGCACGTCCCGCGCCAATCGGACCGTTTGAACCAAAGGAGACAACCGCTTTCAAGTCAGGATAGGTTTTCATCAGGTCCAGTGTGGTACGACGTGAGTCATCCACACTCTCGGCAACCGGCATGCGGCGGGTAACTTCATGCATATCCGGGTAATGCTCTTTCTGGTATTTCACCAGCAAGTCAGCCCATAAGTTATGCTGCGGCACGGTCAAACTACCCACGTAAATCACATAGCCGCCCTTGCCCCCCATGCGTTTCGCCATATGCTCAACATATTCAGCGGCAAATTTTTCGTTATCAATGATTTCAATATCCCAGTTAGCACTTGGCTGACCGGGGGATTCGTTGGTCAGAACCACAATTCCGGCATCTCGCGCTTTTTTGAATACCGGTTCCAGCACGTTGGCATCGTTTGGCACGATAGTAATTGCATTAACCTTACGGGCGATTAAATCCTCAATAATTTTAACTTGTTGCGGAGCATCAGTACTTGAAGGCCCCACCTGTGAGGCATTAACACCAAAGGCTTTACCCGCCTCAACCACACCTTCGCCCATGCGATTAAACCACGGCATACCATCGACTTTAGAAATATTCACCACGACTTTTTCCGCTGCCTGGAGCGGCGCAGAAATTAGCGCAGCGCCTAATAACAGCGAAGACACCATATTGATAACAAAACGTTTATTCATCATTTCAGCCTCATTGCAGGGTAGTCAGGAAGTGTTCGCCCAAATTAGCGCGCTAGAGAGAATAAGAATTTTCGAATATTTTTATGCAGAATAAACAGCCCTATTTCAGGCAGCTATTAAAAATATGGTTATAAATATGGACAAAACGGGCAGCAACAATAAGTGTGACATTCATCACGTAAAAAAATAGCAAAATAAACAAAATTAGCGATATTTTATGTGTGTGAGTTTATTTCGCGTAGATAAATAGTTATCTACACAACGTCAATAAGGGCATATTCTTCAAATATAACGTCCATTTCTGGTGAATAGCTTCCTTCTGCCTGGAAAAAACGACGGTGTTCATTACGCCAATATTCAAGACTGAGGTCACCTTCACCTTCCTTACGGGCAAGCTCCACGGTGACATCAGAAAAGCGCAGTAAATGCAGGCCAATCACTCTGATAACACATACAGGCTCACCACGGCTATTTTCTACAATCTTATACTCACCAATCATCGGAAATGCGTTGTCTTCAATACATCCCGCCAGCGAACCACAGGAAGCTGTTTTAACACCAGTCGCAATCAACGTTGCGAGGTGATCGGCCAACGCTGCTGAATCGCCAAAAGTACAAAAGGAAGCATGGGGATATTTTTGTGAGAATTTTTCTTTTATGGTCATGGCAATATTTTTGCGATTACGGAAAAACAAATCACATCTTAATTACTGTTGGTAACCATCAGCAAGAGTATCATTGGTTTTTCGATACTGAATCTTTTTTATCCGAAGCAGGTCACATTTATGGCCTGATAAATACCTTTGTTAAAACTCACTTTTGTGTATTTCTCTCAAATAATCCCCTGGAAATTATGCCGCGAGATTATAAAGTTCAGGATCATTCATTAGCAAACCATTCCCGCCCCACTCCCTGGGGCTTAAATCTCTTACAATTCACCGTTGCAGGCGTTTCAAATGCGCATCAACCTGCCACACTCCCCCACACCAGTTGCCCTTTATGGAACGTTGCGGTTCTCGGCGAGATACGCGCCACCGCCTCGGCGGAACAGGAGGCGTCCACCAGCACAAAGCTGGCATCATCCTGCGCTTTTGGCCATACACGCTCGCCTTTTTCATTCAGCGGCAATACATCGCCAGTGGCTAGAAACAGCGAACGGGAGAGGTTCTGTTCGTTAGGACGAATATAGAGCTGCGCGTAGAGATTGGCTTTTTCCAGCATGTCGCCCAGACCATAAGGCGACCAGTGGTCGATAACGCTGTCAGTGCCAGTCATCACTTTTACGCCTTTGTCGTGCAACTGTTTGAGCGGCATATGCAGCGTGCCAATCGGCACCGTCGAGGCGATAGAAATTTGCTGCGCCGCCATCCGATTCGCCAGCGCATCGACCTGTTGTTCGTTGAGCGTAGCCAGCGCAAAGGCGTGGCTGATGGTCAACTTACCTTTCAGTTGCGGCGTTTTCTCTACCGTTTCAACCATATAATTGATGGCTGCCACGCCCGACGGAGTGGTTTCGTGCAGGTGAATATCGACACCTTTGTCGTAGTCCAGCGCAATCTGAAACATGGTGTCGAGGGATTTTTCCATCGCGCCATCAACACTGGTCGGGTCCAGCCCGCCGACGTAATGCGCACCCGCCTGCATCGCTTCGCGCATTAAGGGTTCCGATTTCGACAGCAGCAAACCGTGCTGCGGGAAGGCGACGATTTCACACTCGAAGCCCGCCTGACGCCGCGCCAGCACCGCCTGCAAATTTTGCAGATTTTTTAGGCCGGAAACCGGTTCGATATTGCAGTGGCTGCGGGCAATGGTGGTGCCTTTCGACTGCAATAGATCGATCAGTTTTTCCGCCCGCTCCTGCGTATACGGTTGTAACTCCGGCAGCATTTTCTGCTCGAGTTTGATCATGTCCTGGATAGTGGTGCCTGCCGGACGATTGAGCGAGCGCCACGGCCCGCCGTAGAAGGTTTTGTCGAGATGAATATGCATGTCGCGAGTGGTGGGTAGCATCAACTTACCGCCAGCGTCATAGTGCGGCAGCGTGGCGTCCGGATGCTGCTTGTTCTCGCGCAGGGCGACAATTTTGCCGTCCTGAATCTCCACGGTCTGGCGCGCCGTGCGGGTCTGCACCGCCACACCGTTTTCGTAGTCAAAACCGGTTTCCAGCAGCACGTTATCGAGATAGTAATGCGGGTCAGTGATTTTCATGGTGTTGTTCGCTTCGCAGTTTAGGGTGCCAGCTACCGCCGCATGGGCGAGCGGCACAGAGGTACCAAACAGCGCGGCGGCGGTGACCATCTTACCGCTCTGGCTCAGAAATTCACGGCGGCTATTGCTTTCTTTCATCCTACGTCCTTACGTTTTAATAATATGGGTGCCCGTTTCACCGCGCAGCGCCGCAGGCAGGCATTCCGGCGTGGTGATAATCACTTCTTTGCCGCCCTGCTCCAGGAACGTCAGGCTGGCGATGATTTTTGGCAACATGCTGCCGGGCGGAAAATGCCCTTCCTGCATATAGCGAGTCATGGTGGCAATATCCACCCGATCCAGCGCCTGCTGCTGCGGTTTACCAAAGTGGATACAGACTTTTTCGACGCCGGTGGTGATCACCAGAATGTCGGCGTGAATTTCACGGGCCAGCAGCGCGGTAGAGAGATCTTTGTCAATAACCGCGTCCACGCTTTGGTAATCCCCCGCTTCAGTACGCACTACCGGAATTCCACCGCCGCCCGCGCCAATTACGACAAAACCTTGTTGGATCAGCGCCTTAATGGCGGGTGCTTCGACAATACGTTTCGGTTCCGGCGAGGCGACCACGCGGCGATAGCCCCGTCCGGCATCTTCAACAAAACACCAGTCAGGGTTTGCCTTTTGTAGTTTGTCACGCTGGCTGTCGCTAAAGAATGCGCCGATGGGCTTGGTGGGATGGGCAAATCCCGGATCGTTTTTATCCACTTCCACCTGAGTCACCACGGTGACGGCTTTTTTCTCGCCGTGACGCGCCAGTCGGTTGTTCAGCGCCTGTTGGATCAGATAGCCAATGCCGCCTTGCGTATCCGCTACACAGTTCGCCAGCGGCGTTAATGGCAGCCCTTCGTGCTCGTGGGCAATCTCCGCACGGCGTAAATCCAGCCCGACCTGCGGCCCGTTGCCGTGGGTCAGCACAATGTCGTAATCGGAAGCCAGCATTTCCAGCACCGTATCGGCGACGGCTTTCACCGCCTCCGCCTGATGCTCAATCGACTGGCTGGCGTTATCTTTGATAATGCTGTTGCCACCAATGGCAACGACCACAAGCTCTTTCATGTTGTTATGTCCGCTACAGAGGGTGATGAGGTTATGACCAACGCCAGACTGCCTGATGCGCTACGCTTATCAGGCCTACAAATTTTCGTGCCGCTCGTAGGCCGGATAAGGCGTTCACGCCGCATCCGGCATAAACATGTAAGTCAGACGCCGTAACGTTCGCACCAGCCGAGAATGGCTTTCTCGAAGCAGGCGAATGGTGGATGCACAATGCCCGCGCCAATCATGCCGACGCCCGCATCTTTATGGGCGATGGCGGTGTTGATCACCGGCAGAATGCCGCTGCTACCCACGCGGGTGATGTCGATTGCCGACGGCACGCCCATAAAACCGAGCAGCGGAATGGTGACGTTGGGGTTTTCACCGAGAGTGATTTCACGCATCTGGCGGGAGAAATCGATAGCCTCTTCCACCGTGCCGCCCACCAGTGCGGCGATTGCAGGCGCGGTCGCCATGGCAAACCCGCCAATACCGTAGGTTTCTGTGATGGCGCTGTCGCCGATATCCAGCCCCGAATCTTCCGGCTTATAACCAGCAAACATCGGGCCGATGACCTGCTGCGCTGGGCCGGTAAACCACTGCCCCGGCAGGCCGCTGACCCGCAGGCCGAACTCGACGCCGTTACGCGCCATGGTGGTGACCACGGTGCTGTATTCGATGCCGTGCGCCGCATCCATCGCCGCTTTACACATCGCCATCCACGTCGGGCCGGAGAAGTAGTCGCTGCTGGCGACAAACTCGAACACTTCGCGCTGTTGCTCGACGGAATAGCCTGCCTGAATGATCCCCGGCGTCAGTGCCTGAATCAGCAGCGTCGTCCCGGCGTTATTGCGGTTATGGCACTCATCGCCCATATGCAGCGCCTGCGCCAGCATTAAGCGCAGATCGATCTCACCGATAATTTTCATCGCGTCGCGCAGCATTGGCCCCTGCACATCGCGCATCCAGTTGAGGCGGTCGATCACGCTCTGATCGTTGGCACCCATACGCAAAATCTTCGCCATCTGCTCGCTCATATTGGTATAAGCGATGTTGCCGTAGGTTTTGTTTTTCACGATGTGCATAAACATCGAGGCCGAGGTAACGCCCGCCATCGATCCCACGCAGTCGTGTTCGTGGCACGGCGAGAAGGTGATCTCCCCGGAGGCCGCCAGTTCAGTCGCCTCATCGAGATCTTTCGCCAGCCCTTCGAACACCAACGCCCCGGTGACCGCGCCTTTCATCGCGCCGCACATTTTTTCCCAGGTGATCGGCGGCCCGGCGTGAAGAATGGTTTTCGGCGTCATGCCCGGCACCACGTTAATCGCCTGATCAAAACCAATCAGCACCGGATGCGACTGGATAATGCGCTCCAGCGCCTGCTGGTTAGCGGCGGCGATTTTGTCTGCCAGCGGCGAATCGGCAATGTTATCCAGCGCCTGCACCACCTGCATATTGCCCTGCCCCGGCGGCGTCCAGTCGAGTTGAGTCACTTCTACATGCTGCTTTTTCAGGTCATCGCTAAACATGGCGATACCGACGTTAATAACGTTCAACGGTTGGCTAAACAGTGACTGGCTCATCAGGCTTCCTCCCCTTTGCAGATAAATTCACGCGCCAGCAATCCGGTATTGGTGCTGCTGCTCGCCAGAATCACTCCGGCATCAAGCAGCATCTGGCTTTGTTGTTCTAATGATGGCGTATCGAGATCGGTGCCCAGCACATAGGCGAGAATGATCAACTCGCGTCCTTCGGCGGCGGCGATCGCTTTCGCTTCTTTGATCGCCTCGATGGTGGAGCCGACCGGATCTTCATGCGATCCAAATCCGAGCACAAAATCCATCACGATCACCGCCACTTCTGGATCGCGCGCTTCTTCGATCAAGCGACTGATGCGGTTGGTGGGGTCAATCATTGGATGCGGCTTGCCGTTGGTGAAGTCGTCATCGCCAAAGTCGAGGAAGGTGTGTTTGATGCTGCGGTTGATATCTTGCAGGCGGAATTCAGGATCGGGCTGAATGTTGCTGTAGACATCGCCATGTTTTTCCATCACCGCGAACATGGTTTCGTCGCACAGCGTGCCGCCGCAGAACAGGCCACGTATGTATTTCTGCTGCGGTTGCAGACGCGCACGCACATCAGCAATCAACGGCTGGTTAAGCGTATGCAGGTCGAGATTTTCCTGTTTCACGCCGGAGAGCATCACCGCTTTTAGCGCCGCCTCTTTGCTGCCGCGGGCAAACTGTAGCCCCTGCTCATCCACCGGCGTTTCAACGCGACCGAGGAAGCAGACCACCACCGGCTTGCGGCAGGCGCGCGCGCGTTCCAGCACTTTACGGGCCACCGCAGGCGCGGGCGGTTTGGAGATAAGCACAATGATTTCAGTTTGCGGATCGTTTTCCAGCATCCCGATGGCGTCGAGCATCATCAGGCCGCCGATTTTCTCGCTCAGGTCGCGCCCGCCGGTGCCAATCAGTTGTGAAACGCCGCCACCAAATTCATGAATGCGGACGCTCAGTTCCTGGCTGCCGGTGCCAGATGCGCCAACAATACCGATGTTGCCACGACGCACGGCGTTGCCAAAACAGAGCGCCGCGCCGTTAATAATCGCCGTACCGCAGTCTGGCCCCATCATCAGCAGCCCTTTTTCGTGGGCCAGTTGCTTGAGCGCCAGTTCATCTTCAACTGAGACGTTATCGGAAAACAGCATCACGTTGAGATCGTTTTGCAGCGCCTGACGCGCTTCGCGAGCGGCAAACAGACCGTTGACCGAAATCACCGCCAGGTTACTTTCCGGGATATGCTTTTTGGCGCTGGCAATAGTGGCGTAACGCGCCTCGTGCGAGCCGCTTTGCGCTTTGGTGTTGAACAGTTCTTCAATCTCCACCAGCAACTGCTCGTTGTCCGCACCCGATTTACCATTGATGACAATCATCAGGTCGCCGTTTTTCGCCTGTTCCAGCTCCGGCGTCAGCAGTCCTAAATTTTTCAGTACACCTTTGTTCATTTCGGTCGCCATCGCCACAAATGCCTGCTCGACGCCGTCGAGTTTATTTGCACGCGTGGAGATAGACATCAGCGAGACAGAATCAAAATAGGTATTCGGTTTAATGACTATTTTAACTGACATAATTCCCTCCGTAGGTTTGGCTCAGCGCACAACCATCGGCCATGCCATACAGCATGTCGCAGCCGGAACTGGAGCCAATATGTTTAATTTTTTCTATTGCCTGAGTTGCGTTCCCAGGGATGTCATAAATAATGTTGTGAATAAAACTATGAATATTTTCCCGGCAACGTTGTTGTAATGCGGCTTCCAGCGTTATAGCACTTAATAATGTGGTATTATTTCTGCCGCGTTGCAGACCGAGATAAAATTCCTCTTTGTATTTTTCCGCCGGATGCCCGGGAATAAATAAAACAAGAGCCAGACCTGTTAAATAATCGTCGGCTGATGGCGTAAGGCCAATCCCTAACCCCATCATACTGGCGACCGCTGAGGCGATATTTTGTTTTTCGTTTACTGCCTGAATAACTGCCCGTCGTTTAATATGTAGTTCTTTATTTAACGCCTGATAAAACGGATTATCGCCGCGATAATTAAACAGGGTTTCATTTTCCCCCAGGTGCTGATGAATAATGTCGTGCCACTGTTGCCAGGCGATAAGGTGAAAATTCACAGCGGTCATTTGCAAGGTTTGGGACAGCCAACGCCGACAACGACTCATCTCTATATGAAGATGTTGACCAACCGTAATGCCTTGCTCGTCAAACTGAACCTTATCACCATGCCGGAACAGACCATTAAAGTGAGTGAGTGCCAACCGACAACTGTTTGGCGCATTGTCGTACTCTTCACAAAGCAGCGTCAGCAACTGCTGGCGAGCCGGGAGTGCGATATTTACCGCTCTGGCAAAGACCTGTTCAACCTGTCCTTGCCCCCGCTGCGCCAGAAAATCCGCATCCGCAGTTAGCGCCCACACACACCGTCTTTCTGGTGTGTTGATAGCAAGCCTCCCGGTTTATGCACCTGCGGCAATCAGTAACTGCGCAATCTCTTCAAAGCCCCGTTCCCGCGCCAGTTCCAGTGGCGTTTTGCCATATTTATCGGTCAGATGCGGGCTGGCACCGTGTTCCAGCAATAACTGGACAATCGCCTGCTGTTTAATCCCGCCATCATTAAGCACAATCGCTTCCAGCAGCGGTGTCCAGCCAACATGGTTGGTCTGGTTAACGTTAATTTCCGTATGCGCCAAAAGCTCTTTTACAATACTTAAATGGCCTTTTTCACAGGCAGGCGTCAGGCCGACACCGCCAAAACGGGTGACGCAATTAAGGTCTGGTTTAGCCGGTAAAATAATTCGTAGCAGCGTTAAATCACCGTTCAGACAGCTCATTAAAAAAGGATTTAAACATGTCAGGTCTTGTTTATTAATATCCGCTCCGGCATCAATTAATGCCTGAACGCAAGCATATTGCTGATATAAACTTGCCAGCGTAATTGCCGTTTTCCCCTGGCGATCGCAGGTATTAATATCGACACCCAGCGCAAGACAGGTTTTTACTTTATCGATATCGCCCTGTTGTGCAGCCAATAAATAGTCGGCAGGTAGATTTTTTATACTCATTCACATTCCCCTGGTTTTTGTGGCTGTTTTCGATGAATTGAGAATAGCAACGATAATCTGATAAAAGAACCCGCTTAAATTTAATTCGCCGTATTTCGCCTTTTTGTTGAATAATATTCAACAATCTTTTCGCAGTGTGCGGTAGTGCAATATTTGTTTCTTTGACCCGATACCCTTTCACTCAATCAGGTTTTATTTCTCTATAGTCTGCACATGTAAGAGTAGCTTTCGTCCATGTCTAACCAGAGGGGAACAAGATGAACGGACTCACGGCAACGGGTGTCACCGTCGGTATTTGTGCAGGGCTTTGGCAGTTAGTGTCTTCACATGTCGGGCTCTCTAATGGATGGGAATTATTAGGAACCATTGGCTTCGTCGCCTTTTGCAGTTTTTATGCCGCAGGCGGCGGTAAATCGGGGTTTATCAGAAGCCTGGCGGTTAATTATTCCGGGATGGTGTGGGCGTTTTTCGCCGCGCTGGCTGCCGGTTGGCTGGCCTCGGTGAGCGGGATTTCCGGGTTCTGGGCGAGCGTGATTACTACCGTGCCTTTCTCAGCGGTAGTGGTTTGGCAAGGACGTTTCTGGTTACTGTCTTTTATTCCCGGTGGCTTTCTCGGCATGACGCTATTTTTTGCCAGCGGGATGAACTGGACGGTGACGTTACTGGGTTTTCTGGCGGGTAACTGCGTGGGGATAATTTCAGAATATGGCGGACAAAAATTAAGCGAAGCGACGACTAAACGCGACGGGTATTAAAAGTTATTCAAAAATGATTATCTATCTTTAACCGATACCTCTACAGTCATAGCTGGAGAAATTCATAGTAGATAATGGCGAGAATGGTTTAATGAACTCAATTTTTACCGAAGAGAATCTGTTGGCATTTACTACCGCTGCACGTTTTGGCAGCTTCAGTAAAGCCGCAGAAGAGTTGGGTTTAACCACTTCCGCCATTAGCTACACCATCAAGCGTATGGAGACGGGGCTGGATGTGGTGCTGTTCACTCGCAGTACCCGCAGCATTGAGTTAACGGAGTCCGGGCGTTATTTTTTCCGCAAAGCTACCGACCTGCTGAATGATTTTTATGCCATCAAACGCAGTATCGATACTATTTCGCAGGGCATAGAAGCGCGTGTGCGCATTTGTATTAATCAGCTGCTTTATACGCCCAAACACACCGCACGCTTGTTACAGGTGCTGAAAAAGCAGTTTCCTACCTGCCAGATTACCGTCACCACCGAAGTGTATAACGGCGTCTGGGATGCGATTATTAATAATCAGGCCAATATCGCCATCGGCGCACCCGATACACTACTGGACGGCGGCGGTATTGATTACACTGAAATTGGCGCGATTCGCTGGGCTTTTGCTATCGCCCCGGATCACCCGTTAGCCTTTGTGCCGGAACCCATCGCCGAAAGCCAACTGCGTCTCTACCCTAATATTATGGTGGAGGACACCGCGCATACGATTAATAAAAAAGTGGGCTGGTTGCTGCACGGGCAGGAGTCAATTCTGGTGCCAGATTTCAACACCAAATGTCAGTGCCAGATTTTAGGTGAAGGAATTGGTTTTTTGCCGGATTACATGGTCCGTGAGGCGATGACGCAATCCCTGCTGGTTACCCGACAAATCCATAATCCGCGCCAGGATTCGCGCATGTTACTGGCGACTCAGCATTCTGCTACGGGTCAGGTGACGCAGTGGATTAAAAAACAATTTGCGCCAAATGGCATATTAACGGGGATCTATCAGGATTTACTGCATCGGGAGAATTAATCGCTGCCAACCTCCCGATGCGCTGTGAATAGCGGTTTACATCAACCACCTGCTTTCATTACCCATTCAGAGATAAATTTATTACCCGGTACTGGCGGAGAGTACAAATAGCCCTGCAAAAAGTGAACGCCTTTACCGATCATTAAATCCGCCTGCTCCTGGGTTTCTACCCCTTCCGCCACGATACTCAGACCAGGCTTACGCGCTAGTTCGACAATATTGTCCACAATATGACCGGAGATTTCGTCGACACTCGCCATTTGCACAAATGACTTATCGATCTTAATAAAATCGACCGGGAACGCCTGCAAGTAACGATAGGTCGCATAACCCGTACCAAAGTCATCCAGCGCAAAGGTAATGTTGTGCTGATGAAGGCTGTCAAATATCGCTCTGGCTTCTGGCGTTACCGGAATAGGGTTACGTTCCGTTAGCTCGAGAACCAGCTTGATTTTATCGTTACCTAATTTCTTAACCAGGTTCAGACACTCTTTTTCAAATCCCGCTGCCAAAAAACAACCCGCCGAGACGTTGATGCCAATATGGAAATTGTCCGGCAGCAAATGTTTTACCGGCATCAGAATATCCGCAGTCTGTTTCATCAGTTGGCGGGTCATTATGACAATAAGACCGGATGACTCCGCCAGAGGAATAAACTGATCCGGTGGGATAATTCCCGTTTGTGGATGTTCCCAGCGGACAAGTACCTCACAGCCCGTCAGTACCCCAGTCTGCGCGCAGAAAACCGGTTGGATCCACGGTTTGAATTCGTGGTTTTCCAACGCCAGACTGATGGCTTCAGGCGTGACGATATGGTGACAACGGTTATCAGGGATATAAAAATTATTTTTATTTCCCGTACCACTGATGACTTGCGGATGATATTGAAAAAAGATATCCCGCCAGAAGGTAATATCACTCTGGATGCCTAGTTTTTCATACAGCTGCTTCTTTTGATGTGAAATTGTCTTTGCACTGCGATTTCTGTACTGTGAGATTTCTGTAACCGACATTCCCTCCATTAGCAGCTTGAGTAAAAGCCGTTCTTTTTCGGACACGATACCAGGCAACGTCAAATTCACCGTTGCCCCGAACTCTTCCAAAAAAACACTCAAATCATGCGAAGCCATCGAACACACCTTGATTAAATCTTGTGCGCCAGCTAAATCTGCGAGTCTTCACTCTGACTGATAAAGCTGGCTGCAAGAAAATGACACAGAGAGCCGAATTATCTCCCGTTCGGCTCTCTCTCCTTTTACTCATTATTCAGATCAGAATTGCCACTTAATGCCAACCATTGCAGAGGTGTCATTATATCCCCTATCGGCAACCTGAACGCCCACATTCCCCCAGACATTCAGGTTGGCATTTAGCTGTCCTTCCACCCCGGTTTTTATCTCAGCAATATTTCGGGCTCCATCCTGAGTGACGGACACGCCATCCATACTGGTGCTGAAATCCTTACTGTTATGCAGCCAGTTCACTTCTACAAACGGCTGGAACTCGCGGGATTTACCGTCATCCATTTTATGGTGGCTCTTCAGCCAGGTTTTTACGCCAAGTCGGGTTTGAACATTGCCATCACCGTTGCTATGAACGAGGGTTCCGTTGCTTTCGCGGTGCTTATCGGCTTTGACTCCCATCCAGGTAACCTGTGCTTGCGGCTGAACATACCATTCATTACGCGTTCCCTGGCTGCCATTAAATTCAGCTAATTTGTGTTTGTATCCAGCTTCCAGTGAAGCGGTAAATCCTTTTGATTTATAGGATTCACTTTGTAAGTCATCCCCTTTCACTGTGTTATCAAACCAGCTGTACTGCGCCCAACTGTCGAGATACGCGCCATTACGCGACTCGTCATCGGCATACCAGGTGGCATAGAGGCCGGTGCTATATCCGTTCACACTCGCTTTTGCACGATAACCGGTTCGCGAGGAAATGGTTTTGCTGTCGCTGTTGCCATATCCCGCCATGACCCCAACATGCCAGCTGTCGCTGCCGTTTTGGCTCCACTGCGCGACATCGCCTCCCAGTTGCAGAACATAGCGATTGCTTTGGGTTTTCAGCTGGCCGCTGCCATCACGCCATTTATTATGACCACCTTCATGGCGCATCCACATAGTGGTTTGTTTCTGCTCACCCGTCACCATGTCGGTATAGTACGTATTACCCAGACGCTCATGCAGACGCGTGGTTAACATTGTATTCGCTGCTGCAAGGTTCGCAATGTAGCTACCCGCCTCCGGTCGCAGGTCATTATCCACATTCAGATCCGGACCCGGCGTAGGTGTCGGGTTAGGGTTCGGCTCTGGATTCGGGTTTGGCTCCGGATTCGGCATCGGGTCTGGCTCCGGCTGCAGTTCAGGAGAATCACTGCCGCTGGTCAGATACCAGTTACCACTATTTGCCCCTTGTCCACGCGCGAGAGTGTAGTCATACGCCCCCGCAACGATACGACCAGCCTGAACAAATTCGCCCTCAGACTTACCGTCTACATGGATAAGTTCGATACCGTTAAGGGTTTTCGCACCTGTACCGCCAGCGTTATTCACCGTAACGGCAGTCGTGCCGCTAGTATCGCCCTCGACAACCAATTTATCGGTTACTGAGTCATCGCCATTCAGTACCGTATTCATTACTAGTTGACCGTTATTACCGTGGTAGTTCCCCTTCACCACTAACACATTGCCAGCTTGCTGTCCTGACATTCCGGTCATCAGCGTACCGTTGTTGGTCAGATTGCCGCCCAGGGTGTAATTCACAGACGCAGCCGCTCTTTTTTCAGCGCTATTATTCAACGCCAGGGTACCGTTGTTCTCAACGTTTGCGCTACCCAATCCCTGCGCATGACTTACCAGGACATTAGCCGAATTAGCAATGTTCACATTCGCCGTCAGGTTGCTGTTATCGCCCGCGATGTCCAGCGTGCCGCCCTGAATATTCAGCTCTCCGCTCCCCGTTAACGAACCGGTTGAAGTGCCCCCGTTGGTAACCGTCAGACTGCCGCCATTTAAGCTCAGCAGTGAATCGGCGCTGCCATTGAGCGTGCCCACGGTCTGGCTGTGACCATTCATATCCAGTTCAGTCTCTGCCGCCAGACGCAGTTCATGGGTATTACCCAACACGTTATCGTTATTCAACAAAAGCGTCCCACTGCGCAGATCGGTAACACCGGTATAGTCGTTGTCTTTGTTAGAAAGCGATACGGTCTGACCCTTCTGGCTGCTGAATGCCAGGTCACCACTGCCGGTAATCTTTGCGCTGAGATCGGCGGCATTCTCGCTTTTACCGTTAGAGCTCAGCACCAGAGCATCGCTGTCGGTAGCGTGTAAATCAAGCTGGGTCAGGCCGTAACCGATATACAGACCGTCATTGTTTACCCCACTCGTCAGACGATAGTCGTAAGTGCCGACGGCCGCTTTTTGCCCATTCTGCTGAATATCACGTTGGGCACTGCTGGAGAGGATTTGCCCATTTTTATCCTGCAATTGCAGATTGCCCGCATCGCCCAGAACTTCCGCACCTTGCGCATCAACCAACTTAATGGTGCTGTTACCATCATCGACTTCAGTGAGCGATAACGCAGAGTCAATATCACGAGATACTGAGCTTACAACGTCACTGTCAGAAACCTGAATCACACCCTCGCCGCGCAAATCCAGCGTTTTACTAACGTTGACCGTCCCTTCTGTCATCTGTGCACCTGCTGTCAGGGCACCAAAATCAACGGTTCCGCCGGAGAATCCCAAAGTGCTAATGGAGTGAGCGCCCTTACCCACTGTTACCTGGCTTCCCTGACCCGCAGTGATCCCGCCTCTCTGCAGAAACTCAGCATTCTTTTCCAGGTTAAATGTCGTGTTCTGGAACGCCAGTGAACCCTGGAACCAGTCTGTATAAGCAAACTCATCGAAGGAGAATTCGTGATTCCCCATGTTTATTTCAACAATACCTCTACCTTGAAGATCGTTATCAAATACCCAATCTTTATTGGCATTGATTTGCAGTTTGCCATCAACATCCAGGTCCGCACGGCCGATGTTCTTGTCTTCAGAAATAACCGCGACAGCACCAGAAGCGACATCAATATATCCGCTGAATGCATAGTTATTGCCGGTCAGTGCCACTGTCCCACTGTCGATACTTATTGTACCATTGCCGGAAATCTTATTGGCAAAGGTCATGCTATCGTCAGCCTTCAGGTGTAATTTCCCGCGGTTGTTGATCTCTGCTGTACCTATATTTTGGGTGATCCCTAAAGCGCCATTTTGCTCAATTTTGACTTTACCACTAAAGGCAGAGTTATCACCGGTTAAGTAAGTCGTGCCATTGAGCGCATTGATATAGCCCAGGCCCTCGCTGCCACTGACAATATCCGCGGAAATAGTCGCGTTTTTATCCGTGTGGTTTAAGGTGATTTTCTTATCGGATGTCTTTGCCCACACAAACTCAATTTTTTCGGCATCAATAATCCCTGCAGCCTTCGCAGCACTTCCTTCCTGTGCACCTAACGCTAACTCAGAGTTGGTGCTTAAACTAATTTTCGGTGCGGATATTTTACCTCCATCTGATACGACTAATGTTGTATCAGAACGTTGGTCGTAATAACCCAGGCTAATATGTTCACGAGCATTAACTTCACCACCGTTATTAACCGACAGGAACTGATTACCGCCATATCCGCCGTAAACGCCCATAAAGAAGGTCCCTGCATTTACCTGACTACCTTCGCCGCTTACATTCCCCTGCGTATAAGTCAGACGACTGGTGCCCTTAACATGAATTTTGCCGCCATTGGAGACATTAAAATAGCCTTGATCATGTCTCATGCCTGAGTTTGACTCATACAAATCATCAGCATATAACTCGCTGCCAGCATTGGAGACATTCAGGAACCCCGTACCTTTCAGCAAAAAGTTAAGCGGGCCATTGATTGTTACCTTTCCTCCGGTAATATCCAACCCACCACCAGAAGCGAGAGTCAGACGCGGACGGGAAGTATCTGTCGTATTGATTACCAGATTGGCATTGTCAGTCACCGTAATACGGTAATCGATGCTCTGGTTCTCTTTGCCAAAATCAATAGTTTTATCCTGGTTTACGATGACATCATCGGCGAATACCAGAGATGAATATAAACTTATCGCGCTAATTAAAACAGCCCGGGACTTTTTTCCTTTTACTCTGCTCCCCAGCTCAGAGCAGACGCTCCAACAGTTACGGGACCTGTTCCACTTTAGCCGATATATTTTATTCATCACAATCTCCAGCAATACATCCAAATAAAACCAAGATTGCATAAACAGCAACGCATTAAATGCCATTCTGGTTACTGTTCATCGCATATAAAAATTCAAAAATTTTGCATAGCATTGGCAACCACATATCTGAGTATGTAGTTCAGAGGGTAATAAAATAGCAAGTTACTACTGAAAACTTATTTTAAGTTAACACTCTTAACTTTATCATTACATTCCTCCCAGTCTCTAATACCTGCGCATTATATGTATCCAGGAACTCAAATCAACTCAAAATATAAACAAAAGCAGGAGGAATACATTTAATATACAGACGGTAAAAGTGGTAACTCTTATTAGGTATCCAAATATAAGAATCGTCTTATTAATAAATATATAACTCTATAGGACTGAATCCATTCAGCTAATACAAAATAAAATCGTTAATTAATAAAATATAAAGTCATGAAGTGATACAAGAGGAATTTCAGGATATGACATGACAATCATATATAATATATGCATAATTTTTTACAGCGAGTCAATGATTCCCGCGCCATATGCAGACATGGCGCGGTTTTATGCAATAACAATCACGCGTCCGGGAACATCACGCTATGGCCCGGCGCTTCACGATGGAGATGAATAAAGTTAAGGTGCCGCTCGTACTGGTCAAGAATATCGGTGATCACCTGCTCTTTGCTGTAGTCCATCAGGTCGTTGCCCTGGCTGCCTTCTAACAGGAAGGTTTCCAGCCGGTAGTAGGTCGATTTACCGCTGCGTGCGCGGTAGGTAAAGCCCGGCACCGAATATTGCTGCGGCCAAATCTGATAGACAAAGTTTTGCTCTTCGCCCATATGCACCAACAAATCCAGATGCCCCAACTGTTGTCCCTCTTCCGGCGGCAGGCTTTTTAGCTCCACGTACGCGCCGCGCAACCGCAGCTCCTGCGCCACTTCTTCCATTGCCGGGTAACAGACCGTCTCCATCATCTGTTTAGTGTAACGCGTGCCCGGATAATTCATCAGGCGCGAGAGACGTTTTTTCCAGCTCAGGCGATCCTGAAGCCCCAGCGGTCGCGGCGCGGTATCGCGGTTGGCACTTTCACGGCGGTAATCTTCTACCTTCAGAGATTTATACAACCCCGCCATCACGAAGAAAATCACAAAGCTGAACGGCAGCCCCATGATTACCGTGGTGTTTTGCAGCGCGGATATCCCGTTGGTCATCAGCATGCCGAGCGTCAGCAGACCAATCGCCACCGACCAGAAGACGCGCAGCCAGCCGGGGGCGTCGCTGTTGATATCTTTAAGCTGCGAGGTGAAATTCCCCAGCACCAGCGCACCGGAGTCCGCCGAGGTCACATAAAACAGCAGGCCAGTAATGGTGGCGACGGAGGCGCTAAAGGTAAACGCCGGATACTGCGCCAGCAGGCTGTAGAAGCCGCGCTCCGGATGGACCATCGCTTCCTCGGCAAATGCCGCGCCGCCGTGGATGATTTCATACAGCGCGCTATTGCCGAATACCGAGAGCCATAACAGCGTGAAGGTAAACGGAATAATCAACGTGCCCAGCACGAACTGGCGAATGGTACGCCCACGCGAGATACGCGCCAGGAACAAGCCGACAAACGGCGACCATGCCACCCACCATGCCCAGAAGAAGAGCGTCCAGTTATTCATCCACTCAACTGGACGGTCGAAGGCAAAACTGTTGAGCGTCATGCCCATAAAGCGATTCACATAGTCGCCAACATTCAGCACCAGCGCATTAAGCAGGAACGAGGTGTCGCCCATAAACAATACGAACAGGATCAATCCCAGCGCCAGCGCAACGTTAAGTTCCGATAACACACGAATCCCCTTATCGACACCGGAGGTGACAGAGATCGTGGCGATTATCACCGACAAGGCGATCAGTGCCGCTTTTGCCGCCATCGAATCGGGAATATCAAACAGTACGCTCAAGCCATAGTTAAGCTGCACCACACCGATACCGAGCGTAGTGGCAATACCGAAGATGGTGCCGATCACCGCTGCAATATCCACTGAGTGCCCTATCGGCCCGTTAATCCGTTTACCGAAGATCGGGTACAGCGCCGAGCGGATGGTGAGCGGCAAATTATAACGATAGCTAAAGTATCCGAGCGCCATGCCCATCAGCGCATACATCGACCAGCCGGTTAAGCCGTAGTGAAACAGCGTCCAGACCATCGCCTGACGCGCGGCCTCAATCGTCTGTCCCGCGCCTTCCGGCGGCTGCATATACTGCGTTACCGGTTCGGCTACGGAAAAGAACATCAGGTCGATACCGATCCCGGCAGCAAACAGCATCGCCGCCCAACTCAGCAGGCTGAATTCCGGTTTGGATTGTTCTGGCCCGAGCTTCACCGAACCAAAACGCGAACAAGCGATACAGACCACAAAGACAATATAGAGCGTTGCCGCCAGCAGATAGTACCAACCGAAGGTTTTAGACACCCAGTCCAGCGTGCGGCCAATCCACAGGGCCGAGAAGTCGCGAAACAGGATCGTTGTCAGGGAAAACAACAAAATCAGTCCGGCGGAGGTGTAAAACACCACCGGATTGATTTTGTCCTTTTCCCTGCTGTGTGAAAGGTCTGTCATCCAGTATCCCCACTGTTATTGTTACCATTTAAAATCAAATTCGTAACAATTAAGACACATTTTATATTGAACGTCCAATCAATAACCGCTTTAATAGATAAACAACGCTGATGAATGGAGTGGCGAAAATGCCCAAATTGGGGATGCAGTCGATCCGGCGCAGACAACTGATCGACGCCACACTGGAAGCAATAAATGAAGTGGGCATGCACGATGCAACGATCGCGCAGATCGCCCGCCGTGCAGGCGTTTCTACGGGGATCATCAGCCACTATTTCAGGGACAAAAATGGTCTGCTGGAAGCAACCATGCGCGATATCACCAGTCAGCTGCGTGACGCGGTTTTGAATCGATTACATGCACTTCCGCAGGGCAGTGCAGAGCAGCGATTACAGGCGATTGTTGGCGGAAACTTCGATGAAACGCAGGTGAGCAGTGCGGCGATGAAAGCCTGGCTGGCGTTCTGGGCCAGCAGTATGCATCAGCCGATGCTCTATCGTTTACAGCAGGTCAGCAGCCGCCGCTTGCTGTCGAATCTGGTGAGCGAGTTTCGCCGCGAATTGCCGCGCCAACAGGCACAGGAAGCGGGCTACGGCCTTGCCGCGCTGATTGACGGATTATGGCTGCGCGCGGCACTGAGCGGCAAACCGCTGGATAAACCTCTCGCACACTCGCTGACCCGTCACTTTATTACTCAGCATTTACCCACCGATTAACCGAGGAGACGTGATGTCCCGAATGGCAGAACAGCAGCTTTATATACATGGTGGTTATACCTCCGCCACCAGCGGTCGCACCTTCGAGACCATTAACCCGGCCAACGGTAACGTGCTGGCGACCGTGCAGGCCGCCGGGCGTGAGGATGTCGATCGCGCCGTGAAAAGCGCCCAGCAAGGGCAAAAAATCTGGGCGGCGATGACCGCTATGGAACGCTCGCGTATTCTGCGTCGGGCCGTTGATATTCTGCGTGAACGCAATGACGAACTCGCAAAACTGGAAACCCTCGACACCGGAAAAGCATATTCGGAAACCTCAACCGTCGATATCGTTACCGGTGCGGACGTGCTGGAGTACTACGCCGGGCTGATCCCGTCGCTGGAAGGCAGCCAGATCCCGTTGCGTGAGACGTCATTTGTTTATACCCGCCGCGAACCGCTGGGCGTGGTGGCGGGGATTGGCGCGTGGAATTACCCGATCCAGATTGCCCTGTGGAAATCCGCCCCGGCGCTGGCGGCAGGCAACGCAATGATTTTCAAACCGAGCGAAGTCACCCCGCTTACCGCGTTAAAGTTGGCCGAAATTTACAGCGAAGCGGGCCTGCCGGACGGCGTATTTAACGTGTTGCCGGGCGTGGGCGCGGAGACCGGGCAATATCTGACCGAGCATCCGGGCATTGCCAAAGTGTCATTTACCGGCGGTGTCGCCAGCGGCAAAAAAGTGATGGCTAACTCGGCGGCCTCTTCTCTGAAAGAAGTGACCATGGAACTGGGCGGTAAATCACCGCTGATCGTTTTCGACGATGCGGATCTCGATCTCGCCGCCGATATCGCCATGATGGCGAACTTCTTCAGCTCCGGTCAGGTGTGTACCAATGGCACCCGCGTCTTCGTTCCGGCGAAATGCAAAGCCGCATTTGAACAAAAGATTCTGGCGCGCGTTGAGCGCATTCGCGCGGGCGACGTTTTCGATCCGCAAACTAACTTCGGCCCGCTGGTCAGCTTCCCGCATCGCGATAACGTGCTGCGCTATATCGTCAAAGGCAAAGAGGAAGGCGCGCGCGTACTGTGCGGCGGCGATGTACTGAAAGGCGATGGCCTCGATAACGGCGCATGGGTCGCGCCGACTGTGTTCACCGATTGCAGCGACGAAATGACCATTGTGCGCGAAGAGATCTTCGGGCCGGTGATGTCCATTCTGACCTACGAGTCGGAAGAGGAAGTCATTCGCCGCGCTAACGATACCGACTACGGCCTGGCGGCGGGCATCGTGACGGCGGACCTGAACCGCGCGCATCGCGTCATTCATCAGCTGGAAGCGGGTATTTGCTGGATCAACACCTGGGGCGAATCCCCGGCAGAGATGCCCGTTGGCGGCTACAAACACTCCGGCATTGGTCGCGAGAACGGCGTGATGACGCTCCAGAGTTACACCCAGGTGAAGTCCATCCAGGTTGAGATGGCTAAATTCCAGTCCATATTCTAACCAGGAGGTTTATTTGCAATTTGACTACATCATTATTGGTGCCGGCTCAGCCGGCAACGTTCTCGCTACCCGTCTGACTGAAGATCCGAATACCTCCGTGCTGCTGCTTGAAGCGGGCGGCCCGGACTATCGCTTTGACTTCCGCACCCAGATGCCCGCCGCGCTGGCGTTCCCGCTACAGGGTAAACGCTACAACTGGGCCTATGAAACGGAACCTGAACCGTTTATGAATAACCGCCGCATGGAGTGCGGACGCGGTAAAGGTCTGGGTGGATCGTCGCTGATCAACGGCATGTGCTACATCCGTGGCAACGCGCTGGATCTCGATAACTGGGCGCAAGAACCCGGTCTGGAGAACTGGAGTTATCTCGACTGCCTGCCCTACTACCGCAAGGCCGAGACTCGCGATGTGGGCGAGAACGACTACCACGGTGGCGATGGCCCGGTGAGCGTCACCACCTCCAAACCCGGCGTCAATCCGCTGTTTGAAGCGATGATTGAAGCGGGCGTGCAGGCAGGCTACCCGCGCACGGACGATCTCAACGGCTATCAGCAGGAAGGTTTTGGCCCGATGGATCGCACCGTCACGCCGCAGGGCCGTCGCGCCAGTACCGCGCGCGGTTATCTCGATCAGGCCAAATCGCGCCCTAACCTGACCATTCGTACTCACGCTATGACCGATCACATCATTTTTGACGGCAAACGCGCGGTGGGCGTCGAATGGCTGGAAGGCGACAGCACCATCCCAACCCGCGCAACGGCCAACAAAGAAGTGCTGTTATGTGCAGGCGCGATTGCCTCACCGCAGATCCTGCAACGCTCCGGCGTCGGCAACGCTGAACTGCTGGCGGAGTTTGATATTCCGCTGGTGCATGAATTACCCGGCGTCGGCGAAAATCTTCAGGATCATCTGGAGATGTATCTGCAATATGAGTGCAAAGAACCGGTTTCCCTCTACCCTGCCCTGCAGTGGTGGAACCAGCCGAAAATCGGTGCGGAGTGGCTGTTTGGCGGCACTGGCGTTGGTGCCAGCAACCACTTTGAAGCAGGCGGATTTATTCGCAGCCGAGAGGAATTTGCGTGGCCGAATATTCAGTACCATTTCCTGCCAGTAGCGATTAACTATAACGGCTCGAATGCGGTGAAGGAGCACGGTTTCCAGTGCCACGTCGGCTCAATGCGCTCGCCAAGCCGTGGGCATGTGCGGATTAAATCCCGCGACCCGCACCAGCATCCGGCAATTCTGTTTAACTACATGTCACACGAGCAGGACTGGCAGGAGTTCCGCGACGCAATTCGCATCACCCGGGAGATCATGCATCAACCGGCGCTGGATCAGTATCGTGGCCGCGAAATCAGCCCCGGCACGGAATGTCAGACGGATGAACAGCTCGATGAGTTCGTGCGTAACCACGCCGAAACCGCCTTCCATCCGTGCGGTACCTGCAAAATGGGTTACGACGAGATGTCCGTGGTTGACGGCGAAGGCCGCGTACACGGGTTAGAAGGCCTGCGTGTGGTGGATGCGTCGATTATGCCGCAGATTATCACCGGGAATTTGAACGCCACGACAATTATGATTGGCGAGAAAATAGCGGATATGATTCGTGGACAGGAAGCGCTGCCGAGGAGCACGGCGGGATATTTTGTGGCAAATGGGATGCCGGTGAGAGCGAAAAAATGAGTCGTGATGTGAACTAACGCAGGAACCGATCAGATTGAGAGTTACCGTTCCAGAGAGGGGGACCGAATCCTTATATAAACACTGAGGTAACTCTCATGCTTCATATCCAGTATTCATGATGCTGGTTTTTTGCTGATATTTACCCCGAACATTCCTGATACAGACTATTAATACAACCTTATCTGCGGCAGATTTTATTTTCTGGATATATTATGCGTGAACAAATCAAACAGGATATCGATCTGATTGAGATTTTATTTTATCTGAAGAAAAAGATTCGTGTTATCCTTTTTATTATGGCTATATGTATGGCTATGGTGCTGTTGTTTCTGTATATCAATAAAGACAATATAAAAGTGATTTGCAGCCTAAAAATAAACCAGACAACGCCAGGTATACTTGTTAGCTGTGATAGCAATAATAATTTTGCCTGTCAGACCACAATGACTGAAGATGTTATTCAGCGAATTACTACATTTTTTCAGACCAGCCCAGATGTCAAGAACAGAGAAATAAGGCTGGAATGGTCAGGAGATAAGAGAGCTTTACCAACTGCTGAAGAGGAAATATCTCGCGTGCAGGCCTCTATTATCAAATGGTATGCGTCAGAATATCATAATGGCAGGCAAGTTCTCGATGAGATACAAACGCCTTCAGCAATTAACAGTGAGCTTTATACAAAAATGATATACCTGACCAGGAACTGGTCATTGTATCCGAACGGTGATGGCTGTGTAACTATAAGCTCACCAGAAATAAAAAATAAATACCCTGCTGCCATTTGCCTGGCTCTGGGATTTTTTCTAAGCATTGTAATTTCTGTAATGTTTTGCCTTGTCAAAAAAATGGTAGATGAATACCAACAAAACTCTGGGCAGTAATAAACAACATTCTGATAGAGAGTGCCTGTATAAAGCTGAAGTGACAATGACCGGGAAGGGAACCCGTTTTCAGGAATGGATGCCTGTCTTTTTCACTGTAAATATCCTGGCATTACTAATGCCAGGATATTTACAGAAGAGCAGCATAACCATGACGGAACGGGGTTAAGTCAGGTTGTCCTTAACGCTATTTTCAACCTCGTATGCCTTCTTCAGGTTTATGTTCAGATCTCATATCTCTCTCAGCAATCCTCAATAATCAGATACACCGCTTTCACCGGGCCATGAACCCCGACGACTTTGATAAGCTCAATATCCGCCGTTGAACTAGGGCCGCTAATGATGTTAATGCAGGACGGCATTCGTTCACCGGCCTGCGCTTTCTGATGCAATTTTTCTGCGAGTTGCGCTACACGCGGCAGGATTGTGCTTTTACGCAGGATAAAAAGAGAAGATTCCGGGAGCAGGCTCAATGAACGCCCGCGCTCGGCGGCGGAAAAAAGAACCACGCCTCCCGATTCGGTTAAACCATATTCAGCATACACGACACCCACTTTAGCCTGCTCTGCCTGCGAGATATTCTCGGCACCTTTCGCCGGATCCCAAACAACGGCATTGCATTCCTGCTGCAAACGTTCGCTAATCCCCAATTCCTCCAGCCTCGTGTCACCGCTAATCATGACCGACTGATCTCCCAGCTCTTTACACAGACGTATTGCAGCTTCTGCCGCCTTCGCCTCGCTGGTCAGCTCACAGCGCGTCAACATAACATCGCTGGCAAACTGAATAAACGCGTCACAGCGCTGCTGTTGGTTAAGTTGGGTAAGCCGCTCGTTAGCATAGTTGTTAAGCGGCGCATCTTCTGCTTGCGGTTCAAGTCGCAGCGGGCGACCCAGTGCCTGAGCAACGTTATTCAAAAATTCGCTCCGATTATCCATTCTTTTTCTCCTGCGCCTGATGTTTCTTAAACCAACTACGGAAACTCTCTCCGTCAGCTTCAGGAAGATCGCGTGCTTCCATCCAGTCGCTAATCGCGCCAAATTTGAGTGGTGTTTTGCCGCCATTGATAAACCAGCTTGCCGCATGAGCACCGGCCATCATCCCGACTTTCCACAATCCTGGATGACTATTGGCATAAGCGAACATTTTTATCGCCCGTTGCTCTGCTTTTGCGGTGATCCCTTTTTCAGCCATCACCCGACGATGACGCAAAATCAGTTTTGACAGCGGAATACGCACCGGACACACGCAGTCACAAGCAGTGCATAAAGAGCAGGCGTAGGGTAAATCTTTAAAATCTTTATAGCCGCCAAGTAGCGGAGAAATCACCGCACCAATTGGCCCTGGATAAATAGAGCCATATCCATGACCGCCAATATGGCGATATGCCGGACAAGTATTCATACAAGCCCCGCAGCGAATACAGCGCAGCACATCCCGAAATTCAGAGGCCAGCACCTCAGAACGCCCGTTATCGACAATAACCAGATGAAACTCTTCAGGACCATCAACGTGCCCCGCTTCGCGCGGTCCTGTCAGCCAGGTGTTGTATCCCGTCAAACGTGCACCAACGGCACTGCGCGCCAGCATGGTGATCAATACATCTACCTCGGCAAACGTGGGGGCAATACGCTCCATTCCCATCACTGCAATATGCGTTTTAGGCAGCGTGGTACACATTCGCGCATTACCTTCATTGGTCACCAGGCATACCGAACCTGTCTCTGCCACCGCGAAATTACAGCCGGTAATACCTATTTCAGCACTGAGGAAATCTTCGCGGATTTTTTGCCGGATGAATAAGGTCATCGCTTCAGGCGTTTCCGGCCCCTCATAGCCCAGACGTTCGTGTAGCACTCGACGGATCTGATGGCGATCTTTATGAATTGCCGGGACCACAACATGAGATGGCGGATCTTGATCCAGCTGGAGAATATATTCACCCAGATCGGTTTCAATCACCTGAATGCCAGCATCCTGCAACACATGATTGACACCAATCTCTTCGGTCACCATCGATTTAGATTTCACCACCTTCCGGGCATTTTTGCGTTGGGCAACCTGTAAAATGTAGCGGGTAGCGTCTTCTTTGGTTTTTGCAAACCAGACGTGACCGCCGTTTTGCGTCACTTTTTCTGAGAGCTGGTACAGATAAGCGTCGAGATTACTCAGAACATGATCACGTATCTGGGCGGCCCGATCGCGCCACTCCTCCCAGTGCCCCAATTCATCGACCATTTTTTGCCGATTTGCCCCAATACGCTGCTGCGCGTTTGCCACCGCTTTGCGCATGATCGGATCTTCAATTTGCTGACGGATGCGTGTCTTAAAATCTGTATTACTGGTTTTGATCGACATCTTTATATCCTCAGCGGCTCATCAACACTTCAGCAATATGCATCACTTTGACTTTCTGCCCTTCCCGTTGTAATCGCCCACTGATGTTCAGCAGGCAACTCACGTCAGCACCAATTAAATATTCAGGGCGGACTTCCATCAGGTGCACAACCTTTTCTTTCACCATCTCGCCGGATATTTCGGCCATTTTGACCGAGAACGTGCCGCCAAATCCGCAGCAGGTATCCTGTTCAGCAAAGGTCAACAGCTCCAGTCCACGCACATTTTTCAGCAGCGTAAGTGGCTCGTCCTTCACTCCCAGCTTACGGGCCAGGCTACAAGATGGGTGATACACAGCTCTCCCTTGCAAACTGGCACCTACATCGACTACCCCTAATTTATTAACAATAAAAGAGGTGAGATCCTGCATACGCGCGGCAACCTTTTCGGCACGTGATGCCCATTCAGGTTCATCCGCCAGATACGTCGGGTAACTTTTTACGGCATAGGTGCAAGAGCCAGCCGGTGAAATAATGGGATCGTCGTTATCCTCCAGTGCGGCGATCAGATTTTTCATCCCTGGAATCGCTTCTTTGATATAACCGCTATTGATCGCAGGCTGACCGCAGCATCCCTGTTTCTCCGGGAAATTTACGCGACAGCCGAGTTTTTCCAGTAGCAGCACGGAGTCTCGTGCCATTCTTGATTTCAGGGCGTCACCAATACAGGTGACAAAGAAATTGACATTCACAACTAATACTCCATTACTTCATGCCCATTTATGCCCGATGTTTCCCCCCCACCGGGGGATCAATCATCAATAAATATGGCGTTCTTTTTTAATTGGCTAGCAACATACCACCCCTCATTTGTATGACAAATGATAATCTTTCATCCAAACTTCAAATGCAATAACTAATTTTATTTCTTTCGGCATCGCTCACATTTTATGGGGAAATCGACGTTCATTTTTGGCATAAGAAATCCATTTAAAAAGGCTACATCCCTTATACCTATTCAGAGCTACTTATTCAGGGGTTATTGAGATATACACTGATGGTGTACAAAAAAATCACCGACAATAATCACGTATCAAGTAATAGTCGGGGTTTTATTTAATTAAAGCAATTTAGTTTGCATTTTTATTTAAAAACTGAGCTAGAGTCCATCAGAAAAAAATATATAAAGCCCAAACCACCGTTGGAAATAGAAATAGTTGAAAGGCTCACAACTCCCGGAATGCGGATTATCTTTGCCCTGATTTCTGGCGGTTTTATTCAGGGTGCAAGCTGTCTGACCCTTTCCCGATATTCTCCCGGAGTACAACCAAACTCGCGGACAAACGCCTTGTGAAAAGATGATTCACTGGCATAGCCTACTGACTCAGCGATCACCACAACAGGGAGCATTTCCCGGGAAAACATCTGGGCCGCTATTTGTAGACGCAACTTTGTTAATACAGCCAGCGGCGTGGTTCCGGAAACATCACGGAAAAGCAGGGCAAAACTTGCCCGAGACATGTGGGCGATGCTGGCCAGCGATTCGACGGTCCAGGCGTGTCCTGGCATTTCCAGCATTTGCTGTATTACCGCACCAAGACGTGGATGCAGAAGCAAACTGAGAATGTTTTTCTCTGTATTAACCTGTGCAATCCACTCACGCACCGCGAGGGTAAAGAATGTAGCGCAGATCTGGCTACACAGTGCATCCACTCCCGGCATCGCCGATCTGGATTCCTGTTGTAAAAACGGGATCGCCTCCCTCAGCCAGTTATATTCCACGCTGTGGTTAATCGGTGCTAAAAACAGCGTTTCCGGCAAAGACGTTAAAAAATAACGCGCCGAATGTTGCAACCGAAGAGTGCCGCAGACAATACAGGTCGATTCATTATCGACATGACTCAGGCGATGAGCTGAATTTTGTGGTAGCAGGACCACATTTCCCGGGCGTAATGTAAAAATCTCTCCCGTCGGCATTTCCAGCTTCGCCGCTCCTTGCGTTAACGCATGCCAACGAATAACCGATAATTCCCCGGCACCATGTGGAAGCTGCCAGTCACTTCCTAACACGCAATTCTTATCGATCGTTCCTTGTGGAGCGTTAAGCATCAACAAACGGCTAAGGGCATCCATATCAGACTCCTGAGTGGTTTTTGATTACAAACACCAACAATCTTAGTAAATAACTAATCTAATACCATCAAATGGTTAATCATGATTTTTGTTTTGTGATTCTGATTAAGAAAAAGAAAATACCAGACGATAAGACAAAATATCAAGCGTTGTGAAGAAATGGTATTTGCTCTTTTGCGTCTATAGTCATGATGTCAAATGAACGCGTTTCGACAGGAAATCATCATGAATAAATATCAGGCAGTGATTATTGGTTTTGGCAAGGCTGGAAAAACATTAGCCGTCACGCTGGCAAAAGCAGGTTGGCGAGTGGCTCTCATCGAACAATCAAATGCAATGTATGGCGGGACCTGTATTAATATCGGCTGCATCCCAACCAAAACATTGGTTCATGACGCACAGCAGCACACAGATTTTGTCCGTGCCATACAGCGTAAAAATGAAGTGGTTAATTTTTTACGTAATAAGAATTTTCATAATCTTGCGGATATGCCCAATATCGACGTGATCGACGGCCAGGCGGAGTTTATCAATAATCATAGCCTGCGTGTTCATCGGCCTGAGGCAAATCTGGAAATTCATGGCGAGAAAATTTTTATTAATACCGGTGCACAAACCGTGGTTCCGCCAATTCCTGGAATTACCACCACGCCAGGAGTATATGACAGCACCGGATTACTTAATCTAAAAGAATTGCCTGGGCATTTAGGTATTTTGGGCGGCGGATATATTGGCGTTGAGTTCGCCTCTATGTTCGCTAATTTTGGCAGCAAGGTAACCATTTTAGAAGCAGCTTCGCTGTTTTTGCCTCGGGAAGATCGGGATATTGCTGATAATATCGCGACGATTTTACGCGATCAGGGCGTCGATATTATCCTCAATGCCCATGTGGAGCGAATCAGTCACCATGAAAATCAAGTGCAAGTGCATAGCGAGCACGCCCAACTGGCGGTGGATGCACTGTTAATAGCTTCCGGTCGTCAACCGGCTACCGCTTCGTTACATCCAGAAAATGCCGGTATCGCAGTAAACGAGCGCGGGGCAATTGTCGTTGACAAGCAATTACATACCACCGCAGACAATATTTGGGCGATGGGAGATGTTACCGGCGGGCTGCAATTTACTTATATTTCACTGGATGATTACCGCATTGTGCGTGATGAGTTGCTGGGAGAAGGCAGACGTAGTACTGATGATCGGAAAAATGTGCCTTATTCCGTATTCATGACACCGCCACTGTCCAGGGTTGGTATGACAGAAGAACAGGCCAGAGAGAGTGGTGCTGATATTCAGGTGGTGACATTGCCTGTAGCTGCAATTCCGCGTGCCAGAGTGATGAATGATACTCGTGGGGTATTAAAAGCGATTGTTGATAATAAAACCCAACGTATATTAGGGGCATCACTGCTGTGTGTTGACTCCCACGAGATGATCAATATAGTGAAAATGGTGATGGATGCCGGGCTGCCTTATAGCATATTACGCGATCAGATATTTACTCATCCGTCGATGAGCGAATCACTCAATGATCTATTTTCATTAGTCAAATAAACTCAAAATCAGACGCCAGAACAAATATTCTGGCGTCTCAGAGAAAAGAATCTTATTAATTCCCTGTTACTCTATAACTTCTTAATCACTTCATTGATGGTATTTTATATGTTTAAAAAATCTGTTTTATTTGCAACACTATTATCTGGCGTTATGGCATTTTCCACCAATGCAGATGATAAAATAATTCTGAAACATATCAGCGTCTCGTCAGTATCAGCATCACCGACAGTTCTGGAGGATGCCATTGCTGATATAGCCAGAAAATATAATGCTTCATCCTGGAAAGTCACATCGATGCGAATTGATAATAATTCAACCGCAACAGCAGTATTGTATAAATAAGGATGTTCACAATGGAAAAATACCTGCACCTGTTAAGTCGGGGAGATAAAATTGGCCTGACATTGATTCGTCTGAGTATTGCAATTGTTTTTATGTGGATTGGGTTATTAAAGTTTGTCCCTTACGAGGCAGACAGCATTACACCATTCGTCGCAAACAGTCCACTAATGTCGTTCTTTTATGAACACCCGGAAGACTATAAACAGTATCTGACTCACGAAGGCGAATACAAACCAGAAGCAAGGGCATGGCAAACGGCCAATAATACCTATGGTTTTTCCAACGGTCTTGGCGTCGTGGAGGTGATTATTGCTCTGCTGGTTTTGGCTAATCCTGTCAATCGCTGGTTAGGTTTATTGGGAGGACTGATGGCATTTACCACGCCGCTGGTAACACTCTCATTTTTAATCACCACCCCGGAGGCATGGGTACCCGCATTGGGTGACGCTCATCATGGTTTCCCTTATTTATCCGGTGCTGGTCGCCTGGTATTGAAAGATACTCTGATGCTGGCAGGTGCTGTCATGATAATGGCAGATTCGGCGCGGGAAATTCTTAAACAACGCAGTAATGAATCCAGTTCAACGTTAAAAACTGAATATTGATAATCCGAACACTGTCTGTTGTTCACTTTTTCAGGCGTCAGGCCCCCTTTCTGATGATGAAGCCTGACGCCATATTACCGGAGATATGACAGAGTGAAGATCAATATCACTCCCCGGTTAAAAGATTCTTGTCGTCTCAGGTAAAATATATGATTAATATCAATCGTGTATTTTTACAGCAAGACAACCACGAACAAATTCAGGATTAAAATGTTTTACCGACTCCCCAACATAACCCAAATCAAGCGAACTAATTTGTGCCATTTCTTTCTCTGTCAGTGAGAAATCCCAGATAGCAAAATTTTCTTCGATACGCTGTTGATGTGTCGATTTCGGAATAACGACCACTCCCCGTTGAATATTCCAACGCAGAATGACTTGAGAAATCGATTTTTGATGGGCATCTGCAATACTCTGAAGCAGATTATTTTCAAAGGGTTTATGTCGTCCACCACCTAACGGAGCCCATGCTTCAGGCTGCACGTTATAATACTTCATGGTTGCCAGCGCCTCTGGTTGGGCAAAATAGGGATGCAACTCGACCTGGTTGACCATCGGTTTAACTCTTACCGTTTCACAAAAGTTCGCCAGAACATGAGGATAGAAATTGGAAACCCCAATTGCTTTTAATTTGCCCTCTTCATAGGCATCTTCGAGTGCACGCCACGCACTGAAATAATCGCGCATAGCCTGGTGCAATAAATAGAGGTCGAAGTACTCTAGTCCCGATTTTTTTAATGATGCTTCAATACCTGCTGCTGCCGTATCCTGATTCAACATATCCTGCACCCACAATTTAGACGTTATAAATAACTCATCTCGGGTACATAAACCTTCAGATATAGCTTCACGAACGGCTTCACCGACGGCATCTTCATTACCGTATACCGCTGCAGTGTCGATGAGTCGATAACCTGTGCGGATAGCGTTCAACACTGACTGTTTGCACACGTTTTTATCGGTAACCTGAAAAACACCAAATCCCATCATCGGCATTTTCAGATTGTTACTTAATACGGAAAATTCCACTGTCAGTCCCTCCATTAGGCATGAACAATGAGTCTACGTTAAAACGTAACCTCAAATTAGTACGTGGATTTTGATATCACTTATGCAAAAAAATCATTAATAATGCAGGACTGAAACCTCTCTATTTTCGGGGACAACGAAGCAGACGCTACCAGTGCTTTTGCCTTCGCCCTTGCTGTTTTTGATACACTTAGGGCCCAGGGCATAACGAAAATGTGCGATATGACAAAGAATTAACGGAGAATGTGATGATCAGGCAGAAGATTCTACAACAGCTCCTGGAGTGGATTGAGTGCAATCTTGAGCACCCTATTTCAATCGAAGATATCGCACAGAAATCTGGCTACAGCAGACGCAACATCCAGCTTCTGTTCCGAAATTTCATGCATGTGCCTTTGGGAGAATACATTCGCAAACGAAGGCTTTGCCGTGCCGCTATTCTTGTCCGGCTCACCGCGAAATCTATGCTTGATATTGCACTCTCTTTGCATTTTGATTCACAGCAGTCATTCAGCCGCGAATTTAAAAAGTTATTCGGCTGCTCTCCCCGTGAATACCGCCACCGTGATTATTGGGATCTCGCAAATATCTTCCCTTCTTTTTTAATACGTCAACAGCAAAAGACGGAGTGTAGATTAGTCAATTTTCCTGAGACACCTATTTTTGGCAACTCATTTAAATATGACATTGAAGTGTCGAATAAATCACCGGATGAAGAAGTCAAACTGCGACGTCATCATTTAGCCAGATGTATGAATAATTTTAAGACGGATATCTATTTCGTCTCCACGTTTGAACCGTCAACAAAATCGGTCGATTTGCTCACAGTTGAAACTTTTGCCGGTACGGTATGTAAACAAACCGATTCTGAGATGGCGAAAGAGTGGACAATAAACCGAGGACTGTATGCATCTTTCCGCTATGAAGGTGAGTGGGAGCGCTATCCTGAATGGTCGCGAAACCTCTATCTGATGGAATTACCTGCCAGGGGGTTAGCCAGAGTGAACGGCAGTGATATTGAGCGATTTTATTACAATGAAGATTTCGTAGAAAAGGATAGCAATGATGTTGTTTGCGAAATTTTTATCCCCGTTCGTCCGGTTTAGCTGTCGCTATATCTAAATGAACTTATAACGAGACTACTGTCAGGCAATTCAATAAATAATGGCGTTGAATATGTCAACGCCATTATTGTTTATTAGAATGCTATTTTCATATTCTTAAAAATTATTTCATCGCCTCCTCGCCCTTTGCCGTATCGGCATCCACCGCGGTAATGGTCACCGTCACTGGCTTCATTTCGTACCCGCCATAGGTCAGGGCGTTAAATGTGAATGTATAGACGCCTGGCTTGCTGGTACTAAATGTACGTATGATTTTCCCGCTCACGAAATGGTCATTTTTCGACGGCAGGAACTGATAATCCTTCTCCGTCACCCCTTCCGGCGTCTGAATGTCGACCCACATATTCCCGCCAACGGGGTTATTTGCCGACATCAGGGTCACCGCCAGCTTCGCAGTCGATTTCCCATCCGCCACCAGAGATTGCATATCAGATGATGCGGTGAGTACCGCGTTTTTATCATCCGCAACGAATTTAGATTCGGCAGTTTTCGTTGATACCTGACCGTTGGTCTGACTCACTTGCGCCTTGAGTGTGTATGTCGCCGCAACAATAGTGGTAGCGGTGAAAATAGCCTGCCCTTGCTCATTCGTTGTCGCAGTGCCATTCGGTTCCAGGTTTAACGAAGCCGGGCTGGCAGTCAGCGTCACTTCGCTATCTTTCACCAAATTGTTATTGGCATCAGTCACCGTAACTTTATACGTTTGTTTGGCTTTGCCGTCCGCCAGCGCATAGTTGCCAATCACCTCAATATTGGAGATGGTTGCCGTAGTCTTATCCGCCACAAACGTTACAGACTGCGCATTCGAAGGCTGGTCATTTCCTGCCGACGCCGTGATCTCATAGGTTCCGGCAGTCACTGAAACCACCTGCAACTCTGCTTTCCCCTCATCGTTGGCTTTCACCCAGACATTATCGCCTGTAAGCGGCTTGACACCCCGGGGCAGATTAAAGGTCACCAGGCTCCCTGGAACAGGGTTACCATTTTTATCCTCAACGGTCGCCGTCAGCGTAAAGGCGTCTTTGCCGTTTGCCACTTTTTGAACGGCGGTGTCTACCTGCAGGTTTGCCTGACCGGTGCTGGCATCCGCGTTAAATTTCACCGTGACCGTCTTCTGAGCACCATTCACCGAAGCGGAAATATTGTGTTCTCCCGCAACCGTTGACATAAGCTCAATGTCCACTTTCCCTGCCGCATTGGTTGTTACTGTATTCCCCGTCTTGCTGGTCACACCCTGCGGTAAAGTCAGCGTAACTTCTTGCCCCTGCAACGGGTTACCATAGCTGTCCACGACGGTCAGGGTTATCTGGTTAGCAGACTGTCCATTAGCCAGTTGGTTATTAACCTTCACTGTCATATCACCAATCTCAGCCTTAGATGCGTCACCTGCAACGTTCAGCACCAGTGGCTGAGCAACGGCATTTTGGCCGTTCACTCGCGGCATCACAGACAACTGACCCGCGGCAGATCCCAGCGTTAAGGTCGACACGTAGACCCCATTACCTTTCTCTGTCCAGCTTCCTGCTGAAGGACGCTCACTCCCCGTGCTGGCGGCACCGCTAAACACTGGTGCATCTGGCTTCAGCCCGGTGACCGGGTTCCCGTACGCATCCTTCACGGTGAAGGTGAGTTCCGTCGTCGTTTTGACGGTCGGAGCCTTATTGTCCGCAACAAGCGTAGAGTTCGCTGATGACATCTCTCCGGCGATGACCGTCAACTGCGCGGCTTCGGTGGCTGCTGGCTGGCCGTTGAAGAGCGGCATGACACGAAGCTCGCCCGTCTTTCCGCCTGTAGTCAACGTAGCAACATAGGAACCGTCACCTTTTTCGGTCCAACTGGAAACGGTCGCCCCTTCAGAGGCGGTCCCCGTCAAACTTGCCGACAACGAAAGACCACTGATAGCGTTGCCATGCGCATCTTTCGCCACCAGCGTCACGGTTGTGCTTTCGCCGGCTTTTACGTGATCTTCTGCGACAGAGACTTTCGACTGGTTTGAAGATAACGCATCAGCCACCACGGTTACTTTTGCCGCATTTGCTGCCGCATCCTGTCCATTTAGCTTCGGCATAACTTCTAATTCACCCGCCGTAGAGCCGAGAGTAATTTGCGCAGTCCACGTCCCATCACCATTATTTGTCCAGCCCGATGCCGTAGAACCTACAGCAGCGGCACCCGCTAATGACGGCGCTTCCGGCGTGAGGCTGGTCACAGGGTTGTCATAGGCATCTTTTGCCGTCCAGATTGCCGTAACTGTACCCCCAACCACCGGTTTATCAGGATTCAGGGTGATGGACGAATGTGCTGCATCAAGCGGCCCGGCAACAAACTTCAGCGTTTGTTGTAATGTGCCCAGTTGATACTGCTCGCTGAAGGCACGTACAACAACGTTTCCGGCACGGGTCGAAGAAACCGTGGCGCTGTAAACCCCTGGTTTTATTTCCGAAATGGCACCAACGGTAACACCATTAGTGTCTTGCGGAACAAGTCGCAGGCGGCTGGCTTCTCCCGTCACCGGATTACCCTCGGAGTCCACCGCAGTCAACGTCAACGTGTAGGCTTGCTGACCATCAGCAACCACGTCACCTGACGGCTCGTTAGCGCTCAGGGTGGAGTTTGCCACATCCATCATCGTGGCCCGCAGTTCTGCAGTGACGGTTTTGCTCATGCCATCAACGCTAACAGTAATCGTTGCCTCACCTGACTGCGTTCCGGTAGTAAAGACAGACTGATACACCCCGGCTTCAGTTTCGGTGAACTCACCCAGTGTTGGCTTTGCCTGTGATTTAGTGGCCTTCAGGGTACGAGTCACAATATTTCCAGCCGGTTTGAAAGTTAGTTCAGTCTTGATCTGATCTTTCATGCCCGTGACTGGCTGGCCCTCGGCGTCGCGCAGAGACAGCACCAGCGGTCTTTGCTCATTACCGTTAGCAAGCATTTGAATACGGCTCTGACCGTCAAGCGTTAACGCCGTGCGATCGGCGCTCATACCTGCTCCGGTAATGACCACCTCTGTCTGCACGCGTTTTGAGGCATTGCCTTTGTTATCGTAGGCAACCGCAGAAATCGCATAATAATTGTCTTTACCTGGACGATAAGCCGGGAGCGTTACTTGCCACTGACTACCCTGACCGGTAATTTTGCCACCTTCAGCCAGTAATGACGGCGCTTCCCACTGCACATTTTTCAGTCCGTGAGTTGCTTTGCTGACCACAAGCCCCAGGGAAAGTGTCTGACCGCCCTTACCTTCAATACGCTCAGGCAGAGCAATACGGATCACTTCAGATTTGCGGTACTCAAGAACGATGTTGTTATTACGCTCAACCAGGTCATAGCGGCTGCCTGCCAGCATTCGACGCTCGCGAATGCTGTCTGTATCGAGTTGTTTCTCCAGAGGTTCGCCAATCCGATAATTAACTTCCAGGCCAAAGCGAGTGTCATTCTCACCGCTCTTGCCCTGCTTATGCCCGGCGCTCAGTGTCAGAAGAGGCACTGGCGTATAGGTCACCTCGGCAGAAATAGCATGCGGGTCTTTCTGGCGCTTATCTTTACCAAACAGCCCGACTTCATCGCCATAATACTGTTCATACATCAGGCTTGCGCCAAGCTGCGGCCAGGCAGGTAAATAGCCCTCTGCGCGGATATCCCAACCATTCGCCGGGCGTTCCTGATAATCCTCAATATCCGGCGATTTTTTCCAGCCAGAAGCCCGGATATAACCATTGGCGCTCAGTTTCAGATAATCGCGCCAGTATTCCGCACCAACACCAATGCGGGTATGACTACGGGATAAATCATGGTCGATAAAGGTGTTCACCCCCGCCATCCAGTCATTTCCTGAAAAATGACGCCAGCCAAAACCAATATTTGACTGAGTACGATCGTCGGTACGATGTATTGCTCCCTGAGTGAACAACATATTTGTTGGCGTATCATAAATCGGATAAAGCATTTCCAGCGAAGAATCCTTCAGCGAGAAATCTTTATCGACATTCAGTTTGACGCGCGCAGTACCATATTTCCCGAGCCACTCCTGTATTTCCTGGTTAGCTTTAGCTGTGGCCATTCCGGTAATAAAGTTACGTGTCGCATCGCTATCTGGCTGACTGCTTAAAAATGTCCCGGCATTTGCGGCAAACGACGCGACATTTTTCTCCACGTTATTATCAGCAGTTACCGTAGTATTTCCCATGCTCAACCGTGGCTGAACCGCATGCTGCGCACGTGCCGCCATTACTGGGGTAAAGGTGACAGCGAGTGGAAAAAGAACCTGAACAGAGATATTTGCCCACGCCACGCAGCGGGCCAGAACTGAATAACGAAATCGTGGTTGTTTATGACCTGTTTTATAACGCGACATTGAGATAATTTCCTGATGAACGAATTAACGAACATAGGCAGACACAAATAATGGCGTCTGCTTGTCAGAAAAACCGGGGATTTCCCGATTTCCTTTTCCGCAGAAAAGGAAATACCTTTATGTAAGAAAGTGCACCGCCACCTAATATATCCAGTGTCTGTAGCCACTCATCAGGTGGTTGGGCGCGGGATTATATTTTTATTTATGGGTGAAAATTTAGCTTTTTGTGCAAGTCATTAAATAGACACCTAAGTTATATTTTTTACTCTGCGGACAGTGAATAATTCATTATTCAGAGTGAATAATAATGGCCTGCCTTTAATTAACAACTATTGGAAATACGTCGAAGTAGGTATATACGCCAGAATAAATCGATATATTTTTTATGGATATTCATTTTCCTTCATCGGACTGTAAATTGCGGAGATTTCGAACTTGCACTACCCATCGCAACACTCAAACAGATTTATGAATTTCGTTCATAACCCCTGACAAATCCTGCCGTCTAATCGAGCTTTTCCCTTTACGTTATGCTTCTCATGAACGATAACACAACTTGTTCATGAATTAACCATTCCGGATAAACTATGGGATCAAATTCAGGCATCGAAAGGAACTGACTGGTTTCCGTTAATGAATTAAATATCTATTACTCTCCCGAGAGTAAAACTATCAAACCAATGAGTAACCGATACAGCCTCGCAAATTCTTTCAGATAATTAACCCGTCACTGCGGCACGTTCTCTCGTAAGGCGTGCCTGCAGTGTAATCCAGTATGTATCCGGCATAGTTGACGGTTTAATAGAACTCAATTCCTCTCCCAGGTCACCAACAACGATATCTTGTATAACACCCCAGGAGATACGACATTATGATGAGATGCGATATGCTCCTCAGCGCCAATCAACGCCCGGACTGGGCCAGTCTTGAGATCAAACTCATTCCCGGAACTGACTTCAGGCGACATATATCAATGACGTTGGTGCAATAAAAGATAGCCGATGTAATACATCCATTCAAATTTGTGATACATGTCAAAAAATTGGTTGACCAAACTCGTTATTTATATAAGGGCACTTACGAAGTGCGCTCTTTTTTAAAGCGAGGAAGTACCAATGAAAGAGAATAAAGTACAACAAATCAGTCATAAACTGATTAATATCGTTGTTTTTGTCGCAATTGTAGAATACGCCTATTTATTTCTCCATTTCTATTAATAACGGCAATAAACTGTTCACTTCAGTGATATTTAAAATATGCATCCTCTCCCTTTTTGTAAGTAATTATTATATCCGTGGGAGAGGAATACACGCTGTCAGGTAATCAATCATACTGCGATAAATCATCGGCCAGTAAAGTGGAGATAACCTCCATTGTCGAAAAATCCATACTCTCAGCGAAACCATCATCAATCACTCATCCAGGCGTTTATGGGAGCGTCGCCAACGGCTGCTAACAATGCCAGAGTTCCCCGTTGCGAAAATTCCACATCCACAAAGAGTCACAGGGATTGGGTGTTGAAATGATCCGGATGAGCATGTATCTTTATGGTTATGTTATAACATAACAGGTAAAAATGATGAAGCCCAATATCCATCCTGAGTATCGTACTGTGGTGTTCCACGACACCAGTGTTGATGAGTACTTTAAAATCGGCTCGACTATCAAAACAGACCGTGAGATTGAGCTGGATGGCGTAACGTATCCATACGTGACAATTGATGTCTCTTCTAAATCGCACCCGTTCTATACAGGGAAGCTGAGAACAGTGGCATCAGAAGGAAATGTTGCACGATTCACCCAACGTTTTGGTCGTTTTGTTAGCACGAAAAAGGGGTCGTGATGAAAGTTCTTAACTCTCTGCGTACCGCAAAAGAACGCCATCCAGACTGTCAGATTGTGAAGCGAAAAGGACGGTTATATGTGATTTGTAAATCTAATCCACGTTTTAAGGCCGTTCAGGGTCGTAAGAAAAAACGTTGATTCAAAATTCGACGGATTAACGATATTTGTCTGATTAATAATCAGATCGGATTAATGTTGGTGTGTTTATAACACCAACATTAATTTTCCTGGGGATATATTCCTCCTGTTCATTTGAGGCCAACTGCCTGACGTTTCTCTCCGAATATTCCATTATCTTAATGTTGACTTGTTGACCAGCTTCGCCCCTGTATGCTGGCATCAACTCTCTTTTAGACTGAACACGCCACTCAGTCTCCTCCCTTTGCGGCGCAGCCTGCATTTTCACTCAAACTGTTAAGATGATAAATGTGGTAAATCTGTTGGTACTAACATAAAAACGTTTACGCCACAGGAACAGTCTGATCCACCGGTAACCCCGTCGCCGACGTTCGAGTGCCAGTTAGAGTAACGCGCACAGATAACTGCACTCAGTGCCCTGACAAAGAGGCCATCGTTCCTGTGACAGCTGGCAGCCTTCGTTTAACTTCACTTAATCTGGCTCTTGGGGGCTTACCGAACAGATGACGTACATACGCCCGTTCAATTTTCCATCACTTATTGTAATGAACACCTATAACCATTTTGTGCGGCATGTTAATCCATTAAAATTTCTTACTGATTGGCAAATCATCTTCAATGACAGCTCATTATAGTTTTATATTCTATCCCTTACCCTTAAAACTTGTTTTTTTACTAGTCCATCACACAGCGCATTAAGACTATTCCTAACACTTCAGGGCAAAGTTCCTGACCAATATAAAATGCAAGTAAGAATTGAACGTTATATTGCCAATAACCTTATGAAACCAAATGTCTTTTTCTTCTTATCAAAAAAGCAATATTTTCAGTTTTTCTAAATATTGACTTAACCATTGAATTCCTTTTCCGTTCACATATTGACACTCATCGGGAAAAAAACATAAATTTAAGCCCAATCGAAAATAATTAAACTTAATCTCGTTTAACCTTTATTGATATGTACTACGTATCTTATTTACTTCCGGTTTACTAAGGAAACTGAATGCACCTGTAAAAATTACAGGTTTGGAAAGTAGTGACATGGCAAAGTGATTACAGCAGGGACTATGAGGTTAAAAACCATATGGAATGTCAAAACCGTTCTGATAAATACATCTGGTCTCCCCATGACGCCTACTTCTATAAAGGACTATCTGAACTGATTGTGGATATCGACAGATTAATTTATCTATCGTTGGAGAAAATTAGAAAAGATTTCGTGTTTATCAATCTCAATACGGATTCTTTATCTGAATTTATAAACCGTGATAATGAATGGTTATCCGCGGTAAAGGGGAAACAGGTCGTATTGATTGCGGCCAGAAAGTCAGAAGCCTTAGCAAATTATTGGTATTACAATAGCAATATTAGGGGCGTGGTATACGCTGGACTGAGTCGTGATATTAGAAAAGAACTGGCCTATGTGATTAATGGCAGGTTCCTGAGAAAAGATATTAAGAAAGATAAAATCACGGACCGGGAAATGGAAATTATCCGCATGACGGCCCAGGGAATGCAACCTAAATCGATTGCCAGAATTGAAAATTGTAGTGTGAAGACAGTGTATACCCATCGGCGTAATGCTGAGGCCAAGCTGTACTCAAAAATATATAAGTTGGTTCAGTAAACTCCAGGCAAGTTAGTTTTAAAAAATGACTCACTGGGACATCACGTCCTCAATTCAACTCGGGAAGAAATGCAATGAAAAAAAAGGTTCTGGCAATAGCTCTGGTAACGGTGTTTACCGGCATGGGTGTGGCGCAGGCTGCTGACGTAACAGCTCAGGCTGTAGCGACCTGGTCGGCAACAGCCAAAAAAGACACCACCAGTAAGCTGGTTGTGACGCCACTCGGTAGCCTGGCGTTCCAGTATGCCGAAGGCATTAAAGGTTTTAACTCACAGAAAGGTCTATTTGACGTGGCTATCGAGGGTGACTCAACGGCTACCGCCTTTAAACTGACCTCACGTCTTATCACCAACACATTAACCCAGTTGGATACCTCAGGTTCCACACTGAATGTGGGCGTGGATTATAACGGCGCGGCAGTCGAAAAAACTGGCGATACCGTGATGATCGATACCGCCAACGGCGTACTGGGCGGCAACCTTAGCCCGCTGGCTAACGGTTACAATGCCAGCAATCGTACCACCGCACAGGATGGTTTCACCTTCACCATCATCAGCGGCACCACCAATGGTACCACCGCAGTAACCGATTACAGCACTCTACCGGAAGGCATCTGGAGCGGCGACGTTAGCGTACAGTTCGACGCGACCTGGACCAGTTAATCTCTCTGATGTACCAGCAGGGGTAGCCCCCCTGCTTTATTCCTGGACGGAATTGTTATGAAAAAGCACCTTCTGCCTCTCGCTCTGCTGTTTTCCGGAATATCTCCGGCCCAGGCGCTGGATGTCGGCGATATATCATCGTTTATGAACAGTGACAGCAGCACGCTGAGCAAAACGATCAAAAACAGTACCGACAGTGGTCGCCTTATCAATATCCGTCTCGAACGGCTCTCTTCACCGCTTGACGACGGGCAGGTTATCTCAATGGACAAGCCGGATGAGTTGCTACTCACTCCCGCCAGCTTGCTGCTACCCGCCCAAGCCAGCGAAGTGATCCGCTTCTTCTATAAGGGACCCGCAGATGAAAAAGAGCGCTACTACCGCATTGTCTGGTTTGATCAGGCCCTCAGTGATGCGCAGCGCGATAATGCCAACCGCAGCGCTGTGGCCACTGCTTCCGCCCGCATCGGCACCATTCTGGTCGTCGCCCCCCGCCAGGCGAACTACCACTTTCAGTACGCCAACGGCTCCCTGACAAATACAGGAAATGCGACGCTGCGGATCCTCGCCTACGGCCCTTGCCTGAAAGCCGCCAACGGTAAGGAGTGTAAAGAGAATTACTACCTGATGCCGGGCAAGTCGCGTCGTTTTACCCGCGTGGACACGGCGGATAACAAAGGACGGGTTGCACTTTGGCAGGGTGATAAGTTCATTCCCGTGAAATAGATAGCTGTGCAGATGGATAACGACAATGCCTTTACGACGGTTCTCCCCAGGACTGAAAGCCCAGTTTGCCTTCGGCATGGTCTTTTTGTTCGTTCAGCCCGATGCCAGCGCTGCTGACATAAGTGCGCAGCGAATCGGCAGCGCTTTTATCTGGCTGGATGATGGACAGCTACGCATCCGGAAAATACAGCTGGAAGAGAGTGAAGATAACGCCAGTGTCAGCGAACAAACTCGACAGCAGCTGATGGCTCTGGCCAACGCCCCGTTCAATGAGGCCCTTACCATCCCCCTGACTGACAACGCGCAGCTGGATCTCAGCTTGCGCCAACTGCTGCTGCAGCTGGTGGTCAAGCGCGAAGCGCTGGGCACCGTACTACGCTCACGTAGCGAAGACATCGGGCAGTCCAGTGTTAACACCCTCAGCAGTAATCTGAGCTATAACTTGGGCGTCTATAACAACCAGTTGCGTAACGGCGGGAGCAACACATCCAGCTATCTGTCGCTGAATAACGTTACTGCGCTGCGCGAACACCATGTGGTGCTCGACGGCTCGCTGTACGGGATCGGTAGCGGTCAACAGGACAGTGAATTATATAAAGCGATGTATGAACGCGATTTTGCCGGTCACCGATTTGCCGGTGGAATGCTCGACACCTGGAACTTGCAGTCCTTAGGGCCGATGACCGCCATTTCAGCAGGGAAGATTTACGGCCTTTCCTGGGGAAACCAGGCCAGCTCCACCATCTTCGACAGCAGCCAGTCAGCCACGCCAGTGATCGCCTTTTTACCGGCGGCGGGCGAAGTACATCTCACCCGTGATGGGCGGCTACTAAGCGTTCAGAACTTCACTATGGGCAATCATGAAGTGGATACCCGGGGTCTACCGTACGGGATTTACGATGTGGAAGTTGAGGTGATCGTTAACGGTCGCGTGATCAGCAAACGCCCCCAGCGGGTCAATAAGCTGTTTAGCCGGGGGCGCGGCGTCGGTGCACCACTGGCGTGGCAGGTATGGGGCGGTAGCTTTCATATGGATCGCTGGTCGGAAAACGGGAAAAAGACGCGACCAGCTAAAGAGAGTTGGCTAGCAGGTGCCTCGACCTCCGGCTCATTGAGTACGCTTAGCTGGGCGGCAACGGGATATGGATACGATAATCAGGCGGTGGGTGAAACCCGTCTGACGCTGCCGCTTGGGGGGGCGATCAACGTTAACCTGCAAAATATGCTGGCCAGTGACAGCTCATGGAGCAGCATCGGCAGCATCAGCGCCACTCTACCGGGAGGCTTTAGTTCGCTGTGGGTTAACCAGGAAAAAACCCGCATTGGCAATCAATTGCGACGTAGCGATGCCGACAACCGTGCAATCGGCGGCACACTCAACCTGAACTCACTGTGGTCGAAGCTGGGCACATTCAGCATCAGCTACAATGATGACCGCCGTTACAACAGCCATTATTACACGGCAGATTACTATCAAAATGTCTACAGCGGTACCTTTGGTTCGCTTGGCCTGCGGGCCGGTATTCAGCGCTATAACAACGGCGACAGCAACGCCAATACAGGGAAATATATCGCTCTCGATCTCTCGCTACCACTGGGCAACTGGTTTAGCGCAGGGATGACCCATCAAAACGGCTACACCATGGCAAACCTGTCAGCACGCAAACAGTTTGATGAAGGAACCATTCGCACTGTTGGTGCCAATCTGTCACGTGCCATCTCCGGCGATACCGGTGATGACAAAACCCTCAGCGGTGGGGCGTATGCACAGTTCGACGCTCGTTACGCCAGCGGAACGCTGAACGTCAATAGCGCGGCGGACGGCTACATCAATACCAACTTGACCGCCAATGGCAGCGTCGGCTGGCAGGGTAAAAACATCGCTGCCAGCGGGCGGACTGATGGCAACGCTGGGGTGATATTCAACACCGGGCTGGAGGACGACGGTCAGATCAGCGCCAAAATCAACGGGCGGATTTTCCCGCTTAACGGCAAGCGTAACTATCTCCCGCTCTCTCCCTATGGAAGATATGAGGTGGAGTTACAGAACAGCAAAAACTCACTCGACAGCTACGATATCGTCAGCGGCCGCAAAAGCCATCTGACTCTCTATCCAGGCAATGTCGCTGTCATTGAGCCAGAGGTGAAGCAGATGGTTACCGTCTCCGGTCGTATCCGTGCGGAAGACGGCACACTGCTGGCTAACGCACGGATTAACAACCATATCGGCCGAACCCGAACCGATGAAAACGGCGAGTTTGTCATGGACGTGGATAAGAAATATCCCACTATCGATTTTCGCTACAGTGGCAATAAAACCTGCGAAGTGGCACTGGAACTCAACCAGGCGCGCGGTGCCGTCTGGGTCGGTGATGTGGTCTGCAGCGGCCTCTCATCGTGGGCGGCGGTGACGCAGACAGGAGAAGAGAATGAGAGTTAACCTACTAATAACGATGATAATTTTCGCGCTAATCTGGCCAGTAACTGAGCTCAGAGCGGCAGTGAGCAAAACAACCTGGGCGGATGCACCGGCACGCGAGTTTGTGTTTGTCGAAAACAACTCAGACGACAACTTTTTCGTCACTCCTGGCGGGGCGCTGGATCCGCGCCTGACCGGTGCCAACCGCTGGACCGGTTTAAAATACACTGGTTCAGGAACCATCTATCAGCAAAGCCTCGGCTACATTGATAACGGTTACAACACCGGCCTTTATACCAACTGGAAGTTTGATATGTGGCTGGAAAATTCACCAGTTTCATCTCCTTTAACTGGCTTGCGCTGCATCAACTGGTACGCTGGGTGTAATATGACCACCAGTCTTATCCTGCCGCAAACCACCGACGCCAGTGGATTTTATGGCGCGACGGTGACCAGCGGCGGCGCGAAGTGGATGCACGGCATGTTGTCAGACGCGTTTTACCAGTATCTGCAACAAATGCCCGTCGGCAGCAGCTTTACAATGACCATCAATGCCTGCCAGACCTCTGTGAACTATGACGCCAGCAGCGGCGCACGCTGTAAGGATCAGGCCACCGGCAACTGGTATGTTCGCAACGTCACCCATACGAAAGCAGCAAATCTGCGGTTAATAAATACCCACTCGCTGGCGGAGGTATTTATCAACAGCGACGGAGTACCGACTCTGGGCGAAGGGAACGCCGACTGCCGGACACAGACCATCGGCAGCCTTTCAGGATTAAGTTGTAAGATGGTCAACTATACCCTGCAAACAAACGGACTCAGCAACACCTCAATCCATATATTCCCGGCGATCGCCAACTCGTCGTTAGCCTCGGCCGTCGGGGCGTACGATATGCAGTTCAGTCTGAATGGCAGTTCATGGAAACCGGTGAGCAATACCGCCTATTACTACACCTTCAACGAGATGAAGAGCGCAGACTCGATCTATGTTTTCTTCTCGAGCAACTTCTTTAAGCAGATGGTGAACCTCGGGATCAGCGATATCAACACCAAAGATCTATTCAACTTTCGCTTTCAGAACACCACATCACCGGAGTCTGGCTGGTATGAATTTTCTACCTCCAACACGCTGATTATCAAACCCCGTGATTTCAGCATCAGTATTATCTCCGATGAATATACTCAGACACCGTCGCGGGAGGGATATGTTGGCAGCGGCGAGTCGGCACTCGATTTCGGCTATATCGTAACCACCAGCGGTAAAACAGCTGCCGACGAAGTGCTGATCAAGGTGACCGGACCAGCGCAGGTGATTGGCGGGCGCTCCTATTGTGTCTTCAGCTCCGATGACGGTAAGGCGAAAGTACCGTTCCCGGCGACACTTTCCTTTATTACCCGCAACGGAGCTACAAAAACCTACGATGCCGGGTGCGATGATAGCTGGCGGGATATGACCGATGCGCTGTGGTTGACCACACCGTGGACTGATATCTCTGGCGAAGTGGGGCAGATGGATAAGACCACAGTCAAATTTTCGATTCCAATGGATAACGCCATTTCGCTGCGTACGGTAGATGATAACGGCTGGTTTGGCGAAGTCAGCGCTTCAGGAGAGATTCATGTTCAGGCGACGTGGCGTAACATTAACTAAAGCCCTGCTGACAGCGGTCTGTATGCTGGCGGCACCTTTGACACAGGCGATTTCGGTCGGCAATCTGACATTTTCGCTGCCGTCCGAGACTGACTTTGTCAGCAAACGTGTAGTGAATAACAACAAAAGCGCACGGATATACCGTATTGCCATCAGTGCTATTGATAGCCCGGGCAGCAGTGAATTGCGCACCCGACCGGTGGATGGTGAACTGCTTTTCGCCCCCCGCCAGCTGGCGTTGCAGGCTGGTGAGAGCGAGTATTTTAAATTTTACTATCATGGTCCACGGGATAACCGCGAGCGCTACTACCGGGTCTCATTTCGCGAGGTCCCCACTCGTAACCAGACAAGACGCAGCCCAACCGGCGGCGAGGTCAGCACGGAGCCGGTGGTGGTGATGGATACCATTCTGGTAGTACGACCACGTCAGGTTCAGTTTAAATGGTCCTTCGACAAGGTGACAGGAACGGTAAGTAACACTGGCAACACATGGTTTAAGCTACTGATTAAGCCAGGATGTGATTCGACCGAAGAGGAAGGCGATGCCTGGTATCTACGTCCGGGAGACGTGGTTCGTCAGCCTGAGTTACGTCAGCCGGGGAATCATTATCTGGTCTATAACGACAAATTCATTAAGATTAGCGATTCCTGTCCGGCTAAGCCCCCTTCGGCGGACTAAGACTTATCCATCGGTCGAGGGAAGAATTCCACCTCAGAGCTCCAAAAATCGTTTAAATGATGTGGAAGCGATCGTCAATATCACCTGTAACGATGGGCTTTCTCATATGCACACCATAGTGTTCAGGAGACACGGAAAGGTATCAGGCAGCCTGCTAACGAGTGGTTTAATCACGAATTAGTACGTAAAATCGGTAACGGCTGGAAATCATTCAATACTCACACTATCGAAAGTTCCCCAGCCAACCGCGGTACGTTCTTACATACGATGTACCGCTGTTCTCTTTACGATTTTTAGCTGTACTGGTGAATTATGAGCAATCTGAATCCATGCATGACGTGTGGTGCCTGTTGTGCATTTTTCCGCGTCTCTTTTTACTGGGCCGAAGCCGACGATGCTGGCGGTACTATTCCCGCCAGGCTCACTGAACAAATATCCCCTTTTCACCGATGCATGAGCGGTACCAATCAGAAAAACCCCCGATGTATTGCCCTTGCAGGAACCCCGGGCAAAAATGCCTGCTGCACGATATATAAAAATCGATCGTCCACATGCAGAGAATTTGCCATGTCTGGTGAGAACGGAGTCGTCAATGAGGCTTGCAATCGTGCAAGGGCTAAATACGGGCTGACACCGTTATAAACATACAATAATTAATTGCACTGCCCCGCCAGCGATAATAGCGGGGCTTCGTTTTTCAGGGGTAACAAAACCCGATACTTCTTCTATTTGCCAGCAACAATGCCTCTCTTCTGTAGCGTTCTTCGGATCTACATCATCCTGAAGTAGCGCGATATACTCACTGACTATCTGAATCAGAATATAAAAAGCAATGTTTTTAACCTATAAAAATGGCGCTGTATTTGCGCCATTTTTATCATTCAATGCATTATCTGTTTGAGCCTAAAGGGATCTCAGGGTCTGGCTCATGAGTAATTCTGTTTCGTAAATCTCTGCGAATAATTTCAATAGACCAGAACCAGACTAAATGTCCAAAAATTTCAGAAACATTCTCATACCACGGGAGATCAAACAGAGGTGGCGTCAGTCCCATGAGAGGGAATGAAATCATATGAACAAAAAGTTGGGCTAAAGCACCTGCCAGTAAGCCCTGCCAGAGTTTAATTTTTGGAAATACTTCAGCGACCACACAATAACCGACAGCAAACACTATCGAAAAGATAATGTGCGTAACACCAACCCAGTTAAAGACATGCCCGGCAAAGGTATAAACAGCCGCATTGGGATCTGTCAGCCCCAACCAGTCTCGAAGAAAAATATACGGTGGATTGAGAAAATTACGCGAGCAATCAATTTGGCCTGCAGCCCTGATTAATGATTCCGGGCCACACGCTGCATTAAACATATCCACCGGGCTACGTGGCGGCAATGGAACTTCAGCCCCCCACTTCACGAATGCGGAAACAACGCCAGCAATCAGCCCAATGAATGCAGCAAGACCATAACGTCTGCGGTTCGGTGGAGTTTGTTCAAATATATTCATATCTACCCTGCTTGTACCATTATGTTATACACCTCTTCAGGAGTATTCATAAAACAAGGCAAATGTAAAGAACTGTATTGTTTTGTATAACAAGATAGTTTCCTAATCGCCAATGAATATAAGCTCCATCATTTCTCCCTATTTTTATATTAGAAGTGACAGAGATTTGCAGGGTGATGCAGAGCTGAAAATCACAGGTTTCCTTATTGGTTTTTGCATCGTACAACTAAAGCAATAAACCAGCTCCCATCATCATCAACATCCCGGCGAACATGAATTTATTAGCCGGGCTCATAGCTGCATTCGCGTTTTAAGAATAATCCTCCTGCTGTCGCCGACTATGCTTAACGTTTAAAAAAGCATCAGCACTCTCGCAACGCACTCTTATTTTCCCCTTTAGAATACCGGAGGCCTGGTATGAGCAACCAAGGCGAATACCCCGAAGATAATCGGGTTGGGAAGCACGAGCCGCACGATTTAAGTTTGACCCGTCGCGATCTGATTAAAGTGAGCGCCGCAACAGCGGCGACCGCCGTGGTTTATCCTCATTCTACGCTGGCGGCAAGCGTTCCGGCAGCTACACCCGCGCCAGAGATAATGCCCCTGACACTGAAGGTGAACGGCAAAACCGAGCAGCTTGAGGTGGATACCCGAACCACGCTACTGGACGCTTTGCGTGAAAATCTGCATTTGATCGGTACCAAGAAAGGTTGCGATCACGGACAGTGCGGAGCCTGTACCGTGCTGGTCAATGGTCGCAGGCTTAATGCCTGCCTGACGCTTGCAGTCATGCATCAGGGGGCCGAGATCACCACCATTGAAGGCCTGGGTTCGCCAGATAATCTTCACCCCATGCAGGCGGCCTTTATCAAGCATGATGGCTTCCAGTGCGGCTACTGCACCTCCGGGCAAATTTGCTCATCAGTAGCGGTGCTAAAAGAGATTCAGGACGGCATTCCCAGTCACGTCACGGTCGATTTGGTTTCCGCTCCAGAAACAACTGCCGATGAGATCCGTGAACGTATGAGCGGCAACATCTGTCGCTGTGGTGCATACGCTAACATCCTTGCCGCCATTGAAGATGCTGCGGGGGAGATAAAATCATGAAGGCGTTTACCTATGAACGAGTGAACACCCCAGCCGAGGCGGCACTTAGCGCTCAGCGCGTACCCGGCGCAAAATTTATCGCGGGCGGGACCAATCTGCTGGACCTGATGAAGCTGGAAATTGAAACGCCCACCCACCTTATCGATGTGAACGGCCTCGGGCTCGATAAGATTGAAGTGACCGACGCGGGTGGGCTGCGCATCGGCACACTGGTACGGAACACCGACCTGGCGGCTCACGAGCGCGTGCGTCGTGATTACGCGGTACTCTCCCGCGCCCTGCTCGCTGGCGCATCTGGTCAGTTACGTAATCAGGCAACCACCGCAGGTAATCTGCTCCAGCGCACGCGCTGCCCCTATTTTTACGACACCAATCAGCCCTGCAATAAGCGCCTGCCCGGGAGCGGCTGCGCGGCGCTTGAAGGCTTTAGCCGTCAGCACGCGGTGGTAGGCGTAAGTGAAGCCTGCATAGCCACCCATCCGAGCGATATGGCGGTCGCAATGCGGTTGCTGGATGCGGTGGTGGAAACCATCACGCCGGAGGGAAAGACTCGCAGTATCACACTGGCTGATTTTTATCACCCACCGGGGAAAACGCCGCACATTGAAACCGCCCTGCTTCCCGGTGAGCTTATCGTTGCGGTGACGTTACCTCCACCGCTCGGCGGAAAACATATCTACCGTAAGGTGCGCGATCGCGCCTCCTACGCCTTTGCCCTGGTATCGGTCGCGGCGATTATTCACCCTGACGGCAGCGGGCGCGTCGCGCTGGGCGGAGTAGCACATAAGCCCTGGCGCATTGAGGCTGCGGATGCTCAGCTATCCCAGGGGGCGCAGGCCGTATATGACACGCTGTTCGCCAGCGCCCATCCCACCGCTGAAAACACCTTTAAACTCCTGTTGGCGAAGCGAACGCTTGCCTCCGTACTGGCTGAAGCGAGGGCACAGGCATGAAATTTGATAAACCCGCAGGGGAAAACACGATCGATCAGCTGAAGGTTGTCGGTCGTCCCCATGACCGCATCGACGGACCGCTGAAAACTACCGGCACGGCACGCTACGCCTACGAATGGCATGAAGAAGCCCCCAACGCCGCCTATGGCTATATCGTCGGTTCCGCCATTGCCAAAGGACGCCTCACCGCCCTTGATACGGACGCCGCGCAAAAAGCGCCGGGCGTACTGGCTGTCATTACCGCCAGTAACGCCGGGGCACTCGGCAAAGGCGACAAAAACACCGCCAGACTGTTAGGCGGCCCCACTATTGAGCACTATCATCAGGCCATTGCGCTGGTAGTGGCCGAGACCTTCGAACAGGCGCGAGCGGCGGCCTCGCTGGTGCAGGCACACTATCGCCGTAATAAAGGAGCTTACTCCCTGGCGGACGAAAAACAGGCCGTCAATCAGCCGCCGGAAGACACGCCCGACAAAAACGTCGGTGACTTTGACGGGGCTTTCACCTCCGCTGCGGTGAAGATTGATGCTACCTACACGACCCCGGACCAGAGCCATATGGCGATGGAGCCGCATGCCTCGATGGCCGTCTGGGATGGAAATAAGCTTACCCTCTGGACCTCAAATCAGATGATTGACTGGTGCCGCACCGATCTGGCAAAAACGCTGAAAGTTCCCGTGGAGAATGTGCGTATTATCTCCCCGTATATCGGCGGAGGGTTTGGCGGCAAGCTGTTCCTGAGAAGCGATGCGCTGCTGGCGGCCCTCGCCGCCCGAGCGGTGAAACGTCCGGTTAAAGTGATGCTCCCCCGCCCCTCTATTCCCAATAACACCACGCACCGCCCCGCCACCCTTCAGCACTTGCGTATCGGTGCCGACCAGAGCGGGAAAATCACCGCTATCTCACATGAAAGCTGGTCTGGAAACCTGCCCGGCGGCACGCCGGAAACGGCGGTACAGCAAAGCGAATTACTCTACGCCGGGGCGAATCGTCATACCGGCCTGCGGCTCGCCACGCTTGATTTGCCGGAAGGGAACGCCATGCGTGCGCCCGGCGAAGCCCCCGGTCTGATGGCGCTCGAAATCGCGATCGACGAACTGGCGGAAAAAGCGGGCATCGATCCCGTCGAGTTTCGCATCCTGAATGACACTCAGGTTGACCCCGCCGACCCGACGCGCTGCTTCTCTCGCCGTCAGCTTATCGAGTGCTTGCGCACCGGAGCGGATAAATTTGGCTGGAAGCAGCGCAACGCCACACCCGGACAGGTGCGCGACGGGGAGTGGCTAGTCGGCCACGGTGTTGCGGCGGGCTTTCGCAATAATCTGCTGGAAAAATCGGGTGCTCGGGTTCACCTCGAACAAAACGGCACCGTTACCGTAGAAACGGACATGACCGACATTGGCACCGGCAGCTACACCATTCTGGCCCAGACGGCAGCGGAAATGCTTGGCGTACCGCTGGAGCAGGTTGCGGTTCACCTCGGCGATTCCAGTTTCCCGGTTTCTGCGGGTTCTGGTGGACAATGGGGCGCGAATACCTCCACCTCCGGCGTTTACGCCGCCTGTATGAAGCTTCGCGAAATGATTGCCTCGGCAGTCGGGTTTGATCCTGAGCAGTCGCAGTTTGCCGACGGCAAGATTACCAACGGTACCCGAAGCGCCACGCTACATGAAGCCACCGCAGGCGGCAGACTGACAGCGGAAGAGAGCATTGAATTCGGAACACTGAGCAAAGAGTACCAGCAGTCGACCTTTGCCGGGCATTTTGTGGAGGTCGGCGTGCATAGCGCGACGGGAGAAGTTCGGGTCCGGCGTATGCTCGCTGTGTGTGCTGCAGGACGCATCCTGAATCCGAAAACTGCGCGCAGCCAGGTCATTGGCGCAATGACTATGGGCATGGGCGCGGCACTGATGGAGGAGCTGGCGGTGGATGACCGTTTGGGCTACTTCGTTAATCACGATATGGCGGGGTATGAGGTGCCGGTCCATGCGGATATCCCAAAACAGGAGGTGATTTTCCTGGATGATACCGACCCCATATCCTCCCCGATGAAGGCCAAAGGTGTCGGTGAGCTGGGCCTGTGCGGCGTGAGCGCGGCTATCGCCAACGCGGTGTATAACGCCACCGGTATTCGGGTACGGGATTATCCCATCACTCTGGATAAGCTGCTCGATAAGCTGCCGGATGTGGTTTAAGGAGAAACAATGTCATACCCGCTTTTTGATAAAGACGAACACTGGCATAAGCCAGAGCAGGCGTTTCTCACCGATGACCACCGGACCATTCTGCGCTTCGCCGTAGAGGCGCTAATGTCCGGTAAAGGAGCGGTGCTGGTGACGCTGGTGGAGATACGCGGCGGCGCAGCGCGCCCGCTCGGGGCGCAGATGGTGGTTCGCGAAGATGGTCGTTACTGCGGTTTTGTCTCTGGCGGCTGCGTGGAGGCCGCTGCCGCTTTTGAAGCGCTGGAGATGATGGGCTCAGGCCGCGATCGCGAAATTCGCTATGGCGAAGGTTCGCCGTGGTTTGACATCGTTCTGCCCTGCGGCGGTGGGATCACGCTGACGCTCCATAAACTACGCTCGGCACAGCCTCTGCTCGCCGTGCTGAACCGTCTGGAACAGAGAAAACCGGCGGGGCTGCGCTACGATCCGCAAGCACAATCGCTGGTGTGCCTGCCCACGCAAACCCGAACGGGCTGGAATCTCAATGGCTTTGAGGTGGGGTTCAGGCCATGCGTCAGGCTGATGATTTACGGACGTTCTCTTGAGGCGCAGGCAACTGCGAGTCTTGCAGCAGCCACAGGCTATGACAGCCATATCTTCGATCTTTTTCCGGCCTCAGCCAGCGCTCAGATCGATACCGATACGGCGGTCATTTTGCTGTGCCATGATCTCAACCGGGAGCTGCCAGTGTTGCAGGCCGCGCGAGAAGCAAAACCCTTTTATCTCGGCGCATTGGGCAGCTATCGAACCCACACGTTACGTCTGCAAAAGCTCCACGAGCTGGGATGGTCCAGGGAGGAAACAACGCAAATCCGGGCACCCGTCGGGATATTCCCCAAAGCCCGGGATGCGCATACTCTGGCACTCTCCGTGCTGGCAGAAGTCGCCTCTGTACGTCTCCATCAGGAGGAGGATTCATGCCTGCCCCCGTCGTCCTGATCCTTGCGGCCGGGCGTGGAGAGCGCTTTCTCGCCTCCGGGGGAAATACCCATAAGTGTATCGGCTGGCGTCAGTCCCCGGAGGTTGCGCCTTATCGCTGGCCATTTGAAGAAAACGGGAGAACTTTCGACCTTGCGATTGAACCGCAGATTACGACTAATGATCTGCGTCTGATGTTGAGGCTGGCTCTTGCCGGCGGAGGAATAACAATTGCCACTCAGGAAACTTTCAGGCCATATATTGAAAGCGGTAAGCTTGTATCGCTGCTTGATGACTTTCTTCCACAATTTCCGGGCTTCTATCTGTATTTCCCACAGCGTCGCAATATTGCACCAAAGCTCCGCGCCCTGATTGACTACGTCAAAGAATGGCGGCAGCAATTGGTTTAAATAGCTGCACCTGCACTGCCTGATGTCAGAACAGTATTTTGATGAATTGCCAAGGTTACAATGGCACAAATGCGCCACAGGAGGAAACGTGGTGTATTTAAATATGGGGTAACTCTTTGATTTTAATGGTGCCGATAATAGGAGTCGAACCTACGACCTTCGCATTACGAATTATAAGAATCCGCTTCTAATTCAAAGCATTACCCCATCAACACTGCGCTCACACGTCCCACCACATCAAAACATGTAAAGCCTTGCAATCCATTGCGAGGCCTTATATGTCTCAGTTTTGTCCCACCTTGTATTACGACTTGCATAGCCAATGAAGATAAACGTAACGACAAACGGCACTGCAGTCTTCTTTTCTTTCACGACTTCCCCATCCCAGGCATGCATACCTTTCTGCCACAACTGTAGTTAATGTCTGTTATGAGCGAGGAGCGGACATTAATGTCTTAAGAACTAGCGGCGTTTACACCTTCCGAATTGATTGAGTTGCTACGTTTTCTAGCAACGAGTTATCAGCTTTATCCACAGAGACCCCAGCAAACGACCTCATTAGCATAAAACTCACCATTCTATCAAAAATTGGAAATAATTTTTTATTTTGCTTATTTGGCAACACAAAATTAATAGCTTTTTGATAATATAAGCCTGCCATAACCCTCTGAAGGACGGCATCTTCAGCATCAGTTAAAGTTTCATTCTTATGAATTAAATGGGGGATGGATTTGTTTAAAAAACCAGCAAACAGGTCGGCAACTTGTAGCCCTATTGAACCCTTATCATCTTGAAACTGTAAGCTTGATGTATTTAAAAAAATAAAGTCAGCGTTATCAAAAGTCATAGATGTTTCATTTGTATTTTCAACAGCACTCCTGTGATAATACTTTAAAATCTCATCAAAATGAGACTGATTATCATGAATTATTGATACTTCAGATAAATCTCTTTTAAACAAGTGGTTTAGTCTGGCATGTAAATTGTAAAAAGAACTAATATATGGCAAAACTCCTATTAACTGCCCCCTTTTGTTGACATCAGGTAACGGAAGGAAGTATGTGTAAGCATCCCTATCAAATTGTGTTTTACCATTTTTAATTAATTTAAAGTCATCAATTGACTCTTCGACACCTAGGCATATAGTATCTGATAGTGGGTCTTCTGTTTCTTTTGCCAAAGCAAGTAGATCATCAAATAACTCTCTTAACCCCTCTTCTGATGGATTTCTAGAGATATCCGTGAACTTTATAAGAAATTCTTTAGTGACATGATCATAAACCCACTGGCTTAAATCTAAATGAATCGATTTTCTAGTGTCTTGATTCATGTAGGGTTGGAAATAAGGAGGGTTTATGAGACAATTGACAATTGTTGTTGAAAGAAAATATTTTTTATCCACAACCTCGATAAGGATATCACAGCTTTCCTCTATGAACTTTAAGAGCTCTAAAATGAAGCCGATTTTTTTTCCAAAAATCCCTTTCATTTTTGAAAATTTCAGCTCAGGGGATTGTATCTTATACTTCAACTTAAGTTCTTTAATAAAACTTTCTAAGTCAGGTAAACTTGAATCATTCAAGCCAATGCAAGCAAGCGTAAAATATTCTTGTGAACTGAAATCAGCATCTTCTTCCGTAACGACTAAGTCACCTGTATTTCCACTTTCATCTATGTAAAATTTTTTATCCATAAAAACCTCAATTAGAAATGATTTTAATAGCATCAATAATGCAGCCCAACGTCGCATTCACCGGTGCAACGCTTTGTTAGCCTTTAAGTGCACATATGCTTGGATTTTCTTTTTTCATATTCGATGCAAACAATGCAGCGCTGACCGCACCGGGATGAAACCCTATCTGTTCACAACTATAAATCTGCAGCAGGACCTTTCCATTGCATGACTCTACCCCCTTTCGCGTCATGTCTAGGTAGTTTCCTTCAAGCATACGTTCACGGCCTACGACTGCAATAAGCACTCCTCGTGCTGGCCGACCAGTAAGCAATTCATAAATTTCCAGCTTTTTCGCTAGCCAAGGGCCATAAACTGGTGCGTCCATATACGGTTTACGTAGGTAATGGACGTCAAGAATAATGTCCTCAGGAAAGTCATCATCCTGTCGAAGTGCGTCCAGAGTTAGTGATGTGGAATCCCTCGTAAATTGGACTTGATGCTCAAAAAAAAGACCACTCTCCTTTTCAAAGTGAGCTATGGCTACATGGTATAAAGCGAAATTGAGAATTTCAGATCTTGCGGCGGCATGCTTCACTACTCGTTCATCGGCAGGTTGTGCCGCCGATTTTTCTGGCTCAGGAGTGCCCGTCTTCTCTTGAACAATGAGCGCTTTCAGCTCCTCTAGTTTTTCCGCTATCAGTGTTGCGTGAGAATCAACAAGTAACGCCTTGTATTGTTTTAGTGCTTTTCTGTCGATGACATTCGCGTGTGCCATCTTGTGATGTTTGTCGCAGAGGAGAATGAGATTCTCTTGCTTATTGTTGTTTCGATTTTCATCAATGTGGTGGATCTCGAGATATGTGTGCTCATTGCAGCCCTTTATTGCACAGCAATGTCCAGATTCAACTTCCACCGTTCTACGGAGGTCCGCAGAAATCGATGGGCGAGGTTCCTCGTATACATGCTTTGACGTCACAGGCTATCGCTACCTTGATTTATTGATGGCTAACATTTATATGATGTGCTGACACGTTTTCCCTAGTTTGACCAAATGACATAACAAAATTAAAGCATTGATAAATAAATATTAATTATAATCAATCACTGCTAGCTGCGACCAACCGTGCCGGGACATTATTACTTCTATTTGGCCTGTTATTTTTAGGATGACCCACTCTAAGCACTTAAATTAAAATGTTTTTCCTTCTTCAGCAACAAATAAAAGCACTGTGTATTTAACCATGTATACAGCCAATGTTCACTTCATGCCCTAAGACATTCGACAAGTTTTCTACGGCATTAGTAAGGGCAATGGCACAAAGCGGGGAAATGCATGGCACTTAGGGTTTACTTTGAGCGAAGAGCGTAGTTTGCAGTTTTACTGTCAGCTTGATGGACTCACTACTATCAAGAATGTGTATTAATGGGCTACCTGACGTAAAGTCGCTGTGGCAAGTGGGCGTGACACCACTTTAAGTGTACTTACTGAATTCCTAAGCACATAAAAAGCACTGTAATCAGGGCTGTTTTTGCTTGTTTGTTTTGACTGCGTCAGTCACACCTGGAATGGGTGTTTCTGGGATCAACGTATCGACTACGCCTTTCAATGAATCTCGAGCTGTATCCCTAACTGAAGGAGTGAAAAGGGACACAGCACCGACAATCAGGAGCGTAGAAATCGCGGTAGCAAGTAGGCCAGATACCCCGCCACCGAGCCACGATAAAATGCCTTTCCCGAACCGGGTATACCATACTGGCTGTTTAAGATGAGCACTGTACAACGCCGCATCTTCGCCCCACTTTTTCCATTTTTCCTGCAGGTCGATCTGATGATCATTCGTCATCGTAGCGATTGTCTGATCGTATGCGTCTGCGACCCTATCACTTACACTGCCTACCAGCTGATCAACAGCCCGTTTTGCCTTATCACGATAGTCCTGAAGCCTTCTTTCTGAATAAGCTATGCTGTCATGGAAACGGGTGAGTTCAACCACTATGTCTGCCTCAGGAAGCAATCTCGCACGGCATTGTATTGCCAGATCATCTTTGTCTGCTTTATACATCGCATATGCGATCAACTGTTCCGGCTCGTCAGAGTCCTGTACGAGCTCAGTAAACACCCATTTCTTTGGTTGAGACATGTTCCCTTTCCACCCAAAATCCCCACTTAAGAGGCGCGTTGAATCATGTAGCTATTAGCCTTTGCGCACTTTATTAAAGGCCTCTTTGAAATACCCTTTGGCTTCTGCCTGAGATAGTACGGAACCAGCTAACGACTTCTGAATGCCTGAAGCACTTGGATTATTGAGTGTCTTACGAGCCACCGTACTGATTGCAGCCCCTTTGCCCTTCGATTCGACGGGGCTCATTCTCTGAGGAATATGCGAAAATCCCACAGCGCTTTTTGATGTGGTGATTTTCTGGCGTGCTACGTCTGCCACCGCTTCACTCGCTATGGTTCGAAGTTGCTCGGCTGTCAGTGTAGGCATGCGACGTGTGGTCATAATTTATACCTCCGTATATGCAAATAAGTGTATATCGACCGACACTCGATTGCATCATAAAAGGCCAGCCCAATTTATATTAAACCGCACCTTTCACATGAAAATATCTGGGAGGTGAGTTCAGCCTGTGCAAATGTGATCTGCTCTCGAATTATAATTGCAGTGCGGACTTTTCTAAAGTCCGCTTCTGGCACATAGCAGCCCTAGAGACAGTGGCGTAAAGTCATGGAGGAGAGGAAGTAAAAATCCACTCATACAAAAATACGTAAAATCGATAACGGCTGGAAATCATTCAATACTCGCACTATCGAAAGTTCACCAGCCAACCGCAGCACGTCCTACATACGTCGTGTCTGCGGTTTTTCTTTTTCGCTTACATTGTGTCTGGTTCTTCCGGCCACTCAATATCAGGTGCAGTTGATGTATCAACACGGTTCAGCAACACCCGATACTTTTTCCAGGCTTCCAGCAACGAGGTTTCTTCCTCCGTTGCAATTTCCAGATCTACAGCATCCTGAAGCGGCGCAATATGCTCACTGGCTACCTGCATCAGGCTGTTTTTTGTTTCTTCCGCCTCCCGGATCCGGAACAGTTTTTCTGCTTCTGCATCTTTCACCCAGGCTGTGCCGTTCCACTTCTGAAACTCCCCTTCCGGGGATAACCAGGTGACATGTTCCGGTAGAGGTCCGAGTTCAGAAATAAATAACGCGTCGCCGGAAGCCACGTCATAAACCGTTTTACCCCGATGATCTTCAACGAGATGCCACGATACCTCATTACTGTTGAAAACGGCTACGAATCCAGCCGGAATATCTGGCGGTGCAATATCGGTACTGTTTGCAGGCAGACCTGTATGAGGCGGAATATATGCGTCACCTTCACCAATAAATTCATTAGTTCCGGCCAGCAGATTATAAATTTTTATGGTCCGTGCTTGTTCACTCATTCTGAATGCCATTATGCAAGCCTCACAATATAGTTAAATGCGATATTTTTGACGGTGTTTTCCGCGTTACCAGCAGCGTTAACGGTGATGGTGTGTCCATGTGAGCCAATCGCAACCGAGTGCGTATGAGCACCAATACCCACAGTATGTGCGTGTGCACCTGCGCTTGCAGCAGTACCCGATACAGAGTGCGTATGAGCGCCTGCAGAAGAAGTGTTAACACTGTATTTAGAATAATCAGATGCTCCACTTCCCGGAGCACCACTGGAACCACCTGAAACAAATGTCATCGAATGGGTATGTGCACCGGCTGAAGCAGCCGTACCGCTAACACTATGGGTATGCGCCCCGGTGTTATTCGTGGATTTAGTGCCGTAATCAAACGACGATGTGGTTTTCGTACCCAAATCCGTACTGGATGCGCTGGCGCTGTGGGTGTGCGATTTAATGCCGTCCTGTTCCTGAGACAATACGGCACGACCACTGGCGGGCTTGCCCTTAATCGTCCAGCCACGCATATCAGGGATCACGCCTGACGGATAAGCGGCTGCAAGTTTCGGGTAGGCAGATTTGTCAAAAGTCTGCCCCTGCATCAGGGCATAACCAGACGGAACGGTATCTGATGGCCACGGGATTGGTGCGCCGACTGGGTAGCTTTCTGGTGGAAGATTTTTCGAGGTATAAACTTCTGCCCAATCTTCCTCAAAACCATAACCGTCTCTTGAAGAACGGTAGAACAGACCACCATTTCTGTAATGCGCCTTCATCTGCAAGGTCCGGCAACTTCCGACTCCGGTATAGAAGTTAACCAGAATATAGCTGTCGCCAGAGCGGGTGACATTGTAAGCGCCTGATTCGGCATTCCAGGGAACGCCCCCATCCGCATCGGCATACGTATCCGTTGCTCTTCTGGCAAAAGCAGCAACATGCGCAGCGGTTAAAGTGATATCAGTAGAACCATCAAACGAAACACCAGATATTTTTATTGCTGTCTGAAGTTTCGTAGCTGTATCAGAATTTCCCTTAATCCCCTTAGGAGAATTTAGTGGTGTATTGATCGTCACTTCACCTGTTGCGTTATTTACTGCAAATGGTCGAAGACCGTTCCAGCCACCGTACTGGTCGCCTTTATCAGTCATGAGCAAGTAAGTATTTGCTCCATCATTTCGCCATATGACACCGTAATCACCTGCAATCATCCTTAACGCGTTCTGACTACGGACAATAACTTCATCATTAGCGTAAATCTTATTCCCGCTAATGTCTGACTTACTCAAAACAGGATACGAACTATAAAATCCATTACCTTGTTTAAAATCTAAAATTAAATTTACCGCAACTGATTCAGAATAAGGATCAGTTGCGCCAAATTTATAAGTTGTTTCAGCAACAACATAATCAGAAGCAGGTGCAGTAACGGAGAGTCCTTCTTCTAAAAAAACCTCTACGGGAAATGCCCCACCTTCTATATAGAATACGCTGTCTACGGTATCGCCTTTATTACTCATCAGAATGGAATGAATAGCGAGTTCCGATGATGAATAAGCCCAGAACATACCACAGGCATAGCTACCCCGGTCCGTCCAGCCGCCTGCGCAAACAAAACCATTAAACTCACAGTTATTCATTCTGTGATTAGCTGTGCGACTTGGCGTTGAAATGACAACGCGGGATGCCCGATGACTGTCATTCCTTTTTATCACTAACGGATAATATTTACCTTCCTGGACACCCGCCGGGGCATTTACCACAACGTATCGCATCCCCTTTTTCTGATCCACTTCACCTTTGCTGTAAACATTAATGTTACTCAGGAAGCGTCCCTTGTCGGGAATATCAGCACCGTTCTGGTCTTTCTGCAGACGTTTCGCTGCATTGTCATAGGCTGCTTTTACTGCCTTTGGCGTTGCCGCCAGCGTTTCAGACGTGCTGTTGGTCGCACTGCTGAGCTGTACTATCCCCTTTTTCGTCGTGCTCGCATCCTCAAGCGCCACGGCGGATGCAATATCCTCTGCCCGTTTTGCTGCTGTCTCGGCGCGCGTTGCCGCGGATTCCGCCGTACTTTTGCTCTGAGCTGCCGCCGTCGCACTGCCAGCTGCCTCTGTCGCCTTCGTGGATGCCGTCGTGGCGCTGCCCTTCGCTGCTGACGCTTGTCTGGTCGCCTCATCTTTTGAAGCAGACGCCGATGATGCCGATGACGCCGCCGAACTGGCTGACGATGCGGCAGCCGTTTTTGAGGATTCTGCGCTGGTTTCCGACGCTTTCGCGTTCGTTTCGGATGTCTTCGCTGCGGAAGCTGACCTCGCTGCTGCCGTGGCCTGTTCAGTGGCTTCGCCAGCCTTCGTTGTGGCTGTTGAAGCGGATGATGCGGCGCTTTCTGCCGACTTTCCGGCAGCGGTGGCACTGGCTGAGGCCTGCCCGGCATTTGTTGACGCGGCGCTGGCAGATGAGGCAGCCGCTGTTTTTGAGTCTGCTGCTGCGGAGGCACTCTGTGCTGCTGCCGTCTCAGAAGACTTAGCGTTCGTCTCGGACGTTTTTGCCGCCTTCGCGGAATTGCCTGCCGCTGTTGCCGAGGAGGCTGCACTACTGGCGCTCGAGGCTGCGCTCGTTTCTGATGATTTTGCCGCCTCTTTTGAAGCCGACGCATCTCTGGCTGAGGTGGCAGCTTCTGACGCTTTCGTGGTCGCGGTGGATGCAGAAGTGGCGGCTGATTGTTGTGACGCTGAAGCATTCGTTTCTGACGTTTTCGCCGCACCGGCACTGGTGGCCGCCGCGCTTTTTGAGGACTCTGCAGCGGCAGCACTTTTTGATGCTTCAGTGGCCTTTGTTGATGCCGTTACTGCGCTAGAAGACGCTGACTGAGCCGACGACGCGGCCTGTCCGGCTGACGTGCTGGCTGCGCGTGCTGAGTCCGCAGCATCAGTCGCATGGGTTGCCGCCTCACGGGCTGATGTGCTGGCATCGCTGGCTGACTTCTTCGCGGCTGCCGTGTTCTGTGCCACCGCGGACGCGTTACGCGCCACCTCTTCCACCATCAGCTCAAAACGGCGCAGTGCCTCCGGACGGACATCATCCTCAGTCATGGCACCAAGAAAATCATTCAGCGTACCGGGTTGAGAATCTTCATACACGGTAATGGTCCCGGCATGTGATGGCGGGAATCCCTCCACCAACAGAATAACGCTGTACTGACCGTACTCAACGTCCATGCTGTAACGCCCGGCTTCATCCGGATTTTCTGAGGCAAGCGTGTTCACCACCACCGTGTTGCTGTTACGTTTTGCTTTCAGCTGGATTGTGCAGTTCTGTACCGGTTTTCCTGTGCCGTCTTTCAGTACACCTGAAATCTTTACTGCCATATTCACCCCACAAAAAAGCCCGCCTGAACCGGCGGGCTGTCATAACACTGTGTTACCTGGCTAATCAGAATTTATAACCGACACCCACGATGAAACCGTCAGTGCGCCAGTCACCACTGCCGGAACCTTCATAAGCGACATCAATGGCCACGGATTCGGTCGGGTTAAACTGCACGCCAGCCCCCCACGCCAGAGACGTGTTGCTGTGGCGACCGTCATCACTTCCGGTCAGCACATCGTGCGTTTTCCCCTTGTTGTCAGTTACGCGGAGATAATCCCCGGAGAAAGTCGACACGCGGCTGTAAGCCACACCCGCCATCGCATACGCGCTGAACCATTCATTCACGCGCACAGACGGCCCCGCCATCACGCTGAACCAGCGGTTACGCGCGGAATCTTCATGCCAGCGGGTATCGCTGTAACGGGTAAGCTGGCGATTCTTGTCTCCTGCATAGCTGAATGACGTCACCATTCCCAGCGTGTCCGTAAACTCATAACGGTATTTCACGTTAATCCCGTTCAGATCATCGCTGCCGGAAACGTTCGTCCGGGCATGAAGATAGCCCGCGCTCAGCGTGGACTGATGTTCAGACGCCCATGCAGGCGCACCGGATACGGCCAGACAAATGGCTGCGGACAAAATGGCGGCATAAAGTTTACGCATAATTACCTCTCGCTTTTCTGCAATAAAAAAGGCGTCATTTCTGACGCCCGTTCTGGGTTATAAAATTCAGCTGATACTGATACCTGCTGTGGATTTTTTCATCACCACAACCAGCAGATCGCTGATACTGGTTGTTGGTGTCCAGTTATTCGCTCCTGATGAAGATACGGTGAATGTCAGTGTCAGCGTCCCCTGTCCGGCAGGCATATCTATAACTGAGGAAAATACGCCCTGAGCATCCGTCGTGGACTGATTAAAAATCTCCTGACCATTGCGGGTCACTCTTAACCGGCAGGTTGAATACCAGTATGACTGTTGGTTATTACTGTTGAAATTCTCATGCTTACCACCGCGGAATAACACTGGCGGTATCATGACCTGCCGGTCAAATTTCTGATCATCACTGATTCTTACCGTGATGGTGCCACTGGCATAACTGTTCGTGCGGGGGAAAGACTTGCTGACCGTTTTGACAATATCGCCTTCAATCTGATTGGCTGACAGTTTCCCCTTAATCTGACAGTTCTCATTAATCGTGACGTTGTTGAGCGTCCCGGAGTTCGCATTCACACTGCCACTGATATCCGCATTTTTAGCAGTCAGCTTTCCGTCCGGTGTCAGGGAAAATGCCGGTGGATTTCCACCACTGGTAATGGTGGGGGCCGTCAGGCGTTTCAGGAACACGTCGTTCATGAATATCTGGTTGCCCTGCGCCACAAACATCGGCGTTTCATTCCCGTTTGCCGGGTCAATAAACGCGATACGATTGGCGGCAACCAGAAACTGACTCAGTTTGCCTTCCTCTGTATCCTCCATGCTGAGGCCAATACCCGCGACATAATGTTTGCCGTCTTTGGTCTGCTCAATTTTGACAGCCCACATGGCATTTGTAGTGGTCAAGTAATATTGGCCACGGTTTTACAGTAAAAATGGTATCTGTTCTCTGACTCTTCCGGCGTCAGCCCACCGTTATAATGGTGAGGTCTGACGCTGTTGTAGTAGTTCAATATGTAATCATTAATTTGCTGCCGGGCCTCGTCCTTGCCTGCGTAACCATTCGTTGGCACCCATTCTGTTTTCAGACTGCGGAAGAAGCGTTCCATGGGGCTGTTATCCCAGCAGTTTCCCCGCCGACTGACGCTTTGATTTATTCTGCAACGCCAGAGAAGTTGTTGATATTTAAGGCCTGTATACTGGCTTCCCTGGTCGCTATGGAACACGACATCCCGGGGTTGGCCACGCGTCTCATAGGCCATCCGCAGGGCACTGCTTATCAGTGCGGTATCGGCATGCGCTGACAGACTCCAGCCGATAACCCTGCGGGCAAAAAGATCCATAACAACCGCCAGATAGCACCAGCGATTTCCTGCCCAGAGATACGTAATATCTC
>CDZG01035384.1_pt1 | contig 79070 bp, 71 predicted proteins | sample 557741 | NCBI WGS metagenome assembly CDZG01 (sample SAMEA3182086, study PRJEB8094) | gut metagenome | biome: human; feature: gut; material: Stool; isolation source: human stools | place: Canada | collected 2013-01-21
GTACGATACTTTGCGAAAGAAAAATTCCAGAAATTGGTAAGAATTGCATAGTTTGAGTTCTGTGACGTCGTGTGGCTGCGTGTTGTAAAGGCGGATTTCCGTCAGGGCGCAGCCTAGAAGGAACATGGGGCAAAACCCACCGCGGACGGCACTGTGAGCGCAAGGAAATGACCGAAACGGCGTAAAGTTGTTGGGCAATACCCGCCATTGGAGCGAAAGCTCTGAGAAGGTAGGTCATGTACGGGGACGAAAGTCCGTGGCGCGAGGGCAGTAGAATTGCACGGCTGAGAGCTCGTTGACAACGGCGCACCCTCGTTGTGACGAAGGGCAGGAGTGCGCGCTGATTGAGGAAATCAGTGCTTTTTTCTTGCCAAACGCGCCGGTTTTCAGAAGAAAACCGGTATTTTTTCGCCATTATGGGAGGGGTATTCTCATGAGTCATTGGAATCCCAACGTCAAATTTGATTACGAAAACTGGTGCCAGCAGCAAATTGCCAAACGGGCCAGGGCGGCGCTGGACGCCCGCGACGCGGCCTTTGCCGAGAAGCATGCCGACACGCCACTGGAGGAGCTGGCGCAGTATCTGCTCCGCCAGGCCCGCCAACTGCGGCACACGCCGGGACCCTGCGAGGTGGACGGCGGCGCGTTTATCGAGCAGCGTTTCGGCAGTTGGGACGCGGCGCTGCAAGCCGCCCATTTGCGGCCGCTGGTGAATATGCCACGGCTGGTGAACTCGGCGCGGTACAACCGGGAGAAAAAGGTGCAGGCGCCGCTGGTGATAGCAGAGCACGAGGAGAAAAAGAAGCTGAAGCGCCAGAAGAAGGCCCAGCGCCGCAATGAGCTGGCTCAGGAGCAGGCCGCGAAGCGCCGGGCGGAGAAAGAAGCGGAGAAAGTCGCTGAATAATTTTGCAAGCCGAACGGCATTACGCCGTTGTGTTTCCCATAGACAGGCGGGGGAAGGATTTGCCGGTCCTCCCCCCGCCACACCTCAAAAATTGGCGCACCATTCGTAGGGGCCGGCGTCCTCGACGGCCCGCACGAATTACGATACTGCCCCGGTAAACCGGCGGGGCGTCGGGGACGCCGCCCCCTACAACCGTCTACCGTCCCCCCCTCAAAAATCCAGGCCACCCGGCCTTTTGATATAGAGAAAAAATCACACTTCCCCCGCCTTTTTGGTGCCGTTTTGCCCCGCAGGGGCAAAACAAAAACACACCGCACCCAAGAGCCACGGGGAAAATCACAAAAGAGAAAGGAAGATCACACACATGAAGAAACGCATTGTTTCCTTCCTGTTGGCGCTGGTGATGGCGGTTTCGCTGCTGCCGGTGCAGGTGTTCGCCGCAGATGTGGACACCCCGGCGGCGGAGCCTGCCGCTGTGGCGCAGGAGCCTGCGAAGGACGAGGAACCGGCGCAGGAAGACCCCGCCCCGGTGGAGCAAAGCAATGAGACAGACGAAACCGACACAGCGGTGTATGCGGTGGACGCACCCGCTGCGGGATTTATATACTCACCGACCGCAGATGACATTAAGGTGATTGGCACCTATCAGGTCGACGAAAACACGACCTGGGACGTCCGCTTGCTCACTGTGGACTCTACGCAGTATAACTATGTAACCACAGCCAATGCGAAAACCGGTATAATTACGACCGAAAAGTTCGCCATTGGCGATAGCGTGAGTGGAAAATATACAGCACGCCATTACAAAGGTTCGGAAGTATATGAGACCGGTAAGCAGTTTTACGAACAACTGAAAGGCCAATTAAACCTGACCGACGATACTGCTTTGGACAGCACTGCGACGCAAACCTGTTTTTACAACCTTAAGTATACAGGTCGAGCTTCTTCCGCAAAGGTAAGTGAGATATACGGTCTTCTCATCATCCAGTGGACGGCTGGTGAGCTTGTCATGCCGGACAAGACGGCGCTGCAGGCCGCCATTGCCGCCGCCCCCAAGGCGGAGGACGGCGCCTATTACACCGCCAACGACCGCTACAACGGAAAGACCTCGAGCAGCGATGGGCGGGGCTTCTGGTACATGTACCAGACAGCACTGAATAAGGCAAACAGTGTCAATGAAAATGCGACCTCAAATCAGGATAAAATTGACGCCGCCGTTGTCAATCTCCAAACCGCCATCGCCAACCTAATTCCCGCTGACTGCGCCAACACCACGGTGCTGTATCAGGAATTGAAATGGGACTTCAATTCAGCAAGGTTCACCGCCAAATCCTGGGCGGCCTATAAGACCGTCCGCGAAAAGGCCGAGGCCCTGATGGCCAGCATGTTTGACGCGGAGGGCAACCCCACCGCCGCCAACACCAAGGACAAGAACACCGAGATTGAAGCCATGGCCAAGGAGCTAAAGGTCGCCAGCGAAAGGCTGGATATCTTCATGGCACCGGAGGCCGCATCGATCGTCCGGCTGGAGCTGGAGGCCATCCGGTATCTGGCCGAGAAGTATGACCCGGACAAACTGACGGGGTATACGGAGGCCAGCCTTCAGGCCCTGCGGGACGCCCGGACGGCAGTCGTGGAGATGGCGGACGGCGTGGTGATCGCCGAAATGGGCCAGCAAGAGCATAACCGGCTCACAGAGGCCATGAATGATCTGCGGAAGGCCGCCTACGGACTGGAGACCGTGTCCCAGGAGCAGATCACGGTGAAGGTGTCCATGCTGTACGCCTCCGACATCTATTGGAACACCCCCGCGATAAGATGCAACACGAACACCTACACCGGCACCGTGACGCTGGCTGCCAACACCAGCGCCGACACGGCCCTGACCAGCCTGAAACCGCTTCCGAGCGGCTATAATGCGCTGTATTTCTTGAACGGTGAACTGCTGTACAACGGGTTCGGCATGACCCAGTACAGCGTCCGAAGCGATGTTTTCCGGGCGGTGAAGCTCCACGACGGCGACGAGCTGACGGTGGTGCAGATCTATCCCAAGCAGATCCCCAACTCCAGCCAGGACGGCACCACCTACAACGCGCCGGTGGAGGACGCCGTCGACTGGTTCCGGTACAGCACCGTCTCCGCCCCTGTTGAGGTGGAGGCGGGCAAGCCCTTCTCCATTACCGTCACGTCCGAAACGGCGATGCCCTTCCACTGCGCCGCCGGTACGTCCCCCGTGGCGGGTGCGAAGGTCTATCGCAGCGACGCGGGCGAGACCCCTGACGCCGTGGCCACCGGCTATGTGGGCGTGGATACCTACGCCGTCACCGACGAGAACGGCCAGGCTACCCTGACGCTGTATAACGAGGGGTACATCCTGCTGAATGCCTTCCGTATGGACGACGAGGGCCGCTATACTGTGGGTGCCTCCGTGCTGGTACACGTCAAGGCCGCCAGCGACCTGGACGCCGTGAAGAAGCAGCTCCGCGCGGAGCTGGACGCCGTCTATTATGACGAGAATTACCCCGAGACCGTCTTCACCCCTGCCAACTGGCAGAAGGTGCAGGACGCCTATAACGCCGCCGTGGCGGCCATCGACGCGGCGGAGACCTCCGGCGCGGCCGGCGACGCCCAGTTGACGGCCCTGCAGACCATCAAGAAGCTGCAGGCAGAGGCTGATACGAAAAATGTCAGCAATCTGAGAAACTTCCGGAAGTATCTGGGCGAGCTGCCCGACGACGTGACCGAGCTGGATGCGTCGGCCACGGCGAAGATCGGCCAACTGAAGACCTGCTATGAGCAGATGTCCCCTTATCAGCGGGGCCAGTTGACCGGCAAGGAGCAGAAAAAGTATGACGCCATCATCAAGGCCCAGGAGGCCGGTCTTGCCCCCGCCAAGCAGTACAAGCTGACCTTCCAGCAGGACTACAGCAAGGTGCCCGAGGCCGACCGTGCGGCGCTGGCGGACATGATCGCCTATCTGCAGAACAACACCACGGCGGAGGACTGGTACAAAAACACCCCGTCCTCCGGCATCGGCGGCAACATGCAGGCGAAGCTGTTCACCTTCAACATCCGAAATAGTGGCTACAATTATCATTATAGCTCCGCCTATACCCAGATCACCGAATCCGCCGCCCTGGCAAAAAAGCAGGTCTATGCCTGCGTCAACCCCGACTACAGCGCGTATCTGCTGTGCCGCAACGCGGCGCTGACCTCGGGTCAGAAGAACGGCCCCGGCGTTATCTCCGGCAGCGACTACAACTGGAGCATCTCCGACGCGAGCACCACCATGTACGTGCCGGATTCCAACACCAGCAACACGACCAAGCTGCTGGGCCACATGACCTATACGGTCAACGGCACGAAGTATGTGATCCGCAGCGTGGCCGTCAGCGGCGCGGACAACGGCTATACCAGCGAGACCGTCACGTTCTACGACTGCAGCGAGTACAAGGGCAAGTGGGACATCATGTGCAACCAGCAGATTCCCGACACGTTCCTGATGTTCACCATGCCCTTCAGCGATGTGACCGTGACCGTTACCTGGGCGCCGGTCACCAGCGGTACCGGCAGCACCGACCTGACCGCCGAGCGTACCAAGGCGCTGTCCGCCCTGAAGGACGAGCTGAGCAAGTACACGATCTTCAGCAAGAACTACGCGGCCATCAAGGCGGCGTATAACGACGGCGTGAAGGCCATCAACGCCGCCGAGACCCTGGAGGCCATCAACAACGCCCGGGCCAAGGCGCTGAGCAACATGAAGATGGCTGCCGGCGGCGGCTACTACGGCGCAGCCATCCCCGGCTGGGGCGTAGGCGATCCCTTCGACGCCGGTGAGCAGGTGGGCACCGTCACCGTCAGCGTGGCGAACTTCACCTATGATGACGGGTACTACTACCGTGACCCGGGCAAGAAGCCTTTCCTGTATCTGGAGAACTATCCCCTGGGCGAGAATGACACCATGATGACCGTCATCCTCCGCGCCCTGAAGGAGAATGGCTATTCCTGGACAGGCACCGGCGGCGATGACTATACCCTCACCTATCTGTCCAGCATTTCCAAGACGGAGAACGGCAAGACCTATAAGCTGGGTGAGTTCGACGGCGGCCAGCAGTCCGGCTGGATGGGCACGCTGAACGATTGGTTCACCAACCTGAGCTTCGCCGAGTTCAAGGTTGCCAACGGTAAGCTGGGTGACGGCGATGTCATCAGTGTCCAGTACACCCGCGAGGGTCTTGGCGAGGATCTGAGCGGCACCTTCGGCAACTCTGATACCACGCTGAAGGCGCTGGACATCGAGGGCGGCAAGCTGCTGACCGAGTTCGCCTCCGGCGAGGCGGGCGGTACGTATGAGTACACCCTGGCCATCGACAGCGCTTCCGCCGTGGTGAAGCTGACCCCCACCGCCAGCAACAAGAACTATCTGACGAAGATCTTCCTGAATGAGAAGGTCACCGGCAATACCGAGGGCAGCTTCTTCAAGCGGACGCAGTCCATCCCCGTTGCCAACGGCGACGTGATCTATGTGGGCTGCGGCGAGTACGCGTGGCCCAGCATGAACAACCAGAGCACCGAGGCCCGTGACTATACCGGCACCTGGTACGTACTGCATGTGGTCAACGTCAACGAGGGCTCCGGTTATGTGAACGACGCCATCGACGCGCTGCCCAGCGCCTCTGACGTGAGCTACGGCAGCTATCAGGAGACGGCGGAGGCCGCGGCTGCGGCCCGTGCTGCCTACGACGCGTTGAGCGATACGGCCAAGAAGAACGTCGATCCCGACAAGCTGGCCGAGCTGGAGGCGCTGGAGAAGGCTGTCGCGGAATTCCAGGCCATCGACGACGTGAAGGATCAGATCGACGCGCTGCCCAGCGAGGGCAAGCTGACCATCGCCGACCGCGATGCCGTCAAGGCCGCGCAGGCAGCCTACGGCGCACTGTCCGCCGAGCAGAAGGAGTATCTGACCTTCGCCCAGATCGCCAAGATCGAGGCGCTGTCCAAGCGCATGGCGGAGATCGAGAAGGAAGCCGTCAAGGCGGTGGAGGATCTGATCGACGATATCGGCACCGTCACCAAGGACAGCAAGGACAAGATCGACGCCGCACGGCGGGCCTATGACGGTCTGACCAAGGAGCAGCAGGATCAGGTCGGCAACTATCAGACGTTGGTTGATGCCGAAAAGGCATATGCCAAGCTGACAGGTGGTACCACGCCCGGCAATCCTGACAAGAAGCCCGGAGGCTCCACCACGCCGGATAAGAAGCCCGTCAAGTCCGGCAACACCGGCGACGCGGGCATCACCCTGTATCTGGGCATGGGCCTGGTGGCGGTCCTGGCTGGCGCGGTGATCGTTACCCGCAAGCGCAAGGAGAACTGACAACCAGCCTTTCTTTGATTTTTCTCTATATGACAGCAGGGAGAGACGCGTGATGCGTCTCTCCCTGCTGTCGTTTTTAGAAAATTGCTGCTCTACCTTTCATGGCTATAAACTTCGTTCGGATCAATGAACGCTCTAGCAGGAAAAGTCCCGCTCTGCATTTGGCAGAGTGGGACTTCATTACACTGCGGCATGTATCGCCATATTATCCATGAGGGTATGAAGACTCAGGTCATATTGCTCTTGTGTTATTAAGTGGCGCTCAAGGAAGGCATCCAGCACGCCTTTTTGCTTGTCAAAGAGATGCTGCTGCTTTTCCTGCTCAGAAAGTCCCTGCCACTCGTCTACTATGGCAAAGTCCAGTTCCATTAAATGTCCCTCCTATAGTATTCACACGAGTGCTACTATAACACGGAATGTAGTAAAATGAAATTGGTAAAACGACAAAAACGCGGCGAATTTTTCTACCTGCTCAAAAAGATAAAAGTTGTTGACAGAGGTGTTGGGGCGATTCTCACAGATCCTCTTCCACAGCCTTTGCGACGTTGGCGGCAGCGCGAGCCCTGTCACGGCTCTTGCGCTGGGCAATGAGGTCTGCCTTAGCCTGCCGCTTTGCTTTTCGTTCCTGCATAAGTTGTGCTTCCTGACGTGCGTACTCTTGCTGGAAACGTGGGTAGCTATTTTCGCGGGGCGGCTTGTACTGCGAGGGCAGGCCCGCAGCCTTTAGTGCGGCAGACCAGTTACCGAAACGCTGGGCGATGAATGCACCGCCAACTACCTCGCAGGGAGCGGGCGTGTAAGAGGCATCAACGCAACGCCGCACATAGCCGATAAGATCGGCACCGCTGGCTGTCTCATATTCTATCGCAAAAGCCGCGTCCTGCGCTTGCAGGGCCTCGCGGGTGCGTTTGACGATCTGCTGGTGCAGCAGGTTATCACCGTTGACCTGTGGCATTTTTGTGTCCCTCCTGGGCATAATAAACTCAGCCAGATGGAGCGATACCCTTCGTAAATCTGCATCATTCAGGAAAGCACTTTTCGCCACCGGCTATGGTAAAACGATAGCATTTGCGGGGCGGGAAGTCAAGTGCGGCGTCGGTGTTCGGGTGAAAACAGTCGCCGGAGGCCGAAACGGGCGGTTTATGCGCCGTATTTTTCCTGTGCGGCAGACGATAAAGAGGGTGTTCGCCGTCAGAAAAAGCGTCAGGAGGAGTACAGAATGTCACGTCGAGGGGAAAATATCTACAAGCGCGGCGATGGCCGCTGGGAGGGGCGTTATATCCGAGGGCGGACGCCGGAGGGACGGGCGCAGTACGGCTACGTCTACGCTGCCACTTACAGCGCCTGCCGGGAAAAACGGCGGCAGCGTCTGCAGGAGTTGCCCCGTGAGATCACGCCAAGCAATAACATGACATTACCGGAGGCTGTGGAGCTATTTTTCACGGAACGGGAGCAGAAGCGGAAGCTGAAGGAGTCCACCGTCAGCCGGTACCGCTACATGGTGCGGCGGTATATCCAACCGCAGTTGGGAGCCGCACCACTGTATACGCTGACGGAGGAGCGGGTGGCGGCGTTTTATCAAAGGCTCCAAGGACAGGGATTGTCTCCCAAAAGCGCCAGAGATGCGGGTGTACTGCTGCGGGCCATTCTGCGGACGGCAACCAAGCGGGGGTGCTTCTGTACGGGCATAAACGCCGAGCTTCCGGTGTGCAAAAAGCGGCAGGTGGAGATATTCACCGAGCCGGAGATCGTGCGGCTGGCGCATCATATTGTGGACGAGCCTGACTTGACCGGCCTTGGTATTCTGCTGGCACTGAACAGTGGACTGCGTCTGGGAGAGCTGTGTGCGCTGCGGTGGTCGGACATCGACCTACACGCGGGATTTCTGCGGGTGGAGCGGGAGGTGCAGCGGCTCTATGAGAAGGGCTGTACAAAGCTCATTGTACAGCCGCCCAAGAGCGAGTCATCTCTCCGCAGAATACCGCTGCCAGCAGATATTCTGTCCCTGCTGGCGGCGCACAAGCCGAAGACCGCGGGCGGTGTCTGCCTGCTGACAGGCACCGCCGCGCCGTTAGAGCCGCGCACTATGCAGAACCGATATAGAGCCCTCTTAAAGCGGGCAGGCGTCCCGTACCGCAATTTCCATGCCCTGCGGCATACCTACGCCACACGATGTATTGAACAGAATGTGGACGTCAAAAGCGTCAGCGAAATGCTGGGCCACAGCGATGTGCGGATCACGCTACAAACCTATGTCCATGTCTCCCTGCGGCACAAGCAGCAAGCGGTGCAGAGCATCTGCTTCCTGCCCCTCTGCGACAGCGGCGATTTTGCGCCGTCAGAAATTCCGTCAGGCGCAGCAAAAACCGCCGCACGACAGGGCGCAGCGGCGCGGGTTTCCTAAATGATGCAGATTTACGAAAGAAAGCGTATCGTCTGCGTAACAGAATAACCTAAAAAGAGGCAGGAACGCAAATTGCGTTTCTGCCTCTTTGCGTAGGATGACAAAACCAGAGAGCTGTGTTATACTATCTCCATCACCACCAAGGAGGGTACATGTTATGCGTATCAACTGGTTCAAGGACGAGAACAATCTCATTTACATTAACGGTGCGACACAACTGGCGGAGCTGGAGAAAACGCTGCACTTCCCCGGCCTGAAGGAGGCGGCCAACGAGCTGCGGCAGCATCCTACGGCGGAGGGCTTTACCATCAAGGGGCCGAAGCGTACCAGCGGTCGGCTTTTTGTGCCGGATCTGGCGTTTGGTGAGCACATTGAGATGGGTGAAAACATCTTCTTTTTCATGGGCGAGATGCAGGAATGCTATGTGATCTACTGGCCTGACGCACCGGTGGCAAAATAAAATACGAGGGACAGCTAAACGGCTGTCCCTTTCTTATATAGAAAAACCGCACCCAGCAAAGACGGCAAGCTGAGTGCGGCATGAGGAGAATACCCCTCATCTCATAATGGGCAAAATCGAATCCAAAGATCCAACTGCAATTCCAGCATAGCACGAAGTCTCATGGTTGTAAAGATACTCTTTTTGCAGGAATACATTACAGATGCTCATGCAATCAAGGACAAAGATGCGTTTTACAACTATGACACCGCATAGTATAATGTATTTGCAGTTGAGAGAGATCCATACTTACTCATGAAAGACACTTACCCCCTGTGACGTCCCCGGCCGCCTCCACCTTGTGGCCGGGGCGTACTATCTCTTTTTTGTTTCTGGCCAGAACGCCTGAGGCTCTGCTTCGGGCGTTCTGGCTTTTTATACTGGAGTCAACCGCCGCTCTTTTCTGCCAGGATCATATGCTCCAGCTTTCTGGCGGCTACGCTCAGCGGCTGGCCCTTCCGTTTTATCAATACCACCTGACGCTCCGGGATCTGCGCTTTCAGGTCGATGCGGCAGACGCGGCTTTCCGGTGTCAGAAACTCATTCGGTACGAACCCGATGCCCAGGTCGGCCTCCACCATCGGCAATATCTGGTCGGCGGTAAATGCCTCGATGGCAGGGTGAAAGGGCAGGCCGTGACCGGTAAAGAAATCGGAATAAAACGCAAAGGACTTGGTATCCGGCCCCAGCGAAATGATGGGATAGTCCAGCAGCTCCGAGAGCGCCACGGGCCTGCCGGTCAGCCCCGGAAAGGCGGAGGAGCAGACGGCCACCTCCTGAATGGGGCGGATCGCCGTTTCCACCAGCGAGGCGGAGCGCACGGTGGGCGTGGTCACTACGGCGATGTCCGCCGCGCCGTCCTTCAGGGCGGCGATGGCCTGGGGCGTGGAGTGGTTGCTGATCCGGATATGGACGCCCGGATAAAGCAGGCGGTACTGCTTCAGAACCGGCAGCAGCAGACAGCGCAATGCCACCTCGCTGGCCGCGATATAGACGGTGCCGGTCTGCAAGTTCCGGGCCTCGGTAAGCTCCGCCTCGCCCGCCTCGATATGCTCGAAGGCGATGCGCACATGGGCATACAGCCGCTCGCCCTCCGGCGTCAGCTTCATGCCCCGGTTCGTCCGGGAGAACAGCGGGCAGCCCAGCTCGCTTTCCAGATTGCGGATGGTGCGCGTCAGATTCGGCTGGTTGTTCAGCAGGAGCTTTGCCGCCTGTGACACATTGCCGTACTTCGCCACATAGTAGAACACCCGGTAATAGTCATAGCTGATATACATATATCCCTCGCTTTGCTATATCAATAAGATATGATAACTATATTCAACATACATTTTACATATAGAAGTATTGCCAGTATAATGCACCCGTTACAGGAAGTCAAGAGCGGCGGCACGCCGCCTGAACAGACCGAAAGGGGTGTCATCATGGAGTACACAGCAATGGATGGAGCGGCGCTGGCACGGGAGAAGGAGCAATGCCTGCACCGGCTCAGGGAATACGAAAAGCGGGGCATGACGCTGGATCTGTCACGGGGAAAGCCCGCCGCCGAGCAACTGGCGCTGTCATTGAAGCTGCTGGACGAGCTGGATCACCGCAGCATTCTGGACAGCGAGAGCGGGCAGGACTGCCGCAACTACGGCGGACTTGACGGCATCCCGGAGGCCAAGCGGCTGCTGGCCCACATGATGGGAACCCACGCCTCTCACACCATCGTGGGTGGAAACAGCAGCCTGACGCTGATGTATCAGATCATCAGCCACGGCATGACCGAGGGCATCTGCGGCGGTACGCCGTGGCAGCAGGTGCCGGGGCGCAAGTTTCTGTGTCCCGTGCCGGGCTATGACCGGCACTTTGCCATCACGGAGCACTTCGGCTTCCAGTTGATTCCCGTGCCGATGGATGAGAACGGCCCGGATATGGATATGGTGGAGCGTCTGGTGCGGGACGAGACGGTGAAGGGCATCTGGTGCGTGCCGAAATACCAGAACCCCACCGGGATCGTGTTCAGCGATGATGTGGTCAGACGCTTTGCCAATCTGCGGCCCGCAGCGGCAGATTTCCGCATCTTCTGGGATAACGCCTACTGCGTCCACTGCTTCGACGGGGAGTGTGCTCAGATACCGGATATCATCGCGGAGTGCGAAAAGGCCGGACATCCCGATCTGGTCTACGAGTTCTGCTCCACCAGCAAGGTCACGTTCCCCGGCTCCGGTATTGCGGCGGTGGCTGCCAGCGCGGCGAACCTCATCGACATCAAGTCGTTTTTGCAGTTGTCCACCATTGGGCCGGACAAGCTGAACCAACTGCGGCACGCGCGGTTCTTCAAGAATGACGCGGGGCTGCTGGCCCACATGAAAAAGCATGCCGCTATCCTGAAGCCCAAGTTCGACGCGGTGCTGGAGGTGCTGGACACGGAGTTGGGCGGCACAGGCGTCGCACAGTGGACAACGCCGAAGGGTGGTTACTTTCTCTCCTTTGACACGCTGCCGGGCTGCGCCGCCGAGGTGGTGAAGCTGTGCGCCGCCAATGGCGTCAAGTTCACACCGGCAGGCGCGACCTATCCCTATGGCCGCGATCCGGAGGATCGGAACATCCGAATTGCGCCCTCCTTTGCCACAGTGGAGGAGATCCGTGCCGCCGTCACGATACTGGCACTGTGTACCAAGCTCGTCAGCATCGAGAAACTGGAAAAGGAGCGGAGTTGACCATGGCGCATGACGTCAGCTTTCACGGGCAGATGTCGGACAGCTTTCGGGCGGCGATCTTTATCATTCTGTCCGGCGGCTTTCAGGACGCGTACACCTATTGCTGCCGGGGCGGCGTGTTTGCCAACGCCCAGACGGGCAACATCGTGCTGCTCAGTACGGCGCTGTTCCAGCGGGAGTGGCCGACGGCTCTGAAATACCTGATCCCCATCCTGTCCTTTATGATCGGTATTGCGGCGGCGGAGGTCGTCCATATCCGGCTGAAACACTATGAAAAGATCCATTGGCGGCAGATCATCCTGCTGTGCGAGATCCTACTGCTGCTTGCGGTGGGCTTTATGCCCCAGCGTCTGGATGCACTGGCCAACGCACTGGTGTCCTTTGTCTGTGCCTTGCAGGTGCAGACCTTCCACAAGGTGCGGGGCCACGCCTATGCCAGCACCATGTGCATCGGCAATATGCGCTCCGGAACGGAGGCACTGTGTGCCTACTTCCGGGAGAAGGACAAGGAAATTCTGTGGAAGGCACTGACCTATTTCGGCGTGATCCTGGTATTCGGCATCGGCGCGGGGCTGGGCAGTGTTCTGGCTGCGGCGTTCGGCGACCGGGTGATCTGGGTCTGTTGCGTGTTGCTGTCGGTCAGCTTCGGCATGATGTTCGTGCCAGAAAAGTAAGAGGGAGTGATGCGTATGGAGAAAAAGAAACGGAACCGCTTTCTGGTGGCCTGGCTGGGCTTGATCGTGCTGACGCTGGTCGCCGTGCTGGCGGTGGGCGGCGGAGGTGAGTCGGTGTCCATCAAGGAGACGATGCGTGACGCGGTACTGCACGGCACCAACCGGATCAGCCTGTTTGGCTTGAAAGCGGTAGACCCGGCGTTTATTTCGGCGTTGGTTGTATCCGGGGTATTGCTGCTGGCGGCGCTGCTTCTGCGGCTGCTGGTCATTCCCCGTTTCCGGATGGTACCGGGAAAATTGCAACTGGCGCTGGAGGAACTGGTGGGCTTTTTCGATAACCTTGCGAAAAGCAGCAGCCCCCACCGGAATACCTTTCTGGGCGCGTATGTGTTCGCGGCAGGCGTGTATATCTTTGTGGGGACGCTGTTTGAGCTGTTCGGCATTCAGGCGGTGACGACGGGCGGCGTGTCCGTATCGCTGCCGGCGCCGCTGTCGGATATCAACGGGGCCATCGCCCTTGGCTGCCTGTCATACCTTGTCATCATGTCCGGCGGCATCGCCGGAAACGGTGTCAAGGGGATCGGGCTGACGCTGAAAGATTTCTCGCTGCCCGTATCCATGAGCTTCCGTCTGTTCGGCGCGCTGCTGAGTGGATTGCTGGTGACGGAGCTGGTGTACTACTACATCCACCTGAGCTTCGTGCTGCCGGTGGCGGTGGGTGTGATGTTCACGTTGCTGCACGCGCTGATCCAGACCTATGTATTGACGATGCTGACCGCTCTGTTCTATGGCGAGGTCACGGAACCGGCCAAGCGGAAAACGAAAGAAAAAATAAAACTGCGGAGGAAAAGAACATGAAAACCATTTCTAAGAAAGTGATCGTTATGGCACTGGTGGCCGCGTTGATCTGCGCGCTTTGCACCGTGGCTGCCTTTGCTGCCACGTCTGATAATGCCGCCAATACGACGGCAGTCACAGAAACCGCTCAGACCGCCGCCGACACGGCGGGCAGCGCCACCGGCAGCAAGGCTGTGGCCGCCGCGGTTTGCGTGGGACTTGCCTCTGCGGCCGCCGCCATCGGCATGGGCCTTGCCATTGGTAAGTCGGCAGAGGGTATCTCCCGCCAGCCGGAGGCCGCCGGAAATATCCGTACCAGCCTGATGTTGGGTCTGGTGTTCATTGAAACGGTCGTTATTTATGCTCTGATCATCGCCATTCTGGTCATCTTCGTGCTGTGACGGGAGGTGTCGGTATGGGTGTACCACTGAATATTGACTGGCAGCAGATATTGCTGCATCTCTTCAACTTCCTGATTCTGTTCGGCGGGCTGTATCTGCTGCTGTACCGGCCTGTAAAGGCATTTATGGACAAGCGTACCGCCTACTACGCGGACATGGATGCGGAGGCGAAGCGGAAGCTGGCCGACGCAGAGCGCCAGGAGAAACAGTACCGCGACCATCTGGCCAACGTGGAAAATGAGGCCGATGCGCTGAAAAAGCAGGCTATGGAGTCTGCGCGGCAGGCCGCGGCGGAGCAGCTCCGGCAGGCAAAGGAGGAGCGCCGCGCCATTCTGGACAGAGCGCAGAGGGAAGCCGCACAGGAGAAGGCCAGAGTGCTGGCTGAGGCCGGTACGGAGATCGACGCCCTTGTGGCTGAGGCGGTGGATAAGCTGCTGCCGCCCTCCGGAAAAGCGCCGCTGGATGATTTCCTGGACAGGGTGGAGAAGGAGGACTGACGCATGACGGAGCATGAGATCAGAAAGATCGAGGTCGAAGCCTATCTTTACAGTGCCAAGGAGCCTTCTCAGGAGCAGTTGGATCGTCTGCGGGCGTTTCTGGAAAAGAAGTACCAGAAGACCGTCGGCGTCGTGTGGCGGAAGGACGAGAGCGTCCACGACGGCTTTCGCATCGAGGTAGGTACCTCCGTTTACCGCTGGCAGTTGGATCAGATCTATGACTGGAGCGCCGCAGGCAAAAGCCGCCAGTTGAAGGAGCAGGTGGCGCAGGCTGTCCGCAGCCATGGCGATGTGATGCCATTGGTGCGGCAGACCATCCGGGGCTTTGAACCGGCACCCCATGCCGATGAGGTAGGCGCCGTGCTGACGGTGGGCGACGGGATCGCCACAGTCAGTGGGCTTGCCGGAGCGGAATACGGCGAGATACTGCTGTTTGACGGCGGACTGAAGGGCATGATCCTGGATCTGCGGGAATCCGAGATCGGCTGCGTGATCTTTGGCGACGACAGCGAGATCGTGGAGGGCAGTATGGTGCGCCGCACCGGAAAGGTGGCGGGCACGCCGGTGGGCGAGGGCTTTCTGGGCCGTGTGGTCAACGCGCTGGGCGAGCCCATAGACGACGCCGGTGAGATCGCGGCGGAGGACTACTATCCGGTGGAGGCCCCGGCCCCTGGTATCATTGACCGCCAGCCGGTGGATCAGCCGCTGGAGACGGGCATTCTGACCATCGACTCCATGTTCCCCATTGGCCGTGGCCAGCGAGAGCTGATCATCGGTGACCGCCAGACGGGAAAGACCGCCATCGCACTGGATACCATCCTGAACCAGAAGGGGAAGAATATCGTCTGCATCTATGTGGCCATCGGACAGAAGGCGTCCTCTGTGGCACAGTTGGTGGAAACGCTGCGCCGCCGCGACGCCATGGACTATACCATCGTAATGGCCGCCACCGCCAGCGATTCTGCCACGCTGCAATATATCGCGCCCTATGCCGGATGCGCGCTGGGCGAATACTTCATGCACCGTGGCGGGGATGTGCTGATCGTATACGACGACCTGTCCAAGCACGCCGTGGCCTACCGCGCACTGAGTCTGCTGCTGGAGCGTTCCCCCGGTCGTGAGGCCTATCCCGGAGATGTGTTTTATCTGCACTCCCGGCTGCTGGAGCGGTCTGCCCACCTGTCCGACGTGCTGGGCGGCGGCAGCATGACGGCGCTGCCCATTGTGGAGACGCAGGCGGGCGATGTGTCCGCCTATATCCCCACCAACATCATATCCATCACGGATGGACAGATCTTTTTGGAGAGCAGTCTGTTCCACGCGGGGCAGCGCCCGGCAGTCAACGTGGGTCTGTCCGTATCCCGTGTGGGCGGCGCGGCACAGACGCAGGCTATGAAAAAAGCCTCCGGTACGCTGCGCCTTGATCTGGCCCAGTACCGCGAGATGGAGGTATTCATGCAGTTCTCCAGCGATCTGGACGACACCACCAAGCGGCAGCTGCACTACGGGCAGGGCCTGATGCGTCTGCTGCGGCAGGAGCAGTACCATCCCTACAGCCAGCACCAGCAGGTCATATTGCTGACGGCGGCGCTGGACCACGCCTTTGCGGATGTTCCCGTGGCGGATACCGCCAAGACCGCCCGTGTGCTGCTGGACATGGCAGAGACCACATTGCCGGAGCTTTGCCGGAAGATCGACCGCACCGGACAGGCATCGGGCGAAGATCGGAAAGCCATATTGGCGCTGGCGGCAAACCTGATGAAGCATCCGGAAAGCTGAGGCGGGCGGTATGGCAAATGCAAAGGAACTGAAAGACCGCATCCGCAGTGTGGGCGACACGCGGAAGATCACCAACGCCATGTACCTGATCGCTTCCATGAAAATGCGCAAGGCCAAGGCGGAGCTGGACGGCACACGCCCCTATTTTGAAGCCATCCGCGGCGAGATCAAGCGAATCTTCCGCACGGTGCAGGATGTGCAGAGCCAGTATTTCTATCCGGACAGCGGCGAGCCGCCGCTCCACGGCCCTTATGCCTGTCTGGTCATCACGGCGGACAAGGGTCTGGCGGGTATGTATAACCAGAACGTGATCAAAAAGGCCGAGGCCATGCTGGTACAGTATCCGGACACCAAGCTGTTTGTGGTGGGGGAGTATGGGCGGCAGTATTTCGCCCGCCATAAGATACCGGTGGAACGGAGCTTTCTCTACACCGCGCAGAATCCCACCATGCAGCGTGCCCGCGAGATCAGCGAGATATTGCTGGAGCTGTTCCGCAGTAGCGCTGCGCAGAAAATATTCGTACTCTATACAGACATGAAGAACGGGCTTTCGGAGGAGGCGCGGCTGGAACGGCTGCTGCCCTTCCATCGCGGCACGTTTGCCTCCGCCGCGGCGGAGCATACCGGGCAGCCGATTTTTGAATTTACGCCGTCGGTGGGTGTGGTGCTGGACAGCATCATCCCCAGCTATGTGTCCGGTTACATTTACAGCGCCCTGGTGGACAGCTTCTGCAGCGAGCAGAACGCCCGTATGACGGCCATGCGTTCCGCCGGACAGAACGCGGAGAAGCTGCTGACACAGCTCTCCGGCCAATATAACCGTCTGCGTCAGGCGGCCATCACGCGGGAGATCACAGAGATATCTTCCGGCGCAAAGGCCCAGAAGCAGGCCATCAAAAAGAAACAAAACGCGGAGGTGAGCGTACTGTGAATACAGGAAGCATCATTGCCATATCCGGCCCTGTCATCGACTGCCGCTTCCCGGCAGGACAACTGCCGAAGATCAAGGAGGCCCTGACGGTCACGGCGAAGGACGGGACACGAGTCATGGAGGTGGCCCAGCATATCGGCTACGATACGGTGCGCTGTATCCTGCTGGGCGCCAGCGAGAGCCTGTCCAGAGGTATGACTGTGGAGACACTGGGTACGGGCATCAGCGTCCCCGTGGGGGACGCGACGCTGGGCCGGATGTTTAACGTGCTGGGTCAGCCCATTGACGGCGAGGAGCCGCTGCCCGGCGACACCCAGCGCTGGACGATCCACCGCAAGGCCCCGGCATTCTCCCAGCAGCAGCCTACCGCCGAGGTGCTGGAGACCGGCATCAAGGTCATCGACCTGCTGGAGCCCTATCCCAAGGGCGGCAAGATCGGTCTGTTCGGCGGTGCGGGCGTGGGCAAGACCGTGCTGATCCAGGAGCTGATCCATAATGTGGCCATGGAGCACGGCGGCTATTCCGTGTTTACCGGTGTTGGCGAGCGCAGCCGCGAGGGCAACGACCTGTGGAACGAGATGCGGGAGAGCGGCGTGTCTGACAAGACGGCGCTGGTGTTCGGCCAGATGAACGAATCGCCCGGCGTGCGTATGCGGGTGGCGCTGTCCGGCCTGACCATGGCGGAGTATTTTCGTGACGTACAGCACAAGGATGTGCTGCTGTTCATCGACAACATCTTCCGCTTCGTGCAGGCGGGCAGCGAGGTGTCCACGCTGCTGGGCCGCATGCCCTCCGCCGTGGGCTATCAGCCGACGCTGGCGGAGGAGATGGGCGCACTGCAGGAGCGCATCACCTCAACGAAGGACGGCTCCGTCACCTCCGTGCAGGCGGTGTACGTTCCCGCCGACGACCTGACCGACCCTGCCCCGGCCACCACCTTCACCCATCTGGATGCCACCACCGTATTGAGCCGTAAGATCGCGGAGCAGGGTATCTATCCCGCTGTTGACCCGCTGGAATCCACCTCCCGTATTCTGGAGGCGGATATTGTGGGCCGGGAGCATTATGAAACAGCCCGCCGTGTACAGGAGGTCTTACAGAAATACAACGAGCTGCAGGACATCATTGCCATTCTGGGTATGGACGAGCTCAGCGACGAGGACAAAAAGACCGTGGCCCGCGCCCGGAAGATCCAGCGTTTTCTGGCGCAGCCCACCCATGTGGCGGAGAAATTCACCGGACTTCCCGGCGTGTATGTGCCGCTGCGGGAGACCGTGCGGGGCTTCCGCGCCATACTGGACGGCGAGATGGACGACTATCCGGAGGCGGCCTTCTATAACGTGGGCACCATCGACGACGCGGTGCGCAAGGCGGAGAAGCTGAAGGCGGAGGAGCAGGCATGAGCAGTTTCCGTGTGCATATTCTGGCGGCGTCCCACACGTTCTTCGACGGGGACTGCGAGTCACTGATCGTGCCCACCTCCGAGGGGCAGTACGGTATTCTGGCGGGACACAGCAACACCATCAGCGCCATCGTACCTGGTAAGCTGACCTATCGTGTTCCCGGCGGCTCGCCACAGTACGCGGCGGTGTCGGCGGGACTAGTGAAGATCGAGAACGGCGAGGTGCTGGTGCTGGTGGATACCGCCGAGCGTCCGGAGGACATCGATGCCCTCCGCGCTAAGGAGGCCGCCGACGCGGCCAGAGAGGCCCTGCTGCAAAAGCAGAGCATTCAGGAGTACCACATGGCCCAGACAACGCTGGCCCGCGCCATTGCGCGGCTGCGGGTCAAGGACGGCATGGAGCAATGAAGTAAAGAGGAGATAGCCACAATGGCTGTCTCCTCTTTACTTATGAATTGATCGGAATGACCTGCATTCTGACACATTCCCACGCTTGACAGACAAATCTTTTGACTGTATACTATGTAATGAAATTAAAATAATTGCATATAATACAAGCGAGGAGGGATGATATGAACAACGTAGACTATCAAGCCTTGTGCAAAGAGCTATTTGGCACGGACGATGTAAAGGTGCTGCGCAAAATAGCTCAGACGGCGGGGACGCACAATCCCCGTAACGCTGGCAGGAAGAAAAAGTTCACGACTGCGGATGTCCGTCAGATGATGGAGCTCTTAGGCAAGGGATATACTGTCAATGAGATCGCTGCGCGTTTTCAGACCTCCCGGCAGGTTATCAGTAAATATATCAATATGCCTCCGTCGGAGAAGTTTCCCTTGCGTATCACCTGTATGTATAAGCAGCATCCCACTACAATCATCTGTGTAGATTTCGTGAATGAAAAGATTAAGATTCAGAACCGGACTGCGGATGTGCTGCATCGCGCCTTCGGCGTGATAGAGGCGCCTACATGGGAGGATTTTAACTACTTCTTGAAAGAACGCTGTTTTCCGGCAACGCGAGGAAATGTAAAGCAGTTGCTGCGTCAGATGCAGATTGGTGGGTATGATCCGCTTCAAATTGCGGAAAAGACTGCCGGACGAATGGCAGAGGATAATTTGTGGCTGAAGTTCGACTACTATAAGGGGGTGGCGAAACGTGGAACGAATATTGTTGTGCGGCAATGAGCGTATTTCTGAACTCCGCGGCGGATCATCCTCTAAGGGCGATCAGCCGAAATGGCGCGGTGGCGACACATGGTATAAGGCTGACCACATGGGCTATGAAGGGGCCGCCGAGGTGGTGGTCTCCACACTTTTAGAAAAGTCCAACGTGACGAATTTTGTAAAGTACCGCCCGGTACAGATCCAAAGTGAAGATCGGTTGTTCACCGGATGTGCCAGTCTGAATTTTCGCGGCGCCGATGAGATGCTGGTAACTTTTGAGAGGCTTCACCGAAGCTATACCGGCCGGAGCTTGGCGATGGAGCTGGGGCAAATTTTCCCGGCAGAGGATAAGATCCGTTATGTGGTGCAATTTGTGGAAGAAAAAACCGGCTTAATGGACGTGGGTGCATACTTGACGCTACTGCTGGAGGTAGATGCGTTTTTCCTGAACGAAGATCGCCACACCAACAATCTGGCGGTGATCCGCAATGAGGGAAGCGGCAAATTTTCCTTTTGTCCGGTGTTTGACAACGGCCTGGCGCTGCTGGCCGACACACAGGTGGATTATCCGCTGGATGGAGAAATTTATCAGATGATAGCGCGGGTCAAGGGCAAACCTTTTAAGGAGGACTTTTTGGAGCAGATGGAAGCCGCAGAAGCTCTTTACGGTGCGCAGCTGCAGTTCACCTTCACCAAGTGCGATGTAGAGACGGTGCTGTCAAAAGTGCGGCCATATTACGGAGACAGCATTTGCCAGCGCATACAAACGGTTATCTTTGAGCAGATGCGAAAATATCAGATTTTCTTTTGAGCCAAAATGCACACATAATCCCCCTCTTGCAGATTGCGCACCATAATGCTATAATTATGTGCAAAGGAGGCGATATCATGCCGCAAATCAGACCTATTACAGACCTGCGTAACACGACGGAGATCTCAGAGGTTTGCCATGCCAGCCGTGAGCCGCTGTTCATCACAAAAAATGGATACGGTGATCTGGTGGTTATGAGCATTGAAGCCTATGAGGAAATGGTCAGGACGCTGGAGACCGACAAGGCGATCACGGAAGCGGAGGCGGAGTATGCCGCCGACGGTCAGCTTCATGACGCCCGGACTGCGCTTTCTTCTTTGAGGAGGAAGCATTTTGGATAACAAATACCATGTCAAGCTGATGAGCCGCGCCCTGCGGGATTTGGATAATATCTATACCTATATTGCCAGAAACCTGTTAGAACCAGGAACAGCGGAAAAGTTCATCGATACGCTGGAGGATGAGATTCTGTCGTTAGAATCCATGCCGCATCGATGTGCGGAGCGTAGAGTCGGCGCATACGCGGGAAAAGGCTACCGGCAGCTTTTTGTCAAGAATTACACCGTTGTTTTTCGCATTGATGAAGAGCATAGAACGGTTATCGTTGTTACCGTGCGCTATTCTTCCAGCCAGTTTTAATTGCGGGTATCTTCACAGAAGGAAATATCAAAAGCAGTCCTTTGGGACTGCTTTTGCGATAGCTGATAGGGAAAATCACACCCAGCCACGGGAGCGTGGCTGGGTGTGGTTCGAGGTGAGGATGACCTCATAACGGAAAAGATTAGGCGCAGTTGGCTTAACTGCAGGGTTAGTATATCATGCAAATATGCATTTGTAAAACGCATCTTTATTCTTGATTTTATGAGTCGTCGTCATGTATAATAGACAACATAGACAACAGCGAGGTGGTTCCCATGAGTATTTCCAAGTATCAGGTATTTTTGAAGGTAGTGGCCTGCGGCACCTTTACCAAGGCGGCGGAGGCGCTGAACTTCACCCAGTCCGGCATCAGCCACGCCATCACGTCGCTGGAGAGCGAGCTGGGCATTACGCTCCTCAGCCGCAACCGGGGCGGCGTGGTGCTGACGGCGGATGGCCGGGCGGTGCTGCCCAAGATCGAGAAGCTGTGCGCCGCTCATCACGCTCTCATGCAGACGGTGGAGGGCCTGAAGGACATGGACAGCGGCTTGGTGAAGATCGCCACCTTTTCCAGCGTGTCGGCCCAGTGGCTGCCCCGTATTCTGAAAAGCTTCGGCAAGCTGTACCCCAACATCGAGTTTGAGGTGGTCACCGGCGATTTCTACGACCAGATCGAGAACTGGATCGTCACCGGCGCAGTGGACTGCGGCTTTCTGCGGCTGCCGTCGGTGAAGCACTTGCAGACCTACGCCCTGCACCGGGACGAGCTGCAGGTCATCGTGCCCTGCGACCATCCCTGCGCGGACAGCGATCCCTTCCCCAGGGAGCTGCTGGCGTCGGAGCCGTTCATTCAGCTGGAGGAGGGCGACGACTATGAGATCATGGCGGCCTTTGATGAGATGGGCATCCGGCCCAATGTGAAGTATGTGGCACGAGAGGACCGGACGATTTTGTCCATGGTGTCGGAAGGCCTGGGTATCAGCCTGCTGCCGGAGCTGATGGTGCGCCACAGTCCCGCGCCCGTCACCGCCTGCCGCCCGCCCATGACCTTCCACCGCACCATCGGCATCGGCGTGAAGGACGAGAAGGCCCTGTCCAACTCCACCCGCCTGTTCGTGGACTATGTGCGGACATGGGTGGCGGAGAACGGAGATAAATAGTGTTAGTATCCATCATCTTTGAAATCAAAAGCATGAGTACTTGTAATGTAAAAAGCCGATAATCCCTTTGATACCAACACTTTGCGGAAAAGCCCTTACGGCACAAGGCTTTGCGGCATTCTTTGCGGTGAAAATCGTGCTTGCAAAGTGGGGCACTCTGTGCTTACAATAGTAGCGTAGTCCCCGACAAGTGAATAGGCTTCCGGTTCAAGGCGCCGCGGCGCTGAGATGAAAGTTGGAATGTGGGTCAGAGTCCCCGCGAGCAGGTCACTGTGAGGCTTCCCGTTGTGGAAGATAAGTCAGATACGCGCCGGAAGTGTCACCAATGCACGCGCCTGAAATCGAGTTGCATGAACGGGGGCTTTGCATCCGTTTACAAGAAGAAAGCGTCGGCATTTTGCCGGCGCTTTTGTGAAATCAGGGCACCTATGGGGGACAGAAAGGTGCTTGAAATATGGAGAGACGCAGGAAACATGTCCGAAGAGATGCTACGGTGCAGACACTGGCCAAGATCTACCTGGAAGAAAAGGCCGGAAAGGTCAAGGTATCTACGCTGAAGTGCTACCAGCGCAATATCAAATGCCATATTCTCCCGAAGCTTGGTGACCAGATCGCGGCGAACCTGACGGTGGAGGATATTGACGACTACCTAGAGGCGATGCAGGAGAGCTTTTCGCCCAAGCTGGTGCGGGAAGTGGGGGCACTTTTGCTGGCCCTTTTGCGGCTTGCCGGCATAAACTTTACCGGTGAAGTGACACTGCCAAAGGTACGCCAGAAAAACGTGGAGGTTTTCACCGAGACGGAATTAAAGCAACTGGCAAGGATCATCCTGCGCAGAACGGACGAAACAGCGCTGGGTATTCTGCTGACAGTCTATACCGGTATCCGGCTGGGGGAGCTGTGCGGCCTGAAATGGCAGGACGTTAATGCAGGCAAGGGAATGCTTCATGTCCAACGCACGGTAGAGCGTGTCGCTCAGGAAGACGGTACGACTTGCCTGGCCGTGCTGACACCGAAAACGGAAAGTTCAAACCGCTGGATTCCTATCCCTCAGGAGATGATGCGGGTACTGAAGCCTGATCAGCGGCTACCGGAGACCTATTTGCTGACCGGCGGAGAGATTATACCGGATCCGCGCACCATGCAGAACCGTTACAAAGCGCTGCTGAAGCGGGTGGGTGTCCCGTATCGCAACTTTCACGCCCTGCGGCATACCTATGCCACACGCTGTATTGAGCAGGGCATAGACGCCAAAAGCGTCAGCGAACTGCTGGGTCACAGCGACGTGCGCACTACGCTGCGGCTGTATGTCCACGCTTCCATGGACTACAAAAGCAAGGCTGTGGAGGCAATAGGTTTTCTTAATAGCGCGGATATATATGCTCCTGTGGTGTATAATCCCACGCTGCCGGCCTTTCCTGTGTGTGGGTAATGCTTGACTTTGTGCGGTACGCCCACTATAATAAAACAGAATATGAATATGAGATCTGTTGATCCGGTGTGACCGTATGTCGCAACGATCTCCCATGGGGATCAGGCAACGGCTAGAAGGAATGGGGATGAGCCCCGCGTGATCGGCACTGTGAGCGCAAGAAGGCGTCTGAGGCGGTGAAAAGGCCGCTGGGGGGAAACTCCGTCATTGCGGAACGAGGTTCCGCGAGAAGGTAAGACGCGGACGAGGAGCCTAGGCTCCGCGGCGCAAGTCAGGAGAATTGCACCGGTTAGGATCAAATGCAGCGGACACACTCTCCGTAATGTTTAGGAGGAGTAGGTGTCACGCTGCTTTTTTTCATGCTTTTGAGAAAAAGTACGGGCAATTTCTATAAGCACAAGAATGCCCCTGATGTGGGACGGAGGAAATAGAAAGAGATGAAGCAGTTTATTCATACACATAGAAAGGCACTGGTGTCTGGTGCAGTGTGTCTGTTGTTGCTGCTGTCGCTGGTTGGCGGCGGTTGGGCGGCGCTGTCCGCACCCCGGCAGCAGCCGGACGCGCCGGAGGAGACGAGCTATCCCGGACTGAATATTGAGCAGATCGGCCTGCGGTACGACCAACAGTCCCAGACCAAGGACAGCGCCGCCGGTGACGGCTCGGGTGACGGACAGGGCCAGCAGGATGATACAGAGGCCCAGGACGATACCCCGCCCCAGGAGACGCCGAAGCCCGACCAGATCGATCAGGTGGAGCCTGACCCCGGTGAAGAGCAGCCGGATCAGGACAAAACTGATGACGAGAACCCCGGAGACGGCGCTGCCGATGAGGATAAAAAGGATCAGCAGCCCCAAGGCCCTCAGATCGCCACTGACCTGCAAAACTGCACGATATTTCAGGACGAGCTGAAGGACGACATGTTTACCTTCACCGCCATGGCCGTAGGCGGTGATGATGACACCTATCTGCAGGTGTACGTCAACGGTAAGAGGGTATCCGCTTCCCAAAACAACTATATGACCAAGCTGACTTTGGGCCGCAATGAGGTCACGCTCCTGCTGAGACGAGGGACAAAGATTCTTGGTCAGATAACCCGTGTGATCAACTATCAGGCTGCATTGGCCAACGAGGATGAGCCGGAAAAGGGCAACGAAAAGCTCAACTTGCGCACCAGTCTGGATAAAGACGCTGTGCGCGTCAGCGATTCAGAAATGCGGCTGGAAACAACCAACCGCAATCTGACTTTTACCGTCTGGGCTACCGATGGGTCGGATAACCCGATCCATCAGGATCACATCACCGTAATGCTGGACGGTAAAGAGGTCAAGTACAGTACCGGTTCTGGTGCCAGTGGTTTGGAGTACAATCTGCATCTGGAAGCAGGCAGTATTGGCAGCAATACGCGCCATATCGTGACCGTTTTGGTGCGGGATGGCAAGGGCAACTCCAAATACATGAAGTACCTCATTGATTATAAGACACGTGAGAAGGGTGAGAAGATCGGCACCGCTACGGTGCGGCTGGATCTGTCGGTGCTGGGATTGGGCATTATTGAGGCACCGGTCAGCACGGATATCTTTCAGGATGTCCCCGCCTCCTATGCGGTGAAGGAAGTGCTGGAGAGCCTGGGCTATGATGTATCCTATACCGGCACGCTGGATGACGGATTCTATCTTAGTCGGATCAGCAGAAATATGACTTTTGAATATGCGAAAATCCCTGAAGAATTGAAGCGCCTGCTGGAGCTGGACGGCCTGGTGGTAACTCCACCTAAAATGCAGGTTCGTTTCAACAGCGTAGGCGAATTTGACTATACTCGGGAAGCTGGCTGGATGTACTGCGTCAACGGGGCCTACCCGGGCAGGGGAATGTCGGAATACTTCCTCAGCGACGGCGATACCCTGACCCTTCGATTTACCTTGGCCAAAGGCAAAGATATCGGCGGCAGCACCGGCGGCAACACCGGCGCGCTGCAGAAATACTGCGGCAAGTGGATCGACGGCAGCTATATTCCCAACCATACCTACAAGGACGGCGTATGCGCCGTCTGCGGCGCCGTCGACCCCAACCACCAGCATACGGAGACGGAAACGGTCACAAAGGCCGCCACCTGTACCGAGCCCGGCGAAAAGACCTATACCTGTTCCCTCTGCGGCGAGAGCCATACCGAGACCATCCCCGCTGCGGGGCATCACTATGAAAACGGCGTCTGCACCGTCTGCGGACAGCCGGACCCCGACGCCAAGCCGGAACCGACCCCGGATCCTGACCCCGGCCCTGATCCGGAGCCCGATCCCGGTACAGACCCGGAGCCGACGCCCGATCCCAACCCCGGCGGAGAGGAGACACAAAATGAAACGACTGCGTAATATCATGGCCGGTGCCGCCGCACTGGTGCTGGCGCTGACACTGTGCGTCACCGCCTTCGGAGAGACCCGCGCCTACAGCGACATGGCCGCATCCATTGCCGCAGCGGAGAAGGCCCAGATGGGCGTGGCGCAGGACGCCCCGCTGCTGACGGAGGAAAAGCTTCCCGCGGGAAGCTCTGTGTCCGACTGGACGGCCCTTGCCATGGCCCGCGCCGGTGTTGCCGACGACTATGCCGGCTACCTGTCCCGCCTGCAATCCTATGTGGAGCAGAAGTATGCGGAAAACGGCGGCCTGCATGAGGTAAAGGCCACCGAATACCACCGGATCGCCCTGACCGCGGCGGCCCTGGGCGGCGATCCCACCGCCTTCGGCACGAAGCCGGACGGTACCGCCATCGACCTGGTGGCCGACGGCACCTACAACTGGCAGGGAGAGAATGAGCTGGGCGCACAGGGCCTCAACGGCTGGATTTTCGCTCTGCTGGCCATGGACGCGGTAGGCGCGGAAGCCCCTGCCGATGCCCGGTACAGCCGGGAGAGTATCGTGGATACCATCGTCTCCGCCCAGCTGCCCGAGGGCGGCTTTGCCCTGGGCGGCAGCGATATGGATGTGGATATCACCGCCATGGCCCTGCAGGCGCTGGCCCCCTATCAGGCGCAGTATCCGGAGGTCATCGACGCGGCGCTGAACGCCCTGTCGGCGGCGCAGCTGCCGGACGGCGGCTTTGAGAGCTGGGGCGCCCAGAGCAGCGAGAGTTGTGCCCAGGTGCTCCTGGCGCTGACTGCGCTGGATATCGATCCCGAGTCGGACGAGCGCTTCCAGAAAGCGGATGGCAGCGTGATCGACGCGCTGCTGGCCTTCCGTCTGGCGGATGGCAGCTTCGCCCACCAGCTGGGCGGCCAGACCGACGCCATGGCCGGCGAACAGGCCATGCAGGCGCTGGCCGCCATGGCCCTGCGGCAGCAGGGCGCGGGCCGGTTCTTCGATCTGACCTCCGTTCATCCTGTCCAGCTGGAAACGACTCCGGATACCACCACGGAGACCCCCGCTGAGAGCGGCGGATCCTTCCCCGTTCTGCCTGTTGTATTGATCGTCATCGCCATTGTGGCGGTGGCACTGGTGCTGATATTGAAGAAAAGAGAGAAGAAAGCATGAATGAGATCACGACCACCATCTTAAAGTCCATCAACAGCGTCATCGCCGGTAAGGAAGCGGTGGTGGAAAAGGTGCTGATGGCGATTTTGTCCGGCGGCCATGTGCTGCTGGAGGATGTGCCCGGCGTGGGTAAGACCACCCTGGCCATCAGCTTTGCCCGGACGCTGGGACTGGACACCCGCCGCGTACAGTTTACCTCCGACACCATGCCCTCGGACATCCTGGGCTTTTCTGTCTATAACCGGGAGACCGGCAATTTCGACTATAAGCCCGGCGCGGTAATGACCAACCTGCTGCTGGCCGACGAGATCAACCGCACCTCCAGCAAGACCCAGTCGGCGCTGCTGGAGGCCATGGAGGAGTATCACGTCACCGTGGACGGCCAGACCTATCCCCTGCCGGAGCCCTTTGTGGTGCTGGCTACCCAGAACCCGGTGGGCTCTGCCGGTACGCAGCTACTGCCTGCCGCCCAGTTGGATCGCTTCCTGATCCGCACCTCCATGGGCTATCCCGACGCTCAAAGCCAGATCGACATCCTGAAGGAGCGCCACCACGAGAACCCGCTGGACAAGCTGACGGCGGCGGTGAGCCGTGAGCAGCTGCTCTCCCTGATGAACGACGCCCGTCAGGTGCATATCGCCGACCCCGTGTACGCCTATGTGGTGGAGCTGGTGACGGCCACCCGCGAAAATGAGTATATCGAGCTGGGCGTCAGTCCCCGCGGCGCGCTGGCTTTGTGCCGTATGGCCAAGTCCTGCGCCTTTGTCCGGGGCCGGGACTATGTGATCCCGGAGGACGTGGCGGCGGTGTTTGACGACGTGTGCTGCCACCGTCTGGTGCTCAGTGCCAAGGCGCGGCTGCACCGGCTGAGTGCTGCGGATATCACGGCGGAGATCGTGAAGACCGTGAAAATGCCCCAGGTGCAGGAGAAGTGACCATGACGGCTTTGCTTGTGTGGCTGGTGTGTCTTGTCTGTGCCGCGCTGTGGTATGTGCTGACCGCCTCCGCCGCGGCCCTGACGGCGGCTGCCGCCCTGGTGTTGGCCGCCCTGTCGGGCGTCATCCTGGCGCTGGCGGCCCGCCGCCGCGTGACGGTGGAGTGGGAGACGCCCCAGACCGGCGTGGCCCATCAGCCCTGTACCCTGACGGTGCGGGCCGTCAACGGCTCGGCCCTGCCTCTGCCCTGTATCTGTGTCTGGCTGCGGGCAGAAAACCTGCTGACGGGCCAGACGACCGCCATGACCCCGCCCCTGTCCGCCCCGCCCCGCCGTGCCGGAGAGCGCCAGGTGACGCTGGAGGATCCCCTGTGCGGCGTCTACCGCCTGCGTGTGGAAAAGGCCCGGGTCTATGACCTGCTGGGGCTGGTCGGCTTCGCCCTGCCCGCCATGGAGCGGCGGGAGTTCCCGGTGGAGCCCGACCTGTTGGAACTGCGGCTGAACCTGCCCCTGCGCACCGGCGTCAGCGACGACAGCGACAGCTATTCCCAGGAGCGCCCCGGCTACGACTTTGCCGATACCTTCCAGCTGCGGGAGTACGTTCCCGGCGACAGCGCCAAGCAGATCCACTGGAAGCTCAGCAGTAAGCTGAACCGTCTGGTGGTGCGCGACCCCGGCCTGCCGCTGGAGCGCAGCGTCCTGCTGCTGTGGGAGCGCCGCGCCGAAGGCGAAGCGCCCCAACAGGCCAGCGCCATGGCGGAAATGGTGATCTCGCTGGCCCGGGAACTGCTGCGGCAGGGCGTCCGCTGTCAGGCGGCGTGGAACGATGCCGCTGGACAGGATTGCGCCCTGTATGAACTGGAGGACGAGACCACCCTGTACGACATGCTGCCCAAGCTGCTGTCCGCCGCCGCAAGTCGCGGACTGGAGAGCGTGGCGGAGCTGTATCTCCGCCAATACGGCCGCCCCAGCGGCAAGACCGTGTATATCTCCGCCGGAGACTGTCCCGCCCTGGAGCGGCTGTGCGACCCGGCGGAGCTGGTGGGCCTGTTCTGCGCCGCCGAAGCGCCCCGGGACTTCCCCGGCCGCAGCTATTGCTTCGATCCCGCCGCGGAGGACGCGCTGTACGAGATCGACCTGTATTGACCGGAAGCACTGCAATGACGCAAGACGCTTCGTAGGGGCCGGCGTCCTCGACGGCCCGCCGCTTACCGGGAAAGCTGCCTTATACCGTGCGGGGCGTCGGGGACGCCGCCCCCTACATCCATCATAAAAAGGATCCATTTATCGAGAGGTACCCCTTTGAAGAACGAAAACGCCCTGACCCTGACGCCTGTCCGGGAGACAATTTCATCACTACCCCTGGCTGTCGCGGAGCGCGGTCTCGGGGCGCTGCTGGTGTACGCCGGACTGCTGGGCGCCATGTGCGCCGCCTTCGGTTGGCAGCCCGCGTGGGCGGCCATGGCCCTGGGTGCAGCGGCGCTGCTGCTGGCCGTATGGTGCGCCATGGGCCGCGGCTGGCGGCAATGGCTCCCTGTGGGACTGGCGCTGCTGGCCGCCGCGTGGTGCCTGCTGCTGCCCCAGGCAAGGGACAGCGCCGCCGGGCTTTTCAACAGCGTGCTGGCCTATGTCCAGGCCCTGACGGGCCGCATCCATCTGCCTCTGGCCTGTGAGGAGACCGCGGCACTCTGGGCCGCCATCCCCGCCTGCATAGTGCTGGGCGCCCTGCTGGGCTCTCTGGCAGTCTATGCCCCGGTACTGGGGCCTGTGCTGGCGCTGGGCTGCGTGGTGCCGGCCATGGTGAAGGGCGAAGGCAGCGGCCTGTGGCTGGCCATTCTGTGCCTGGGTGCGGCGCTGCTGTGCCTGGGCCGGAGAAAGAGCTGCCGCCCCGCCTCCGCCGTATCGTTGTGGACGGCGGCGCTGCTGCTGATCCCCGGTGCGCTGACAGCGGGCGTCGTGGCCCTGACGGGCCTGAATACAACATTGAACCCGGAGCGCGCCAACGATTCCCTTCGTCAGACCCTTCACGCCCTGCGCTATGAGAGCGCCCACCAGGCCATGCCGGAGGGCGACTTTGCCGCCGGTGTGGATTTCTCCGATACCCCCATGCTGAAGGTCACCCTGTCCCGGCCGGAAGCCCTGTATCTCCGCGGCTTTATCGGCCAGCGCTATACCCGCCAGGGCTGGGAGGATCTGAGCGCCGAGAGCCTGTCCCAGCAGGCCGGAGACGTCTATTGGCTGCAGAGCAACGAGTTCTTTGCCCAGACCCAGTTGAGCCGCCTGGCGTCCCTGCTGAATTTAGATACCCCCGCCATTGATGTGCAGGTGGATGTGCCCGGCACCTGCCGCCGCTATGCCATCCTGCCCTATGAGCTGTCCGGCAGTGAGCGGTGCGCTGCCGCCCAACTGCGGGATACCCTGCCCGGCGGCAGGCGGCACGACGCCTATACCTCCGCAGGCAACCTGACCGCCCGGGCCTATGAGCTGCTGGATGTATTGAGCCAGCATCTGGATGACCCGGCCCTGAAAACGTATCTGACCCAGGAGACGGCCTACCGTCAGCTGGTTTATGAGAATTACCTGACCATCCCCGAGGATACCCAGAAAACGCTGGCGGCGTTTCTGGGCAAGGCCCCGGCATCCATCACCTCCTACGAGGCCAAGACCCGGATCCTGACCTGTCTGGCGGATACGGTGGAATATGACGAGGGCCCCGTGGAGCTGCCGTCGGACGCCGACCCCGTCAGCAGCTTTCTGCAGGAGACGGGCCGGGGCAGCGCCGTGCAGTACGCCACGGCGGCTGTCATGATGCTGCGCTACTACGGCATCCCCGCCCGGTATGTGGAGGGCTATCTCATCACGCCGGACATGGTGTCCGGCAAGAGCGGCGAGACCACGTTGGCCCTCACCGGCAACGACGCCCACGCCTGGGCGGAGTACTATGAGGACGGCGTGGGCTGGATCCCCTTCGAGACCGCCGCGCCCTATCTGGGCGTCATGCCCCAGTCTGACTGGCGCTGGTTCCAGCCGGATGACAAATCCGACCTGACCGGCTCCCAGGCCCAGGAGGGCGGCACCAGCCAGAACCGCACCGTCCGCCACAGCACGGTGGAGACCCTGGACGAGCCCACGGATCAGCTGGAGACCGTCACCATCTGGAAGGAGCTCACCTCCACGCTGCAGGGTCTGTCCGCCGTACACGCGGGCCGCTGGCTGCTGCTGTTGCTGCTGCTGGCCCTGGCCGTACTGGTGCTGCTGGTGATCCTGCGCCGCCGCAGGGTGTGCCGCCGCCGCCAGACGGACTTTGACAGCGCCGACTGCGCTCACGGCACCGCCGCCCTGTTCGCCTACGCCATGGAGCTGATGTGGCGGGGCGGTCTGCCCCACGAAAACGGCTCCCTGCTTCAGCAGGACGAGGCCGTGTCGGCCTGGGCGGGAAAGCCGGTGGATTTCCGATCTCTGGCCTGGCTGAACGCCGAGGCTCGCTACAGCGCCCACCCCATCACCGAGACCCAGCGTGCCCAGATGCGGTACTTTGCCGACGACACGCTGCAAAGCTTCCGCCGGAGGCTGAAGCCCTGGCAGAAGCTATACCAGAAATGGATCCAATGCATGTATTAAGGAGGAAAAGCGGATGAAAAAACGGATCGTATCGCTTTTCATGGCGCTGGTCATGACCTTGTCCCTGCTGCCCTCTGCCTGGGCGGCGGAGCTGACCGTCCCGCAGGAGGATACTGCCTCGACAGTGGAGCCGTCCGCGCAGGAAGCGCCGGCTGCCGCTGTGGAAGCGATGCCTGCCGCGGAGCAGGATGCCGAAGCGGAGTTGACCGAGGACAACAGCTTCCTGCTGCTGGCCGCCAATAACGTCAATGTCATCATTGCCCCGGAGCGCGTGCCCTACACAGAGGGGCAGACTATTGGAGACGCGCTGAACGGAAGCGGACATACCTTCACGGGACTGGATATCGGCTTTGTCACCGAGATCGACGGCCAAAGCGGAACGTTCAGCCGCATGGATGAGAACGGCAGCCATGACTTAGGCCGTCCGGCATCCGATATCAAGGCGATGATGTTCGTTACCTGTCAGGCTGCGGAAGGGCAAGCGGAAGCACTATATAGTCTTGCCTGCATTATGCTGGAATGGCAGCAGGCTTCACAACCTATGCAGGTATTCTGCCGGGAACAGTACGACAATGCCGCGAAAGCTTTGATCTCTGGCGGTGATTTTGCCGCGCTGGCCACTGCGCTTACCGAGAAGATGGCTGAATACCGTGCGTATGAGCAGGCGGATCAGCATACGTTGAAGCTGAGTTTCCAGGGCCTGAACGGCCAGCCCCTGACGGACTATACTTTTACTGCGCTGGATCCCTACGGCAACGAAAAAGCCTTCGAGAATGAAGTCCCCGCTTTGGCTGCCGGAAGCTATGCCTTTACCTTGGAGGTCAATGGCAACGGCGCGGATGGTGAGCTGACTGTAGACGCGGACGGCAATGTAAAAATTGACGGGACGCTTGTGACCACTTTGGCGGTACCTGAAGGAGTAAGCTGGTTCGCCCAGCCTGAACTGCGGCCCAGAGGCAATGCTGAAGCATACCCCGCAGAACAGGGAACCGAGGAGCGCGCATCTGTCGTGCTGCTGCCCGACACCGTGGACCGTCGGGGCAGCCTGTTTCTGTATGCTGAACCGGGCACCGACCTCAAACTCTCCGACGATGGGAAATGCTATGAATGGGACGGCTGTGAGGTCGTGCTTTATGTTGCGTATGATACCGTTGACGGGAATCAGGAAAACAGCAAACGCGCATGGCAGTCGGATCGGGTCACACTGAACGATGCGGTAAAGGCGGGGACACAGGGGAACACCGTTTACCTGAAGGCTTGTGCCGCCGTGGATGGCTATGAGATCTATCAGACCTGGACAGTCACGCTGGAACGTACGCCGACGTTGTGCGACCTGCGCGTGACGGCAAACGGCATTCAGCAGAATATTGCGTTTTCCAGCGCACAGACCCAATATGAATGTACCGTTACCACCGATACGGTAGAGCTGAAAACAACGCATATGGGCGGCGGAGCATATACGGTCACGGTCAACGGTCAGCAGCTAACCGGCGATACGCATACCCTTGCGCTGACGCAGGAGACTACCGAAGCCAATATCACGGTCACAAACGAGAAGCACTACGCCAAGACCTACACCGTCGTCTTTACGAAAAAGGTCGCCGTTCCGGTCGGAGTTTCCTGTGGGACAGGAGTTTCGGCCAGAATATTCAATGCCGCCGGAGTGGAGATCGGCAAGGGTGCTGACGGCACCTATCTCTTGACGCCGGGTGAGACGTATACTTATATCACCACGAAAAACACCTATTACCATGCGACAGGCGCTTTTACCGTGCCGTCAAACAGTACGAGCTTTACAACAACTCTCGCTACACCGGAGATCACGGATCACTTGACAGGACTGCTTCTGACTTCGATGGGCCAAAAGGACAAAGGCGAAAAATATCTGACGCAGGATAAATTCAATACCGCGCAGCACACCTATTCCGCCGAGATCTACGATCAGTATACCACACTGTACGCATGGGCGTCCGCAGATGACGATTATGAGGTAATGGCGATCCCACAAGGCGGCGGCAGTACGGAGATCACAGCGGGGCTGAATACAACTTCTGGTACACAGATTGCAAATAGCCTGAAAGCCGGGCCGGAGGAGCAGACACTGGAGATTCGCGCCTACAAGACGGTTGTGACTGCTGACAAGAGTGTTACCTACTATCAGGATTACCAGATAACCTTCACCAAGACACTGACGATACAGAAGATAACGCTGACGGCGGATGGTCAGGACACGCTGCTTTTTATCGTGCAGGATGGTAAGGTCACGGAAGAGAATGATTTCTTCTGGACGTATAATGCGTATCATGGGACGATCCTTCGCTCTGCAGAAGAGGCTCAGCTGACGGTCACGCTGCCTTTCGCCGGGTATGGTGTGCAGGTAAGCGGCAGCGAAACGGTCTATCAGCCCGATACTGATCCGATAACGGGAGCTGCGCTTACCACGGTTACGATCCCGGTGCAGCTCAGTCCGGACAAAGATACGGAAGAAATTATCCTGAAGGCTGTCTGCGATAACAGCAGCGCGTATCCCTACACCATCACGCTGCAAAAGAGTGATCCTATTCACACTGTTGTCACCGTGACGGATGAGCAGGGGACGGTGCTTTCTGACGCGCTGGCGGTCATTTACGACGACCGCACCAATACCCGTATCTGGCCGGAGGAGGGCAGTACGTTCGCACTGGTGGACGGTCTTGACTATACCTGCGTCGCCACCTGTGCCGGTTATGTGGGGCAGAAGGTGCCCTTTACCGCAGGCAGTCAGCAGCAACAGCTGACGATCAAGCTGAAAAAGGCGGCAGCCTCCTCTCACGGCCAGGGTGTTTCCTCTGACTGGCCCTCCTTCCGGAAGGACAACTCCAACAATGGCGTAGTCAGTGTGAAAGCACCGACCACCCGTGAAGACGCGGTTCTCAGTTGGGCAGTCAAGCTGGGCGACGGCTATGGCGGCAAAGCCATAAGCTGTCCCATCCTCATCACTCAGGGCGGCGTGGATTATCTCGTGGCCTATAGTGACACTAAGATATACAAAGTGGAGGCCATCACCGGTACGGTAGTGGCCGAGGGAACCATGGCCGCGCCCTCTAATTTCGCCATCAATTCCGCCACCTTCGGCAACGGTATGCTGTTTGTGGGTCTGGAGAAGGGCACCATACAGGCTTTTGACGCCGATACGCTGGAATCGCTGTGGCTGTACCACGATCCGCTGAAGGGGCAGGCCAACTGCACGCTGACCTACGCCAACGGCTGTGTTTACACCGGCTTCTGGAACAACGAAACATCGGATGCCAACTTCGTCTGCCTGACGGCCACCGATGAAGACCCTGGCAGCACCAATGAGGAAAAGCTGGCCCGCTGGACGTATACCTCCCAGGGCGGCTTCTATTGGGCGGGCGCCTATGTCGATCCCGGCAACAGCTATCTGCTGGTGGGCACCGATGACGGCGCCAGCAGCTGCACCAGCCCCACCGCGGCGCTGCTGTGTCTGGATCCCGCCACCGGCGCGGTGCTGGACAAGCTGGAGGGCATCGTCGGCGACGTTCGCTGCAGCATCGCCAAGGCGGGCGACCGCTTCTACTTCACCACCAAGGGCGGCTATTTCTATTCCGTTCAGATGAACGGCACCACCTTTGACCGCGGCAGCCTGAAGGCTGTGCAGCTGCGCAACAGCAACGGCGCGATCGGCATGAGCACCAGTACGCCGGTGGTGTACAATGGCCGGGCCTATGTGGGTGTATCCGGCTCCTCGCAGTTCACAGCGTATTCCGGTCACAGCATCACGGTCATCGACCTAGGCGCGTGGGATGTGGCCTACAGCGTACCCACTATGGGCTATCCCCAGACCTCCGGCCTGCTGACAGCGGGCGATGACGGCGCGGCCTATGTCTACTTCTTTGACAACTACACACCCGGCATCCTGCGCGTGCTGAAGGATCAGCCCGGCCAGACGTCGGCGGAGCTGGAGAACGAGAACGGCCACAGCGTGGGCTATGCCCTCTTCACCCCCATGGGCGATCAGGCCCAGTACGCCATCTGCTCCCCCATCGTGGACAAGTACGGCACACTGTACTTCAAGAACGACTCCGGCTACCTGATGGCGCTGACTAGCGCAGTGACGAGTGCGGAGGTCACGAAGCTGCCCCAGACCGACTATACATATAACGAGAGCTTCGACCCCACCGGCATGGAACTGACAGTCACCTACGCCAACGGCATGAGCCGGAAGCTGCCCGCCTGCCGCACCATCGGCGGTGTCACCGTCAAATACGCGACCTGGGACAGCAAGGTGCTGCAAAAGGAAGACAACGAGAGCCCGTTCTTCATCGACTATCCCTATGCCAGCTACTACTATTACAACACAGATCTGGTCAACGAAAAGCCTGTCGAGTCGGCCACACTGCTGATAACGGTCAACAAGTACCGCAAGGGCGACGTGAACGGCGACGGCGAGGTGGATGTGTACGACCTGCAGCGGCTGTATGAGCACTGCTGCGGCATCAACACATTCAAGGGCAGCGAACTGGCGGACGCGGGGCTGAAGAACGACATTCTGGAAGTCCAGAACCTCTACTCCTTCCTGACCACCGGACGGTGGGATTCTTCGGCAAAGGCCGGATAAGGGAGGGCGCTATGAGCCGGATGAAACGACTGCTGCCGCTGCTGCTGGCGGTCCTGCTCCTGTCCGCCTGCGGCGGACAGGAGACGGAGAAGCAGGCGGCGGGAAGCTGCACCTTCTCCATTTCCTGCGCCACCATTCTGGATAACCGGGATCAGCTCAAGGCCGCCAAGGCGGGCTATGTCCCTGACGACGGCGTGATCCTGCCGGTGACGGAGGCCACGTTCTACGAGGGCGAGACGGTGTTTGACCTGCTGCAACGGGTCTGCCGGGAGAATGATATCCCTATGGAGTCCAGCTGGTCGCCTATGTACAACAGCGCGTATATCGAGGGCATCGCCCAGCTCTATGAGTTTGACTGCGGCGAGCTGTCCGGCTGGATGTACAGCGTCAACGGGACGTATCCCAACTACGGCTGCTCCAAGTACACGCTGCAAGATGGCGATGTGGTGCGCTGGGTCTATACCTGCGACCTGGGCGAAGACGTGGGCGGCGGGTACGCCGCAGGAGAATAAACGAAAACACGGTACGCGGAAAACGTACCGTGTTTTTTCTTGCCTATGAACAAAAAATTTCGCAAAGTATCGTACTTTGCGAAAACACTCAAAATTTGGCTTGAATACAGTATATAGCAGGTCATCCAAAATGTCAATAAGCATTTCCAGAACCTGCTATTTTGAAAATAAATGTCCGCAAACCCGCATGAACACTGGGTTTGCGGATTCTTTCGCAAAGTACGATACTTTGCGAAAGAATTCTCCCATAATTTGGCAGAATTGCATAAGTTTGAGTTCTGTGACGTCGTGTGGCTGCGTGTTGTAAAGGCGGATTTCCGTCAGGGCGCAGCATAGAAGGAAGAGGGGCAAAACCCACCGCGGACGGCACTGTGAGCGCAAGGAAATGACCGAAACGGCTGCGAAGCCGTTGGGCAACACCCGCCATTGGGATAGAAATCCTGAGAAGGTAGGTCATGTACGGGAAGCGAAAGCTTCGTGGCGCGAGGGCAGTAGAATTGCACGGCTGAGAACTTGTTGACAACGGCGCACCCTCGTTGTGACGAAGGGCAGGAGTACGCGCCGATGGGAAAACCGTCGGCGCTTTTTTCTTGCCGGACGCGCCGGACTTCCGCAAGGAGGCCCGGTAATTTTTCGCCATGCAGGAGGGCAGTTTCTATGGGTTTCCAGAATCCGAATTTCAAATTCAACTATCAGGATTGGCTCCGCCAGCAGGTGGCGAAGCGGGCCAAGGCGGCGTTGGACGCCCGCGACGCGGCGTTTGCGGAAAAACACGCGAACACACCGCTAAATGAGTTGGCGCACTATCTGCGCCGCCAGGCGGAACTGCTGCGGCGCACGCCGGGCCCCTGCGAGGTGGACGGCGGCGCGTTCATTGAACAGCGCTTTGGCAGCTGGGAGGCGGCCTGTAAGGCCGCGTATCTGTGTCCGCCGGTACGCCTGCCCAAGCTCATCAACACGGCCCGGTACAACCGGGAGAAAAAAGTGCAGGAGCCGCTGGTGATAGCGGAGCACGAGGAGAAAAAGAAGCTGAAGCGCCAGAAAAAGGCCCAGCGCCGCAATGAGTTGGCCCAAGAACAGGCCGCGAAGCGCCGGGCGGAGAAGGAAGCGGAGAAAGAAGCGTAGGGGCGGACGATTCTGCCAAACCTGTCATTCCGAGCCAGTGCTCACACTGGCGTGGGAATCCGTATACCGGAAAAGGGAACGGATTGCCACGTCGCTTCGCTCCTCGCAATGACATATTTTGCAAGCCGAACGGCATTACGCCGTTGTGTTTTCCATAGGGCGGGCGGGAGTTGCCGCTCCCGCCCGCCGCACCTCAAAAATTGGCGCACCATTCGTAGGGGCCGGCGTCCTCGACGGCCCGCACGAATTACGATACTGCCCCGGTAAACCGGCGGGGCGTCGGGGACGCCGCCCCCTACAACCGTCTACCGCACTCCCGCGAAAACCCAGGCCATCCGGCCTTTTGATATAGAGAAAAATTTTACGAGAAGAAAGGAAGATCACGGAATGAAAAAACGAATCGTATCATTCCTGATGGCGCTGGTGATGGCAGTCTCGCTGCTGCCGGTCAGCGCCTTTGCTGTGGAGGACGCGGCTTCTTCGGACGTTCCCGCTATTGTGGAGCAGGAGCCCTTAGAGGACGAGGAGTCTGCAAAGGACGAAGCCCCTGTGGAGGATGTGGGACCGGCGCAGGAAGCCCCCGCCCCGGTAGACGAGCCGCAGCAAGGCGAAGGAATAAATACACCTGTGGTGCAGGCCGCAAGCGGTGATTATGTCATCACCCTTTCAAAATTGACACCAAGCGGAACGATACAGTATACGTCTGATGCCTCCTATCCGGTTTACTATGTGCAGATCGATGGCAACTCATATAAAAGTATGTCCGTCACACCGAACGAAAAGATTACAGTTGACGGCAAAAGAAAAACCTTTCCCAGCATATTGTTTGCTTGTGATACTGACGACAAAACGAAATCCATTTTAACGTCTGTCTCTGTACCATATGATTCAGAAAACAAGTACTTCCAATTAGGAGCAAGCTACTATGATAACTACAAGGATAAAATCACATTATCTGAAGAAATTCCGGAAGGGAGTTCTTCCCTTCTGTGGCGTATGCCTTACGGTATAGGTACAAAAAAGAACCCGTATATAACGCACGCATTCCTGCTGGTTACATGGACTGGCGATAGCGGTGAAGTCAACAAGGACGCGCTGAATGCCGCAATCAAAAGTGCGCCGGATACCACTTCAGATACCGTGTATTATCACGAAAACGACAAGTTCAACGGAAAGACTTCCAGCGCAAATGGCTTCTGGAAGGATATGTGCACAGCGCTGAATACAGCGGTTTCGGTTACGAATGACAAATATGTCTCAGAAGACGCGGTGAAGGCTGCGACGGATAACCTCACCGCCGCTATCGCCAACCTGATCCCCGTCAGCCAGGCCAACACCACGGCGCTGTATGAGGCGCTGCAAAGCACCCCCGCCAGCAACGAGGGTACTTACACCACCAAATCCTGGACGGCCTATAAGACCGCCCGCGACAAGGCCGAGGCCCTGATGGCCACCATGTTTGACGCCGAGGGCAACCCCAACCTGACCAACAACAAGGCCACCGCAAACGAAAGCATCCAGACCATGGCGGCGGAGCTGAAATCCGCCCGCGAGGCGTTGGATGCAAACGCCAGCAGCGACGCAAAAACGGACGTTCAATATATTATCAAAGAGATCCAGCGCTATTATGACCGCTATGCCAACGCCGACCTGAGCGGCTATACCGCCGAAAGTGTCACAGCGCTGCGGGCAGCCCTGACGCAGGCGAAGAAGCTGGCGGACGAGTTTGTGATCGCCGATATGGGCACCAACGACTACATTCAGCTCGGTCAAGCCCGGCGCACGCTGCGCAAGGCTGCCTACGGGCTGGAGACGGTTTCTCAGGATAAGATCGCGGTAAAGGTATCCGTGCTGGATTCCTTTGACACCGCTTTCCAGCGCACGGGCGAGTTTGCCACCATTCACAATAAGAATACCTATACCGGCACCATGACGCTGGACGCCAACGCCAGCGCCTATGACCTGCTGAACAGCAACAACTGGCTGAAGCGCTATAACGTGGATTCCGAGCCGCTGGTATTCCTGAACGGCGAGCTGATAAAAGGTAACGGTACATACAGCGACTGGGGCACCGGAGACGAATACAGCATGCTTCCGTCCATCAAGCTGCACAACGGCGATGCACTGACGCTGGTATGGATCTATCCAAAGCGGATCCCCAACTCCAGCCAGGACGGCGGCAGCTATCCCACACCGTTTATCGATATCCGCGATTGGTTCCGTTACAGCACCATCTCCGCCCCTATGGAGGTGGAGGCGGGCAAGCCCTTCACCATCAGCGTGACATCTGAGGTGGCGCTGCCGTACTTCGACGCCAATACCCGCGCCGTGGCCGGCGCGAAGGTCTATCGCAGCGAGGCTGCCGCCACCGCCGAGGATGCCGCCACCAGCTATCTGGGCGCGAATACCTACGCCGTTACCGACGCCACCGGCAAGGCCAGTGTGACGCTGTACGGCGAGGGCTATACCCTGTTGAATGCTTTCCGCCTGGACGACGAGGGCCGCTACACCGTGGGTGCTTCCGTGCTGGTGCATGTAACGGCTCCCAGCAATCTGAGCGCCGTGAAGAAGCAGCTGAAAACGGAGCTGGACGCCGTCTATTATGACGAGAATTACCCCGAGAGCTACTTCACCGCCGAGCAATGGCAGCAGGTGCAGGAGGCTTACAACACCGCCGTGGCGGCCATCGACACCGCTGAGACCTCCGGCGCTGCCGGCGACGCCCAGCAGAAGGCCATGCAGGACATCAAGCTGCTGCAAAACCGCGCCGACAACAGCAACCGGCTCAATCTGGAGAAGTTCCGCCGCCTGCTGAACGCCCTGCCCGATGATGTGACCAAACTGGACGCCACGGCGGAGCAGCAGATCAAAGACCTGAAGACCTGCTATGAGGCCATGACGGGCTATCAGCAGGGTCAGCTGACGGTTAAGGAGCAGAAGAAGTACGACGCCGTGATGAAGGCGCTGGCCGACGGCCTCGCGCCTGCTATCCAGCGCAAGCTGACCTTCAAGCAGCAGTTTGACAGCAGCATCCCCGCGGCCGATCAGGCGGCGCTGAACCGGATGATCACCTATCTGCAGGACAGCACCCGCGTGGACGATAAATATACGCCCGAGATTGGCGGCAACATGCAGGGCAAGCTGTTCGCCTACAGCACCCGCAAGTATGTCAACTACGGCAATGCCTACACCCAGATTACCGAGGCCGACGCGCTGACGCAGGATATCTACGCCTGCATCAACCCCGACTACACGGCGTATTTCCTGTGCCGTGACGCAGCCGTCAGCGCGGGCAAGCTGAGCGGCCCCGGCGTCATCTCCGGCGATGGATGGAGCATCTCCGACGCGAGCATGACCATGTTCGTACCGAAAGAGAACGACAGCAATACCACCCGTGTGCTGGGTCACATGACCTATACGGCAAACGGCAAGCAGTACGCCATCCGCAGCGTCACCGTCAGCGGTCTGGAGACCGATGCCGCCAAGGTGAGCGCTGTGTTCTACGATACCAGTGTGTACCGGGGACGCTACGTCACTCAGTGCAACCAGGTGATCCCCGATACGTTCCTGCGGCTGACCACGGGCTTCGATGACGTGACCATCACCGTCACCTGGGCGCCGGTGAATGCCGACAGCAGCGAGGCCATCGCCGCCGCCAAGACCGCCGCCAAGGCCGATCTGGCCGCCGAGCTGGCGAAGTACAAGCACAGCGACGCGAATTACAACAACATCAAGAACGCCCATGACGACGGCGTGAAGGCCATCGACAAGGCTTCCACCCTGGCCGCGATCACCAAGGCCAAGGCCTCCGCCCTGAGCGAGATGCGCATAGCCGCCAGCGGCGGCTACATCGGCGCGGCCATCAAGGGCTGGTCCCAGGGCGACCCCTTCGACGCCGGTGACCAGGTGGGCACCGTCACCGTCAGCGTGGCGAACTTCACCTACGACGACGGATATTTCTATCGCGACCCGGACAAGAAGCCCTTCCTGTATCTGGAGAACTATCCCCTGGGCGAGAAGGACAGCGTCATGACCGTTATCCTCCGTGCCCTGAAGGACAATGGCTATTCCTGGAACGGCAGCACGGGCAACGACAAGAACAAGGGCGAGGACTACGGTATCACGTATCTGTCCAGCGTCTCCAAGACGGAGAACGGCAAGACCTACTCGCTGGGTGAGTTCGACGGCGGCGGCCAGTCCGGCTGGATGGGCACGCTGAACGACTGGTTCACCAACTACGGCTTTACGGAGTTCACCGTGAAAAACCGCTCGCTGGGTGACGGCGATTATATCAGCATCCAGTACACGCAGGACGGCCTGGGCGCCGACCTGGGCGGTACCTGGGACAACAGCGACACCACGCTGAAGGCGCTGAAGATCGAGGGCGGTACGCTGGTCAGCAAATTCGTCCCCGGCGAGGCAGGCGGTACCTATGAGTACACCCTGGCCATCGACAGCGACGCTGCCGAGGTGCGCCTGACCCCCACCGCCAGCAACAAGAACTTCCTGACGAAGATCTTCCTGAACAACAAGGTCACCGACAATACCGAGGGCGCCAGCTTCTATAAGCGGACGCAGTACATCCCCGTCACCAGCGGCGACGTGATCTATGTGGGCTGCGGCGAGCGTGCCTGGCCCAGCATGAACAACCAGGAGGGCAATACGCAGTCCAACGACGGCACCTGGTACGCGCTGCGCGTGGTGAACGTCAAGGGCGACGCCGGTGCGGTGAACGATATGATCGACGCGCTGCCCAGCGCCTCCGCGGTGAAGTACAGCAGCTATCAGCAGTTCGTGGATGCCGTGGCCGCGGCCCGCACGGTCTATGATACGCTGGACGACGCGGCGAAGAAGGCTGTCGATCCCGCCAAGCTGGCAAAGCTGGAAGAGCTGGAGAAGACCATCGAGGGCTTCCAGGCCATCGACGACGTGAAGGACAAGCTGGATAAGCTGCCCAACGCAGGCGGCCTGACCATCGACGATCAGGAGGCCGTCAAGGCCGCTCAGGAGGCTTACGACAAGCTGACCGATGATCAGAAGGAGTATCTGTCCGGCTCCCAGATCGACAAGATGGAGAAAGTGACCAACCGCATGGAGGAGATCATCAAGGAGAATCCCACTCCCACGCCGACGCCCGGCGGCAACGGCGGCAGCAAGAAGCCCAGCCAGTCCACCGGCAAGGACGTGAAGTCCGGCAATACCGGCGACGCGGGCATTACCCTGTATTTGGGTATGGGCCTTGTGGCCGTCCTGGCTGGCGCGGTGATCGTCATCCGTAAGCGCAAGGAGAACTAACAACTAGCCTTTCTTTGATTTTTCTCTATATGGCAGCAGCGGAGATGCGTTATGTATCTCCGCTGCTGTCGTTTCTGAAGAATACCCGATTGATATTTCTTTATTTACCGTCCTTTGCGGCCACAAACCATCGGCCTTTTTCAAACCAGAGATAACTCTCCTGCCCCCGTATCCGACAGGTATACCGGTCTCCCACGCCACCCACGCTTTGACAGGCAGCGCGGCGTACATCCAGTATCTTGTCAATGTGATACCTTCGTGTCTCGTCAAATTCGATCTCAATGGGACGCATTTTCCCACCTGCATCAAAATGTACCGTCACCGGCACATACCGCTTTTCAAGCTCCATTCATATACCCCCTATCCTGCGAAGTACCCCACGGGATGTACGGTGTGGTCATCCTTGGGATTGATACAGCCCAGCACCGGATCGGACATGGTAATGGCGCGGCGCACGCTCATATAGCCATATCGCTGCCGCAGCCTGTCCACAGTCACATCGATCTGCTCCCACGCGCTCCGACGCCTATCGTTATCAAAAAGTGAAGTTTGTATACCAATAGTCGCATCTACCAGATCGGCGCCACGCACACCAATACTGCGTATCGGTGCCGTCCATGAATAGCTGCGACGAAACAGGTCGAACGCCACTTCTGCGATCTCTGCACTGGAGCAGGTCGGAACTGTCAGCTTCCGCTGTCGGCTATACCAGTGCAGCTCTTTGTCCCGGACGCTGACCTCGACCACCATACACTTCGATGCCAGCTCCCGCATCCTGCAGGCAACGCTTTCCGCCAACAGATACAGCATGAGTCGCACATCATCGTCGCTCACCAGATCGCGCGGCGTGGTGGCGCTGTTGCCTACCGACTTTATGGCACGGATATGGTCACTCCTCTGTACAGGCGATACATCAAGTCCGTTGGCGAAGGTATGCAGTACCAGGCCCATTTTCCCTAGCTTATATTCAAGAAGCTCCGGTGACGCCTCCGCAAGCTGCCCAATGGTATATATCCCAATATTGCGCAGCTTGCGCTCGGTGGCCGGGCCAACATAGAGGAGGTCGGCTGCCGGCAGCGGATAGACGAGTTCCTTATAGTTATCCCGCTCGATACGGGTGATGGCGTCCGGCTTTTTGTAGTCACTGCCCAGCTTCGCCGTGATCTTATTATCTGAAACGCCGATGCTGGCGGTGATCCCCAGCTCAAACTTGATCCGCTCACTGATTTCTTCAGCAATACGCATGGCCGAGCCGAACAGTCCGATGCTGCTGGTCACATCCAGCCAGCTTTCATCGAGACCGAACGGTTCGATCTGGTCGGTGTATTTTTCGTAGATCTCACGGGCCATTTTACTGAACCGGATATACTCTCCCATATCGGCAGGCAGCACCACCAGATCAGGACAGACCTGTTTCGCCTGCCAGATAGCCATGCCTGTTTTGACGCCTCGTGGCTTCGCTACATAGTTGGCAGTAAGGACGATCCCATGGCGGGCCTCTGGATCACCGCAGACAGCCACCGGCTTTTGCCGCAGCTCAGGGCGACGCTGGCATTCTACGGAGGCATAGTCGGGTAAGGGGAGAACATTGCTGCTCGCCCCTCCCCTAAGAACCGTACGTGATGGTTTCCCATCATACGGCTCAAGCCTTTCAAAGCCTATTGCTGCCGCAATAAGCCGGCTGAAAAGGTTGGAATGTGTGAATCTTCAAATGACAGTTAGGATGAACCAGAAAATTGGTCGTCTGGGTACCGTTCCTGTATTTATGGCATTGGCCACCTGTTTCCAAAGTCAGCTTTCCCCCGCACAGGGCGCATAGACCTTTTTGCTGGTTGAACAGCCTCCTAAGCGTTTTGTTGCCCGCTACGCTGACCCGCATCTTCTCTGTTTCCCTTTCTTCCAAATACAGCTGCCATTCTTCATCGTAGGGATTTGCCTTATCCCGGATTGCAGGAAACCGTGCGATTTTAGTGTCTGACGCATATTCCAGAGCATAGTATCCCGTAGTTCCGTCCTCCCGTTTCCATTGACAGGAGAAAGTCCAGTTGCGGCGATAGATGCGGTGGAAGTATCGCTTTGCAATCCATCTGGCGCCTTTATTATGGTGCCTGCGTTTTGCCCATCTCCAGAGCGCGAAGAAAATCTGAGCATCTATGTATTGGAACGTTTTCGAGGAAACATTGAAACGATGGAAATTTACCCAACCCCGAATAACGGGATTCAGCCGCATAATCAAGTCTTGCTGTGAGGCGGCTTTATTTTGGCGTATGATGCCCCTGACTTTCGCAAGGAAGGATTTGATTCCCGCCTTGGAGGGTCGAATCAACAGTTTGCCATTATATTTCCTCACGTTGCAGCCAAGAAAATCGAATCCCTCGTCGATGTGCGTGATGACCGTCTTTTCCTGTGATAAGGTCAGCCCTCTCTCTTGCAGGAAACCTTGAATCATGGGCTTTACTTCATATTCCAGGATGTCCGGGGATACGCCGGTAACGATAAAGTCATCGGCGTATCTTGTGAAATTGACTTTGGGGTTGAATAGCTTCCCGTTCATCCACTTTCGCTGAAAGTGTCCTTTTAGCAACTTTTCCATTCCATCCAGTACCATGTTGCAGATTACAGTTGAGATGGTGCCGCCTTGAGGTGTCCCGGCTTCTGTTTCATGCAGTTGCCCTTGTTCAATGTACCCGCTTTTGAGAAATTGTCTGAGGATACTCTTATCCATGGGAATGTGTTCAAGAATCCAATTGTGGCTGATATTGTCGAAGCATCCTTTTATGTCTCCTTCCAGCACCCACTGAGGGGCGGTGGATATGGCGAGACAATTAAAGCAGTGCTCGATGGCATCTTGCACACATCGCTGCGGACGAAACCCATAGGAGTGCGGGTCTGCTATCGTTTCGGCGATTGGTTCCAGCGCCAGACGGTACAGTGTCTGCATGGCTCTGTCCGTCATTGTCGGGATGCTGAGCGGCCGAAGTTTTCCGTTTTTCTTTGGAATATACACCCGTCTGAGCGGCTGTGCTTTGTAGCCTCGTCTTTTCAGCTTCCCTATGGCTTTGAACTTTCCGCTGGGAGTATCCCATAATTCATGGTCCACGCCGGAAGTTCGCTTACCTTGATTTTCTGTCACTTGTTTTACCGCCAACGCTTTTGCGTAGAACGAGTGCGTCAGCGTCCACTGCAAGGCTTTCACCTTGCCCCATTTCTTTTCCTTTACAGCCTTTGCAATACGCATTTGCAGTTTCTTCACACTGCGCTCTGCGGCCTTGAAATCTATCTCCTGCCAGCTTTGCGCGGTGCGGGGAGTCGCACACAGTTGCCTGTTCATCTGCCTTACTCCTTTCAGAAATTTTTCAAATTCTCTTGCAAAGAAAGACCAGGCGGAAGTCTGCTCACTTTCGGGTGAAGTGATGTTTCAACTCCTATCCCGGCCATTACAGTCGGGCATTCGCTTTCTCCGCCGCTCCTTTACCTCCACACCCCATCGGCTTTCCTTACGGTCAGCGTTCCGCTTTGGCGGAGGGTATAGAGGCTTACCACGTTTCCCTGGATTGACGCTGACAACTTAGGCTCTGCCTTTTCGCCGGAAGCCCTCTGAACCGTGTGTTCCATGCTTTCAGGAGAACAACTCGACTTCATTCCCGTTTTGGGTCAGGCCTGTCAGCAGCTTTGGCCTGTTCATGATAACGACGTTTATCAGCAGTTCAGTTTTCTTAGCCATATTGCCCCAGCCAGCTCCCTGGCCGCCTTGCTGCTGGCAGCCTTGCCGTCCCCTCACGGTTTCAGCTTCATCCTTTGATGATAGGGCTACTGTGTCTCGCTCCGTTTCCTCATAACCGTTGCCAGTTACTTTGTGAGCGATAGGCTCCGCTGACGGTACAGCGGGTTCTCTCATGCCGGAGAACAGTCAATCCAGTGACTTCGTGTCACACAAATGCGTTCATGTCCACATGCAGAATATGCCGCCCCATCCTTTGCCCCTCCTCACAGTTTTTTCAGATTCTATAATAGAACATGAGTTCTAAGCGTGCAAGTGGTAAATCGAGGAAGCTATGTGTAGTGCTGGCATTTTGACAATACAAAATGTAGGAGAACTCTGTGCACAGCGTTTACAGCAGTTGTGCATTGATAAAAAAGAGACTGGTGGTAAGGCAGTAGCTGCGCGGAAAAATTCTACGCCTTGCACAAAGAAGGTGAGGATGGGGCATCCTCACCTTTCCTGTGTTATGTATTATTCTTATTGCTCCTGTATTGCAGCCAGGGAGTTCAGAAGCGAATGGAAGCCATCCTCTCCCAGCATGGCAGCGGCATCGAACGGGATGCTTTCTGATGCCGTGGTAGGCGGAATCTCTCCGGGCGTATTCCCCTCCGTTGTGGATGTTTCTTCCGGCTGCATGTTGGATAGTATCTCACGTACCAACTGTTCCACTGTCTGCCGGTCTATCTTGGGTGCAGCTGCGGCCTCCGGTGACTCCGGACAGTTTATGTAGTGGATCACGGCATTGACAAGAAACTGTGCCTTGCGCCGCCCCTGTTCGTTCAGAATAGCGGCTACCTGTTGGTGGCTTGGATCACCGGCATTGAATTGCACCGTGAATCGGAAGGCGTCTTTCTTCTCGCCCATACTTCACCTATTTGCTTTCGTGGCTGCGTATAGGAGCCCGTACCCGGCAGCGTTGGCACCGATCTCCTCCACAAAGATGGCTGTACCTACCTTGCCGGAGTTTTCAATCTGCTTTCGGAGCAGCAACGAACCGCCGCCTACGAAAATGACCTTGCCGGTGCGCAGTTCGATCTTCCTCTCACGCAGAGTGCGGAAAAGGTCTGCCACAAAGGACTCTGCGCCGCGCTCTACCAGCACTTGGATCTCGCTTCCATACTCTGTACTGCGGCCGGTAAGGATGGCATCAATGTCCGTTTCCTCCAGCAGCAGATCATAGTCGGCACGGATCTTGGACAGCAGCCGATTGTAGAGCGTGATAATGCCATTTTCCAGCGAATCACAGGATGCCCAGTCTGCCGCGCCGTAGCGCAAGGAGAGATAGTCGGCGGTAAAGCCGCCAATATCGATCACAATGGTCTTGGCGACCGTGCCGAGCTGGAGCTGTTTGAATACCGGAGCCGTGGCGGCCAGTGCCTGCGGGAAGCAAATCGCCTCCGTGATACAGATGGAATAGACCTTGCCGTTGAACTCGAACCCGATCATACCCCTGTCAAGAAAATATTGGGCAAAGCGCTTATACTGCGTACCGTAATGTGCAGGCGGCAGACCCACAGCAAGCTGAATGTCCATCAGCTGATCCGGCGCATACCGGCCTGCGGCATTGATCTCATAGGCAATGGCAAATAGCGTCAGGATGAAGAACCGGTCATCCTCCGTCTTATCCCGAATATAAGGGATACGCTGGTCGGAAAGGGTATAATACTTCCCGTTGAAAAACATGATGTTATCGCCAAAGGGCGGCCGGGTATCGCTTTCCATCAGGCCGGAAGTAAATGTCCGGCTGGTGGTCTTGATCTGTTTATTTCCGTGGTCGATACAGACTAACATAGAATCAGCTCCTTCATTTTGTGCTTATACTGTGTTTATACGACTTTAATACGCATTACTGCAACAGATAGAAAAAATAGGCGTGGAAATCTCCACGCCTATTTTTATACTTTGGATTATTATAACCTCAGTTATAACTTTTCAATTTTTCTATAAAATCTGGCGGCAGCATGAGGGACAGCTTTTCAAGGGATATGACGAAATGATTCTCAAAGTATTCATCACGATACCACGCCTCGTAGCGGTCAATGCCATATTCTTCTTCCAGTACGTCCCTATCTGCCCAATCCTTCACGCAGCCATCCTGTTGTTCCTCCCGGACACTTTGCAGTAGGGCAAAACGTCCGGCATCGTAGTCGGCGTATAGCTCAGTGAAGCTGCTCGAATCCAGATTCGTCGTGCAGTGTGTGGTAAGCAGATAAAGCTCACAGGCCCTACACTCCTTCGGATCGGGCGAGATCACCCGCACCATCTCCGGCGCCATGATGACCATATCCAGTGCGATTTCATCGAGCTTCTTGGGCATCCGGTAAAGCTCGGAGAACCGCTGCTCCAGCTCTTGGATTTCCTTAGGAAACAGCGGCGGCTCAAAACAGCAATAGATGTCAGGTGTATCGTTCTCTGTTTCACGGTCAACACCGTCACGGATCTCCGTGATGATGCCGCAAAGTCCCTGATATTCACTTTCCTCTGTTGCCACGACAGCGGTGCCTATGGTATAGGTCGTGCCACTGTATGTGTAACGCATACCTTTTTTATTGATGATCATTTCATGTCCTCCTGATAATATTCCTCCCAGCCTTCCATGCGGTTGGCGCGTGCGCGTTCAGCATCGAAGATCCAGCATCGCGTATAGCCTTCTTCTGTCTTGATGAAAAAGCACGGGTCAAGTCCATTGTCTATCTCCACTACGGACTTGACTTTAACTGACCGGCCTAACAGCTCCGCATCCTTCTGTGTGAGTAGCTTCAGCCAAAACTCCCGCGGGGAGTGCTTGGTAGTTCCCTCGTATGCCACTGCGTAGCGGCTTGCCATGGGCAGCGGAGTAAATGCCAAGTCCTGATGCAGCATGTTGTCCAACATATAAGTTTCCGGGTTGCGGAAATAGTATATCCGCAGCTCGTTCGGTCTTTTCCGCTTCGGACACCATACTGGTGCACATTTGAGCAGATCATGATCCGTGAGCTGCATGGCTCTTTTGGGCAGAGGGCAATAGCATTCGCCAAAGTGCATTATAAGACCCTTTAACTTTTGAGGAGTTGGGAGCGCGTGGCAGTATCGATCCGGGCAATCCCAGCAGGTATACTCCTGCGGTGCAGGTTCTCTTTTCATGTGTATACTCCTTTTGATTTATATTGATTTATATGTGAGGCCCCGGAAATCATCCGGGGCCTCTGACTTATGGGCGCAGTGTAAAGCGGTTCTCGCCTGCAAATGCACTTTGCAGACGTTTTACTTCCGCCTCCAGCGCCGCTATGATCTGTTCTACCTGTTCCGGTGTGTAATCGTAGCACACGCGGCTTGCGCAATTAGAAAGCGAATGAATAGCGTCTACGGCGCGTTGTGTGCGCTGTTCAGCCACACGCACGAACCGTTCCGCCTTTGTTTCTTTTTGCCTCAATGTTCAAGACCTCCTATTACACAGTCTTCTAGTCACCCATGCACAGCCGGGTAACTCGCTTCATTCATGGCATGATATAACACGCCAGCCCATTAACCTCACCAGAGCGCGAACAGTCTTTGGACGGTTTTGCAAATAATTCCGAACGAAGTGGTTGCATATTTCGCACGATTTGTGTATACTATAGAGGAACACAAATATAAAGGGAGGAGGTTGGCTATGTCGATCACTGCTACAGAACTGAAAAGCAATCTTGGAAAGTACCTGATGCTTGCAGCAACGGAGGATATTTTCGTTACCAAAAACGGTAAGGTAGTTGCCAAAATATCCAATCCCTATCAGGATAGAGTGAACATTGCGAAATCCTTGTTCGGTATTCTTCCGGCCGATGTCACATTGGAAGAGGCACGGGAGGAAAGGCTGGATCGGATATGAGAGCTGTCATTGATACCTGCGTCGTTGTGGATGCGCTCCAGAGCCGTGAACTATTCTGTAAAGATGCGCAGTCGATTTTCCTGCTCTGTGCGAACCAGCAGTTTGAAGGGTTCCTGACAGCCAAGGCCATCACGGACATTTACTACCTGACACATCGGCAGACCCACAGTGATAAAACGACCCGTGATATTCTGACGAAGCTCTGCACATTATTCAGCCTATTAGATACCACTGCGTTGGATATTCGCAAGGCGATCTCAGCAGAAGTTTCCGACTTTGAGGATGCCGTTATGATCGAAACCGCGGTGCGTTCCGGTGCAGACTGCATCGTGACACGAAATACCAAGGATTACAGCAAAGCACCGCTTCCCGTATATACTCCGGAAGCGTTTATAGAACTGCTGGCAGAAGTGGACGGGGATCACGACGAATAACCACCTGACAAATGCCGCCGCAAAAGGCGGCATTTGTATTTTGCGGCTACCGACAGGCTTACGCAAAAAGCCTTTACGCAATTTTCTGCTCACCCCAACGAATGCTGAAATGGCCTTCTTCGTCCACGTCGCGGTATAGCAGCAACGATTTTAGATCGTAGTCCACTCCGAACTGTTCGTAAATATCATCCATGTCCGTCTCGTCGCCCTTCATAAAGAGATTAAGCTTCTCTTTTGCCAGTACCATCTGCATCAGGTTAGACTCAATACTCTGGGCATAAGTCAGGAAATAGATGTCCTTCCAGTCCACAGAATTGAAGCGGATGAAACGCATGTAGAACTGGCTCATACGGGAGTTATTATAGTGCAGTTCCGGGATGATAACCTTGTTGACGAACTCGAAGTTGACCGAGCTGGGCAAGCTCTGCTGCGTACATAACAAAATGCCGTTCCCACTCTCGCGGAGCGTTTTCCGTAAGGCCCGTCGTTTCGCAAAGGTAGTCGTCGCGCCGGTCACGATAAAAAGCGGCCGGGCGGGAAACGCCTCACGCAAAGCTGCCGCATAGGCATCCAGCACCACCTTGTGACGGACACCTATGGCCACGTTCTCATTGGGCCAACTGCCGGTAAGCTGGATCGCTTTCTGAAGCTTTCCGGGGAGCTCACCGGTATACTCTGAGACGGTATTGGGCGCGGCACTGATCCGCAGCAGAAGTGTGATCTGCTGAATGATCCACAGCATGGCGTCTTTCCGCGCATTATTCGTTGTGGCAAAATAGTTCCGGCGCATGGTGTGAAATTCCTTGACCGCCTGCACCCAGACGTCCTTTTCTTCTTGGGAAAACAGAATAGGCTCCTGATGGATACGCTTAATGTCCTTACCTGTTACCTCCTCAAACGTGCGGGTAATCACAGTCTTGGCGAGGATGTCACGCAGAATATCCGCATTATAGATATCCTGTGTGCGCTGCCCGACACCGAATACGGTGATCTTCTCCGGCAGGTGCGAGTTGGCGAACAGCGTATAGCCGCGGCGATAGGCCGGGATCGGCTGGCCGAGACACGGGTTCGCTTCCTGCGTCGTCGTGCCATCCTTATCATAATGATAGATAATAGGGCACCAGGAGATCATATTGACAGAATTGTTGTAGAGCAATTCCATCTGCGGTGCGAACTCGGAGATGTTGTTCCGCGTACTGGTGCCTGTGGTCAACAATTTGGAAGAACAGCGTCTGAAGCAGGACAGCACCGCCTTTGCTCGGCTGCTGTACGGGTTGCAGATCTCATCGCTTTCATCCAGTACAAGGCAGGTCTTTCGGCTATGGATCTTCAGCCATTTTTTGATCTGCCTGTGGTACTTGCACAGCGCGTTGAAGGTCATCAGGACAAAATCGCCGGGCTTGATCCGATCCAGATCCCGCAGCCGTTCCACGAACACATAGGATACATCATAATTGGGCAGCACCACATCCCAGTTATTGCGGATGGAGATGGCCGATGAAATGACCCAGATGTTACGATACCCTTGTCTGTCCATGCGGTATTTCCCATAGGCAATGCCAGCCAGTGTCTTGCCGGAGCCCTGCTCCCACTGCAGCAGCGTATAGCGCTTTTGCAGCGCAAGGTTCAGGTCGTGGAGCTGGGTATCGTTCAGCAGGATCTCTTCCTCATTTTCCGAATCCCACAGCCAGAAATCATCCAGCCATTCCCCAATTTTGGCATCCTGACGCATTTCAGAGAAAGACTGGCTCTGTATCAGGTAGTCATTTCTCTTTTTGCGCAGCAACCGTTCGTAGCCCGGAAGCGTTTTGCCATGCAGTACCGCATTGTAGACCGGAACAGGCCGGCGCATTTCAGCGGTCATACGACGCCGCGCCGCGGCACTATACCCTTTATATACGAAAGCATAGTCCTGCTTGACGAGACGGATCTCATCGCGTTCCGGCTGGCGGTGCTGGCTCCTGAGCGTCTGGCGGAGATAATGCAGTACCTTTGCCTCAGTCAGTCGCCGGCTGCACCACTCTTCGTACTTCATATCCGGTGGCTGTGTTTCGGTATAAAACCGGTGCAGGTACTCACAGCACTTGGCGTAACGGTCTTTCAAAGCAGGATGTATCCTGATCTGGTACAGCATCTTTTCTACCGTATAGGTGAACGATTCGGACGTCTGGCGCTCCTTCGCCAGTTCCCGCAGGATTTTGGCGCGGTTTTCCTTCAGCATGGCCTTCGGCATTTGCAGCAGTCCCATGTGGATTGTCTGTGCCGCACCATCATAGATGCCACTGGAAAGATCGGCGTCCATCTCTGTGTGGTATCGGGCCGGCGTTTCGGTATCTGTACTCTTCTTTTGCCAGAATTGCAGCTTCACGGGGAAACGTGGAACGCCCATCTGGGCAAAGGCGTTATCCGGCAGCAGAACTTGACCAAGGAAACGGAAGTGAGCCTCCATCTTCCGGATCGTTGACTTATCCGAAAAAGAGTCTGCCAGAAAAGAACAGGGGACGATCAGGGCCAGGATGCCCAGTGGCTTCAGAAGCTCGGCCGCTTTCAAGCAGTAATAGAGCTGCGACAGGTATTCTCTGCCATCCTCGGACAACCATCTCAGATTGAAGGGCGGGTTGCCAATCACATAATCGAAGCGTACCTGCGGCATATAATTGCGGATATCCTTATTGACCAGATTGGCCTCTGGATAGAGGAACGACGCCACCTTGAATGCCTTGGTATCCAGCTCACAACCGTAGACGTTGGCTTCCACCGGCATTACGTTGAAGAAGTTCCCCATCCCGCAGGTGAGATCCGCCACCAGATCATCCCTTTCTAGCTGAAGGCAATCCACTACGAATTGACACAGGGCGGGCGGCGTAAAGAACTGGCCGTTTTCCAGCTCTTTTTTGGCCTCGCTGTAACTATGGTAGTTCTCATAGTCCTTTCGGGAAAGACCGTGCAGTCCGCCATTTCCTGTATAGCCCTGAAAGACGTCTTCTTTTGTGATACCGTAAGTATCGTATGCGCCGCGGTCGATCAGATAGAGGAGCTTTTCGTTGACCGCCCTACGGCTGCTCTGCGGGACCGGTTCTGTTGAAGGTGCATATTTCATAGCGGCACCTCAACACAAAGAATCAAGATACGTTTCGGCAAATTCCTTTGCCAGAGCAGCGGTCTTGAACTTCAGATCCACACGTCCGTTCTTGAACATACGCAGATGCACGAGCTTCTGGCAGGTTGGGAACTGGAACTGCGATGTGGATACGTCGGAGTATCCCAGTAGCTCGGAAAAGCCTGCGGGAAAGCGCCCGAATGTATTGGTCTCATAGTGTGCTACAGCGGTAAAAATGTCCTGCATACGCTCTGCAAGCCTCCACTCTTCACGGCCCCATCGTTCATCGCAACTGCAAAAGTATCCGCCGAAGCGCAACGTATCTCCTTTTCTGTCGTAACCGGCATTGCTATTACTCCAATATGCCGCCTTATGGCATTTGGTACGCAGCTCCTGAAAAGCACGTTCTACGAAGCTGAGTCCGTCCAGCTGTATAAACATCTGGTCAACCACATCTTCATAGTGTAGCGCAAGAGCCCGCAGCGTGCGATGATACTCATTACTCGTATCCTTATCACATTTGTACGGGTCTGGCTCTGTGGGGATCAGATGCTCCTCAATGGCCTCCGCTGAGATCGTCACTTTGTACTTCGTATTGAAATGCCGCGTGAGCTCAGAGATGAACTTGCTGTGAAGCTTCTCCAGTTCTCGGTTAATATCCGTTATCCCAAACCGGTAGTTGCTTCCGAAGTAGGGCAGCGATCCATCACTTGATGTACCAAGCAGGTCTTTTTGCGCCTGAAGGGCCTTTTTCCACTGTCGGCGTATTTCGCGGAACGCACGGCGGGATTCGTCATAGGCCTGTTGCTGCGTTTCGCAGAACATGAGATCGTCTTCCGGCAGACGGGAATCCGCCTTGATCTCGACTTGCTCCAATTTATCAAGTAATCCCATAATTATAATTCCTCCTACAAAAATAAAAGCACCACTGAACTGTCGTCAAACAATTCAGCGGTGCTTCTCCGCATTTATTTCTTATTGTGCTGCTTCGGTTGGTATCGGGGAAGGCACATGGTTTTACGCTGCGTGTTATTGCCGCATAAACCGTTCGCGCCTCGTGCAGCCACTCAATCTGCTCCCAAGACTTCCCGTGTCAGACATTCCATTTCGTCCATCGTAGAGATTTTGACACCTGCAAGCCGGAACTGCTCCCGTTGGAGCAGCATGAACAGCAGATCCAGTTCTTTCTCGCGCTTTTCCCAGAGATCCAGCGGGACAAAAACCATCTCACCATCGCCGTTTCGTGTCAGGTAGATGGGCTCCTGCTTCTCCTTAGCCAGTTTCACCATTTCATCATAGCCGTTGCGCAGTGATGTTGCCGAACGGATCAGCATATTGCAGCACTCCCTTCACTCAATTACTGCACTTTTATTATAGACGAATTATCACCTCGCATCAAGCTGCGCTCCATATTTGCTGGGAACGAGAACACGCATGCAGGCGATAAAAATACAATTACTCAAAAGAAATTCTTAGGCTCTTTCCTAGGCTTTCTGCCATTTTTTGCAGAAAAGAAAGCGACGGATTATAGTTGCCGCTTTCAAAGCGAGAAATATTGGCCTGAGCGGTTCCCATACGTTCCGCCAATTCCTTTTGAGTCATACCAATAGCCTTACGATTCTCGATCTCGGCGCGGATAACCTCGTACTGTGGAGCAAGTGCGTCATATTCGGCTTTGGCATCAGGTCTTTCACTGAATGTTTTCGCCTTGTATTCGTGCAATGTCATTGTTACTACGCCTCCTATTGCGATGCCAAGGCTATCGTCCGGCTATTGACATCCGTGTGCGTTGAACATATTATATCATATTTGATATATTTGTCAACGATGTGGTATAGGAGGGCGGCGTTTCTGCCGCCCTCCTATACCGTTCGTCACACTATGCGCACATCGCTTCCGGCAGTTCCATCGCAAAAGGGCACGTTTCCAAGGACACATGATACATGGAGTTTATGGTCTCAAAAACAGCCTTCCGGTCAGAGAACGACTGGATACGGACGACCTGCGAGGTACAGATTAGGCCACCGGAATGGCGTATCCATGCACGGCAGCCCTCACAGAGCGGCGCAGCCAACTGGCCGGTAAGAATGACCTGCTTCTTATTCATTTCTTTAACTCCTTCCTTTGACCGGTATGGTCATGAAAAGCTCGATCATTGTCTGAGTTGAAAAATAGCCTGCGTATGATCTAATAGGCACATTTGAGAATGCTCCGTACCACATGTACGGTGGTATTCTCCCTCTGCGCGATCTCACGCGTACCATAGCCATCTGCCTTGAGCCGCAGCACGTTCATATCACGGCGGGGCATATGCCGGCCAAGATCGTGGAACATCAGACCGGTCTCCATATCCAGAAAGCTTTCATCCGTTGCGGAGAGCATATCGGAAAGGGAGAGGCCGGCTTCGTCCATGACAGCGTTCAGGCTGACAGTAGGCGCCGCACGCTTGGTAGACGCCTGATGGCGGAAATGGTCTGCCAGGCGGCTCTCCATCTTGCGCCATGCAATGGTGGCGAAGCTGAATCGGCCGGACTCGCCCTGAGAGGTGTAGTCCATGACCGCCTGCAAGTAGCCGAAGATCACAATGTCGTAATATTCATCCTCCGGCAGCTTCTTCTCCTTGAGAAAGGCGTAGACCAGATTGTGGTGCTCCTCCGCGAAAAGCTGCTGTGCCTGAGACATGGGGGTATTCTCGTTCATTACAGATCCTCCTTATATAGACCGAGAGCCGCAGCCTGAGTTTTTGCTCAGGCTGCGGCTCTTCACATGGCTCAGACCCTCACGAGGTCTGACGGATTCATTTACTGGGGAAGCTCTTCACGTTCACCGTCGATTACATCAGCACCGGAAATGCAGAAGTGATCGCCGCTGTCGGCAACGGTATACTCCGTGTTTGTGGCAGTATACTGGTCATCCTCGTTCTCACGGGCGGCAGACAGCTCCGCACGGTTCTTCAGCATCTCCTTCGCCTGCTGGCGGAACGATTCCACAAAGGCGCGGAACTCACCCACCTTTTCAGGAGGAAGGTCGGCCATTTTGCGGAAGGTAGCCACACTGTAGGTGTTGCCATTGTCCACGCGCTTCAGGCCGATCTGCACCACGCTGCTCCATGCCGGACGACGCCGGGCCACAAACGCGGCGTTCATGAAATCATTGAACGGCCGCAGGCTGGTAGGCGGCAGAGAAAGCTGTACGGGGATATAGTCACCGTCCTGCAGGAGATACAGAATACGCATATTCTTACAGGCCTTGCCTTTTCCGTCTGTTGCCGTACCGTAGCGGTTCAGCTCACAGGCAGCGCAGGCGCCGCCAGGCGTACCGTAGCCCTGTTTCCCATCCGCAGTGGAGCACAGGGGAACCGTGTTATCATCGTATTCCATGCCTTCAGGCCAATAGGCGCCGCTGGCGTGGTGGAACAGGATGATGCCCTGCAGAAAGCGGACATACTCCGGATTCTCCGGGTCGCCGGTAGGCAGCTCGAATTGCAGAGAGCCGCCGGCCGGGATCTTGACCTTGGGGAAGGAGAGCGTCAGGCCCTCCATATCATCGGCAAGATCATCATTGCCGAAGTCAAGACCGTCCATAGAGGGAAGGTTGAACGTGTAGGGGGTCGCCATCGTCGTAGTTTCAGGATAACTCATTTTTTGATCCTCCATTAAATCATTTCGTTTTTACATTACGCTGCGGACGCTGTGGATACCTGATTCAGCCGTGACCACACGCTTCTGGGCATTGCCAGAATGTTGTAGCCGATGATCTCCAGATCCGTGGCACGGTCATAGCTGTTTACGTCCTGACTGTACCGAGTCACCGCATTGGAGAGACCGTACAAGCTCAGGTCGTGGCCTTCGATCAGATATTGCAGGATACCCTCACCCTCCGAGTCCGTAAGGCCGAACTGCCGGGTAGTCAGCTTCACAACGCCGGGTACATCCGTGGTGTTCATGGGGACAGCCGCAGCCTCCCGCATCATGCCCACTACCTGACTGAACCGCGCTTCCTCTGCGGCGGCACGGACAGTGTCCTGTACCTTCAGCAGAAAAGCCTGATCGTCCGCAGCCAATGTCTTTTCAGAATAGAGCTGGAAGTTCTCCTCCGCATCTGTCGCCCGGCCGATATGGTTGCGCTTCGTGGCGGCATCGTTGACCACCATGCCGTTACTGCATACCAGTCGGTAGATCAGGGGCTGGATGTTGACAGAGCCTAAGCCCACCTCGCTGTTGCTGATAACCACACCGGCCTGCACTGTGTCACCCGGCATCACATCCTCCTGTAAGCGGGGATTGACCGCCTTGATATACATGCGGGAGTCGGTGATCTGGCAGCTCTCGATACGCACATCGGGGATCTCCGCCAGAATGGGCAGTACCGCCGAGGCGATGCTGTAGTTGTCCATACGCAGATAGCGGTTGCTGAGGTAGGCACGGGCCTTACCGTCCAGAACACGGATCATACGCTGGGCAGGCGTCCGCTCCAGCCATGTGTTGACATTGTGTGCCAGAAGTCCGGGGTCTTCGCTGCGCATTCGCTCATAGTACTTGGCTGGGATGCTCAGGTGCGTACCGATCTGCCGGTGGGCAATATCGCCGATCTCCAGCGGCTCAATGCGGTCTGAGCCATCATTGTCCAGCACATGGAGCGCCAGATCGTGGCCGTAGCTCTCAAGACGAAGGTTACCGGTATTGACCACATAATCCTCTTTGGCATTCTGCTGCCGGGTGATCTCGGCGGCAAGCTGCTCCAGCGTCAAGCCTGTTTTCATGGCAGCCCCCTCCTTACCAGTTCAGCGCGATGGCATCATCCGTCATGCTGGCGGCGATACCCTCACGCTCGAATACCTTCAGGAGCCGGGGCCAGTAATGCTTCTCCGGCAAATTCTTGAATGAGGTCTGTGCTTTCTCCACGTCACCCTGACGGATGCAGACGTCACCGTTATCCTTGATAACCAGACTGCTGTAGCCGCGGGAGTTGAGGTCGTAGATCAGATCGTCCAGAACCTTGCGGCCCTGCTGCTCGAACCAGACCTGCGGATCGATTTCACGGGGCGGAGCGGGCAGCTTCTCGGAAGCGCCGTTCTCCGCTGTGCTCTGCACCACAGGTGTGACTTTCAGCAGTGAGCAGGAAAAATTGGCCTTTTGGTCAAATGTCACTTCTGCCTGGTCGTAGTCGGGAATACCGGAGATGGTGATACGGCCTGTTCCGCCATGGAGGATCAGCTTCTCCGGTTCCGGACTGCGCCACTCCCATGTGGCATCCGGATACACCGCTTTCAGATACGCAGAGATCCTGTGATTGACATGGCGGAGCAGCAGTGGGCCGAAGCCATCTTCCTCTTCCATGGACAGTGAGCGAAGGCTCTGCCGCTGTGCGTCATAGGCAGCTCTGCGGGCAGCACGCCGCTTCTCGGTTTCCTGTTCCTGAATATAAGGGAACACGAACGCGACCGTGACCCAAATCGCCCAAATGGTAAATGCGGCTGTCAGAAGCCAGATCTGTGTGTCGCTGCGTACAAACGCAACGATAGCCAGAACGGCCGCGATAAGGACAGAGACACCAGACCAAATGGACTTCTTCTTATTCATGCTTTGCACATCCTTTCATTTTTGTGATAAAAACAAAAAAGAGGAGCTGCCACGCATCTTTTTTGATACATGACAGCTCCTCTTATGCCCGGCATTTTATCCGGGCAGGGGTTCTCGTTCTCCGTCGATCTCCGGCGCCTGTTCCGGCGCTTTCACCTCACTGGGCTGGAGATAGCGCCATCGAAACGCAATGACCTTCAGACGCTTATCCCGCGTCCAGCCATCCCGTTTCAGATAGTCCTCCAGCTCCAGTACGCCTTCCACATTGATCAGCGCACCACGGTGCAATTCTCTTTTTGCAAATTGAGAGGCGATAGCGCCAAAAGCAACGACCTGATAATACTGCGTTCTTGCGTAAGCTCCCTTACCGGTGCGCTCTGCAAGATCAAACCGAAGATAGGGCCGGTTATTGGCACTGATTTTCAGTTCAATATCATCCGATACGATACGGCCGACGACGGATATATTTGCCATTACACTCCTTTCTGCCTTACGGCTAAAATATCTATATAAAAAGTGCCGGCATACAGCATCAGCCATTAAGGCAATGCTGTCATGTCGGCACAAAATTACAAACTTAACAAACGTGTGCGATCCGAAAAATGATCGGAAACCCTGATCGGGCGATGCACATAAAACAACTACAAGTGCATTGTAACACTATATATTGCGATTGTCAATAGTTTGCAATTCTATATATAGATATTTCTGAAATAAACGTGGGTGTTGTTTCTCTCGCTTGAAGCAGGCAATGGTATGGTAAGCGGCTATTTTTCTTCCGCTGCACCAAACAGAACACGCAGATAATCCTGCCGCCCATCCAGAATACGGGCGACCTGTACCGCCTCGTTCTCAACACGGTAAAAAAGAAAATAATTCCCGCTGAGCAGTGCCCGCAGATCGATCTCCCTGCCGGTTTTGGCGGAAACAGAAAAGCCAAGATGCGGGTTTTGCTGTAGATGCCGTAGATCGTGAGTAATACTCTTCACAATTCGCTGTGCTGCCTGCGGGTTATGCAGCTCCAGCGAGATGTAGGTCTTGATCTCTGCTAAGTCGCTGGCTGCTGCCGGCGAGATACGCAGCTTATTCATCCGTCAGCCTAAGCTGGGACTCCACTTCTTCCAGTGAGAGCCAGCCCCCTTCTTCCGCAGATTTCCAGCCCTTGTCGATCTCAGCCATGAACTGCGCTGCAGCCTTGGATTTCATGTACTCCGCATTTTCAGGGGACAGCAGAAACGGGAATCCCTTGCTGTTCAGTGATTGCTGGAGAAAAATATTAAAAGCATCCGTCAGACTCAAGCCGTAGACAGAAAAGACATTTTCCGCCTCTTGCTTGATCTCCGGGTTGATGCGCATCTGAAACATAGCTGTTTTCGGCGCGGTAGCCACATTGATATTTGACATAGTAGCAGGCCTCCTTTTTCTTTAGTATACCCATAGCACAAAAGTATGTCAATACATTGTCACTACAAACAGGCGGTGCATATCGGTCCCTACGATACCGTGCACCTTTCTATTGTCCCATCTATCGTCTGCTCAAACAATTCTCTATTACTGTGTAACATGATAGATGATCTCACTTTCCACCAGAGTGCGCATAGCCTTATCAGGGAATGCCGGTGCGTATTCTGTGATGTCGCGTCTTGTAATGCCGTTATTTGTGATAAACTCTATGGTCAGTTTCTTTCTTCCTTCGGAGAAATAAGATGCCGGCACCTCATTCATAAGCTCCAGAAAGCTCAAAACAGCAGCATTCTTTGCCGTGATCTTACTTCTGGCTCTGCGTAAAATAACACGCTGTTTCCCGATAGTTATCTCACGGGAACGTGTCTTTTCATTGTTGGTACAGACTTCAATGGTATTTGGCATCTGCGTTGACAGCCCCAACTGGTTTAAGAAAGCTGCACCGGAATAGTAGCCGTAACAGCCAGAACTATCCTTTACATATTTTTTCTCGATTACCTTGCAGGGGTCGAGCAGACTGACGCCAAATGCTGTCTCAGTGGGAATATAATAAATGCCCCGATCAAAACGCACCAGTTTACCGGTCCTACACAATTCGTTCAGTTCTTTGAAGAGCCACGGGCGTGAATAACCCCCGCAGTCAATCTCATCAAGTAAGATCGGCTCGTTACAGCCGAAATTCTCTGTGAGTCTATCTAAAAGTGCCATATCACAACCCCCTTCTAATCATAGTATGCTCACCTTGACTTGGATTATACTATTTTTAATACTGCGTGTCAATATTACTATAATCCGACGCCTCCTCAAGCCCAAGAAAACCATCGGTCGGTAGGGAGGCGTCAAGGAAGCTGCTGCCAGTCAGGATACGCTCAGAAGATTTGAAATAGAAACGGTACTGGCGCCCAATCTCTATTCTGTCCTGCTTGGGCAGTACGAGCGTCATTTCATGCTCCTGACTGTCTATGATCCGGATATTGCGGTACTTGCGGAGCGGCGTCTGCATGATGGCAATGCAAACGCCATCAATGGCGGTATAGCGGGCGGTGATAATAAGGCGATAGAGTACCACCGCTTTGTAAGCGAGACCTATGGCGAGGATGCCGCTGAGCAAAACGGTGATGGTATCACGGGAAAAGAAAATGGCTGCCAGACCTACAAAGAAGAAAGCTGCTCCTACCAGTGCGGTAAGGAGCAGCTTTTTCTTCAGGGGCAGCGGCGCTGTCCTGAGCTTGTCCATCATGACAGCCTCTCAAAGATGATCTGGCGGCGCAGATAGAGGTTTGCCACAGCCTGCAGCACCGGGCGGCAGCAGCCGAAGGGCCTGACCATATCCGCGATATTATCGCTGGTGGTGGTGTCATCTGCATACAGGGCCTCCATCAGCTGCGAATCAGAGTGGATCGTATGGATATCATACTCCACACACTTGATCAACTCCGCTGTGGACAAAAGCGCCTGTTGGGACAGGTGGTAGACCCTCCGCTCATTTGCGCTGCGCCGATCCTTCCGGAACAGCTTCCGTGTAATGGCAAAGGGGACATGGCCGAAGACCGTCAGCTTGATAAAGGAAATCAGGCGCAGCAGCAGACTGTCGGAGATCGGCACTACATAAAGCCCTGACAGCAGGGCATATAGCGCATCCTCACCGGTCTCGCCGCAGCCCTCCACCACTAGTCCACGCTGCAGCAGCCGGCGCATACAGTCACGGAAGCTGCGCTGCGGCGCGATGCCGCTGGCTTTCAGCTTGGCGGTATAGGTATCCTCAAGGGCTCCGGCGTCCATGATCTGCCAGTTCAGCGTGGCCCATAGGATCATCTCCTGAATATCCAATGCGTACTCACGCTTGTTGATGATAACCATAGGGCAGGTCATATCGCCCATGCGGCCTTTGCGCTCAAAACGGCCCACTGCCGTGTAGTATTTCTGCATGTATTTCACCTCACATTTTCTCATGAAGCCTTGGGGCCTTTCTTCATCGGCTCATATTCAAGACTTTGCAAAAACTCCTTGTTGGACTTCAGGCGCTCGGCAGCTCTATGTACGGCCGCGCCCAAGTAGTTCGCCTTGATGCCGTAATGGGCGGCAATGTCCGTATTGCTCAGGCCGATAAACTTTAACTGCATTGCCTCAATGCCCAGCCGTGCGACACCATCGTATTGCTGCTTTGCGCTTTCCAGAAGGGACAGTGCATCTACCTCCGCCAGCTGTTCCTGAAAGCTGCGGATACCGGAAGCCACAGCGCAACGGCTGTCAGCTTCCGCGTCAAAGATCTCCGATACCGGGAAACAGCGTCTCTCCTTGCTGCGCTGTAGCCGACAATAGGTGCGTAGGCCGTTCTCAACGACCTTCTGAGCATAGGTGGGAAAGCTGGCCCCACCATCCGGGTCATATGTCACCGCAGCCTTGCAGAGCCAGATGCAGCCCTCTTGAAATAGATCGTCATAACCGAAACCATAGCACTGCTCATTGACCTGAACACTGGTATGAATGGCCCAGCGTACCACATCCATGTTCGCCTCTACCATATCGCGCTGGGTATCGGTAAGGGCGATATCCTTATTCTTCATTGTTGAATTCACCTCTCTTTCCCGGTGGATTTAGGCACAGTCTCTATGCGATCTCTGTGCCGGGGATATGAAACTGTTCACAGGCGCGGATCAGCCGGTCACACATATACGTGCCGAATTGCGCGATGTGCGCCTGATCTTTATGCAGACAAAACTCTGTCTGCATCCATTGGTACGCCTCTCGTTTGGACATCAGGCCGGAGCGCCACAGGCGGTCAAAAGCACGGTGTGCCTGGATGCGTTTATGCCGCAGATTCCCGTCTGCCAGAGAGCCTAACGGGAGCCGTGTGGTACGATGGGCGGCCACGTAGCTGTTGCAGGCGGGGTAACGGTCACAGACATACAGATACTTGTATGCGCCGCGGTCGTTTCCATACACAAAGCTGGCCGGATGTAGAGTGGCCTTGGCCCCACAGTTGGGGCAGTGGATGTTGACTCTTTTCAGATGATTCACCTCCTTTACCGGGTGTGTATACGTTCATTGCTGGCAGTTCTCCCACATCTGGGAAAGACTGCACCGTTTCGGGTTCTCTACATTCCAGACAAGCCAACTGGTGTAGAAGTGTTGGAAGCCTTCCAGCGTCATAACGCCGATGCAATCATACTTATCCACGGTCTCGCCGGAAAGCTCCTCGAATACTGCCACGGGGATGATCGTTGGCACGGCATTGTGATTTACAGACAGAAGAAAGCCGGAGCAGCCGGGACAATGCTGACAGTCGATGAAAAAACTGTTCCGCCAATTACAGCAGGTTGCCTGTAAAAATCGGTAAAAACGCTTGTCCATAAAAATCCCCCTATTATCATTATCCGTAAAACGAAATCAAAAGTGCGCCACTTTTTGAAAAAATTTTCAAATTTCTCTGCGGCCGCGGGGCCGGGGTCGTCTGGATACGATAAATGTCATGGCAGCAGCCACGGCCAGAATGATGCAAATTGCTTTTTTCATTGTATTGATCCTCCTATTTTTGGGTTCTTTCACAGTACACCACATACCGCTGCCGCCCGCCGCTGGCATAGGGATGGCAGGTCAGCAGTGTCAGCAGGTCGCGGTTTGGTTGAATTTTGATTTTCTCCACCTCGTGGAGTTGGATGATAGGAATACGTCCGTCCGTTGAAATGTTGTCGGGTTTACCCAATAATATTTCAACGATATTCTTGATTTTTCTCGTGCGTTGGCGTATACTATCCATTGAAAAGTGGCATGATAATACCAGCAAGTTTTCAACGGAGGTTGGGTTATGGAAATCAAACGGGACCGCTATTTGAAGAAAATCATCTCCTTCATGTGGGACGGTCAGGTAAAGGTGATCACTGGCATCCGCAGATGTGGTAAGTCCTATCTGCTTCGCAATCTGTTCAAGAGCTACCTCCTCGGTGAGGGTGTGGCCGAAGATCACATTCTGTCATTTGAGCTGGATTTGACCCGTGATATTCGCTATCGCAATCCGCTGGAGCTTGCAGCTCATGTCCGTGAAATCGTGGAACACAGCGCAGACCAATATTATCTCTTTGTAGACGAGATCCAGATGTCCGACGAAGTTCCGAATCCCTACAATCCGGACGGAAAGAAGATCACCTTCTACGACGCGCTTAACGATTTGAAGTCCTTGTCCAACCTGGACATTTATGTGACCGGCAGCAACTCCAAAATGCTGTCCTCTGACATACTGACTGAGTTCCGAGGGCGAAGCGATGAGATCCGTGTGCATCCGCTTTCTTTTGCTGAGTACTACTCGGCTGTTGGCGGCGATAAGCAGGACGCTTTCGATGAGTTTGCTTTCTACGGTGGTATGCCGCTGATCCTGTCCCGTCCCACAGACGCCGCAAAGATGGCTTATCTGAAATCGTTGTTTTCCGAGGTCTATCTGAAAGACATTGTGGAGCGGAAGAAGATCAAGCGTGAGGATGTCCTGTCCGCGATTCTTGATCTGCTGTGTTCGTCTATCGGCTCTCTGACCAATCCGACGAAGGTTGCAGCCACTATCAACACCGTGCAGAAGCGCAGTGGAGAAAATGTCGTTGCCTTGAACACCGTGAAAGCCTATATGGATCACTTATCGGATTCCTTCCTCTTCACCGAATGCAAACGCTGGGATGTCAAGGGCAAGAGCTATTTTGACTATCCCAACAAATACTACTGTGAGGACATTGGACTGCGGAATGCCCGTATCGGCTTCCGCCAGCAGGAAATGACGCACATCATGGAGAACATCATTTTCAATGAGCTGATGATCCGTGAATGCTCCGTTGACATCGGCATCGTCTATGGCAATGAGAAAAATGCCAAAGGAAAGGTCACTCCGGTCGCACGGGAAATTGACTTCATTGCGACCTCCGGCGGTAAGAAGACCTATATTCAGTCCGCCTACGCATTGGGGACAGAGGAAAAGGCAATCACTGAAAATAAGCCTTTCGCGCTGACCGGCGATTCTTTCCCGAAGATCATCGTGCGTCATGACATCCGCAAGCGTTGGTATGACGATAACGGCATTCTCAATATCAGCGTCATCGACTTCCTGCTGGATGATACGCTTGTCTGATGCGTTGCCAACAAAACTGCTCACCGTGATTGGCTTATTGCCTCATGGTGGGCAGTTTTTTCACAATAAACTACATAGCGCTGCTTGCCGCCGCTGGCATAGGGATGGCAGGTCAGCAGCGTCAGCAGGTCGCGGCCTTGCTGGATTTTAATTTTCTCAACCTCATGAGGTTGGATAATCTGGATGTCCGATACTGTATAAGTCAGGGTTTCCCACAGGTTCGTGAGCTTCACGGTATCGCCTACAGTCAGTCTGTCAATGTGCCTGAAGTAATCCGCGCCGCGCCAGCCTCGGTGCCCAGCGATAACGCAGTTGGTGTTGTCGCCGCCGATGGGTGCTGATGTGTTGCCCAACACCGCAGCGCCTGCCGCAAGGTGGGCATCGGATGCACCTAAGTAAACCGGCATGGTCAGCTCCATGGCAGGAATCTCTAAGACACCGATGATCTCATCGTCAATGCCATAGGCGGTCAGGTCGGCGGCGGGTTCTTCGCAAGCTTCGAGGTCAACGAGGTTACACTGCTTTTCCGTGTAAAGCTGGCGGTTATATTTCTGTAAAGCTGCCAGCAGTTCAGAATATTGCTGCTCTGGCTCATTGCGCTCGTTTAAGAACTCCTGAACGGCAGCGTTCGTGTCGGCTTGCAACCTATGTCCTGTGAACATCGGCCATAGCATCACGCAGACGCCCGCCACCGCCAGCAGCGCCGCCAGAACAAGGGACGTCCTACGCATGGTGCACCCTCCTTACAAAAAAATACCCGCCACCTACCACGGCCACCGCTGCAAGACCAATGCCAAGGCCGGTGAGGTAATGTTGTGTCCATGAGGATGCCGCTGGCTTTTCTGCGGCGGCAGTCGCTTCCTGTTCGGGGGTATAGGGAATGCGATGGCCCCGTACCAGCAGGCGATGGGTATTAACTCCAAACGGTGTGCACGTCACCAGTGTGACCATATCCTTACCTCCTACGATTTGCAGCAGGCTTGTATCAGTAGGAAGTACCGTATTGATGGCGTCTACCTCATAGGCCAACACCTCACCCAATACATGGATGTAAAATGTATCGCCTTTTTCGAGTTGGTCAATGTCCGAAAACAGCTTGGACGAGGCCATGCCGCTGTGAGCGGATAACACAGCATGAGAGCTTTCTCCGCCCACCGGCAGGGATGTGCCTACCACATGGCCGACCGATTTTTCCAGCGTGTCGGCTCCCGTACCGTGCTGCACGGGCAAGTACACGTTGATTTTGGGGATATCAACATAGGCCATGACACCGCCCACGGTGAGCTGCTCGGTGTAGGCCAAGGGAGGGGCAGAAGCCCCTCCCTCAGAGATCGTCGCATTGGCCAGCATGGCGTTGTACTGCTCTGCGGCTTCACGCTGGGCGGTCAGCTCGGCATCGTCGGTGTCTTCGATGGCCGCAGTATAGGTTGTCTCCACATCGGAGTGATATCTTTCGCTTACCAACTCACCAATCAGTGGATAGAGAAGCAGCCCCAGCGCCACAACGCCGCAAGCTGCCGCCAGTAACCAGCGTTTCACTGCTCGCTCTTATGCTTGCGGGACTTCACCACGATGAAGGCTGCCACACCCAGAAGCAGAATGCCGCCGATGGTGAACATCCAAGTGCCGTAGCCACCGGTCTTGGGCAAATCAAAACCGGGGTTGTTAATCGCGGTCATGGGCACGATGGCATTGCCATCCGTCATGGTAACATCCTTGCCATTGACAGTAGCAGAGGCGGTCAGCAGTTTCGCACCGCACTTCTCGCAGGCACCATTTTCCTTGGTGGTAATGACGATTTTGACCGCTTCCTTGAGCAGTACATACCCCTTATCCGTGGCGGTTTCAGTCAGGCTGTAGCTATCATCCTCCAGGCCCTTCACAATGATGTGGCCCTGTGCATTGGGGATAAAGGTGGTAGCATCGGACTTCTTGGCGGTAAAGCCCTTGGCGTAGTAGATGCCATCCTTCAGGTCTGCGATGATGTAGCAGTCGTCGGTATCATTATGCAGGTTGAACTTGACGTTCTGCACGCTGCCCTTGCCATCGCTGAATTGCTTCAGAACATCGATGCCGTAAGTATACACATGGCAGCAGTCCTTTAGAGTGTCGTAGTAAGTAGTGTTGGTGCGCTTCCAAGTCAGCTCGACTTCGTTGGGGTTGTCGGTATCGCCCATCTTGGCATCGGCGGTCAGGGTGGCCGCGTAAGTAATGCGCATGGTGCAATCGGAATAGCCGCGCTTGACGCTGTCGGTGTAAACAGTGGTCGCCTCGTTGATCTCCGCCAGACCAGTTTCGGTCATGCGGATGGTCATGGTGTTGGCGGTATCATCATAGGACACGGTGAACTTGCCGGAATCCTCGCCCCAGGTAGTGATCTTGTCAGTGCAGGCGGAATCGCGGAAGAACTCGATAACCACGTCGTTCTTGTTGTAGCGAATGCCCTTGGACATGGTATCGACGTAAGTGTACTCGCTGAGAGAAGAAGCCTTAGAAGTAATCGTGGGCAGGGTACTCAGAATCTGGTAATCTACAACATCGCCCACGGAGGCGGTAGCGGTATGAGCGTAGCCATCGGTGATATCGGTCAGACTGCCGTTGTGCTTGCCGGTGGAGTTTTTGTCCTCACGGACGGTCTTTTCGAGGTCGGGGTTGCCGGTCTGGTTTTTGGGGTAGACGGTAACATCGTAATTCCACGCCGCGCCGTCAATGGTGGTCATGGGCAAACTTACGAAGAAGGGATTGCAGGTGGAGGTCACATTTTCAGGGACTCTGGTTTCTACAACCAGATACAGTCCCTGCTCCATATTGGAAGCAGAAGTGTGGCCGGTGGCATCCGTTTCGGGCACAGCCACACCGCCGTTCTTGACAGCAGTTTCCAGAGCATTTTTCACGTTCGTCGCATTGGCAGCCAGTGCGGCGGCCAGCTTGTTGTTCAGGGTATCAGACGTGAAATAGCTGACGCCGCCCTCGGTCTTGTGAGCGTCCGCGGCGGTCAGGCCGATGGCGGACAGCACGGCGTTGGAGCGCTCAGAGTTGTCGAAGCCAAACAGCACACTGACCGTGCGCTGACCGTCCATGACTTCATTGTTCATGGCAATGTCAGCGACGCGGAGGTAGGTGAACTCCACGCCCTGAATGGCGTATTTGCTCAGCTTATCCACGACGGCGTTATCATGCAGACCGGTGGAAAGATAAGATTCAGCGTCCCACACGCCGTCCTCGCTGGCCTTGGTGATGTCATATTTATAGATACTCAGGGATGCTTTCTTCGCCGGATCAATGGTAGGTTCTGCGGCAAATGCCGTAGTAACGAGACTCAAGGCCATAATGGCGGCCATGAGCATGGCGAATACGCGATGGATCTTTTTCATCTGGTTGTCTCCTTCGTAAATTCAGATTTTTTGCAAAAATAAACACCCATGCAAAGCATGAGTGCTGCAAACAGAATGGGTGCGATGAATCCGTTGCCGCCCGTGAACGGCAGGACGAAGCCTGCGCTGTTGCAAGCGGTAATGGTAACGTCGGGGTTGGTACTGTCCAGCGTTCCTACAAACAGAGGTTCCGTCATCAGGGTGTGGCCCGCTGGAGCTTGGGTTTCCGTTATGCGAAAGTGCACACCGATCTTGAGGTCAGTCCACTGTGCGATACCGGTCTTATCAATCGTGATTTTGCTCACCTCTGTCCAGTTCTGACCGTCCGTAGAAGTCTCCAGCAGCAGCTCCGCACCGGCGAGAGGACTGCCGGTAACATCCACCTTGCGGACGGTGAGGCATCCCTTGACAGGCTTATTCTCGCGGGTAACTTTGACGTTGAGGTTCTCGCTGGTCAGGCTGAAATCGTACTTGGTATCGTCCAACTGGTAGCCATCCACGGTGCTGATCTCCTGATAAGAATACTTTCCGGGCTTGAGATTATCGAAGATCAGCTTGCCGTTGGCGTCAGTCGTACCATCCACAATCTTGTTGCCCGCACTATCAAAGAGCCGGTAGGTGACGCCTGCCAGCGGCTGCTTGGTGTCAGCGTCCACCTTGAGAATTTCGATGCTGCCGGTGATCAGCTTGTTCTCACGAGTAACTTTCAGAATTTGCCCGTTCTGCTTCAGTACAACAGGAAAAGCCGTATCATCCAGCTCATATCCATCCGGTGCCTGAAACTCCTTGCAGGTGTAGCTGCCCAGCTTCAGATCGGCGAACGTCAGCTTACCATTGGCGTCCGTGTAGCCCTCTGCGGCTCGGCTTTCAGATGCGTCGTACAGACGGAAACCGGCACCTTGAAGCGGGGTGTTAGAGTCCGCGTCCACCTTACTGATCTCTACACCGGCTTTCCCCAGCGCATTGGTGCGCGTTGCGGTGATATCCAATGCCGAAGCTGTAATGGTGATCGGGTACTTGGCGCTATCCACCACATACCCCTCCGGCGCACTGATCTCCTGATAGGTATAGCTGCCGAGAGGCAAATCAGAAAAGACCGCCTTGCCATTTGCGCCGGTGATCGCATCAGCGATTTTGTTGCCAGCGCTGTCATAGAGCCGGTAGGTCACACCTGCCAGGGATTTTCCGGTGTCGGCGTCGGTCTTATTGATGGTCAGACTGCCCTTATCTTCCGTCACGGTGGCCTTGATCTTGATGTAGGCCCGAACAGGATCAAGACCAGTACCGGTGTAGCTCGCCAGCGACTGGTATTTTCCAGTAGAATCATACCAACACAGCACTGCTTCATCCGGATCAATGCCGTAGGCACTGCCGGTAGCGGAATAGGTTTTCTCGGTCGAGAGGCCCTTGGCGGCTTCAGCCGTGGCCGTGATGGTCAGGGTGTTGCCGCGCTGGAAAAACGTAATGCCGTTGCCATTGTTGCTGGAAAAGTTGAAGTCGCCCAGCACACCATTAGTATCGGTCACGCTGGCGCTGTAGTTGCCGCTGGCATCCTTCGTCAGCTCGATGGTGTCACACCAACGGGAGCTTGTCGCCGCGAAGCTGGGAATATCCGTAGCACTCTGCATGGCGTCTACAATTTCACTGTACCACAACGCAAACGTGGGATAGCGAGACGTATCGACGCAGTTATAAAACGGACTGCTGCCCCAAGAGCGGTAGTCGTAGGGACTTCTGTACTCGCAGATCAAGTCCCAGATAACGGCCTGCGTGGCGGCCCATTTCTCAGCACCGATAATGTCGCTGCTGTTGCTGTCACCATACGCAGTGCCGTACTCGGCGCTGGGGTAGCCACAGGCCAGAGCCAGCGCGATACCGCTTTGGACAGAGGCGGGCAGGTTGTACCAACAGCCGCTGGAACCCTGCACATAGTTGCTGCTGTCATCTGAGCGAACACCGGGCTGGATGCAATAGGCCAGCGCACCGTTGACATACTTGACGTGATACAGAGCGCTACCACTTCCCAAGCTGCTGTCCGCCAGAATGGTCAGATTTCTCGTGCTGGGCGTGGTCGAACTGCTGTAGTCATACTGCTTAAAGGTCAACTGACTGGTATAGACGTAGACTTTATACTTGACCACGACCGTGGCAGCGTAGGCGGACACCGCCAGCATCGCCGCCATAACCAGCGCCAGTACTAAAGCCGTAAATCGTTTAACAGTTTTCAATAGCTTCCTCCTTTGTTGGAAAAGTAAAGCCCCTCTGTTGCCAGAGAGGCTTTGTGTATGGAATTGTTGCGTTTTAATTATAGAGGACGTAGATCAGTAGGCTTCCTCCATCCTCCACAATGCAGACGTTGCAGTGGAAACCGGCATCCGCCACACTGTCCCTGCCCGCCTGCATCATGAGCTGGCGGAAGGTGAAGTCCACCATGTCCCGCGCCTTGGTTTCTAACGTCTCTTGCGAGGCGTCCGTTGGTACCGCGGCGGGGAAGCGGTAGGCGCTGTTGTCCAGCGTCAGGCCGCTGTCCGTGGTGACACCGTACTGCGTGACCGCGTAGGCGTTGGCTACGTCAATGGCCGCCTGCCGGTCTGCCGGTGCCGTAGGTTTAGGCGTGGGTTCCGGCTCCGGAGCAGGCTCCGGTTCCACATAGCCCGTCTTGGCGTGGACTGTCTCGGAAGGAATGTCCTCTGTGACATTGGGCTGCGTGGTGGGCACAGAGGCCGCTTGCGGCACCTCGGTTTCTGCATTTGCCGGAGTGTCCGCAGGGGTGCTTTCCACGATGCGTACCGGGGTATCTTCGTGTTCGGACTGCTGTGGAGTTGGGATCGTTTCATTCCTTGCATCATTCGTAACGATGGAAGACTGCTTCTGTTCGGGAAGCAGGGCCACAGGTTCCGGTTCTGCCGGCATCTGAGCCGCCTTGGCTGCACAACCGATCAAACATGTAATACTCAGTGCCAGCGGGATGCAATAGATCAGCTTATTCCTCATGGGTATCTCTCCTTCGTGTAAATATGGGATAGTCCTTTTCTGCGAGGACTTAATCATACTTACGACTGGAGAATCCCTTTTTTCAACAGCAAATTTCAGAAATCACGAAGCGTACACGATTGGGTAATGGCAAGTATCGTCTGTACCCAGTCACAAAGCACCAAAAGAACGGATTACTGCATCGGGGCTCACCACCTTCCTACATTTGAAAGACCGCTGAGTTGTTACCCAGCGGTCTTTACAATTTTGACTGTACCAAGTATAGCATATGGGGATTTACGACGAAATCGCAAAACAGTGCCAATCTGTTGCCATCCTTTGCCGATGTAGTGACAGGTCAGATATGCTGCTTGATGATTCGGGTGATGATCCCTGCGGCGACACCGCGTTCTTCGTCCAGATGAGTAACGACGAAACTGACATCATCCTTTCGTCCGGGTCTGCGCCGGTCATAGCAGGAGTGGGCGATGGCGTTGGCACCGTTGCTGAGTCGGATATACACAATGCCTTTATAGACATGGGTGACTTTTCCTGCGTACTTGCCCTGGATACGGCATTTGCGGAGATTATCATTCCGGTTGTCACCTGTTACACTTTTGACGTCGGCCTTGATCCAGATCTGCTCCGGATCAGTACGGTCAACTTCCAGTACACGCACCAGCACATGATCTCCCACGGCGAAACGGTCATTGGCGTCGCCGATCCAGTCCCACGAAAGGTCGCGGGACAGAATAGACGTCTCCACGCCGAATACTTCGACTCGGATGACCCGCTCTGACACGGCAACCACACGGGCCTGCACCACGCGCCCGGCACAGATGCGGTACTGACCGTCGCTGTCCGTGCCGAAATAATAGATCTGCTGCTTTTTCAGCATGGCGTCTTTCCGGCTGGCGACAACGGATCTGCTGTTGCCATCGATCCCCTTGATCACGAAGTCCACCTCAGCGCCCAGCATTTTATTGAGGATCTTCTGATAGTTGAGGATCATTTCATCGTAATCTATGCCATAGAGTCCTTTGGGGAAGTCCAGCACCATCTCACGCAGGGGGATCACAATGCGGAATCCCTTGTAGTCCACGATGGCAATGGTTCTCCCGGCATCCGTCTTTTCAATACCACTCAGCATACCGGTGAGGATGCGCCGGGTGCGATAGCCGGTATGGATCTCATGCCAGATGATGTCCTCCCGCTGCTCCTGTGTTTCCGCTTCGTCGCGGGCATCTACAGTCAGGATCTCCCACGGCTGAACAGTATCAGGCACAGGTTCCTCGGTGGTATCTTCGGCGGGCGGCGTCTCCGGTTCCTCTGCCGGCTGCTTCTTTCTGGTGGTCGTCCGCCTGCGAACGGTGCGCTTCGGTGGTGTCTCTGGGGCGGCCTCCGGCTCTTCCGCAGGGGACTCCACAATTTCGGGGGTAATGTCCTCGGTTACAGGTTCGCTCATGAGTTCCGGCAGGCTCTCTTCCACGGCATCATCCGCGGGCAGTACCGGAGTATCCGGGACAATAGCGATTTCTTCTGTTTTCTTTCTCGGCATAGTTGCTCCTCCTTGTACTACATTTTTGTTGACATGATGGAATCCTTATCGGTCTTGACAAACTCGCTGCGTTTGACGGGGGACTTATTCGGACGAGGTGCGTGCTTTGGCTGCTCCGGTTTTGGTGTGGGCGAGGGCTTCTTATGCCATTCCGGAACATGGGCGGATGAACTCGCCGCCTGTATTGACACAGGCACGGTGAAACTCATGGCCTTTCAGAGGCGCCAGCATGAAAACCTGTATGCCCTTGCGCCGCATGCGGAGCGCCATCAGCAGGATCAGGAAGGTCTTGCCTGCGCCGCTGGTGCCGCACACGGCAATGTTGGCGTTCTTATAGACCTTGGAATCGAAGATGTCGATGATGACCGGAGAGTTGTTGTACTTGTTCAGGCCGAACAGAATACCGTTTTCGTCACTCAGCTCATAGGACGTAAAGGGGTAGCAGCTTGCTACACCGGTGGTCAGTGCGTTGCGCTTGGAGCGTTCATAGAGGTGTTTCTCCATGCTGACCAGCGGCAGCGAGGAGAGAAACGCCTGCTCCTCATGAAAGGCGCAGCTGCACACGTCCATATCACGGGACATGAGCAGCTTTTTCATCTCATTGACCTTCCATTCCAGTTCGTCCACTGTGGACGCTGTCACCGTAATCAGCAGGTTCAGGTAATAGAAGTCCTCGTTGTTGCCCAACCCTTCTTTCAGAAAGTATCCGCTTCGGATGGCACCGTCCAGATCGTCAAAGTCCGTGTTGGTATCGCTGGCGTCCTTGATCTTACTGCGGTTGATACGGAGCTGCTGGCCCAGCCGCTGCACCATGCGGGCTTTCGGCTGGCGGCTGATAAACATATCCAGATCGATGCCATCCCCAGCGTTGACGATGAGGGACAGCCAGCCGGCCGGCACCTGCGCCTTGTAGCCGGTGGATGGCACCAGCAGATAGGAATAGTAGAGCCCATCAATGCAGATATGCCGCCCGTTGGTAAAGTCGATGCTGTCAGGGGCAAAGAACTCCGTACAGGGAATGGCGTCGATCTCGGATTCCAGCCCCTTTTCCTTATACTGCGCAATGATCTGGCGGACGCGATCCGGCAGCGACATGGCGCCGTTGCGGCACAGCAGGTGATAAAGCGTATCGACTGTGAATTCATCATCGTTTTCCGGGATCAACACCTCGTTGCCGCACTGCTTGAGATAATTGACCGCAGTACGGGCTGCCGTTTGCAGGGAGGCGATGGCCTCATCTTCCTCGTTGCCGCGTTTCCGGCCTGCCCACGCTTCGTACTCGAATACCATGAAGAAGCGGCGTGTAGTGGCTTCCCGTGCGCCGATCCGGTCAATGAGCGTCAGATAGTCCTGCTGCAGCAAGCGGCAGTTTTCATCGGTCTCCTGCGCCATCTCCTGCTGCACGATCTCCCTGTGCCGGTTCAAGTCGGCCCGCTTGGCAATGACCTTGATCTGCATTTTGACCGGGCTGATCTTCAGGAACGAGATAAACGAGTAGATGATGTTCCGCTGCTCTCTGGCGCTGCGCAGCAGGAAGTTGATAGGCACGACCTCAACGATCTTCAGGTAGCGGTGGTCCCGTGTGTAGATGATGCCGTTTTCGATCTTCTCCACGGGTAGGTACTCCGCCACAGGATTGATGTACTTGGGTGCGGTGTCACCGCCCTTGGCTTTACGCTTTTTCCGTTTCTTCCACTTGCCCTGCTCCTCTTCATTGCGTGTAATAACGCGGCGGTTATGGAGGTATTTCAGGACAAGGAAGATAAACGAGGACAGGCTTTCGCCGTTGATGCCCACCAGCGCGATGATGCCAAGCGGCAGTGCGGTCAGGCACAGAATGATGATCTTGGCAGTCAGTGTCAGGGCGGAGACCGAGAACACCGGTATGCCGATAGCTAGCACGATAACCAGCGCCTCGGCTGTATTGCGGAGCTTCAGCAGCCCACCGAAAAAAGTCCCGCCCTCAATAAAATTGGGCGGGATGATATAGGTATCATAATCATTTGGTTTACTCACATTTACGTCTCCTTCTTATCCGATGATCCAGAACGGCCCACCGGCGCCGGCGCGGCCGCTGGCTTCATTCAGGATGATGGACAGATCCCATGTCTGTTGGCTTCTGGTATAGCTGGCGGGATCGGCCACCAGTATCTTTCCGTTTTCCACGCCACGCAGCACGATGAAGTGGCCGGAACTGGTGAAATGGCCTTTCAGCATGATAGCCACTACCAGCTTGCCTTGAGAGAGAGCATCCACAATGCGCTGCCCCTCCGTTTTCCCGCAGCCCTGTACCGGCAGGCCCCACGCTTTGGCGGCGCCGGGGATCAAAGAGTGGTAGGAGCCGCTTTTGCTGCACCAGTAGCCGTTTTCATAGGCCCAACGTGCCATCTCAACGGGATCGACCGTCTCATTGGTCAGGGACGATACCACCATAGCCATACAGGTGGGGCCGCAGCCATAGGTGCCGATATCGTCTGTGCCATAGGGCTTGCTTGCGTACCGCTTGTCCAGCTGATTATAGTAGACCACCTGTGTTGCGCCATCTGAGAAACGAATATCGCCCAGAGATACGAGGTCGGCAGACTCGGCAGGGAGTAGACCCTGCATCATGCCATCGCCCAGGAACACGCTCAGGTTCTGAGCATAGTTTTCCGCCAGTTTCTTTTGTTCATCTGACAGAGCGAATATCTTATCCTCAAAATAGGCTTCTCCGTTGTAGACAATGGTATAGATCTTCCATATCTCTGTGACTTCCGTTTCCGTCACAGTGACCTTGCCGGTCTTTTCGTCGATGGTCGTATCTGTCACCGTTGTCGTGCGAGGCTCCTCCGTGCTTGTAAAGGTGTAGAGGGAGTCTTTGGCCTTGCGAATAAGCGCCTCCATATCCTTGAGGGAGATAGATGTATAGTCCTGATTTTTGGCGGCACAGTACATGGCAATGAAGCGGTTGGCGTTATAGGCCGGGGAGCTTTCATAGGGATTGATGATCTCCTTCTGATCAGCGCTGGAAGCGGCAAAATCTGCTTCAATACGGGCGCGAACATCCTCCTGTCCTTCCTCCAGCAAATCGCTGATCGCCTGCGAGATCTGATTGATGTTCTCCACAATGGCGGCGTTGTCGTTGAGGATTGGGGAGTCGGGGTTTCCCTCAGAGCCTGCCTGCGTCAGTCCGCCAAAGATCAGGGAGGGTAACAGCATGATGAACAGAACGGGGATCGCCAGCAGTCCGGCAATGATGGCAACAACTGCCTTGCGGTGTGTCCAGAGTGCCGCTGCCGCCGCACCGTAGGGGCCTGCGGCAGCAGCGCCTTTTGCCGCGCCGCTTACCGCTTTTCCGGTTTTGATGGCGCCGCGCACAGCGCCGGCAGCGTGTGCGCTTATCTCAGCGGCTTCATTCAGGCCGCTGCGTTCCTGCTGGGCCATATCAGACCTTATCCTTTCTGCGCGGCGGGTCGGGCAGACGCCGGATCAGGCTCTCACGGTAGGAAATACCGCCATCCGGATTTTGATAAGGCGTTTTCTCCACCACGTCCTGTGCATACTGCTTATACCATTTGGTGCCATCCACGGCGGTGACAGTAGTGTATTCCCGCTTGGGCTCCATATACTGTTCGGTACTATACATGGCAAAGGAGCGGCCCACAGGTTCATCCTCGGAGGTCTCCGTGCCGGTGATATGTCCTCCGCCGATCTCAACATTGGAGAAGGAGGGAATATCCGCCGCGCTTTCACCCAGCGCCGTGTAGCCTATATAGGACATGAGGGCGTCTGCCGCCATATTGCCGGACATGACATCGCCGATGCCCGACCTGCCGGTAGCGATACGGCTGATAACGTTATTGGCAATATCGCCGCCCTTGGTCATAGAGGCACGGAACGCCATGCCGCCAACGCCGCCGCTGCCTGTGCCGGTGGCACTTTTGTATGCGCCGTTATAGAAGCTGCGGTTGACGACACCGGCCAGACCGCCTTGTAGAAAGGTGTTGCTATCACCGCCGCCGTTGCCACTGGCACTTCCGCCACGGCCTGCGTTTCCACCTCGACCCCGGCCAGCGACGCCACGGGCGGCAGCAATACTCCTTGCGGCCAGCATTGCTTCCGCCAGCATGGAGCCGCCTGTATGGCCCACATTGATGCCAAGGCCCTGCATGAAGCTGTCGATCTTCTGTGAGATCTTCAAAAATGCCACTGCACACAGAAACCAGACGAACAGGTTTCCGGCCACGCCTTCTTTACCGGAAGCTGAGACCTGAGACTGCACATCCGATTCTGTCAGAGCAAAGGCCGGGATCGTGAGCGCACATATAACCAGTACGGACAACACGATCCCTGTGATGTATTTCGTTTTTTGATTCATGATCGTCTCCTATAGAGATAAGGGATTTGCCAGGAAGGTTCCCACCATGGTGATGAACAGGCGCAGGCACCATGCGTTCATCAGCAGCAGGAATATCTGGCCGCCGAACATACGGCACCACGCTTTGAAGATATTGGATGTGGTCTGTGCCGCACCTGTAGCGAAGGCCACAGGCGCTGTGAATACCAGCACGCCCAGCAGCACATAGCGCTCCGCCGCCTCAAACAGCAGCTTGATATAGTTCCACGCCAGTATGAGGA
>CDZG01037315.1_pt1 | contig 77581 bp, 68 predicted proteins | sample 557741 | NCBI WGS metagenome assembly CDZG01 (sample SAMEA3182086, study PRJEB8094) | gut metagenome | biome: human; feature: gut; material: Stool; isolation source: human stools | place: Canada | collected 2013-01-21
CCAGCCGGTTCAGCCGGCGGCAGAACGCCTGATAGCTGGGCAGCTTCTGGAACTCGCCCAGATGGTATGTTCTGATGAAATTGTAGATACTCTTCCGCGTCAATAAGCCCTGCTGCGCGCCCCATAAGTATGCGGTCATCAACTCCACGTCTGTAAATTGGGCGGACTTATTGTTGCTTCCGTGTTGCATTTTCTCCGCGATTCTGCTATCCTCACTGTGATGACAAATCGCGCAATAGAGTTCGATCAGTTTGTTCACACCTTACTATCTCTCTTCTTGCGCCTTTTGTCATCTTTTTTCGGTTTCTACTATTGATTCGCATCTATGAGGGGAAGGTGGCACGGCGGAGCCGTGACGGATGAGGTGGGGGCAGTTTCGTTGACGCGATGTTGTCCACCTCATCAGCCAGCCTTACGGCTGACAGCTTCCCCTCATAGGGGAAGCCATGGACGAGCAGCAAAGCCTCCCTTCCAGGGGAGGTGGCTCGGCGGAACGCCGAGACGGAGAGGTTGTGGCAAATTTGATACAACCTCTCCGTCTGCTTCGCAGACAGCTCCCCTGAGAGGGGAGCCTTTTCTCACTCCGCCAGCGCCTGCAGGCAGGGGAGGAGGTCCTGTTCGGCGTGGGCGGTCAGGGTCGGCGAGGCGGTGGGGGACTCGCCGGTGCGGCTGAGCCAGATGGTCTGCCAGCCGCAGGCGGAGGCCCCGGCGATGTCCTGCGAGCACGAATCGCCGACGAAGACGCACGGCCCGCCGCCCGCGGCCGCCTGCGCCAGACGGAAGATCTCCGGCGCGGGCTTCATGACGCCGCAGGCGTCGGAGATGAACACGAGTTTCGCCTCGGCCCAATGCTCCAGGCCGAGGCTGCGGAGCTTGCCCTGCTGCGGGCCGACGCTGCCATTGGTGATGACGCCGACGGCGCGGTACGCCTCCCGGCAGTAGTCCAGCGCGGCGCGGACGGCGGCGGACAGCGTGATCCGCTGCTGCTGCGCGGCATAGACGGCCTGCAGCTGCAGCGCCTGCGCCGCCGTGATGCGGATGCCGACGTCGAGCAGCCCGATCTGGTGGCGGTAGATGTGCATGGCGTCCATGCTGATCTTGCCGGTGTGCGCGGCGGTAAAGACCTCGTAGCCGCGGTGCATGACGGCCTGATAGGCCTGCGCGGCTTTGTCTTCATACCGCCCGCCGAAAAACTGGCGGAACGCGGCCAGATACGGGTCGGAGCGGTCATACAGGGTATCGTCGAGGTCAAAAAAGACGGTTTTTTCTTTCATGGGCGTTCTCTTTTCGTTTTTTCTTTAGGGTGTATCTGAAAACTCCCAATGTGACCGGCAGCGAGAAATTTTTGCGCTGAGCAAGACATTTTTTCGCAGGAATACTGACGTATTTCAAGGAAAAATGGTGCAGCGCAGCGTGAAAAGGTCCGCTGTCCGGGTGCGTTGGGAGTTTTCAGATACACCCTAGTATAGCGGGCGGCGGGGCGGAGCGTCAAGTGCGGTTTTGGTTGACGCGGCGCGGCGGATGGACTATACTGGACCGTAACAGCACGGCCCGCGGGCCGGAAGGAACAGGAGCGTCAACAATGGAAAGCTATCAGGAGATCGAACTGCAGGAATGCCCCATCTGCGGGGGCGCGGGACTGATGGAGGAGGAAAACGGCTGGTGCTTTTACGTGGCCTGCCTCGACTGCGGCTCGCACACGGCGGAGATCCGCTATGAGCGCCCGGCCGAGCGGCTGGACGCCGCGCAGCGCGCGGCCCATCTGTGGAACATCGGCAAGGTCCTGACCGATACCCCCAACGACTGAAAAGGGCAACACCGCACAATTCGGCAAGCAGATTCGGCGAGAGATTTTTCGTCAAGTCAAGGTTTGAAACGTGAAGGAATACTTTGTGTATTTCGAACGTTTCAAACCGCAGGATTGGCGGAAAAGATCCGCCGAAGCGTGCAGACGCAATTGTGCGGTGTTGCCCAAAACAGCCCCGGCAGAGCATCCGTTTCCGGATGTCCTGCCGGGGCTGTTTTTCGACTGCCTTTCCGGGGTGCGGGTGGTATAATCCTGCATGAAAAAGAAAGTCTGGAAGAACTGAATCTTGCATCCATATCAACCAAAATCTGTGCCATACCGGAAAAGGCATGGGTGTCCGCAGGGCACAAACGCCGCAGAACAGACCTATTGAAAAAACAGGAGGAACTGAACATGAAACGCAAATTCCGTACACGCATCAGCTGTTTATTGATCGCCAGCCTGTGCATCGGACTGCTCAGCGCCACCGCTCTCGCCGCCGACCCACCGGCAGGTACAGTGGAAGACCCAACCGTGACCGAGATCGTCACCGCCGATACCAAGCAAGATACCCCCGCCCCCGGCCAGACCACGACGACCACGACGACGGAGAAGGAGTGGAAGGGGACGACCACGGAAGCCGGAACAACAACGACGGTAAACGGCGAGGAAAAAACGACGGATGCCACCGTCACCGGCCCGGACGGAGACCTGCTCGACCAAACCGGCACCGTCGCGGGCAGCGAGACCACGACCACCACACCGGGCGCGGGCGATCCACCCGAGGGGCCGGACACAACGGATGTCGCGGACAGCAAGCCGGATGGTTCTCTGGAAGTAACTGTGACTCCAGACGGTGAGAATAAAACGGACGAAGGCAACGTCTCCGCCTGGCTCAAGGATGCGGCTGTCCCGGATTGGGCAAAAGACGAGGCGCAGACATCCGAACAGGGCGAGGACGGCACGATCACCAATATTGTCAAGAAGGACGACAATACATATACCAAAACCGTCACGAAGCCTGACGGCACCGTGACCGTCGAGACCGTCACGCTGAAAAAGGATGACGAAGGCCATGTGACGGGCTATACCAGGACCACCGAGACCACCGGCTCCGTCACCGACGAGACGGTAAAGCCTAAGGTCCCGGATCAGGCGACTGTCGGCAAGGACGGCGACACCACCTACAGCTTCGAGCTGCCCGAAAAGCCGGAGATCACGACGCCTGTGCAGAGAGATGCGGACGGCAAGCCCGTCAGCGGCGAAGAGGTGCTGCCGCTGATCGACACCAGCGGTAACGTGATCGGCTATACCAAGGTCACTTATACCGAGGGCACTCCCAGCTACAGCGACCCCGTCCTCGGCGCGTATTACGCCACCACGACGAAGATCGAGACGCTGGAAAACGGCCTGCAGAAGATCACCACCACCAAGACCCGCGTCACCGACACCAAAGTGCTGGAAGAAGCCCTGTCCGTCTCCGATGGGAAATGGTCCCTGAGCGGCTGGATGGGGGATGTGAAAGAAGGAGCGAACAACGGTGATTTGAGCTATAATACCCCGCAGCCGGGTGAAAAACAGTTTGAGAAAATGGAGAAGTGGCAGGATAATCTTGGCGTTCTGCTTGAACCGGCAAGCCCAGATAGCTCAAGGCCAAGCAGCGGTGAACTGAAATATGTGGGCTATGGGCTTTACAGCAATATCCTGCTGGGATATTACCCTGATGGCGGTGCAGTAGAGACATTAAAGCGTGCAAACTATGTACATCAGTTCAAGTTGGTAGATGCGGCCGGGAACACGTATTATGCCTACTGTGCCGACTGGAGCACAGGAGCAGTGATAAGCACCAAATATGAGCTGGTCAATGTGCTGGATGTAAGTTACATCAAGGATAAGACTGCACGGGAGCATCTGCAGGCGATCGCAGAAAACGGATACTGGGGGACAGAGAAAGGTGTTGGCAGTCTGGCCGAGGTAAAAAAACTGGTTGAAGAAAAGTACTGGAATGCGATTACTGATGGAATCGCATTGGCTGTGACACAGGCCGCACTCTGGAAGTATGGAAATCAGGACCCAAATTTGGAGTTCGGCGGCAATAATATAAATGGCGACGAAGGCGGCGGAAGATATAAAACAGATGAGTTGTTGGAGTTCTATTGCAGAAGCAAAAATCCAAACGATATTGGGAAGTTGACACCGGAGCAGCGTGAGGCTGCAGTTGCGCTCTACAACGCACTGATCGGAAAGATGCCGGACAGCACCGACCCTGTCACCGACATCATCACCAAAGAGGACATCAAAGACGCGACCATCCGGGTGAATGAAAAAACGGGGACCGGTTATAAGACTGATCTTTCCTTTAAATTGACCGTAGACCCGAGCCGGATCAACGGGAAGGAAGGCGAAGATGACGTTACGCTGTACATCTACAATGGCGACACGCTGCTCGCGTCGCATAAGCTGCGGGAAGCGACGGATGCGTCCGGTGGCAGCGGTACATTTACGGTCCGTTATGCTCCGGAGACCGGTGAAACGATCTATACGGTCAATGGACTGGAATTTACAGCGGACACATCGGTCACGCTGAACCTTTCCGGCAAGCAGAAGCTGAACAGCGGCGCGTATCTGTTCCGCTCGGATGTGAATGGTGAGCAGTCGCAGACGTTCATCGGTCTGGTCACCGGGGACAGTACCCGCGATCTGAACCTGAACGTGACGCTGGGCTTCCACGTGGTGGACCCGATCATTAAACCGGCCGCGAGCGCTTCCAGCCGGGATAAGCATACGGTCACGTGGACGGCAAGCTATCATACCGAATGGCCGCACACGCCCGACCAGCCGCCCAAGACGCCGGAAACTCCGGAAACGCCAGAGACTCCCGAAACCCCGGAAACCCCGGTCGTTCCCGGCTATGACGTGCCGAAGACCGGCGACGCGAGCGGGCTGTACTACGTCCTCGCCGTCTTCAGCGCCCTCGGTCTCGCCCTCGTGACCTGCGCGGGCAGAAAGCGCCGCACGGCGTGAGATCCAGGCGGCTCTGCCAACGGCAGAGCCGCTTTTGCGTGCGCCGTGGCCTTCTCCTCATAGGGGAAGCCTTGGGGGGGGGTGCGCGCGTCCAAAGCCTCCCCTCCCAGGGGAGGTGGCTCGGCGAAGCCGAGACGGAGAGGCCGCAGCAAATTTGTGACGACCTCTCAGTCTGCTTCGCAGACAGCTCCCCTTCCAGGGGAGCCTTTGGTGCGCTTCCGACAAGAAAGGGCTGGAAGCGGGGGGAGGAATGTGATAGAATGGAAAAACAAATGAAGAAAAGGGAGGAAACTGCTTATGAAGCGCTGGGTGCGGATCGTGCTGATCGTGGTGTTGGCGGCGGGGCTGGCCGTCGGGCTGTTCGGCATGCTCCGGCGGCAGACGGAGAACCGGAAGGGCGCGGAGAGCTACGCCGAGGCCGCGGCCATCGCCGGGGCAGAGCTGCCCGCGGCCGAGCCTGCCGCGCAGACGCCCGCGGAAGAGCAGGAGACGCAGGACCCGTATCTGCAGATGTTCGCGCGGATGGACGTGGAGGCCCTGCGGCAGGTCAACCCGGAGGTGCTCGGCTGGCTGTGGCTGCCGAACACGCAGATCTCCTACCCCCTCATGCAGGGGACCGACAACGAATACTACCTCCACAACACCTGGAAAAACGAGCCGAACGAGCTGGGCGCGATCTTCCTGGATTACCGCTCCGCGCCGGATTTTTCGGATTTCAACACGCTGATCTACGGCCACCGGATGCAGAGCGATGCCATGTTCGCCACGCTCCGCTTCTACGCCGAGCAGGCGCATTGGGAGTCTGCGCCGCTGGTCTACGTGCGCGCGGGCGATACGGTCTACACCTTCACGATCTTCGCCGCCTATGAGGCACCGGTCACGCAGCTGCTCTATCTGCCCGCGCTGACCGACGCGGCGCAGATCGACGCCGTTCTGCAGTACGCGCAGGAAGCTTCCGTGCTCGATACCGGGCTTACGCCGGGCGCGGAGGACCATATCCTCACCCTCGTCACCTGCACCGGCCACGGCCACGCCTCGCGCTGGATCGTGCAGGCGGTGCGCACGGCTGTCACGCCGCTGGACGCATGACGGGTGTGACGATCTATTCTGCGCCGCTGCCGGAGGGGCCGGAGGCCTCGCACCGGCTGCTGCGCCGGGCCGCGGCCCTGGCCGCGCCGCAGCTGACGGACTGCACGCTCGCCCGGCAGGCGCAGGGAAAGCCCTGGTTCCCCGCTGCGCCGGAGCTGCACTTCAGCATCTCGCACAGCGGCGGGCGCTGGGTCTGCGCGTTCGCGGACGCGCCGGTCGGGCTCGACCTGCAGGCGCACCGGCCCTGCCGGGCGCTGGCGCTCGCGCGGCGGTTTTTCGCGCCGGAGGAGGCCGAATGGCTGCGCTCGCGCGGCGAAGCGGCGTTTTTTGACCTCTGGTGCGCGAAGGAGAGCTGGCTCAAATACACCGGCCGCGGCCTTTCCGCCCTGCCGGAGGCGATCGTCCTTGCGCCGGACGGCCAGTTTCCCGCCCGCCCGGACGCGCGGCTGCAGCTGCTGCCGGTCTTCGACGGGTATTCGCTGTGCGTGTGTACGAAGGATGCCGCGCGGGTCGCGTTGCGGGAACTGTAAGGCAACACCGCACAATTGCGTCTTCGCGCTTCGGCGGATCTTTTCCGTCAATCCTGCGGTTTGAAACGTTTGAAATACATACAGTATTCCTTCACGTTTCAAACCTTGGCTTGACGAAAAATCTCTCGCCGAATCTGCTTGCCGAATTGCGCGGTGCTGCCATAAAAGCCTTCCTTGCGGAAGGCTTTTCCTCTGCATGAAAATCGAACAAATATTCGAAAAATTCTTGACCGGAGACCGCTGCCGGTGGTATGATAGCCGCAGAAAGGGGGCGGCGCGGATGCCGGACAGGACCTATCTTGCCATCGATCTCAAATCCTTCTATGCGTCGGTGGAATGCGCGGCGCGGGGGCTTGACCCGCTGAAGACGAATCTCGTCGTGGCCGATGAGGAGCGGACGGAGAAGACGATCTGCCTGGCGGTCTCGCCGCCGCTGAAGGCGTATGGGATCGGGGGCCGGGCGCGGCTGTTTGAGGTGAACGAGCGTGTGCGGCAGGTGAACGCCGAGCGGCGGCAGCGCGCACCCGGCCGGACGCTGACCGGCAGCAGCTGCGACGCCGACGCGCTCGCGGCGCAGCCGGAGCTGGCGCTGGACTTCATCATCGCCCGGCCGCGGATGGCGCTGTATATGCAGGTCTCCACGCAGATCTACCGGATCTACCTCAAATATATCGCGCCGGAGGACATCCATGTCTACTCCATCGACGAGGTCTTCATCGACGTGACGCCCTACCGCAGTCTCTACGGCCGGGACGCGCAGGCGCTGGCCCGGACGATGATCCTCGACGTGCTCCGCACGACCGGCATCACCGCGACCGCCGGGATCGGGACGAACCTGTATCTGGCCAAGATCGCCATGGACATCGGCGCCAAGCATGCCCCGCCGGATGAAAACGGCGTGCGCATCGCCGCGCTCGACGAGCGCAGCTACCGGCAGACGCTCTGGAGCCACCGGCCGCTGACCGATTTCTGGCGCGTCGGCCGCGGATACGCCCGGAAGCTCGAGGCGAAGGGCCTCTATACGATGGGTGATATCGCCCGCTGCTCGCTCGGCGGGCCGGACGAATTTTATAACGAAGATCTGCTCTACCGGATGTTCGGCGTGCAGGCGGAGCTGCTGATCGACCACGCGTGGGGCTGGGAGCCGTGCACGATCGCCGATATCAAGGCCTACCGCCCGCAGTCGCACAGCCTCAGCTCCGGGCAGGTGCTGCAGGAGCCGTATGTCTTTGACAAGGCCCGGCTCGTGCTGCTGGAGATGGCCGACGCGCTGGCGCTGGATCTGGTGGGAAAGGGGCTCGTGACCGACCAGCTCGTGCTGAGCGTCGGCTACGACCGCGAGAGCCTGACCCGGCCGGAGCTGCGCGGAGCCTATCACGGCCCGGTCACGACCGACCCGTACGGGCGGCCGGTCCCGAAGACCGCGCACGGCTCGCAGCGGCTGGGCGCGCACACCGCCTCGACCCGGCAGCTGCTGCGCGCGGCGGGCGGGCTGTTTGACCGCATCGTGGACCGGCGGCTGCTCGTGCGCCGGATGTATCTCGTCGCGGAGCACGTCCTGCCGGAGCAGGACGCGCAGCCGGCGGAGGAATTCTGCCAGCTGAGCCTCTTTTCCGATGACCCGGAAACGCAGCCCGCGCAGCCGCCGGAGGAGGCCGCCCGCGAGCGCAGCATGCAGCAGACGCTGCTCGCCATCCGTGAAAAATACGGCAAAGACGCCGTCCTGAAAGCCATGAGCCTCCAGGACGGCGCCACCGCCCGCACCCGCTTCCACCAGATCGGCGGCCACCGGGCATGAAAAGGGGACAGGCCTACGCCTGTCCCTTTAGGATTTCCAGGGCCTGTTTGGTGTCGCAGTCGGAGAGCTCGGGCTCGGCGGCTTCGACGAGGCGGAGGGCGTCTTCGTGCCGGCGGATGACGGAGGAGCCGCCGCGGTCGCCCTCGAGCGCGCACAGCTCCGGGAAAAACCGCGCCGGGAACAGGCAGGGGTTGCCGCGATGGCCGTTGTGGGCCGCGCCGACGATGCAGCCCGGGTGCTGCCGCCAGTCCTGCACGATGCGCAGGACCGTCTCCTGCCGCAGAAGCGGCTGGTCGGCGACCATGTAGAGGATCCCGGCGCAGTCCGCCATGGCCTCGGTGCCGAGGCGGATGGTCCGGCTGATGCCGTCGTCCGGCCGGTCATTCCGGATGGCATGAAACCCGGCCTGCTCCGCCTCCTGCAAAAGCGCCGGATACTGGGAAACGACGGTGACGCGGGCAAACGTGTCCGCGGGGATCGCAGCCAGCGCGAGCGAAAACAGGCTCTTGCCGGCAAAGCTCGCCGTCAGCTTGTTTTCCCCGAAGCGGGACGCATTTCCTGCCGCCATGATGAGGCAGCCGATGGGAGCAGCGGTAAATTCAGACATAGCCAGACTCCTTGTGATTTTCTACAAATTAGTATAGGGATTTTTGCCGTTTTCCGCAAGAAGTATGCAAAATTTTCGACATTCACGAAAAAAGCCGTTATTCATGAAGTAAGATAATGAATCCACTTTCTCTTCGAAAAACTGTATGCTACAATATGAGCAATAACATCGGAAAACTGGCAGGATCCGGGGCCAAAGCCCGGGTTTTGCCGATCACCCGGCAAAATGGAGGTACCCGAATGAACATCGTAGGCAGAAGTGAGGTCCGCGTCGACGCCTTCGACAAGGCGACCGGCCGGACAAAATACTATGATGATCTGGCCCCGAAGGATGCGCTGCTCGTCCGGATCAAGCACTCGACCATCGCGCACGGCTTCGTCAAGTCGGTCGACATCAGCAAGGCGGAGAAGATCCCCGGCGTCGTGAAGATCCTGACCTGCTTCGACGTGCCCGACATCCCGTTCCCGACCGCCGGTCACCCGTGGTCGATGGATCCGTCGCACCAGGACATCGCCGACCGGCACCTGCTCAACCGGCACGTGCGCTACTACGGCGACGACGTCTGTGCCGTCATCGCGGAGGACGAGGTCGCGGCCATGCAGGCCGTGCGCGCCATCGAGGTCGAATACGAGGAGCTGCCGTTCGTGCTCGACGTGCAGAAGGCCATGGAGCCCGGCGCGCCCCAGCTGCACGAGAAGTTCCCCAACAACATCCTCAAGCACACGACCGCCGCCGCAGGCAACTACGCGGAAGCCATCAAGGAACCCGGCCTTATTAAGGTCGAGGGCTGGTACGAGACGCCGACGGTCCAGCACTGCCACATCGAGAACCACGGCTGCTTCTGCTACGAGGAGAACGGCCGTCTGGTCGTGACCAGCTCCACGCAGATCCCGCACATCATCCGCCGCGTCGTCGGTCAGGCGCTCGGCCGCCCGTGGGGCGACATCCGCGTCATCAAGCCGTACATCGGCGGCGGCTTCGGCAACAAGCAGGACGCGCTGTATGAGCCGCTGTGCGCCTGGTGCTGCACGCAGGTGGGCGGCCGCTGCGTCAAGCTCGACTGCTCGCGCGAGGAGACCTTCGTCTCCAACCGTGTCCGCCACGCCATCCGCACGCATATCATCTCGTGGCTGCGCAAAGACGGCACCATCGCTGCCAAGAAGGTCGAATGCTTCTCCAACCAGGGCTCCTACGCCTCTCACGGCCACTCGATCGTGGCAAAGGCGCTGGGCTCGTTCAACCAGCATTATCCCTGCCCCAACTTTGAGGGGGACGCCTATACCGTCTTCACCAACCGGCCCGCGGCCGGCGCCATGCGCGGCTACGGCATGCCGCAGGCCTCGTTCGCCGACGAGAGCCACGCGGAGGAATGCGCAAAGGCCGTCGGCATGACGCCGCTGGCCTACCGCTGGCAGAACCTCATGAAGCCCGGCTACGTCGACGGCTTCTCCAAGAACGAGCTCTATACCGACTCCTACCGCCAGTGTATGGAGAAGGGCATGCAGGCCATCGGCTATGAGGAAAAGGTCAAGGCCTACGCCGATCAGACCGGCCCCATCCGCCGCGGCATCGGCCTTGCGACCTTCTGGTACAATACCGCCGTCTTCCCCATCTCGCTCGAGACCTCGTCCTGCCGTCTGCAGCTGAACCTCGACGGCACGGTCAACCTGCAGGTCGGCGAGACCGAGATCGGCCAGGGCGCGGATACCGCCTACGCGCAGATGTGCGCCGAGATCCTCGGCCTGTCCGACTATAAGAAGGTCCACGTCATCTCCTGTCAGGATACCGACATCACCCCGACGGGCCTCGGCGCCTACGCCTCCCGCCAGACCTTCACCGCAGGCTTCTCCATCCGGCAGACCTCGGAGATGCTCAAAAAGAAGATCCTCGACTACGCCTGTGAGCTCACCCGTCAGGCGACCTACAACATGGACATCATCGACTCCAACATCGTCCGCACGACCGACGGCCGCGTGCTCATGAGCCTGTCCGAGCTGTCCATGACCGCGCAGTATAACCCCGTCCATTCCGAGCATCTGACCGCGGAATCGACATATACCATCCGCAATAACGCCTATTCCTTCGGCTGCACGTTCGCCGAGGTCGAGGTCGATATCCCGATGTGCAAGGTCAAGCTCCTGAACATCGTGAACGTCCATGACTGCGGCAAGCTCATCAACCCCGCGCTGGCCGAGGCGCAGGTCCACGGCGGCATGTCGATGGGCATCGGCTACGGCCTGTCCGAGCAGCTGCTGTTCGATGAGAAGACCGGCCGGCCGCTCAACAACAACCTGCTCGACTACAAGCTCTCGACCTTCATGGACCATCCGGATCTGGAAGCCGAGTTTGTGGAAAACTACGAGCCGACGTCCGCCTACGGCACCAAGGCGCTGGGCGAACCGCCCGCGTGCTCGCCGGCGCCCGCCATCCGCAACGCCATCTATCAGGCGACCGGCGTCGCCATCGACCAGGCGCCGATCACGCCGCATATCCTCTTCGCGAAATTCACCGAAGCGGGTCTGATCCAGGACTGAGGGAGGTAGCAGAACATGTATGATATGAAAGCGCTCTATGAGGCGCACAGCGTGGAAGAAGCCGTCCGGCTTCGTCTGGAGCATCCGGAAGCGCAGATCATCGCCGGCGGCACCGACGTGCTCGTGCAGATGCGCGAAGGCCGCCGCGCCGGCAAGGAGCTCATCTCCATCCAGAAGGTCGACGAGATCCGCGGCATCTGCATGGACGAGCAGGAGAATATCCGCATCGGCTCGCTCACGACCTTCTCCCACATCACCCATGACCCCATCATCATTGAGAGAATCAACGTGCTGGGCGAAGCCGTCGACATGGTCGGCGGCCCGCAGATCCGCAACGCCGGTACCATCGGCGGCAACACCTGCAACGGCGTGACCTCCGCCGATTCCGCCTCCACGCTCCACGCGTGGGAAGCGATCATCGAGCTCACAGGCGTGAACGGCAAACGCTATCTGCCCATCAAGGACTTCTATATCAAGGCCGGTACGGTCGATATCAACGTCGCCGAGGGCGAGATCCAGACCGCCGTGCTCATCCCGAAGGCCTCCTGGGAAAACACCAAGGGCTTTTACATCAAATACGGCATGCGCAACGCCATGGAGATCGCCACGACCGGCTGCTCCGTCAATGTCCGCCTGTCGGAGGATCAGAAGACCTTCGACCGCGTCCGCATCGCCTACGGCGTCGCGGGCCCGGTGCCCATGCGCGCGCCGAGCGCCGAGGCCGTCGTAAACGGTCAGCCGGTCACGATGGAAAACGTCGAGGCCTTCTCCCGGGCCGTGCTCGAGGACATCAACCCGCGTGACTCCTGGCGTGCCAGCAAGGCGTTCCGGAAGCATATCGCGGTGGAGATGGCCAAGCGGGCCCTCATCGAATCTGTCAAACGCTGCGGAGGTGAGATCTGATGGCACAGTACGCGCTGGTCAAATGCAATATCAACGGCAAGAACGTGGAAAAGATCGTTGACGTCCGCGCAAGTCTGACGGACATGCTCCGCAATGACTTCCGGCTCACGTCCGTCAAAAAGGGCTGCGAGGTCGGCGAGTGCGGCGCATGCACCGCGCTCATCGACGGCGAAGCCATCAACACCTGCCTGTACCTCGCCGTCTGGGCCGAGGGCAAGCACATCATCACGCTTGAGGGCCTCATGAACCCCGACGGCACGATCTCCGATGTCCAGCAGGCATTCATGGACGAAACTGCCATCCAGTGCGGCTTCTGCACGCCCGGCTTCATCCTGACCGCCACCGAGATCGTGAATTCCGGCAAGGAATACACCGACGACGAGCTCCGGAAGCTCCTCTCCGGCCACCTGTGCCGCTGCACGGGCTACCAGAACATCTTCCGCGCCGTCAAAAAAACCATGCTCCGCCGCCTCGGCAAAACCGAAGAAGCAGAGAACGTCCGCTGAAACAACACCCCCGGCGCACCGCGCCGGGGGTCATTTTTTTCGCCGCGCGGCCCCTGGAAGGGGAGCCTTTACACGCGGCGTTTTACGCTGGGGTAGAGGGAGGCGTCGGTGTGGGGGAGGAAGCGGGCGGCGTGCATGTTTTCCACGAACTTCTCCATCTCCCCAAACTGCACATAGGTCGCAAGCGCCCGGATGCGCTCCAGCCGTGCGCGGCAGCTCCGGTCCAGCAGGAGCCGTCTGGCTCCGGCGAGCGAGGAATTACCGAGGATCCGGAACTTTTCCCGCGGCAGGTCGGGATACAGCCCGACCGTGATCGCGGACTCCAGATCGTAATGCGTGCCGAAGCCCCCGGCGAGGTAGAACGTGCCGATCTCCGCCGGGCTGACGTTCACGCTCTGCAGCATCGTTGCGACCATGGTGTGCGCGGCGGCCTTGCAGGTGAGGAACTCGCCGATGTCGTCCTGGGTAAAATAGAGCGGCACATTGCCGTCGTAAGCGTAGATGATCGCGGGGACGTTGCGCTGGCGATCCTCCTCCCAGACCTCGCGGATGCAGGGCGCGGCGTCCTTCTGCAGCCGCCCGGCCGAGTCGATCCAGCCCGAGAGAAAGCCCTCGGCGATGAGGTCCAGAATGCCGGAGCCGCAGATGCCCTTCGGCGGCAGATCGCCGATGGTCCGATACCGCAGGCGGTTGTCCGCGCCGATCTTCACGCTGCAGATCGCGCCCGGCTCTGCCCGCATGCCGGAATGGCTGACCGCGCCCTCCAGCGCGGGCCCGGCCGCGCCCGCGCCCATGAGCAGAAAGTCCCGGCAGCCCAGCACCAGCTCGCCGTTCGTGCCGATGTCGAGAAACAGCGCCAGATCCTCCCGCGTGTCCAGATCCGTCTCCAGCAGCCCGCCCGTGATGTCGCCGCCCAGATAATTGGCGATCGCGGGCATGCAGTAGACATTTCCGCAGATGGGCAGTCCCAGCTCCGCCGCCCGGATCACGCCGGGGTCAAAAAACACCGGCGTGTACGGGCTCTGAAACACGAGCCACGGGTCGCAGCCGAGGAAGAAGTGCAGCATCGTCGTGTTGCCGCCGACGGTCATGGCGGAGATCGCCTCCGGGCGGATATCTGCCGCCCGGCAGCAGGTATCGATCATGCCGCGCACGTCCGAAAGCGTCAGCGCCTGTAAAGTCCTCAGGTTTTCCCGGTCCGCCTTCACCGCGAGGATGCGGTCGAGGATGTTCGCGCCGAACTGCGTCTGGCTGTTGGTGCAGGCAGCCTGCGAAAGCGTCCGGCCGCGCACGAGATCCACCAGCTCCATCTGCATGATCGTGCTGCCGATGTCGAGGCACAGGCCGTAGTGTTCAGCGGTTGTATCGCCCGGCTCCACGCGCACAGCGTCGGTCCCGCCCGGCCCGGGGCAGAGCGTCACGGTGACGCGGTAGTCCGCCGCGGATAAGACGGGATACAGCTGCTGCAGGCAGCCCAGTGTCAGTCTGCATCCGTCCGGCAGCGCGGCCAGCAGCCGCTCCCGCGCGGCAAGAAAATCGCCGCCCGCCGGCGCGTGCAGTTCCAGATAACGTTTTTCACTCAGTGGTTCCATAGCAATACTCCTACGCGCTGCGTCCGAGCAGGAGGCACAGCGCGCCGTAGCCGTGCGACAGCAGGTCGAAGACCCAGCGGTTCGTGTCCACGCTGCGCTCGCCCATGTCGATGACGGCGGTCGCGTTCTTCAGCCGCCGGGCGGTCCGGTAGAATTTCCCGTCCTGCCGTCCGCGTGTTTCGCCTGCGCGCACCCAGGCGGCAAAGACGCCGTCCAGATACGCGTGGATCAGCAGCTCCGTCGCCATCGAGCGCTCGGTGATCTGCAGCGCCGCGCCGCATTCTGCCTCGTAGCCCGCAAGGATCGCGCGGCTGAGCGGCAGCGAGCCGTTGCCCTTCTGCCGCAGGAAGGTCATGAGCGCATCGTTCGTCGTCAGGTGGACGGCCTTGTCGGTATAATAGAGCGTCACGCCTTCGGGCAGCTGCGAAGCATCCATCTGCGCCGCCTCCTTTGTCTGTTTGTGTCTATCTTACCACATCCCGCGCAGGATGCAAGAGGCAGATGCCCCTTGCGCCCGCGGGCATTTGCAGGTATAATCAGGGTGTATCTGAAAACTCCCAACGCGCCCGGACAGCAGGCCTTTTCGCGCTGCGCTGCGTCATTTTTCCTTGAAATACGTCAGTATTCCTGCGAAAAAATGTCTTTCTCAGCGCGAAAATTCCTCGCTGCCGGTCTCATTGCTGGTTTTCAGATACACCCTAAGACAAAATCGACAAAAGAGGTATCGCCATGCTTGATTCTTATATTTCCGCGCTCTGCCGCTATGCCGAGCGCACGGGGCTCCTCCAGCCGGAGGATCTGGTCTTTGCGCGCAACGCGCTGCTCGAGGCGTTGCAGCTCGATTCCTTCGACGAAGCCGCCCCGGCAGAGGCCTCGCTGGCCGATATTTTGCAGGTGCTGACCGGCGATGCCGTCGCCCGCGGCGTCTGCCCGGATAATCAGGTCGCCCGCGATCTGTTCGACACGAAGCTCATGGGGGTGCTGACGCCCCGGCCGCACGAGGTCCGCACCTGCTTCCATACGCTCTACCAGATCTCCCCGCAGAAGGCGACCGACTGGTTCTACCGCTTCAGCCAGGACACCAACTACATCCGCCGCGACCGCATCGCGAAGGACAAAAAGTGGACCTACGCCTGCGAATACGGCGAGCTGGACATCACCATCAACCTCTCCAAGCCCGAGAAGGACCCGCGCGCCATCGCCGCGGCCAAGCTCGCGCCGCAGTCCGGCTATCCCAAATGCGCCCTGTGCGCGGAAAACGAGGGCTACGCGGGCCGCATGAACCATCCCGCCCGGCAGAACCACCGCATCATCCCCCTTGAGCTGGACAGCGGCAGCTGGTATCTGCAGTATTCCCCCTACGTCTATTACAACGAGCACTGCATCGTCCTCAACGCCGAGCATACGCCCATGCGCATCAGCGCGGCGACGTTCCGCCGGCTGCTGGACTTTACGAAGCTGTTCCCGCATTATTTCCTCGGCTCGAACGCGGATCTGCCCATCGTCGGCGGCTCGATTTTGAGCCACGACCATTTCCAGGGCGGCCACTATACCTTCGCCATGGAAAAGGCCCCGGTCGAGACGCCGGTCTCGTTTGCCGGATTCCCGGACATTGCAGCCGGGATCGTCAAATGGCCGATGTCCGTCCTGCGCCTGACCGGCAGCGACCCGGACCGGCTGTGCCTGCTGGCGGAGAAGATCCTGACTGCCTGGCGCGGCTACACCGATGAAGCCGCCATGGTCTTCGCCGAGACTGACGGCACGCCGCACAACACCATCACGCCCATCGCCCGCCGCCGCGGGGAAGATTTTGAGCTGGATCTCGTCCTGCGCAACAATCTCACGACGCCGGAGCATCCGCTCGGCCTCTATCACCCGCACGAGCAGCTGCACCACATCAAAAAAGAGAACATCGGCCTCATCGAGGTCATGGGTCTGGCCGTCCTGCCCGCGCGGCTGGACAAGGAGCTGGCGCTTCTGAAGGACGCGATCCTCTCTGGCCGCGACCTGCGCGCGGACGAGACGCTGCAGAAGCATGCCGACTGGGCCGAGGCGCTGCAGGGCCGCTATACCTTCACGCCGGAGAATACCGAGCAGATCCTGCAGCAGGAGGTCGGCGCTGTCTTCATGCAGGTCCTCGAAGACGCCGGCGTCTACAAACGCACCCCCGCCGGCCAATCCGCCTTCCTCCGCTTCACCGCCAGCGTGTAAAGCATGAAAAGGCTCCCCTGGAAGGGGAGCTTTTTGCTTGCTGCGGAATATGAAAGATCCCCGCGGCTGCGTGGATCGCAGCGCGGGGATGCTGGTCATTGCGGCGTTGTCGGCTGGGCGCAGCGGACGGCGGCGGTTTCATGGAGGATGCGCTGCATCTCCGGCCATTTGGCTTCCATGTCGGCGACCAGCTTCAGCTGCGTGCGGCAGCGGTCAAGGTTCTGGGTGGGATAGTCGATCTTGAAATAGACGTCGCCGTCCAGATAATCCTTCAAAAACCGCATAGCCAGCTCCGCCGTGATGATCTTCGCGCCAAGCGGCAGGACCTCGATCTCCTTCGGGGTCAGCGCGTGACCGCAGGCGTCGAGATAGCCCTCCAGGAACGCCTGGTACATGTCGAGCTTCAGCCAGACCTGATCCAGATCCTTCTCATCCTCTGCGGCCGAGGACGCGCCAAAGCGCACGCCGTCGCCGAAATCATAGGCAGACAAACCCGGCATCACCGTGTCGAGATCGAGCACGCACTTGGCGCAGCCGGTCTGCGGGTCGAGCAGGACGTTGTTGAGCTTGGTGTCGTTGTGCGTCACGCGCAGCGGCAGCTCGCCGGCCGCGAGCATGCGGCAGAGCGTCCCGAGCTCCTGCTCCCGCGCGAGCAGGAAGTCGATCTCGGGCCCGACATCCTTCACGCGGCCGCAGACATCGGCTTCGATGGCGGCGCGGAACTGACGCAGGCGGTCGATGGTGTCGTGGAAATGCGGGATGGTCTCATACAGGGAGGCCGCCGGGAAATCCGCCAGCGCCTGCTGGAACTTGCCGAAGGCCACCGCGGCCTGGTAAAAGTCGTTTCTGTCGCGCGGCATATCCAGGCTGATGCCGCCGGAGATGAAGTTGTAGGCGCGCCAGAACTCGCCCTGGTCATCGATGCAGTATTTTCTGCCGTCCTTGGCCCTGCAGAGGCGGATGCACTCCAGACCGATCTGCTTGCGGTCGATGAACCGGGAGACCGCGTCGATATTCTCGATCAGCTCCTCCGGGTGGCGGAAGGCGACGCGGTTGATCCGCTGCAGGGTGTAGGCCTTCCGGTTGTCGCAGACGACGCGGAAGGTGCGGTTGATATGGCCGTTGCCGAGCGGCTCACAGGAGATGGGCGTTCCGTCCAGGCAGAACTGCTGTAAAACCTGTTCCATAGATACAATGTCCTTTTTTCTTTCTATTGGGAGCTCCCGAAGAGAGGGAGTATCGTTTGCGCACACGTGCAGCCGCACGTTCTTTCTATTGTATCCCATTTGCAGGATAATTGCAACCATCTTGCAGCCATTCCCCGCGGATCCGACAGAAAAACGGCCTGCCGCAGCGCGGCAGGCCGTCAGATCCGGTCGCTTATTTCATCTGCGCGATGTCGCAGACGATCTCGACGCACTTGTCGACGCCGAGCTTGCCGCTGTCGAGGCAGATGTCGTAGTTCTCGGCCTCGCCCCAGTTGCGGTTGGTGTAGTGCTTGTAGTAGACCTTCCGCTTGCTGTCCTTCTCCTGCAGGCGCTTTTCCATGGGCTTGCTGGTCTCGCCGTAGCGCTCGCGCACGCGGGCGGCGCGGTGCTGCATGTCGGAATGGACGAAGATGTGCAGGCAGTCCGGCTGGTCCTTCAGGATGAAATCCGCGCAGCGGCCGACGATGACGCACGGGCCCTTGCTGGCCAGATCGCGGATGACGTTTGTCTGGCAGACGTAGAGCTTATCCGACACGGACATGGTGTCGATCAGCCCCATCGGGTGGGACGACACGGCGATGTTGAACAGGAAGCTGCTGGTGACGGAGGCGTATTCGCCGATCTCCTCGATGAACTCGTGCGAGAAGCCGCTCTCCTTTGCGACCTTGTCGACCAGCTCCTTATCGTAATAGGGGATGCCGAGTTTCTCGGCCACCGCCTTGCCGATGCTTCTTCCGCCGCTGCCAAACTGGCGGCTGATGGTGATGACCTTGTTTGTCATAAAAACTCCCCCTTATTTTTGATGCCCCTATTATACACCAAAATGCTCGGGATGACAATGAAAAATTTCCGTCAGGACGGCATCAAAGATACGGCCTCATGTCCTTGACCAGCTGATCCTCCAGCCGGATGAGCGACTGGGCGATGTCCTTCGCCTCGCGGCTGGCCGTCGGATACTGGTTGCAGTAGCGGGCGAGCGACTTGATGCCCATCGAGCAGCCGGTCGAGATGAGGTCGGCCGTCGTCGCGTCGCCGGGCTTCATGGCGAGCATCGCCTCCGTCTTCATCCAGGACATGGCGCGGGCGGCCGGATCGGCGGACTTTGCCTCCTTGCCCTGCGCGCGCAGCAGCGCCTTCGTCTCGGCGGCGAGCGACTCATGCTGGCGCTTGCTGCTCGCGAGCCGCCGCTGCAGCGGCCCGTCCGGGCTGTTTTTCAGCACGTCGTCCAGCGAGCGGATGGCCATATCAGTCCCCGCCGCGCACTCGGACAACAGGTGCAGCGTGTCTTCGTTCATCTTGCATCTCCTCCTTTCAGACTCTGCAATTATTGTGTTCCAAAAGCGGAAAAAATATGATACAATGCGGAAAAAGGAGGCATGCATATGCGTATGGAACGAACGGTCCGCGAGATCGCGGGCGACTACGCCGTGCTGGAAAACGAATCCGGCGGCACGACCGAGGTCGCGCTGGCCCTGCTGCCGGACGGCGTCCGCGAGGGCATGGTGCTCATTTTTGAAAATTTCGAATACCGAATCAAAGAATAAAGGAGAAGGGCTATGATCCGTCATATCGTGATGTGGAAGTTCCGCGAAGGAGAAGAAGAAAACCGGGAGAAATTTCTCTCCGGCCTGCAGGCGCTGGATGGTGTGATCCCCGAGATCCGCCATATGGAGATCCACCGCAGCTGCAAGCCCGGCAACCCCTACGACGCCTGCCTGATCGCCGACTTTGACGATCTGGAGGCCCTCAGCCGCTATAAAAACGACCCCCGCCACGTCGCCGTCTCCACCCTCTGCAAATCCATCCGCGAATCCCGCGGCGCGATCGACTACGAGCTGTGAAAAAGGCTCCCCTCCCAGGGGAGCTTTTTTCGCTGTGGGATTATTTTCCCAAGCGGCACAAGGCGACGGGTTCTGCGGGGGAAAGGTGGCAAACTGGGAGCATCCTGTGAGAAGAGGGGATGCGCATGAAAAAACGGCTGCCGGAGATCCTGTGCATGGCGGCGGTGCTCGTGGGGCTGCTGGCGCTGGCGGCGCAGGCCGGGGCGGAGCAGACGCACCGGGCGTACCTGTACGGCTACCCGGACGGGTCCATCCGGCCGGAGGCGGAGGTGAGCCGCGCAGCCTTCGCCTGTATTCTGCTGCGGCTGGCAGAGAATGAGCTGCCGGAGGGCGCGCGCGTGCGCTTCTGGGATGTACCGGGGACGAGCTGGGCCTACGCGGCCGTTACGCGGCTGGCGGGGCTGGGGCTGCTGCCGTTCGGGTCGGACGGCTGGTTCCGGCCGGACGCGGGGCTCACGTGGCGGGACTTTTCCGGCGTGCTGGACAAGCTCGCGCAGACGGAGGCCGGGCGTGCGGCCTTCCCGGTGCTGGCCGCGGCCTGGAGCGAGAAGACGCTGGCCGCCGCCGAGGCGGATGAGGCCGCGGCAGAGGCCGTCCTTACCCGCGCGGAGCTGGCCCGGGCGCTCAACAGTCTGCTCGGCCGCTGCCCGGACGGGCAGGACGCGCAGCTGCAGGCTGCCGCCTGGTACCGCGACAACCAGGACCAGACCGCCTGGTACTACGCGGACCTCATCGAAGCCTCCGCCGACCACACCTGCAGGCTTTTGCCGCAGGGCGAGCAGTGGACAGCCATCGGGTAAGGCAGCACCGCACAATTGCGTCTGCGCGCTTCGGCGGATCTTTTCCGCCGATCCTGCGGCGTTGCCTCAAAAAGTCTGCCCTTCCGGGCAGACTTTTTCTCTGCGTGTTCACGATTTATTCAAGCAAAATGTGTGCCGGTATGGCATAATATACTATTCAGAAAGCAAAAAAAGTGAGGGGCGGACGCATGCAGGATTTTGTTGTATTTGACCATGTCTGTAAGACCTATCAGATGGGAGACGTGCGCATTGAGGCGCTGAAGGACGCGTCGTTTACGATCGACGAGGGGGAGATCTGCGTCATCGTCGGCCAGTCCGGCGCGGGCAAGACCACGCTCCTGAACATCCTCGGCGGCATGGACCGGCTTACCTCCGGCCATGTGCTGCTCGCGGGCGAGGACGTGGCGGACTACAGCCGCAAGCGCCTGACGACCTACCGCCGCCACGAGGTCGGGTTCGTGTTCCAGTTTTACAATCTGCTGCCCAATATGACGGCGCTGGAAAACGTGCAGATCGCAAGCCAGCTGTGCAAGGATCCGCTGCCGGCCGACGAGGTCCTGCGGCAGGTCGGCCTCGGCGAGCGGATGCAGAATTTCCCCGCGCAGCTCTCCGGCGGCGAGCAGCAGCGCGTGGCCATTGCCCGCGCGTTGGCAAAGCGGCCGAAGCTGCTGCTGTGCGACGAGCCGACCGGCGCGCTCGACGACCAGACCGGCAAGCAGATCTTGTCCCTGCTGCAGGCGCAGAGCCGCGCGGGCGGCATGACCGTCGTCATCATCACGCACAACTCGGCGCTGACCGCCATGGCTGACCGGGTCATCCGCGTGAAAAGCGGGCAGATCGCCGGCGCCCGGATCAATGAACATCCGACGCCCGTCGAGCAGATCGAGTGGTGAGCGGCATGGGGAAGCTGACGCTGCGGGAGATCCGCAGAAGTTTGGGCCGGTTTCTGGCCATCGCGGCCATCGTGGCGCTGGGCGTGGGCTTTTTCTGCGGCCTGCGGCTGACGAAGACGGCCATGGTGCGCACGCTGGACGCCTACGCCGAGGCGCAGCAGATGTACGATTTCCGCCTCGTGAGCACCATTGGCTTTGACGAGACCGACGCGGCCAAAATCGCCGCCGACAGCCGCGTCGCCGCGTGCGAGGGCACAAAGAGCGCCGACGCGCTGACCAGCACGGCGGGCGGCGCGTCGCGGGCGTGCAAATTTCTGTCGCTGCCCGAGACGCTCGACCTGCCGAGCCTGAAGGCCGGACGGCTGCCGCAGACGGCGGACGAGTGTCTGGCCGACGGGATGCTGTACTCGGAACAGGATCTCGGGCAGAAGATCGTGCTCTCGGAGGAGAATGACGACGATACGCTGGGGCAGTTCACCCGGCGGGAATTCACCATCGTCGGCATCGCCAAGAGCGTTCTGTACATCAACTATGAGCGCGGCAGCACGTCGGTCGGCAGCGGATCGCTGTCCGCCTTCGTGTACGTGCTGCCGGAGGCGTTTGACTTTGACTATGATACGGAGCTGTATCTGCGCCTGACGGACCGGGCGGGCGAGATCTACTCGGACGAATACAAGGCGCACATCGACGACGCCGAGCCCTGGGTCACCGCGCTTGCGGAGCAGTGCGCGGACGACCGCGGCACGCGGCTGCATGACGACGCGGCCGAGACGCTGGCTGACGCCCGCGAAACGCTCGACGAAAAGCAGCAGGAGCTGGCGGACGCGAAGCAGAAGCTCGAAGACGCCAAGCAGACGCTGGCGGACGCCGAACAGGACGTCCTGGACGGCGAACAGAAGCTGGCGGATGCGAAGGAGGAGGCCGACCGCGAGCTGGCCGACGCCTACCAGAAGCTCGTCGACGGCCAGAAGGAGATCGAGGAGAACGAGCAGAAGCTTGCAGACGCCCGCAAGGAGCTCGCGGACGGCGAACAGAAGCTCGCCGACGCGCAGGCCGAATATGACGACGGCGCGGCCAAGCTGGCCGAGGCCAGAGAGGAGCTTCGCAAACAGTTTAACGAGACTGTCGGCGAGCTGCAGGCCGGGCAGGCGGAGATCGACAAGAATCAGGCGCAGCTCGACCAGAAGCGCGCGGAGCTCGCCGCGCAGAAGGCCGAGCTCGAAGCGACCAAGGCGCAGCTGGAGGCGGCGCTGGGCAGCGGTCAGCTGTCAGAGGACCAGAAAGCGCAGCTGCAGGCGCAGCTCGCGCAGGTCAAGGCCGGGCTGCAGAAGATCGAAGCTGCCGGACCGGAGCTTGACGCGGCGCAGCAGCAGATCGACGCGGCGCAGGCGGAGCTCAACGCAGGCAGCGAGGAATTCGGCGACGGGCTGGAGGAGGCCAACGCTGAGATCAGCGAAAACCAGAAAAAGCTCGACGAGGCCAAGGCCACGCTCGATGAAAAGAATCAGGAGCTGGCCGACGCAAAGCAGGAGCTCGCCGATGGCGAGCAGCAGCTGGCCGACGCAAAGCAGGAGCTGGCGGACGGCTGGGCCGATTACTACAGCGGCAAGGCCGAGGCCGAACAGAAGATCGCCGACGCGGAAGCCGAGCTTGCCGACGCGAAGCAGCAGCTCACGGATGGCAAGCAGGACATCGCCGACGCCGAAGTGGAGCTCTCGGACGGCGAACAGAAGCTGGCCGATGCGGAGCAGGAGTATCAGGACGGGCAGGACGCGCTCGAAAAGCTCGAAAACCCGGACGTGTTCGTGCTGGACCGCAGCAGCAACATCGGCTACGCCTGTTTTGAGAGCGATTCGGATATCGTGCGGGGCGTCTCGCGTGTGTTCCCGCTGTTTTTCTTCGCCGTGGCGGCGCTCGTGTGCATCACGACGATGACGCGCATGGTCGATGAGCAGCGCACGCAGGCGGGCGTTTTGAAGGCCATGGGCTATTCCAACGGCGCGATCTTCCTGGTCTATTTCCTCTACGCCGGGAGCGCTTCGGTGCTCGGCTGCGTGGTTGGCATCGCAGCGGGCTCGTATTTCCTGCCGAAGATGATCTGGCAGGGGTATAATATCATGTACGGCTTCACGGACATCCTGTATGCGTTCGACTGGCCGCTGGCGCTGTTGTCCGCAGGGGCGTATCTGCTCTGCGCGCTCGGCACGACGTGGTACGTCGCGCATGCGGAGCTGCAGCGGCCCGCGGCGGAGCTCATCCGCCCCAAGGCCCCGAAGGCGGGCAAGCGGATCTTGCTGGAGCGGCTGCCGGGCCTCTGGAACCGGATCCCGTTTTTGCACAAGGTCTCCATCCGCAACATCCTGCGGTATAAAAAGCGGATGATCATGATGATCATCGGCATCGGCGGCTGCACGGCCCTGCTCATCACCGGCTATGGCATCCAGGATTCCATCAGCAACGTCGTCGACTATCAGTACAGCGAGATCACCCGCTACGACGCGTCGGTCACGTTCCAGCACGCGCTGAACGAGACGGAGCGCACGGCCTTCGCCGCGCTCTGCGAGGAAGAAGCCGAAGAATATCTCTTCGTGGCCGAAAAGAGCGCCGACGCCAGCGCGGGCAGCACGGTCAAGACGACGAACGTCGTCTGCCCGGCCTCCGGCAGCGTGGAGGGCTTTGTCGACCTGCATGAGAAGGACAAAACGCCGGTCGCCTATCCCGAAAACGGTGCGTGCGTCATCAGCCGCGGGCTGGCCGAGGCGCTGCAGCTGTCGGCGGGCGACACCATCACGCTGCAGAGCGGCACGCGCGAAGCACAGCTGCAGGTCGCGGCGGTCTTTGAAAACTATGTCTACAACTATGTCTACCTGACGGCGGAAAGCTGGGCGCAGTGCTTCGGCGAAGCGCCGGCATACGAGCAGGCCTGGGTCAACTTCCCGCCTGACGCCGATGCCCACGCGGCCTCGGCCGCGCTGGCGGGGGCGAAGAACGTCGCCTCCGTGAGCCTCAGCAGCGATTTCCGCGCGCGCGTGGCGACGATGATGGAAAGCCTGCGGTACATCGTGGTGGTCGTGGTGGTCTGCGCGGCGGCGCTGGCGTTCATCGTGCTGTATAACCTCACAAACATCAACATCACCGAGCGCGAGCGGGAGATCGCCACCATCAAGGTCCTCGGCTTCTACGACAGCGAGACGAACCGCTATGTGTTCCGCGAGAACATCATCCTGACGGTGCTCGGCGCGCTTGTGGGTCTGCCGATGGGCAAGGCGCTGCACGCCTACGTCATGTCGCAGATCCGCATCGACCTCATGTGCTTCGACGTGCGGGTGGCGCCGGGCAGCTATCTGCTCTCTGCGGCGCTGACGCTCGCGTTCGGGCTGCTGGTCAATCTGGCGCTGCGCCGGAAGATCCGCACCATCGACATGGCCCAGGCGCTCAAATCCATCGAATAGCATCCGAAGAGAGAAGAGAAACGAATGAAGAAACTGCTTGTCTATCTGCGGCCCTACCGGCTGCAGGCCATCCTTGCGCCCGTGTTCAAGCTGCTGGAGGCGGCGTTTGAGCTGCTGGTGCCGCTCATCATGGCAGATATCATCGACGTCGGCATCGCGGCGGGCGACACGGGCTATATCCTGAAAAAATGCCTGCTGCTCGTGGGCCTCGGCCTGTGCGGCTTTGCCAGCGCGACCTGCGCGCAGTATTTTTCCGCCAAGGCTGCGACCGGCGCGACGGCCAGTCTGCGCCACGCGCTCTTTGCGCATATCCAGTCGCTGTCGTATGCGGAGCTCGATACCATCGGCCCGGCCACGCTCGTCACGCGGATGACGAGCGACATGAACCAGGTGCAGACCGGCCTCAACCTCACGCTGCGGCTGCTGCTGCGCTCGCCGATCGTCGTGTTCGGCTCGATGATCATGGCGTTTACGATCGACGTGCGCTCGGCGCTCATCTTCGTCGTGACGATCCCGGTGCTCTTTGCCATCGTCTTTGCCATCATGCTCAGCTGCATCCCGCTCTACCGCCGGGTGCAGGCGAAGCTCGACGGCGTGACGGGCGCGGCGCAGGAGAACCTGTCCGGCGTGCGCGTCATCCGCGCCTTTACCCGCGAGCAGACCGAGACGGAGAGCTTTGACGGCCGTCTGGACGGACTGTTTGCCGCGCAGCGGTTCGTGGGCAAGCTGTCGGCGCTGTTGAACCCGCTGACGTATGTGGTCATCAATCTGGCGATCGTGGCGATCTTAAAGACCGGCAGCGTCCGCGTGGACGCGGGCGTCATCACGCAGGGCCAGCTGATCGCGCTGTATAACTACATGTCGCAGATCCTGGTCGAGCTCATCAAGTTCGCCAACCTGATCCTGAACATCACGAAATCCGTCGCCTGCGCGGGCCGGATCTCGCAGGTGCTGGAGACGAAGTCCAGCATGACCGACGGGCAGGACGCCCTGCCGGACGGCAGCGGCAGCCCGGCGCTGCAGTTCTGCGGCGTCTCGTTCCGCTATCCCGGCGCGGGCGCGGACGCGCTCAGCGATATCAGCTTCTCCGCCGCGCCCGGGCAGACCATCGGCGTCATCGGCGGCACCGGCGCGGGCAAATCCACGCTGGCGAACCTCATCCCGCGGTTTTACGACGCGACGCAGGGACAGGTCCTTGTGTGCGGCGAAGACGTGCGGCAGCTGCGGCTGCAGGCGCTGCGGCCCTCGATCGGTGTCGTGCCGCAGAAGGCGCTGCTCTTCTCCGGCACCATCCGCGACAATCTCCGCTGGGGCAATGCCCAGGCCAGCGATGAAGACCTCTGGCAGGCGCTGCAGGACGCGCAGGCCGATCAGGTCGTCCGCGGCAAGCAGGGCGGGCTGGACGCGGAAGTCGAGCCCGGCGGGCGCAATTTCTCCGGCGGCCAGCGCCAGCGGCTGACGATCGCCCGCGCACTGGTGCGGAGGCCTGCGATCCTCATCCTCGACGACAGCGCCTCCGCGCTGGACTTTGCCACCGACGCCGCGCTTCGCAAGGCGCTGGCGCATCTGCCGTGGAAGCCCACGGTCGTGCTGATCTCGCAGCGCGTGTCCTCCATCCGCCACGCGGATCAGATCCTCGTGCTCGACGACGGCCGTCTGGCCGGGACCGGCACGCATGACGAGCTGCTGCAGAGCTGCCCGGTCTATCAGGAGATCTGCCGCTCGCAGTATAAGAAGGAGGATGCGCAATGAAGCATGATTCGTCCTGGGCGCTTCGGCGCGTGCTCAAAAGCCTCGGGCGGTATCTGCCGCTTCTGATCGTGTCTCTGGTGCTGGCGGCGGCCAGCGTGGCGGGGACGCTCTATATCCCCATTCTGGTCGGCGACGCCATCGACGCCGTCGTCGGCCCGGGGCAGGTCGATTTTGCCGCGGTCGGCATGCTGGCTGCGAAGATCGCCGTGCTGGCCGCGGGGACGGCGCTTCTGCAGTGGGTCATGGCGGCCATCCACAACCGGGTCTGCTTCGCCGTGACGCGCGACGTGCGCCGGCAGGCGTTCGCCCACCTGCAGCGTCTTCCGCTGGCCTATCTCGACAGCCATCCGGCGGGCGATACGCTCAGCCGCATGATCGCGGACGTCGACCAGTTTGCCGACGGTCTGCTCATGGGCTTCACACAGCTGTTTACGGGCGTTTTGACCATCGTGGGGACGCTCGGCTTCATGCTCTCGATCAGCGTGAAGATCACGCTGGTGGTCGTCGTCCTGACGCCGCTATCCCTGCTGGTGGCGAAGTTCATCGCGGGGCACACCTACTCCATGTTCCAGACGCAGTCCAAGGCCCGCGGCGAGCAGACCGCGCTCATCAATGAGCAGCTCGGCGGCCAGCGCGTCGTGCAGGCGTTCTCGCATGAGGCCGAGAGCCTTGCGCAGTTTGACGAGATCAATGACCGCCTGACCGCCGCGACCATGCGCGCGACCTTCTTCTCGTCGATGACGAACCCCTCGACCCGCATCATCTACAATATCATCTACGCCTGCGTGGGCTTTACCGGGGCGCTGAGCGCGGTGGCGGGGGCCATCACGGTCGGCGGGCTGTCGTGCTTCCTCAGCTATGCCAACCAGTACGCCAAGCCCTTCAATGAGATCACCGGCGTCGTCACCGAGCTGCAGAACGCGCTGGCCTGCGCCGCGCGGGTCTTCGAGCTCATCGACGAGCCGGCGGAGATCCCCGACGCGCCCGATGCCAGGGTGCTGACCGACGCCTCCGGCAGCGTGCAGCTGACGAACGTCGCCTTCTCCTACACGCCGGAGCAGCGGCTCATCGAGGATCTGGACCTCACGGTCCGGCCCGGCGAGCGCGTAGCCATCGTCGGCCCGACGGGCTGCGGCAAGACGACGCTCATCAACCTCCTCATGCGCTTCTACGACGTGAAGGACGGCTCCATCGCCGTGGACGGCAGCGACATCCGCACCGTGACGCGGCAGAGCCTGCGCCATCAGTACGGCATGGTCCTGCAGGACACCTGGCTCAAATCCGGCACCGTGCGGGAAAATATCCGCCTGGCCAAGCCCGATGCGGCCGACGAAGAGGTCGAGGTGGCCGCGAAAAAGGCGCACGCCGATTCGTTTATCCGCCGCCTGCCGAACGGCTACGATACGATGCTCTCCGACACGGGCGGGGCGCTGTCCGCGGGGCAGCGGCAGCTGCTGTGCATCGCGCGCGTGATGCTCTGCCTGCCGCCGATGCTGATCCTCGACGAGGCCACGAGCTCCATCGATACCCGGACCGAGGTCAAGATCCAGCAGGCCTTCGACGAGATGATGCAGGGCCGGACGAGCTTCGTCGTGGCCCACCGCCTCTCGACCATCCGCGAAGCGGACGTCATCCTCGTCATGCGGGACGGCCACATCGTCGAGCAGGGCAAACACGATGAGCTGCTCGCGAGAAACGGCTTCTACGCCAAGCTGTACCACAGTCAGTTCGAAGGATAACACACGCAGCCGCTTCCCTGGGGCGTATCGAAAACCCCACGGAAGCGGCTGCGCCTTTTTCTTGCATTTGCTGCCGGATGATGTTAATATGATACTATAAAAAAGCAAAGGAGCGGTCCCTTTGGCAAAACAGATCACGCGGATCGTACTGACCGGCGGGCCGGCCGCCGGCAAGACGACGCTCATCAGCCGGGTACTCAAGGAATTCAAGCAGGACGAGGGCTGGAAGGTCATCACCATCCCCGAAACGTCGACGGAGCTCATCTCCGGCTTTGGCATCAAGCCCTTCGGCGGCTGCGTGTCCATGCTGGATTTTCAGGATTTTGTCGTCGCCGACCAGCTGCACAAGGAGCAGCTGGCGCTCAAGGCTGCCCAGATGGTGCCTGAGGAGCGCGTGATCGTGCTGTATGACCGCGCGCTGTTCGACAACAAGGCCTATGTCTCCGACGACGAGTTCCGGCAGGTGCTTTCCCACTTCGGCCTGACGGAGCAGCAGGCGCTGACGCACTACGATACCGTGCTCCACCTCGTTTCCTGCGCCAAGGGCGCGGAATTTGCCTACAATTTCGGCAACGAGGCCCGCTACGAGCCTCTGGAGGTCGCGCGGGAGAAGGACGAGCTGACGCTCCGCGCCTGGAGCGCGCATCCCAACGTCCACGTGATCGACAATTCCGTCGATTTTGAAGACAAGATCGCTAGAGGTCTGCGCGCGGTCTACGCCGCGATCGGCCGGCCGGCGCAGCAGGAGGTCTGGCACAAGTATCTCATCGCCCTGCCCACCCTCCAGACCCTGGAGCAGACCTACCACGCCGCCAGCATCGACATGATGCAGACCTACCTGACCCGCGCCAACCCCAACGTCGTGCGCCGCGTCCGCCAGCAGAAAAACGGCGGGGATTACCTCTACTTCTACACCGAGAAGCGCACGACCGACTCCGGCCAGTGGGAGACGGAGAAGCCGATCTCCGAGAAGGAGTACATCCGCTATCTGATGGAGGGCGACACGAGCCTGCACACCGTCCACAAGACGAAGTACCGCTTCGTCTATCAGGGCTGCCGGTTTGAGATCGACGTCTACCCGTTCTCCAACGACCGTGCCATCATGCGCGCCGCCCTGCCGCAGGACGCGCCCGCGCTTCAGGCCCCGCCGGAGATCACCGTCCTGCGCGAGGTCACCGACGATCCAGCCTACAAAAACCGCCAGCTGGCCAAAAACCAGCGCCTGTAAACGAGAAAGAGAGCTCCCCCGGCCAGAGCGGCCGGGGGAGCTTTTTCGGTTTTCGGGAGAATTTTTCTCAGCCCCACAGGGCGGTCAGCGACGGAATGACCTGCTTTTTCCGGGATACGACGCCCGGCAGGAAGCAGGTGTGGTCCTTGAGCTGCACGCCGAAGGCCTGCGTGATGATGTCCTCGTCGCCGAGGTACAGCAGGTGCGTGCCCTCGAGCAGCACGTCGGTCAGCATGAGGATCATGAGCGTGTAGCCGCGCTCTTCCATCGTCTTGCGCATGACGGACAGGAACTCGTCCTTGCGCTGCATCATGCGGTTGGAGTCGACGCAGGTGATCTGGCTGACACCGAAATCGTGGTCGGCGATGTGGAAATCCTTGAAATCCGTAAACAGCAGCACGTCGGCCGGCTTGTCGTCGGAGATGGAGGCGGAGAAGATGGTCTGCCCGAGCTCATCAAGCGAAATATTGGCGATGCGGGCCATGCGGTCGGCCATGCGGCGGTCGACGGCGGTGGAGGTCGGGGATTTGAACATGACGGTATCCGCGACGATGGCGGCGGCGATCAGCCCTGCGAGCTTCGCCGGGGGCATGAGCCCGCGCTCCTGATACATCTCGGAGATGATCGTCGCGGTCGAGCCGACGGGCTCGTTGCGGAAGTAGATGGGGCCGCCGGTCTGGATGTCGGCGAGGCGGTGGTGGTCGATGATCTCGAGGATCTCCGCCTGCTCGAGGCCGGGGACGGACTGCGCCGCCTCATTGTGGTCGACGAGGACGACACGCTTGCGCCGCGGCTTGATGAGATGATACCGCGAGAGCGTGCCGACGACCTTGTCGTTTTCGTCGAGGATCGGGTAGCTGCGGTGGCGGCTTTTGAGTACGATCTCGCGCACGTCGTCGAGATAATCGGTCAGGTGGAAGGCCTCAAGATCCTCCGTCCGGCAGACGCGGGCGACCTCGATGGCGTAGTAGACCATCCGGGCGGCCTTGTAGGCGTCGAACGGCGTGGCGATGATGCAGGTGTTCGTCTGCTGCTGGCGCAGCTCCTCCGGCAGCTCCGCCTGGCAGACGATCAGGCAGCTGACCTGCTGCTCGAGCGCACGGCGGGCCATCTCCGGCTGTTCGCCGATGATGACGATGGCGTCCGGGCCGCGGAACAGGAGATTTTCGTTATCCTGCGGCAGTGCGATGCTGACCTCGCCGCTGATGGTGTCGGCGAGATATCCGTCCTCGTTGATGATCTTGCCGTCAAGCACGCTCAGGAGGTTGAACACCGGGATCCGGTCGACCCGGGAGTCGGAGAGCGTGCGCATGTCGTAGCTCGCGATCTCGCTCGGCGAGAGCATGCCGTAGAGCTCGCCGTTGTCGTTCGTGACGGGGATGGCGGGGATGGATCTGTTGTTCTGCAGCGCGGTCCAGGCACGGCTGACCGTCACGGCCCCGGACAGGGCGGGCGGCGTGTCGTAGTCGAGATCGCGGACCTGCGTGCGCATGGTCTGGATGCGGATGGGCGGCTCAAAGCCGAAGCGGCCGAGCACCAGCCGCGTCTCATCGGAGATGTGCCCGAGCCGGGCCGGGACGAATTCCCGGTCACCCAGCGCGTTGCGCAGCGCCGCATAGGCCATGGCAGAGACGATCGAGTCGGTATCCGGGTTGCGGTGGCCGGTGACATAGATGGGTTCCATGAGAAGCCTCCTTATGCTTGCGGAAATTCGATGCCCTGATGATGCAGGATGAAGCGCACGGGATAATAGCGGTCAAGATAGTTTTTGCAGTACCATTCGTAGGTCGCGTCGGGCAGGTGGACGAGCTCGGGCGCCTGCGTGCGGAAGAGCTTGAAGGTGGTCTCGTCGCCGGAGAGCAGGGCGGCGGCCAGCTCCATCTCGCCCTCCTGCTCGAGGCGGTGGAGGGCTTTGTCCATGATGGCGGCGCAGGCCTGCTCTTCTTCGCCCGCCAGCAGCTCCATGTTGCCGAGCCAGGCGAGGAAATCGTCGAGCTTCAGCTCGGTCCGGGCCGCGGCGTGGGAGAGCTTGGTGAATTCCGGCTCTGCGTGCCGCTTGAGAATGTCGATGAGGTAGGTCAGCAGGTCATCGTCGAGGCAGACGCTGTCGAGGAAGATCTCGAAGATATCGCGCGTCTCGGTCCTGACCGGCTCCTGCGGCGCGGCGGGCGCCTCCTGCGTCTCCTGCGGCTGCGCGGCCGCGGCCAGCTGGGCGATGGCGGCGTTCAGCTCAGCGGGGTCAAAGCTGTCGTAGTCGGACTGGGGGATCTCGGTGCCGTCCTGCGCGGCGCAGGCGCGGACGAAGGCGGGGATGCCCATCTCAGCGATCCCGGCCTGCAGCTGCAGCGCCTTTTTCAGATCGTCCTGCTCGCTCAGCGCAAGCCCCTCCGGCGCCTGCCGCGTCCCCTCGCAGATCTCGGAGAGATACTGCAGATAATACGGAATGAGAGACATAATTGTCCTCCTGTTTTTTCTTTCAGTGTACCATGCAGCAGGGGAAATGTCAAAAGCTTCACACTGGCTTTTTCCGCTGCAGCAAAAAAGGCTTCCCCAATGAGGGGAAGCCATGGATGTGCGAAAGTCCAAAGCCTCCCCTCTCAGGGGAGGTGGCTCGGCGAAGCCGAGACGGAGAGGTCGCAGCAAATTTGTGACAACCTCTCAGTCAGCCTGCGGCTGACAGCTCCCCTGAAAGGGGAGCCTTTCCCGCCGCAGCGGGGTAACCTCTCAGGCGCTCTGCGCCAGCTCCCCTTGACAAGGGGAGCCTCGGGTGCGTGCAAAACAATAAAAACCAATGCAAAAAGGTGCAGCCTGACAATCTCAGACTGCACCTTCTATTTACCGCAAATATTCAAACGCAACTGCTCACAAATCCAGTGTACCGTATCAGGCGGCGCGTAGTAAAAACTCGTAGGGTGAGTCTCGTGTGGAACGCCAGACTGAAACATTGGGCCTTACCTAAATTCAGAGGCAGATTGCGCCCCGCGTCCCCACGCACTCTTTTCTCCCCTATCTTTTCTCTTGCGAGAGAAAAGATAGGGCCGCCGGAGGCGCGTCAGAAATGACCACGGCGGAACGAGCCGCCGCAAGCGACGTCTCTTATCCTCTGTGCTCATTTCTTCCTTTCCAAACCGCAAACTGAATTTGCGGTTTGGTTTTTTTCATGCAAATCTGCAGCAACCTCTCAGTCTCGGCTGCGCCGAGCCAGCATCCCTACCCCTTTTGTCCCTTCGGGACATTTCCCCCTGATAGGGGGAATCGGCCCCTGGGAGGGGAGCCTTGGGGCGGGGTCAGACGACGGTGTCGTATTCCCCGGCGCCGCCGGACTGGAAGTAGCGGTGCAGGTCGAAGGGGGAGAAGACGCCGCGGTCGGTGACAATGCCGGAGATGAGGTGCGGCGGCGTCATGTCGAACGCGGGGTAGTAGCCCTTGACGCCCGCGGCAGCCGTGCGCACACCCATGGCCTGCAGGGTGAAATCGGGGTCGCGCATCTCGATCCGGACGGTGTCCTTCGTCTCGTGGCCGATATCCGGCGCGCCGGTGACGAAGGTCGGGATGCCGAAATGGTTGGCGCAGATGGCGATCTGCAGTGTGCCGACCTTGTTGACGACATAGCCGTCGAGGCAGATGGCGTCCGCCGCGCAGGTGAACAGATCCACGTGCTCGCGCTCCATGACGAACGCGGGCATGTTGTCGGTGATGACGGTCACGTCGAAGCCCATGTCACGGCAGACCGTGGCGGTGAGGCGCGCGCCCTGGAAATACGGCCGCGTCTCCGGGCAGAACAGGCGGAAGTCCTTGCCCGCCAGCTTCGCCTCCTTCAGCATCATGCCGACGATCGTCTCGCCGAAGCACTGCGTCATGACCGTACCGCCCGCGGGGATGAGCGGCACGAGATATTTTGCGATCTCGTTGACCTTGCTGTAGCGGCGGTTGTTGGCGTTCACCGCGTGCTCGCGGATGGCCAGGTCGACCGGCCGCCCCTCGCGGAGCGCCAGCTTCGCCGCCTCCAGACAGCCGTCGCAGACGAGCTTCATGCGCTTGGCCGTGGTCGGCCGGGCGTTCGAGATCGTCCCGTCCGCTGCGGCGAGGAAGGCGAGCTGCTCCGCCTCCGTTTTTTCGCGGCATTCATAGGCCGCCAGCGCCATGCCCATGGCGGCTGCGGTGTACGGTCCGGCGCTCTGCGTGACCATGTCGCGGATCGCCTGCGCGACCTCGACGTGCGTCCGGCAGGTGACGAATTCGGTCTTCGCCGGATACACGCGGCGGTCCAGGATCCGCACCTCGCCCGCGTCGTACCAGGCGACATTCTCATACTGCAGCAGGAAAGCAAGGCCCTCGTCGGCCCGGAAAGTCGTTGTCATACGTCCATCTCCTCTACGATCTTTGTCAGATACCGGCTGAAGCGGCCGGCGACGGCGGCGCCGGTCTCGTTGACCTCCTCGCCGGTGACGGCGGAACCGGTCATCCCAGCGGCCAGGTTGGTGATGACTGAGATGCCGAGCAGCGGCAGACCGCAGTGCGCCGCGGTCAGCGCCTCCGTCACGGTCGACATGCCGACGGCGTCGCCGCCGAGCGCGCGGATGGCGCGGATCTCCGCCGGAGTCTCAAACTGCGGGCCGGGCATGAAGAAATAGACGCCCTCCTGTACGCGGATGCCGAGCTCGTCGGCGCAGGTCTTTGCCAGCGCGCGCAGCTCCGGCGTGTACATCCGGGTGACGTCAAAAAACCGCGGGCCGAATTCGTCGACATTCCGGCCGCGCAGAGGGCTTGCGCCGTTGAGCTTGATCTGGTCGGCGATCAGCATGAAATCGCCGGGGCGGTAGCGCTCGTTCACGCCGCCAGCCGCGTTCGTCACGATCAGCGCCCGGACGCCCAGCAGCTTCAGAAGCCGCACCGGCTGCGTCAGCTGCTCGAAGTCATAGCCCTCATAGCTGTGGAACCGCCCCGACAGGCACACGAGCCGCTTGCCCGCGAGCGTCCCGAAGATGAGCTTGCCCGCGTGGCCGGGCGCGGTGGAGGTGAGGAAGTTGGGGATCTCGTGGTAGTCGATCTCTACCGGGTCCTGCAGCTGTCCGGCAAACGGCCCGAGCGACGAGCCGAGGATCACCGCGATCTGCGGCTCGAACGGCATGCGCGCGCGGACATAGTCGGCGCTCTGCTGATAAAATGCAAACGGTTCGTTCATAAAATTTCCACCTTTTTTGATGATACCCTCATCATACCGCACGGCGGCGGGAAGGTCAACGGCCGCGGAAAAACTTCCCCACCGCGTTGACTTTCTCCGGCCGGAATGCTATGCTTGTACCAATACAGTTCATACAGTCAGGAGGAGCGGCCGTGATCACCATCAACTACCGGGACCCGCGCCCGATCTATGAGCAGATCCAGACGGAGCTGCGCCGTCTCATGCTGACCGGCGTGCTGCCGCCGGGGAGCCGGCTGCCGTCCGTGCGCGAGCTGGCGGGACAGCTCGCCATCAACCCCAACACCATCCAGCGGGCCTACCGCGAGCTGGAGGCGGACGGCTATATCCTGTCCGTGGCCGGTAAGGGCTCGTTCGTCGCGCAGGTCGACCAGCTGGCCGAGCAGCAGAAAAAGCAGGCCGTGGACGCTTTCCGCGCCGCGGCGCAGAAGCTGCGCCAGCTGGGGCTTACACAGGCGCAGCTCGCGCAGCTGCTCACAGAGGAGGAACCAACGCCATGATCGAGCTTTCCCATGTCACAAAGACCTTCGGCGGCAAAAAAGCGCTGGACGAGCTGTCGCTCCGCGTGCCGCAGGGGGCGGTCTACGGCCTGATCGGCTCGAATGGCGCGGGCAAATCCACGGCCATCCGGCACCTGACCGGCATCTACCGGCCGGACGCAGGGACGGTCACGATCGGCGGTCTGCCGGTCTATGAAAACCCGGAGATCAAAAGCCGCATCGGCTATATCCCGGACGATCTGGGCGTGCTCGGCGGCGGGACGATCCGCGAGCTTGCGGCCTTTTACCGCGCGATGTACCCGCGCTTCGACGCGGCCCGCTTTGACGCGCTGCGCGAGGTCTTTTGTCTGGACGAGCGCACGCCGCTGCGCCGCTTTTCCAAGGGCATGCAGAAGCACGCGGCCTTCTGGCTGACGCTGTGCATCCGGCCGGACTATCTCGTGCTCGACGAGCCGGTCGACGGGCTCGACCCGGTCATGCGGCGTCAGATCTGGAGTCTCGTGGTGGAGGATGTGGCGGGCTACGGCATGACGGTGCTCGTGTCGTCGCACAACCTGCGCGAGCTGGAGGATATCTGTGATCACGTCGGCATGATGCACGCGGGCCGGATGCTGCTGGAGCGGTCACTGGCCGAGCTGCAGGAGAATATCGTCAAGGTCCAGCTTGTGACGGACCAGCCGCTGCCGGAGGACCTTGCAGTCCTGCACGCGAGCACGCTTGGCCGCGTGCAGACGCTCATCATCCGCGGCGAGCCCGCGCAGACGGCGGAACGTCTGGCCGGGACGAAGCCGCTGCTGTGCGACCTGCTGCCGCTGAGTCTGGAGGAAATTTTCATGTACGAGTTGGGAGGGAGCGGATATGACGTCAAAAAACTCATGCTTTGACCGTGCGATCTTCCACCGCTCCCTGCGGCGGACCGCACCGGTCTGGGGGCTGTTCTGCCTGTATGAGCTGCTGCTGCCGCTGCGGCTGTACAGCTACTGCCGCGGCGTGTCGGTGTGCACGGAGGACTTTTTTGTGCAGGCGGAGCGGACGATTTTGGAAAACGCGGTGACCGGCGCGTCGGTCGTGCCGTTTGTCTACGGCGGCCTGCTCGCCTGGGCGCTGTTTTCCTGGCTGTTCCGGACGAACAGCGCGTATTTCTATGCAGCCCTGCCGGTCAGACGGCGGACACTGTTTCTGACCAACTACCTGACGGGGCTGCTGCTGTACGCCGCGCCGGCGCTGGTGTCGTCGCTGCTGTTATGGGCGGTCGGCGCAGGCTTCGGCGTGTCGGCCTTTTTGCCCGCGATGCAGGTGTTCGCGGCGACGGCGATGGGTTTTTTGCTGTTTTTCTCGTTTGCGTCGCTGGTGTGCATGGTCGTCGGGCAGATGGCGGCTGCGCCGCTCGTCTACGGCATGCTGAATTTTGCCGCCTACGTGCTCGAGTCGATCGTGCAGCATCTGATGCAGACCTTTGTCTACGGCATGCCCGCGAGTCAGACGACCGCGGCCGAACGCGCCGCGGCCTACGCTTCGCCGGTCTTCGGCCTGCTGCGCGGCGGCTTCCGCGTGGCGACCGAATGGGTCGACGCGGGCGCGGTGGGCTATGAGACGGACCCGCATCTGGTGGGCTGGGGGTATCTCGGCATTCTGGCGGGCGTGGGCGTGGTCTTCGCCGTCTGCGCGTATTTGCTGCTGCAGCACCGGGAGATGGAGCGCAGCGGCGACGTGATCGCCGTGCGCCAGCTGCGCCCGGCGGCGCTGTATGGGTTTACGATCGGCTGCGCGCTGGTCATCGGCGTGCTGCTGGTCGAGCTGCTCTCGGGCAACGCGGCGGATAATTTCTGGTACGTGCTGCTGTTTCTGACGATTGGCGCGTTCGTGGGCTATTTTACCGGAAAAATGCTCCTGCAGAAGACCGTTTTCGTCTTCCGCAGCGGCTGGGGCGGGTTTGCGGCCTGCTGTCTGGTGCTGGCGGTGGTGTTCGGCGCGGCGAAGTTCGACCTGTTCGGCTATTCGCGGTATCTTCCGCAGCGCAGCCAGATCGCGGCGGCCGGGCTGACAAGAAACGAGTATCAGGGCCTCTACACCTCGCAGGATCCCGCGTTCATTGACCGCGTCCTGGCCCTGCACACCGCCGCCGTGGAGGAAAAGACGCAGCAGGAGCAGCGGAAGACGGACTACCAGCGCGGGACCGACCAGACGCAGGGCTTCTACATCAGCTACCGGCTGACGGACGGGCGGCTCCTGCAGCGCTACTACAGCGTGGTCTACAACGAGGCGGACGCGCTGGCGTCCGGCAGCCTCATCTCGCAGTTCTCCTCCGTCTACAACAGCCCCGACTGCGTGCGCATCCGCACGGGCTTCGATACGCCGCGCACGGAGGCGAACGTGCTCTCGTGCTATGTGTATTCCAACGCGTCGGACGCGGATCTGGAGCTGACAGGCGCGCATGCGTGGGAGCTCTATGCGGCCTGTCTGGCGGATATCAATGCGGGGCGCCTCGGCGCGGAGGACGTCAGCGGCGTCGGGACGAAGGACGACGCGGATTACACACCGCTCTACCTGATGTTCATCGTCACGACCAACACCCCGGGCGAGACGGTGAACCTCTACGTCGATTCCATCCCGCTGGGCGCGGACGAGACCGTCCGCGTCCTGGAGCAGGCGGGCGCCGAGATCTATTGGAAGACGAGCTGACGAACGGAACAAAAACTCCGCCCGCGGGCCCTTTGGCCCGCGGGCGGTTTGTCAGTCGAGTACGACGCCCTTTTTCCTGCCGTTTTTCTTTCTCGGATACTCCCGGATCCGGGTGACAAAATCCAGATTGACGATCTCCAGTTCGCCCGTCTTCTTCTCTATGACCATACCGCCGTCATCAATTTCTTTTATCACTCCCTGTACGCTGCCGTCATTTGAAGTGATCGTATAAATGATGCACGCTTCTCCGATAAACCGTTTTGCCAATTCTTTCATTTCACGGTTCTCCTTGTTCTGCTTTTTTTGATTCAAAATGTGTCTGATTGCCGCCAGTTTCCTTCTTCTTGTGATCCAAGGGATGATCACAAGAAGGAACACGGCAAGCAAAATGAGGTAAGTATTGCCGTTCATTTGCATGTTTCCTTATGGCGCATGATAAAAGCAAGGACCAATTCACCGGCTCCGATGATCAGCCACACAATGCCGATCGTGGTATTTTTCACCCAAAAGAACCAAAGCAGCGACACCAAAAGCCAGGTGACCGCCAAAATAAAACAACCGGTACTGCTGAGCTTCATGACAAGTTCCCCCCTTTGAAAGAAATTACGAGATTTTGCTTCCGGCCTTGGAATAGCGCATGGCCTCCTTGCAGTACGCCGACAAATTGACGATCCAGACGAGGCAGACCGTGAGCGAGGGCAGGAATCCAATATCGAATACAAGCGCACAGACCGCAAGCACGATCGCCAAAACTGTGCAGACCACATTTGTTGCGGAGTATGCTTTGAACGCACATTTGCCAATCATAATTTTCTCGGCTTCATCGCAGTCGTCAATCCACTTTTTTTGAAACCGCATATCATAGACGGATGCTTTCTTTTCGGGATTTGTCTGCTTGGTGGTGTCCACGCACTTTTGCTGAATCACCGTTGCCTCAGCCATTATGCCGAAAAAAGCAGCAACACCGATGAAAAAGATGATCGTGCTGTCCTTGCTGTCAAATGTCGCAAAGCCGCCGGAGTAGGACGCTGCAATCAGAAAATAGGAAAGGATGAAAGCTGCGCTTGTGAGCCAGATCACGGCAGACAGCTTTCTGTCAATCGTGTCTGAGATGTCCTCGTCCTCACCATCCCACGCAGCAACCAGTTTCTTTGCACGCCGATAAATCGGGATGCAGACTACCGGCACGATGACTGCCAGCGCCAGCATCAGCCAAGGAGCGATGTGCGTTCCGAAGAACGCTCCCGCTTCTTTCATCGTGCCAACCAGTTGATCCAACCCGCCTTTTGCTGCACTGTGACCGGAATAATAACCGACCACGCCGCCGATGATCGCACATACGACTGCAACAAGTAAGAACTTTGGGAGAGCCTTGCGATTGGCGTTTTTGATTTCGTCATTTTTCATTTTCAATTTCCTCCTGCAAATAGAAGACATCTTCTACCGTAACACCGCATACCTTTGCAATCGTCAGAGCAAGGGTGACCGACGGCGAATAATCGCCCCGTTCAATCAGGCTGATCGTTTGCCGTGATACGCCGCATAAGCGTCCCATTTCCTGCTGATTGACATTCAGTGCAGCTCTGCGTTCCTTCAAACGATTTCGCAGTATCATACAGCACCTCCCTTGCCTGACAATCTTTCTTGTCTAAATGACAACCATCATTGTCATAACACAGGATACCACAGGAATTCCTTTCTGTCAATAGAACGCATGGAAAAGTTACGGATAAAGTCGCCATGCCTGCCTGTTTGCGGCAGGAACACGATCAGAGAAAAACAACCCCCGGATGATGCAGCGCATCATCCGGGGTCTTGCTTGTGTTCAGGCCCTCAGACGGGGCGGGGGAGTCTTACTTGGCTTCCTCGACGGTGTAGGCAGACGGAGCTGCGGGGACGCCGCGCTTCCACTCGATCAGGTTCACAACGTAGAACGTGATGACGGAGACAAGGCTGCCGAAGACGACCGGCATCATGAACCACAGCGTACCGCCGTTGGACAGGAGCTGCCAGACGACGAAGGCGATGGTGCCGGTGAAGATGGAGATCATGCCGGAGTTCTTCGTGGCCTTCGGAACGGCAAGGCCGAGGCCGTAGGCCGCGAACGGGCCTGCGCAGCGGATGCCGAATGCGAAGGTGTTCATGGCGACGAGGGAAACACCGAACATGGAGATGCCCATGGCGATGAGTGCCGCGATGACGTTGCAGAGACGGGTGTAGAAGATGACCTGCTTGTCCTCGAGCTTCTTCTTGCCGCCGAAGCCGGGGTAGATGTCGTTGATGATCATCGTGGACATGCACAGCAGGTTGGAGTCTGCCGAGGACATGGTCGCGCAGATGATGGCGGCGGAGATGAGGCCGGTGATGATGCCGGGCGCATAGGCGCCGGTGACGACCATCATGGCGTTGGAGCCGTTCTCAGCAAGGCCGGGCAGCTGGTCCTTCAGAGCGAAGGCAGCGAGGCCGAGGAGGGTCGGGAAGATGGACATGGCAGCCATCAGGATGGCGCAGAGGAAGGACGCGCGGACTGCAGTCTTCTCGTCCTTGCAGGTCTCGAAACGGGAGACCATCTCGGGGCCGCAGAGGAAGGTGCAGAAGTAGTTGAAGAAATAGCCGATGATGGAGGCCCAGCCGATCTGGGTCATGTTCAGCTTTTCGCCGGGCAGAGCTGCGGAGATGGCCTGCCAGCCGCCCGCGTACTTCAGGACGATCGGGGTGGCGATCGCCAGGCCGACGAGAATGATGCCGAACTGGATGAGGTCGGAGACCTGGTCCGCGATCATGCCGCCGAAGGTGGTATAGAAGATGGTGACAAAGCCGGCCAGCAGCAGGCAGACGTTCAGGGGGATCGACGGGATCAGAGCGTTGATGACCGCGCCGGAAGCGCCGATCTGGGAAGACGTCAGGCAGAACAGCGACAGAACGCTGAGCACCGCCGTGAAGTTGCTGGAGAGCTTGCCGAAGCGGCGGCCGACGACCTCGGGGATCGTGACAGCCATGGTCTTGCGGATCTTGGGAGCAAAATAAGCCAGGGGGATCATCGCCAGGGACGCCGCCAGGACGTACCAGATCGCGCTGATGCCCCACGCGCCGAAGGCCTTCTGGGCCAGGCCCGTGGTGGAGCCGCCGCCGATGTTGTTGGCGGACAGGGAGAACGCGACCATAAACAGTCCCATTCTGCGGCCTGCAACGAGATAGTCAGCGCTGCCCTTGATGTTGATCTTGCCGACGACATAGCCGATGATCATCATGCCGACCATGTACGCAAGGACAATGATCAATGCACCAGTTTGGATTTCCATATAGTTCCTCCTTAATCTCTTTCCTGAACGATGAATTCACAATTCGTTCATATTGCGTATTTTATCCGACAACACCGTATTTTGTAAATTGACGATTTTCACAAGGAAAATTGCCCGCTTTCTTGCAATATAGACAAACAGAGAGAAATGCTCAAAAAATTTCTGATTCTTCTTGGAACTGGATATTTTCGTTATCCCGTGCTGCGTCGCGGAAGACCGACAGCAGCTTTTCCGCGTATGCGCCGAGCAGGGGATAGAGGCAGCTCGTGCCCGCAAGCGTGATCCGGCACGGCGGCAGACTCGTCAGCACGTCGTAGAGCGCGTCGAGATTCCGCCCGTAGCCTGCCGGCAGGGAGAATACGCGCGCAAAGCAGTCGTGCGCCGCGGCGCGGGAGACCAGCTCCCGGCAGTCGATCGTAAAGCTCAGCGGCTCCATACGACCGTCCCTCCGTCGACGGTGAGCTCCGTAAAGCTCGCGTAGTGGTCAGACGTGTAGAAATACAGCCCGTCGTTCGAGAAGATCAGGCGCTCTGCCCCGCGGGAATCCGCGCCATCGGTGTTGATATCGCACTCGGTATAGCTCCGGCCGGTCTGCTCGGGCAGCAGCTCCTCACGGTTGCCGAAGCGGTCGCCGCCGATGGCGGCCCCTTCCTGATAGACCTCGACGCTGCCGCCCTCCCAGCCGAGCGCGCGGGCCTCATCCTTCGTGATATAGTTCTCCGGCAGATGGCCGTAGGTATCGAGATACAAAACGACATGGTCGACATCATAATAATAGGTATGCTCGCTGACGGTGTCCGTGGTCTCGGAGACCTCGTCCGCCGGGGCCGCTTCGTCCTGCGGCGCTTCCGCAGGGGGTTCCGCAGGGCTTTCCGCGGTGACGAACTGGTCGCCGGATTCCGGGGCCTCGGTCTCATCCGACAGGGCGGCGTCCGCCAGCTCCTGCAAAGTTGTAGTTGAGACACCCACTACCTGCACCATATCGCGCACTGTGCAGCCGCCCAGCACCAGCAGCGTCAGCGCCAGCAAAAGCGCCAGTATCCGTTTCTTCATGATCATTCTCCTTTCAGTTCGCGCGCGATGGCCTGCATCAGGCGCTCAGGAAGCTTTTCTTCCGTCCGGTCATAGGTCACGAAGCCGTTGACCTCGTCCTCTACGTCGCTCAGCTGCGTGTAGACGTCGGCGGCCAGCCCGGCCTTCCGCGCCGGGATGATCTGCGTCTCATAGAGCTTCCGCACGGCCTCGCCCAGCGCCTCGGGCGTCTGATAGCCCTTGTAGCCGAAGTTCTTTTCGTTCCACGTGTGGCCCGCGACGGGCAGATTGTACCCGCCAAACTCCGAGAGGACAACGGCCCGGCCCTTCTTGTCGGGCCTAAAGCGGTAGGGCTTGAAATATACGTGCAGGCTCCTGACGTCGCTCACACCCTGGTCGTGCCAGCCGCTGGCGTGGTCGATGAGGCGCGTGGGGTCGAGCTTGCGGACAAGACGCGTGATCTGCTTCGCGTCGAACTGCCCCCAGCCCTCGTTGAACGGCACCCAGAGCACGATGCACGGGCAGTTCTGCAGCTGCCGGATCATCTCCTCCAGCTCCTGCCGGAAGCTGTCGCGGCCGTCCGGGTCGGTGCGGGCGAAGAGGCGGTAATGGCTGTCCTTGAGGTGGATGCCGGTGATGAGCGGGGCGGAGATGGTCAGCAGATTATATCGCCCGCCGCCGGAGGGCATATCCTGCCAGACGAGCATGCCCAGCCGGTCGCAGTGATAGTACCAGCGCATGGGCTCAATCTTGATGTGCTTGCGCAGCATGTTGAAGCCGAGGCGCTTCATGAGCTGAATATCATAGATCAGCGCCTCGTCCGACGGCGCGGTATAAAGCCCGTCCGGCCAGTAGCCCTGGTCAAGGACGCCGTGGTGGAAATACGGCTGGCCGTTCAGCAGCAGGCAGGGATGCCCCGCCGCGTCCTGCCCCGTGCCGACGGTGCGCATGGCAAAGTAGCTTTTGACGGTGTCATCACCCAGTGTGACGGTCACGTCGTAGAGCTCCGGCGTCTCCGGTGTCCACAGATGCAGCTGCTCCGGCGCGATGACAGCACTGCCGCAGCCGTCCGCGTCCGTCCCGCCTTCGGCGACGGGCTCGCCCTGATAGCAGACGGAGACCTTCGCGCCCTGCGGCGCGGCGGAGAAGACCTGCCAGCGGATGCGCCCCTCCGGCAGCTCCGGGGTGAAGAGCAGAGACCCGATATACCGCTCCGGCACCAGCTCCGCCCACACGGTCTGCCAGATGCCGCTTTGCGGCGTGTACCAGATGCCGCCGCGCTTCGTCTTCTGCTTGCCGCGGGCAAGGGGGACGGTGTCCGTGTCGTCGCGCACGGCGACGGTCAGGGTATTTTCACCCTCCCGCAGCAGCTTCGTGATGTCAAGGGTAAAGGCGGTGTAGCCGCCTGTGTGCGTTCCCGCGAGCAGACCGTTGACGTACACCCACGCCCGCTGGTCCACTGCCCCGAAGTGCAGCAGCGTCCGCATGCCCGCCCGTTTTTTGAGCGGCAGCGGCCGCCGGTACCAGAGCACCTGCCCCGGCCGGAGCGTCTTCCCCACGCCGGACAGCGGCGCTTCCGGCGAGAAGGGGACGAGGATCTGCCCGTCCCACGCGCCGGGGCAGGCATCGGAGGCCGTGATGGCATAGTCCCACAGGCCATTGAGGTTATAAAAGCTCTCCCGCACGAGCTGCGGGCGGGGATATTCCTGCAGCACCTGCTGCTTGTCCAGCGTTTCGCCCCAGCGTGTCAGCATGCCGCACCCTCCTTTTTCCGAAGCGCCAGCACCGGCGGCAGGATCAGCAGCAGCACCACGGCCGCCGCCAGGAAAATGGACGGCGTCGGCACTGTCTTCACCACGCCGAGGTCCACATACGTCGAGTCGCTGCCGCGGATGACGGCCGCGCCGATCGCGGGCCCGAGGATCATCGGCAGCAATACGCCGAAGATCATCCGGATGCCCTGGAAATGCCCGGCCTTGCCGGCGGGCGTATGGTCACGGATGACGCCGGAGAGGATGGCCGTCACCAGCATGTAGCCCGACATCATCACGCACCCGGTCACGATCACGGCCGGCATCGACCGCGCGAAGAACATGCCGACCAGACCCGCGAACATCACGCCCGCCGCCGGCAGCACGCACGTTAACGCCCCGAGCCGGTCGATCACCCGGCCGGACAGCACGCTCACCACCGACGCGAAGATCAGCACGATCCCGAGCACGAGTGCATAGCCGTCAAAGTGCAGATAGTTCTGCATATAAATAATGAGATACGGGAAGAAGACCTGTACCGCTACAGAGAACAGGCAGAAGGCCGCGAAGGAGAGGTACAGCGCCGGATTCTCCTTCACCACCGACGGCCGCAGGCCGTAGACGAGCGTCGGCAGATACGGCTCCTTCCGCGGCTCCAGCTTCGGCTCCGGGATGAGGAAGACGGACACGAGACCCGTCAGCACCACCAGCCCGCCGAAGATCCCGAAGAACTTCTGCCATTCGCCGCGCTGCGTCATGCCGTCAAACAGCCCGAAGATGACGAGCATGGAGATGAGCGGCAGGATGGCCAGCACGGATTCGGCCTTGCCCCGGGCCTCGTTCGGCACGGTGTCGGTGATCCAGGCGTTGAAGGCCGCGTCGTTGGCGGTCGAGCCGAAGAAGGTCATCACGCAGTCGAGCACCACGATCATGACCGCGGCTGCCGCCGTGGCCGCGGCCGCGGGGAACAGCTTCGCCGCGTTCTCGACCGTCACCAGTCCGAACGCCGCCGTGGAAAGCCCCCACAGCAGATATCCCCCGCAGATGAACAGCTTTCGCTTGCCCACCCGGTCAGACAGCGCGCCCATCAGGAGCGTCGTGAGCGTGGCAGCCGCCGCGCTCCAGCCGACCATGGCGGAGATGTAGCCGGGATCGGTGGAGATGGTGTTGTAGAGGTAGACGTTAAAGTACATATTTTCAATCGTCCAGGCAAACTGGCCGACCAGGCCGACAAGAACGAGCGTCAGCCACACGCGCGGGGAAAGCTTTTTCATATCCGATTCCCTCCGGTCATTCAGATTCTGTGCTGCCGCAGTATTTGGAGTCAAGCGCGATATGGTCTTCGATGCAGAATTCACCCGTCCACGCGTTCGCCGTTACGCAGATCACGGACCGGCCGTCCGGCGTTTTTCCGGCGCTCGCGCAGCAGTTCATAGCCTCGGCGGTGTAGCCGGTCTTGGCGGCCGTGATCTCCGCCCCGCCGAGACTGTATTCGTGGTGGACGCGGTAGAGGAATTTATTCGTCATGGCCAGCCCGTCCGGATGCTGCTCCGTCCGGCTCGCACGATAGTTTTCCGCGCTGAGGACCTCGGCGCAGACCTCGTTCTGCAAAGCCGCCTGCAGGATCAGCGCGATCTCCCGCACGGTCGAGTAGTGGTCCTCGTCGTGCAGGCCGCTGGTGTTCATGAAGTGGGTGCTGGTAAGCCCCAGCGCGGCGGCCTTTTCGTTCATCATGGTCACGAACGCTTCCTCGCTCCCGGCGACGGCCTGCGCCAGCGCCTCCGTCGCCTCCGCGCCGGAGGGGACGACCGCGCCGTAGAGCAGATCCCGCATCGAGACCGTCTCGCCGTCGACAAACCCGGCCATAGACGCCCCGGCCAGATAGATGGGGTCGATGATGGCCTGCGTCATGGTGAACGTGGCGTCCAGATCCGGGAGATTTTCCGCCGCCACCAGCAGTGTCATGACCTTCGTCATGGACGCGGGATAGATCTTCGCGTCCGGGGCCTTCTCTGCCAGTACGGTCCCGCTCTGCACGTCGACCAGCACCGCGGAGGAGGAATAGAGCTCCAGATCGAGCACCCGCGTCGCCTCGGTCGACTGCGCGAGCGTCAGCGCGGGCGCCTCCGGCTCCGGTTCCGGCTCGGGCGCAGGCTCGGGCTCCGGTTCCGGCTCGGGTTCCGGTGTGGGTTCGGGATCGGCGGGCGTCTGCGGCTCCGCAGGCGTCTCGGCGGTCTCGGGCGCGGTGATGGGGGTATCGAGATAGGGCTTTACGAGCTGCCGGTGCGCGTAAAACGCCGCCCCGGCCAGAAGCGCGGCCGAAAGCGTCACGAGCAGCACGATGCGCAGCACGCGGCGGCGCCGGGCCAGCCGCCGGTCACGCAGCCGCCGGAACGCCGGGGCATCTTCGGGAGAAAACCCGGATTCAGGTTCGTGGTTCATCATAAGGTCTCCTGCAATTTCAGATATCTTTTCTATTTTACCACATTTTTTCCGCTGCGAAAAGAGGCAAAGCGCCGCTCTACCGGCGGTAGAGTCCGGGTCCGGTTTTTTAGATAGCATTTTGCGGCCGGGTGCGGTATAATGATCAACATAAAAATCAAATTCAAACCGGAGGTTCTTATGGACAAACGCTTTCAAATCGTAACGGATTCCTCCTGCGATCTGCCGCAGGCGATGGCGGACGAGCTGGATCTTGCCGTCCTGCCCCTGCATGTACATATCGGAGAAGAGACCTATGCCAACTATCTGGACGGCCGTGAGATCGGCTTCCATGACTTTTTTAACCGCATCGCCTCCGGGGAGAAGGCCACGACCAGCGCCGTGAACGTTGAGGAATTCAAGGTCGTCATGGAGCAGAAGCTGCAGGAGGGGCTGGATATCCTCTTCATCGGCTTCTCCTCCGGCCTCAGCACGACCTATCAGTCCGGCGCGATCGCCTGCCAGGAGCTGCAGGAAAAATACCCCGAGCGCCGCCTCATCGCCATTGACTCGCTCTGCGCGTCCATTGGCGAGGGCCTGCTCGTCTACCTCGCGGCCAAAAAGCAGCAGTCCGGCGCGTCTATGGACGAGGTCGCGGACTTTGTCCGCGAGACCATCCCGCATCTTTGCCACTGGTTCACGGTCAACGACCTGATGTTCCTCAAGCGCGGCGGCCGCGTCGACGCGGCGACGGCCCTCGTCGGCACCGTCCTGCAGATCAAGCCCGTCATGCACATGGACGACGCCGGTACCCTCAAGAACGTCACCAAGGCCCGGGGCCGCAAGGCCGCGCTCAAGGCCCTCGCCCAGCGCCTGGCCGACACCGCGACCGACCCCGCCGACCAGACCGTCTTCATCTGCCACGGCGACTGCCTGGACGATGCGGAGTACACCGCCGAGCAGATCCGCGCGCTGGTCCCGGTCAAGGATATCATCATCAACTACGTCGGCCCCGTCATCGGCGCCCACACCGGCCCCGGCGTCATCTCCATCTTCTTCGTCGGCACACACAGATAAAAGCCCGCCCGAAGGCTCCCCTCTCAGGGAAGCTGGCTCGGCGCAGCCGAGACTGAGAGGTTGCTGCAGATCTGCAGGGATAGACCCAAACCGCAAATTCAGTTTGCGGTTTGGAAAGGAAGAAACGAGCACAGAGGATAAGAAGCCTTGCTTGCAAGGATTCGTTCCGTCGTGGTCGTTTCTGACGCGCCTCCGGCGGCCCTATCTTTTCTCTCGCAAGAGAAAAGATAGGGGAGAAAAGAGTGCTTGGACGCGTTTGGTGCATGCTGCATCTGATTTTAGGCAAAAACCAGTGTTTCAGTCTGGCGTTCCACACGAGACTCACCCTACGGGCGTCTTATTACGCGCCGCCTGATACGGGGGCATCAGATTTGATACTAGTTGCCGTAGAACAACTGCTATAAATAGAAGGTGCAGACCAGATTTGCTGGTCTGCACCTTTTTGCGTGGAGGTTATCTTTATTTGCCCCGCCCCTACAGAATGCGCCCCAAAGGCTCCCCTTGCAGGGGAAGGCAAGCGGGCCCCAACTTATTTCTTCGTCTGCGCGATCATCAAAATGCCCTGCGTGAGGCTGATCTCGGCTTCGGGGGCGGCGAATTCGTTGCTGACGCCGAGGGGGACGCGGTTCGTGAGCACGGCGTCCTCCAGCCGGTATTTGACCCCGCGCAGGCAGACGCCGGTGCAGCGATCCGTCAGCGAAAAGACCGACAGGCCCCAGCCCTTGCGTCTTGGCAGCCGCAGCGTGCCGCCGGTCAGGAAGGTGATCTCCTCACGTTCGTCGAGAATGGTGACGTTTGCGCCCTCAGCCGCGGCCGAAGCGGCGTTCTGGATGTTTGCCAGCGTGTGGTCGAGCCGCCCGCCGAGCGCGCAGACGAGGATCAGCGTCCGGTACCCCTGATCCAGCGCATGGCGGATGGCGTGGCCGGTGTCGGTGTCGTCCTTCTCCGGCTGCAGCCGCTCGACCGGTACTGCGGGGTCGACCGCGCCGTCATACGAGTCAAAATCCCCGATGAACAGATCCGGCTGCAAGCCGAGCCCCGCGCAGTAGCGGTAGCCGCGGTCACAGGCGATGACAAGGTCGCCGGGCTGCGGCTGCGGCGCGGGGCCGGGGCGGCCGCCGGAGACGATGATACAGCGTTTTTCCATTTTGTTTACCTCTGTTTTTTTGCATGGGCATGCCGCACGGCGTGCAGCAGCATCTCAAACAGGCTCAGCGTCAGACTGACGCCGGCCGCGATGCCGAGCACGAAGGCCGTGACCCGGTAGCCGTGGAACTGCGCCTGTGCCCAGTCCTGCTGGACGACGGCGCTCATGGCGTAATACAGCGTCGCGCCCGGCACCAGCGGGATGAGGCCGACGATCAGATACTGCTGCGCGGGCGTCTTTTTGACGCGCGCGAGGATCTCGGACCAGACCGCGGTGACGGCGCTGGCCGCGAACGACTGCACGAAGACCGACTGCGTCCAGACCCCCGCGAGCAGATACGCGCCCCAGCAGAGCGCGCCGCCGAGCGCCGCGAGCGGCAGCAGCTGCTTGCGGACATTAAAGAGCAGGGCGAAGCCCGCCGAGCCGAGCAGGGCCGTCAGGAGCGTCATGAAATTGGACATCGCTACACCCCCAGAAGCCAGCCCGCCAGCGCAAAGCCCAGCGCCAGCGCGGCTGCCCACAAGATCGTCTCGATCAGGCGCATGACGCCCGAGATCGTGTCGCCGATAAAAATATCCTTGACCGCGTTCGTAAAGGCCAGCCCCGGGATCAGCAGCATGATATCGCCGATGATGACCTTGTCGCTGTGCAGCGCGGGCACGAGCCTGCACGCAAGACAAATGAGCCCGCCGACGGCGAACGCCGAAAGAAAGTTGAACAGCACTTTGTTCTTACATAGCGGCGGCAGCACGATCTGCAGCACGCACAGAACCAGCGCAAACAGTCCCGCGGCCAGTCCGTCGAGCGCTGTGCCGCCGAAAAACACGGCGAGCGCGCCCGCGGCCAGGCAGCTGCCCGCAAAGAGCTTCCACCGCGCAGGCTCGCAGCGCTTGGCCAGCTGCAGCCGGTCATAGAGCTCCGGCACGGGGAAGGGGTGCTCGCAGTAGCTGCGGCTGATGGCATTGATGGCCTCGAGCTTACCGAAGTCCGTCATGGCGGATTTTTCGATCCGCCGCGTCTGCGTGGCGGCCGAGCCGTCGGCAAAGCACATCGTGAGCACGATGCTCGACGTGATCACGAACACGTCCATGCGCACCGCACCGTAGGCCTTTCCCATGCGCGAGAGCGTCTGCTCGACGCGGCGCACGTCCGCGCCGTCAGCCAGCATGCTCTCGCCCAGCTCCAACAGCGTATGGAGCATCAGATCCGTATCCTGCACGCGCGTACCTCCCTGCAGATGCTTTTTGGATTATTAGTATATCATGCCCCGGCCGCCGGAGCAAGTATCGCCGCATTGACATTCATCCTGTTTTGTGGTTCAATATTCTAAATAAAAATACGGAGGCGGACCCATGTTCCTGTTCTATACCAACCCGATCCTCATTGCCGCGGCGGTGCTGCCGGCCATCTTCCTGCTCGTCCACGTCTACCGGGCCGACAAGCTGGAAAAGGAGCCTGCGCCGCTGCTCATCTCGCTGGTGCTCTACGGCATTGCCGCCACCTTTATCGCGCTCGTGCTCGAGCGCGCGGGGAGCTTTCTGCTCGGGCTGTGGTTCGAGGAGGGGAGCGTGGCGTATAACGCCATCATGTATTTCGGCATCGTTGCCTTTTCCGAGGAGGGCGCGAAGTATTTCCTGCTCCGCCGCCGGACGTGGCATTCCGCCGCGTTCAACTGCCAGTTTGACGGCGTGGTGTACGCGGTGTTCGTCGCGCTGGGCTTCGCGCTGTGGGAGAATATCAGCTACGTGCTGATGTACGGCCTGTCCACCGCGCTGGTGCGCGCCGTGACGGCCGTGCCGGGCCACGCCTGCTTCGGCGTGTTCATGGGCGTGTGGTACGGCCTTGCCAAGCGGCTGCACGGACAGGGGAGAGACAGCGCGTCCAAGCTCTGCCGTGTGCTCGCCCTGCTGCTGCCTGCCCTCCTGCACGGCTGCTACGACTTCATCGCCTCCATCGAGTCGGTCCACTACGGCTGGCTGTTCGCAGCCTTCGTGGCGATCCTGTTCGTGCTCGCCTTCATCCTTGTCAGGCGCCAGGCCAGACACGACCGCTACATCAACAATTACGACGCGGAATATCTGTAAAAAACCGCGCAAAAAACCCGCTGCCGTAAGGCAGCGGGTTTTTTATTTTATGCTCAGTGACCGGCGTTCATCTGCGCAGCGACTTCGGCAGCGAAGTCTTCCTGCTTCTTCTCGATGCCCTCGCCCTTTTCGAAGCGAACGGCGTCGACGAACGTGACCTTGCCGCCCAGAGCCTTGGCCGCGGAGGCCATGTACTGTTCAACAGACATGGAGCCGTCCTTGACGAAGGCCTGCTGCAGCAGGCAGTTCTCCTCGTAGAACTTGTTCAGCTTGCCGGCAGCGATCTTTTCCTTGACCTGCTGGGGCTTGGTGGCCATCTTCGGGTCGTTGTCCATCTGGGCAACGAGGACCTTCTTCTCTTCCGCGATGACGTCCTCGGTGACGAGGCTCTTGTCCCAGAAGCGGGGGTTCAGGGCCGCGATCTGCATCGCGACGTCCTTGCCGATGGTGGTGGCGTCGATGCCGCCCTCCACAGCCAGGTTGACCAGCACGCCGATCTTGCCGCCGGCATGGACATAGGACACGGTGGTGTTCTTGTCGAAGCGGGCGAAGCGGCGGATCTGCAGGTTTTCGCCGATGGACATGACCTTCTCAGGCAGGACCTCGGAGACCTTCAGCTCGGTGCCGGGGTAGGTGCAGTCCTTGATGGCCTCGACGTCTGCGGGGTTGTTCTCGAGAACGACCTGGCAGATGTCCTTGACAAACTGGACGAACGGAGCGGACTTCGCGCAGAAGTCGGTCTCGCAGTTGACCTCGACCATGGCGCCGACGCCGCACTTCTCGCAGACAGTCGCGTAAGCCATGCCCTCAGCCGCGATGCGGCCGGCCTTCTTGGCAGCCTTGGCCAGACCCTTTTCACGGAGCCATTCCACAGCCTTGTCCATATCGCCGTCGGTCTCGGTTAGGGCCTTCTTGCAGTCCATCATGCCGACGTTGGTCATTTCACGCAGTTTCTTGACATCAGCAGCAGTAAATGCCATTGTAATTTCCTCCTGTATGTTTCTTTTGAAAAGCGCCCGTCATGCGGCGGGCGCTATAGATATTCCGAACTTATTCAGCGGCTGCGGTAGCTTCGGCCTCGGCTGCGGGAGCCTCGGTGTTCTCTTCGCCCTGACGGCCTTCGGTCACGGCGTTGGCCATGGTGGAGGCGATCAGACGGATGGCGCGGATCGCGTCGTCGTTGCCGGGGATGACATAGTCGACTTCGTCAGGATCGCAGTTGGTATCGACGATGGCGACGATGGGGATGTGCAGCTTGCGGGCTTCTGCGATGGCGTTGCGCTCCTTGCGCGGGTCAACGATGAACAGCGCGCCGGGCAGCTTCTTCATTTCCTTGACGCCGCCGAGATACTTCTCGAGCTTGGCGATCTCGCCCTGATGCTTGATGACTTCCTTCTTGGGCAGCATCGCGAACGTGCCGTCGGCTTCCATCTTCTTGAGCTGAGCCAGACGGTCGATACGGGTGCGCATGGTGCGGAAGTTGGTCAGCATGCCGCCGAGCCAGCGGGCGTTGACGTAGTACTGGCCGACACGCTCAGCCTCTTCCTTGATGGCGTCCTGTGCCTGCTTCTTGGTGCCGACGAACAGGATGGACTGACCGTTGGCTGCCAGATCGCGGACAAAGTTGTAGGCCTCTTCGAGCTTCTTGACCGTCTTCTGCAGGTCAATGATGTAGATGCCGTTGCGCTCCGTGTAGATGTACGGGGCCATTTTCGGGTTCCAGCGGCGGGTCTGGTGGCCAAAGTGGACGCCAGCTTCGAGCAGCTGCTTCATGGATACGACTGCCATTGTGTGTTCTCCTTTTTGTTTTGACCTCCACAGAGCTAACCGCCCTCACTCCGCGCCGCGGAGCACCGGAAGACGCCATCGCCCTGTGTGTGGGTTCGTAATGTCGCTGTTTTCGCACAGCGCCTTGACATTATAGCGGAAAACCGCCCGGAATGCAAGCACTTTTTTGCGGTTTCCCCCGCATGTTCCGCACTTTTTTCGCCCTCAGAACAGCCGCCGCTTCTTCCGCGGCGTGCGCCACTCGGCAAGCGGCCCGTCGACCAGGATCAGATCGTCGCCGATGCGCTTGCAGCACAGCCACGGGATCACATAATCGTCCTCCCGGCCGAATAACCCCAGAAACCGGCACGGCCCCGGCACGATCAGCGCCGTCACGCGCCCGCAGCAGATATCGATCACCAGATCGTTCACGTACCCGAGCCTCGTGCCCTCACAGACGTGGATGACCTCCTTATCCCGCAGCTCCTGAAACCGGTTCGTCATTGCACAGCGCCCCCCTTTGGAGGTAGCCTATGCGCGCCGGTCACCGGATATGCTTACGACGGCAGGATGGCCTTGCGGATCGAGCGGATGGCGCTTTTCTCGAGCCGCGACACCTGCGCCTGCGAGATGCCGATCTGCCCGGCGACCTCCATCTGCGTGCGCCCGCCCTCAAAGCGCAGGGCGAGGATGCGCTTTTCGCGCTCCGAGAGCCCCGCCACCGCGTCGCGCAGCGTGATCGACTCGATCCACTGCTCGTCGGTGTTCTTCCGGTCGCGGACCTGGTCCATGACCGTCAGCGCGTCGCCGCCCTCGGAATAGACCGGCTCGTAGAGCGAGACCGGCGCGGTGATGGCGTCCATGGCGGCGGTGATCTGCTCCGGCGCGAGCTCCAGCGCCCGCGCGATCTCGTCGATCGTCGGCTCGCGGCCGGACTGCTCGGTCAGCTGCTGCTTGCACTGCAGCACGCGGTAGGCCGTGTCGCGCAGCGAGCGGCTGACGCGGATGGGGCTGTAGTCGCGCAGATACCGGCGCAGCTCGCCCGCGATCATCGGCACGCCGTAGGTCGAGAAGCGGACGTTTTTCGTCGTGTCGAAGTTGGCGATGGCCTTCAGAAGCCCGATGCAGCCGACCTGAAACAGATCGTCCGGGTTCTCGCCCCGGCTCAGAAACCGCTGCACCACGGACAAAACCAGCTTCAGATTGCCCTCCACCAGCCGGCTCCTGGCCTCCATATCGCCCTGCTGTGAGCGCTCGATCAGCTGCATCATCTCCGCGTTTGAAAGCGTCTGCAGCTTCGACGTGTTGACGCCGCAGATCTCTACCTTTCCCTGCATGCCTGTTTCCTCCGGTTTCTGGGGCGCGCCGCATGGCTTTGCCCGGATATATCGTCAGTATTTCCCGGCTTTCCCATTTGATACGGAAAATTTCCGGGCAGAATCCGAACTTTTTCGCGGATTTTGCCCGGATGGGGTTGACGATAATTTCTCCCGCATGTCTACGTAAAAAACATTTTCCGGTTATCTGAACCGGCTTTCCCATAAAAAAAGTTCCAGAAACACGGGTGTTGACAACTCTGTTGACAGTGTGAAAAACTTTTGTGCGCCAAGCGCTTTTCCACATTTCCACATTGTTGTCCACACCCGCCGCTTTGCCGCGATTTGTTCTGTGGAAAACATAATATAGTTTACATAACGATATTTCGCGTTTTTACGACAAAAACGTCGGGATCTCGGCAAGCGAGAGCCCGCGGTGCAGCGCCAGATCGCAGCCGTAGCCGACCAGACGTCCCATTTCCCGCACCCGCGCGTCCACATCCCGCAGCGTGACCAGCAGCCCCTGCGGCATGTCGCGCGTGAGCGCGGGCTGCAGCGCGCCCGCCGCGTCCATCACCGTCGGCACGCCCACCGCCACGACCGGCACGCCGAGCGTGCGCTGGGAAAATTCCTGCCGGCTGTTGCCGACGCCGGAGCCCGGCACGATGCCGGTGTCGGTCAGCTGTACGGTCCGGAACAGCCGCCCCGGCTCCGCCGCGGCCAGCGCGTCGATGACGATGACGACGTCCGGCTGCGCCGTCTGCATCGCGCTTTTCACGAGCGCCAGACTCTCGATGCCCGTCTGCCCCAGCACGCCCGGCTGGCAGGCCGCGACGCTCGTCAGGCCCGTCAGCGCCTCGGGCAGCTCCGAGCCCAGATGCCGCGTCACGATGAGATTGCGGACGGCCTCGGGCCCGATGGCGTCGGGTGTGATCTCCCGGTTGCCGAGGCCGACGACGAGCGCCTGCCGGCACGGCCCCAGCAGCTCGCGCAGCGCCCGGCCGATCGTCCGCGCCGCTGCGGCAAAGCTCCCGGGCTCCCGCCGCGCCAGCGCGTCGAGCTCGGCCGTGATGTAGGTGCCGCGCGGCTTGCCGAGCGCCTGCTCGCCCTCGGCGTCGAGAATGCGCACGAGCGTCATGCGCACGCCGCGGCGGTCGGTCTCGCGCGCGAGCACGCCGGACAGCCGCGTCTGCTCGCCTGCCGAGCGCTCAAAAAGTTCCTTTGCCTCCATTGCCAGATCGGTTCTTGGCAGCATTTGACTCACCTCCCGCTTAGTTTTCTGCCCGCATGCGCGCACTATGCGAAATTTTTTAAAAAATCCGAAAAAAAAGATTGATTTTATGGACCTGTGCCGCTATAATGTATTTCTGCATGAAACGGTATTAGTTTCTCATATTCACGCTATTGGAGGAGGTGTAGTTATGCCCAACATTAAGTCTGCCAAGAAGAGAGTTCTGATTGCCAAGGTCAACAGCGAACGCAATAAGGCCGACAAGTCCGCACTGAAGACCACCCTGAAGAAGTTCGAGGCTGCTGTCGCAGAAGGCAATCGCGAGCAGGCCGATAGCGCTTACCAGGCTGCAGTTCAGTCCATCGACAAGGCTGCCGGCAAGGGTATTCTTCATAAGAATGCTGCCGCCCGCAAGAAGAGCCAGATCACACTGAAGATGAACAAGCTGGCCTGATGCCGAATGCTGCGAAATAAATGCCCCTCGGAGCTGTCTTCGGGGGGATTTTTCGCGCCCATTTTTAAGAACAAGCTTGCCCCCGCAGGGGGAGATACTATATAATATACAAAACCAAGGCTCCCTTGCGGAAAGGGAGCTGGTGCCGAAGGCGACTGAGGGATTGTTGTCGCAAATTTGTAACTGCCCTATGTCTCCGACGGCCCCTTCTTTTCCGTCTTGCCGGAAAAGAAGGGGGAGAAAAGGGGCGCTTGGTTACGATTTGCTGCATTCTGCATCTGAATTTAGGTTAGACCCTGGTTTTCAGGCGTCGTTCCACTCGATACGCACCCTACGGGTATCGTACTACGCGCCGCCTGATACGGCACACCAGATTTGCAGCTAGTTGCCTCAGAACAATTGCCGTCAATAGAAGACGCGGTGGAGATCCGGATAATTTGTACCTTCTTGCGGGAAGTGTACATCCAAGGCTCCCCTTGTCAAGGGGAGCTGGCGCGGAGCGCCTGAGGGGTTAGCCCGCCGCGGCGGTCAAATGGCTTCCCCTATGAGGGGAAGCTGTCAGCCGTAAGGCTGACGGATGAGGTGGACAGCGTCACGTAGGCGAAACTGCCTCCACCTCATCCGTCACGGCTTCGCCGTGCCACCTTCCCCCTCATAGGGGAAGGCTTTGGATCGAGCCCTGCGGGGCGGCATGAATTACGACAGGAAAGGAGCGCGGGATGGATCTGTTTTCTTCGGTGCGGGAGCTGCATGGCGTTGGGCCGGCGCGGGCGGCGCAGCTGGAAAAGCTGGGGATCCGCACGCTCTATGACCTGCTGGCCTTCTTCCCGCGCGACTATGAGGACCGGACGAACCCGGTCACGATCGCACAGCTGCAGCCGGGCGTTCCGGCCTGCTTCCGGGCGATGGTCGTCTCACAGCCGATCCTGCGCCGCATCGGCGGCGGGCGGGACATCACGAAGCTGATCGTCGCCGACGAGACCGGCAAGCTGACGCTCAGCTACTTCAACCAGCCCTACGTCAAAAACCAGCTGCACTACGGCGAGAGCTATTACTTCTACGGCGCCCTGCAGCCCGAGCACGGGATGCAGATGGCGAACCCCGCGCACGACCCGGCGGACAGGCCCGGCGCCGTGACGAACCGGCTGTTGCCGGTGTATTCGCTGACGGCGGGACTTTCCAACCGCCTGATGACCCAGTGCGTGCAGCAGGCACTCACGTTCGCGGCGGAGCTGCTGCCGGAGATCCTGCCGGAACAGGTCCGGCGGGAATATGATCTTTGCGGCGTGACCGAGGCCTATACGACGGTCCACCAGCCGCCCGATTGGCCCGCGCTGCAGCGGGCGCGCAAGCGGCTGGTGTTTGAGGAGTTTTTTATCTTCTCCGCGGGCCTGGCTGTCCTGCGCGCGTCCAGGACGGAGCTGTCGGCCGAGCCGTATGCGGCGGACTGCATGCAGGGCTTTTATGCCGCGCTTCCCTTCCGTCTGACCGGCGCGCAGCAGCGCGCGATCGACCAGATCCTGCAGGATCTGACCTCCGGCCATGTGATGAACCGGCTCGTGCAGGGCGACGTCGGCAGCGGCAAGACAATGGTCGCGGCTGCCGCGTGCTTCTGCGCCGTCCGGAACGGCAGACAGGCCGCCTTTATGGCCCCCACAGAAATTCTGGCCGAGCAGCACGCGCGGACGCTCACGCAGCTGCTCGGGCCGCTCGGCGTGCGCGTGCTGCTGCTGACCGGCTCCAGAACTGCCGCGCAGAAGCGCGCCGCGCGCGAGCAGCTCGCCTCCGGCGAGGCGCAGCTGGTCGTCGGCACGCACGCGCTTTTGAGTGAGACCGTTGTGTTCCGCGACCTCGGCCTCGTTGTGGCCGACGAGCAGCACCGCTTCGGCGTGGCCCAGCGGACGAGGCTCACCGAAAAGGGCCGCAGCCCGCATCTGCTCGTCATGTCCGCCACGCCCATCCCGCGCACGCTGGCGCTGATCGCCTACGGCGACCTGGACGTGTCCGTCATCGGCGAGCTGCCGCCCGGCCGCCGGCCGGTCGAGACCTTCCTCGTGAGCGAGGCACTGCGCGAGCGGCTGAACGGCTTCATCCGCAGGCAGTGCAGCGAGGGCCATCAGGTCTATGTCGTCTGCCCCGCCGTGGAGGAGAGCGAGGACGGGGTCCTCCGCTCCGCCGAGGCCTGGGCGCAGACGCTGCAGCAGTCCGTCTTCCCGGACCTGCGGGTCGGCCTGCTGCACGGAAAGATGAAAAGCGCGGAAAAAGACGCCGCGCTGGCCGCCTTCTCCGCCGGCGAGACCGACATCCTCGTCGCCACCACCGTGGTGGAGGTCGGCGTGGACGTGCCGAACGCGACGCTGATGGTGATCGAGAATGCCGAGCGCTTCGGCCTCAGCCAGCTGCACCAGCTGCGCGGCCGCGTCGGCCGCGGCGGGGCGCAGAGCTACTGCGTGCTCGTGAGCGGCACGCGGCAGGAGGAGACGAAAAAACGCCTGGAGGCCCTCTGTCGGACGACTGACGGCTTTCAAATTGCAGAGCAGGACCTTGCCCTGCGCGGCCCGGGCGATTTCTTCGGCAGCCGCCAGCACGGTCTGCCGCTTTTGAAGGTCGCGAGCCTGCAGATGGACCTAGAGACGCTCCAGGCGGCCCAGCAGGCCGCGGCTGCCGTCATCCGCGGCGCCGAAAGCCTCGACGCGCCGGAGCTCGCCCCCCTCAAAGCCCGCGTCCAGGCCCTGTTCACCAGCCAGGAGGTCAGCCTGAACTGAGTCTGCCGCTCCAAACAGCTAAAACGCGCCCCGGACGAGTGCTCATGTGTGATAAGGAAGCACAATCTGTGTAAAACTTTTTCTCGTTCCAGTCAGGGCGTATTTTGCTCTGGCTGGAACATTTTCTTTTGCGCCCCTATGCTGGCAAATCGAGCTTGCCGACGAAAGAGTAGTAGTATATTCAAAAAAAGTGCGGCCTTATACATTAGAGCGATTTACATTTTACAAAAATGCGGATATAATTATTATGAATTAGTATGAAGCGAAAAACTTATGATGAGGGGCGCGCCCCTCATCCCGTGGGTACCCACGGGATGATACCACTCTGTAACCTGTGGACTTTGCCCGCTGTGGTCAGGCGGGCATGAACAAAACCTGACCACCATACAAAGGAGGACATACCATGAAAAAACGCATCGGAAGTCTGCTTCTTATTCTGGCGCTGTGCTTTACACTGCTGCCAACGGCGGCGTTTGCGGCAGATAGTACAGACGCATGGGACGGTACGGCAGACACAAGCTGGTACACCGACCATGAGACGGACACTGAATACCATTTCACCACTGCCGAACAGTTGGCGGGTTTAGCGCAGTTAGTCAATGACAAAACTGCATCTGTATCATTTAAAGGGAAAACGATTTACTTAAATAATGACCTCGACTTATCCGGCTACCAGTGGACCCCCATTGGAAATGGCAGCAACTTTGGCAGATATTTTGCTGGTACTTTTGATGGGCAGTATCACAAAATTATGAATTTGCTTCATCACTCTACTGGTGACGAACTTATTCGAAATGGACTTTTCGGAGTTGTTTCTGACGGTGGTACATTAAAGAATTTACTTGTTATAGACGCTGATATTGCCTCAAATGATGGTTCGTTACTTGCCGGTATTTTGGCCGATTGGGTCGATGGCGGCACAGTTGAAAACTGCTACACAAGCGGAAAGATAGAAAACAATGTTGGCGACAAGATGGTCGGCGGACTGATTGGCCAATGCACTGGGAGCACACAAGTAAAAGGCTGCGGCTCAGATGCCACGGTTATCAGTACAGAATCCGATGAAGATCATGTTGATACCGTTGGCGGGCTGATTGGTCAGTGGGAAAACTCTGCGGACAGCTCGTCGATTACTGATTGTTGGTTTGGCGGTTCTGTTTCCTGCAATAATATCTATTCAGCTGTAGGTGGTATTCTCGGTGCAAACTTTGAAAACTTCTCTGGGAACAAGCCTGGCGTAATAATCAAAAATTGCATGGTTGCAACAAAAAACATTACTGGCGCTGAACCTGGCAATATCACTTGGATTGCAGCCGTTGCAACACCCCATATTACAAACTGCATTTGGCCGGATACCCCTCCTGATGGTGTAACGCTTGATGAAGAAACATATCCTGATAATAAAGGCAATTACTTAGCCGTTGCTAAGCTGGTGATTGATTGGGATGCAGGTACTGCGAGTGCCGACCCGACCTTTGACCAGTCATCGTGCGGCACCCCTGTCTCCAACTTCACCTCCGCAGATGTTCTCACTGGCCTTCGGACTAATGCCGGTACAGGCATTGAATGGGTTGCCGGTATCAATCATCCGACATTCGCTTGGGACGTGTGGCATATCCCCGCTGACTACACTATGTTCATCGGAGCCATTGCTGCCTTTCTCAAGGAAGTTGAGACAAGTCCGTTCAGCGATGTGTCCACCAGCGCCTACTACTACGAGGCCGTGAAGTGGGCGCAGGAAAAGGGCATTACCGGCGGTATCGGCAACGGTCTCTTTGGGCCGAACCAGCCTTGCACCCGTGCGCAGATCGTCACGTTCCTGTGGCGTGCTGCCGGTTCTCCCGTGGTGAACTACGCCATGAACATGAGCGATGTCCCCGAAGGCAGCTACTACGCCGAGGCCGTCCGCTGGGCGCTCAGCGAGGGCATCACCACCGGCACAACGGAGAACACATTCTCTCCCGACAGCGAATGCACCCGCGCTCAAGCCGTCGCGTTTCTGTTCCGCTACGCTGCGTCCGAGGCGGTCACCTTGCAGGAGCTGGTGTCCGGCTTCTCTGACGCCGATTCCGTTCCTGGCTACGCGCTTCCCGCGATGAACTGGGCGCTTGCTGAGGAAATCGTACAGGGCAACGGCAGCAAGCTCATGCCGAACGATTCCTGCACGCGTGCGCAGATTGTCACCTTCCTCTTCCGCGCATATCAGGGCAAATAAGCAATCGCAAAAAAGCAGCGGGGCGGCATAGGTCGCCCCGCTCCGCTCACCAGCCTGTGAAGCACAGGCTGACGAGCTTATTTTTGGCAGAAAACATCCTTGGCAAATCTCGTCTCCATGCACTGTGCCAGATGGATTTTGATGCGCGTTGTCAAATTCCCGTGATTCATGAACAGCAAACTGAGTTTTTGCTGATATTGCCCAATTTTACATTATAATATTTGTTGATTATTCCAATGCAAAATGTAAAAATAACTTGCAACATCGGTTGCAGGAGCATTTGCCCTAAGTTATACCGGTCGTAGAAAACAAAACAACGGCAGCCTAGAGAAAGCCGCATAACACAGATAAAACACGAGCCGGAAGCAGAAATTTGCTTCCGGCTCTTTCTATATCTTGATGAATTATTGGAATCGTGGGGTAGTCTGTCTTTTAATCTGTTTCTGCTTCCTTACCGACCATGAGCAAGAGTCCGGGGCGCGTTTTGTCTGAATTTACCCGATGCCGAGGATCGCGGTCGCGAAGGCGAAGTAGACGAGCAGGGACAAAAAGTCGACGATCGTCGTGATGATCGGGGAGGCCATGACGGCCGGGTCGAAGCCGAGCTTCTTGGCCAGCAGCGGCAGCGTCGAGCCGACGATCTTGGCCAGGCACACCGTCACGGCCATCGTGGCGCAGACGACGAAGGCGACCAGATACGTGACGCTCTCGCTCTTCAGCAGCAGCATGTCGACCACGATGATCTTCGCGAAGCACGCCACTGCCAGGCACACGCCGCAGAGCACGGACACGCGGATCTCCTTCCACACGACCCGGCCAAGGTCGCGGAACTCGATCTCGTTCAGGCTGATGCCGCGGATGATCGAGACGCAGGCCTGCGAGCCGGAGTTGCCGCCGGTGTCCATGAGCATGGGGATGAAGGCCGTGAGGCAGGGGAGGGCGGCCAGCGAGTTTTCAAACCTTGTGATGACGATGCCCGTCAGCGTGGCGGAGACCATCAGCAGCAGCAGCCACGGGATGCGGTTTTTCCAGATCTCGATCGGCGTCGACCGCATGTACGGATGCTCGGACGGGAGCATAGCGGCCATTTTTTCCATATCCTCGGTGGCCTCGTCTTCCATGACGTCCATGGCGTCATCGAACGTGACGATACCGACCAGCCGGTCTTCCGTGTCGACGACCGGCAGGGCGAGGAAGTTGTACTTGCTGAACATCTGGGCGACCTGCTCTTTATCGTCGAGCGTGCTGACCGTGATGACGTGCTCCTGCATGATCGACTCGATGGTCGCGTCGTCATCCTCGCACAAAAGCAGGTCCTTGACGCTGGTCAGGCCGATGAGCTTGTGGCCGCGGGTGACGTAGCAGGTGTAGATCGTCTCCTTGTCGATGCCCGTGCGGCGGATGCGCAGGATCGCTTCCTCGACCGTCATGTTCGGGCGCAGGGAGACATATTCGGTGGTCATGATCGAGCCGGCGGAATCCTCGGGATAGCGCAGGATCTCGTTGATCTGCTTGCGCATGTCCGGCTCGGCCTGGGATAAGATTCGCTGCACGACGTTCGCGGGCATTTCCTCCACGATATCGACGGCGTCATCGACGTAGAGCTCGTCGATGACCTCCTTCAGCTCCGAATCCGAGAAGCCGCGGATCAGCAGCTCCTGCGCCTCCGGCTCCATTTCGACGAAGGTCTCCGCGGCCAGCTCCTTCGGCAGCAGCCGGAACAGCAGCGGCAGGCAGGCCTGGTCGAGATCGTCAAAGATGGCGGCGATGTCGGCGGGATTCATGGTGCTGAGGATGTCCCGAAGAGAATGGTACTTCTTCTCGTCGAGCAGCATGGTCAGGGTCTTCTGCAGGGAAAAATTGTTTTCTGCCATGTCTTGTTCCTCCTATGGAACCTCTGAATCAATCGTCTGCGACTGTGAGCGGATCTTTTCCGCCCACTCTTCGGTATCAAAAACGGGAAATCCATACAGGATTCCTCCGTTTTTGATACCTCGATTGGACGAAAAATCTCTCGCTCACAGTTCGTGCCGATTGAATCAGAGCTTCCTAAAGTTGATGAATAGGAAGGTAAAGACACAACGCAGGCACATCAAGCGAAGAAAGAAAAACGGGAAGCCCACATGGCGCACGAAGGCGGCTTGGGCTCGCGCTGACTTCGGCCTGCGGATGTGCCGCTACTACTTCCTGCGTCCATTGTTGCTTCCCCCTTTACAAATCGAATATTGCAGATGCCCATAAAGCACCCAACTTATATAATAAGAAGATTTTTTCGCTTTGTCAACCGAAAACCGGGCCGCACAAGGTGGAAATTTGCCGGTCCATGTGCTATACTCGAAAAAAAGGTCTCCATAGGAGGAGCTGCAAATGGCAACAGAAAAGCTCTATGATCAGGACGCGCATCAGGCGCAGTTTCAGGCGACGGTCCTGTCCTGCAGGCCGGGGAAGCACGGCTACGACGTCGTGCTGGACCGGACCTGCTTTTATCCCGAGGGCGGCGGCCAGCCGGGCGACACCGGCGTCCTTTCCGGCGTCCGCGTGACGGATACGCATGAGGCGGGCGGCGAGATCGTCCACTATTGCGAAGCACCGCTGGCGGAGGGGCAGACGGTCGAGGGTACGATCGACTATGACCGCCGGTTCGAGTTCATGCAGCTGCATACCGGCGAGCATATCCTCTCCGGCGTCATCCACCGCCGCTTCGGCTATGAGAACGTGGGCTTCCACATGGGCGCGGATTTCGTGACGATCGATCTTTCCGGCATGCTGACGCCGGAGCAGGTGCAGAGCGTCGAGGCCGAGGCCAACGAGTGGATCTGGAAAAACGTCCCGGTCGAGGTCTCGTACCCGGATCCGGACACGCTCAAGACCATCCCCTACCGCAGCAAAAAGGAGCTGACCGGGCAGGTGCGCATCGTGACCATCCCGGGCGCGGATATCTGCGCGTGCTGCGGCACGCACGTGTCGAATACCGGTGAAATTGGCCTGCTGCGGATCTTCTCGTGCGTCAGGTTTCATGACGGCGTGCGGCTCGAGCTGCTCTGCGGCCGGCGGGCGCTGCGGTATCTGCGCGCGCTCACGGAGCAGAACCGGCAGGTCTCCGGCCTGCTCTCGGCAAAGCCGCTGGAGACGGCAGGGGCCGTGCAGCGGCTGCTGGACGCGGAGGGCGCGCTGAAGCTCCGCGCGGCGTCGCTGGAAGACGCCGTCTTCACGCAGAAGGCGCAGGCGCTGGCCGGGAACGGGAATGTGCTGCTCTTTGAGCCCGCAATGAGCCCCGACAGCGTCCGGCGGCTGACGGATCTGGTGATGAGCGCCTGCGGTGGCCGCGCAGCCGTCTTTGCAGGCAGCGACGAAGCGGGGTATAAATACGCCGTCGGCGAGCAGGACGGCGACCTGCGCCAGCTGGTGCGGGAGCTGAACACCGCGCTGCAGGGCCGGGGCGGCGGCAAGCCGTTTTTCGCGCAGGGCAGCGTCAGCGCCTCCCGCGCGGCGATCGAAGCATTTTTCCGGGAAAGGGGCGAATGAGATGCTGCAGGATCTGTATCCGCATATCTACCACAACGAAATGGCCTGGAAGGCCCCCGCGCCGGACGATTATGCCCTTATTTTCGCGCCCGACGGCACGGTCTACTGTGATCTCACGGACGGGGCGCTGACTCTGCCGCGCATCCGGGACGTGGGGCCGGGCGAGGTGCAGTACGCGTTTTCCATCGACGAGGCCGCCTATTACCTCGTGGCCGCCCACCCGGACGAGACGGACGCCTTCCGCTACGTCCCCGCCGCGTCCCTGCGGTCCATGACCGAGCGGACGAGCCCGGCGCTCTTTGCCGCCGCCGCGGGCGGGAGCCTGCACCGCTGGTACCGGTTGCAGCAGTTCTGCGGCCGCTGCGGCGCAAAAATGGAGAAAAGCACGACGGAGCGGGCCATGGTCTGCCCGCAGTGCAAAAACACCGTCTACCCGAAGATCTGCCCGGCCGTCATCGTCGCCGTGCATGACGGCGACCGGCTGCTGCTCACGCGCTACCGCGGGCGGCCGTTCAAAAAATATGCCCTCATCGCGGGCTTCAACGAGATCGGCGAGACGATCGAGCAGACCGTCCGCCGCGAGGTGCTCGAGGAGGCCGGGGTGCGGGTCAAGAACCTGCGGTTCTACAAATCGCAGCCCTGGGTGTTCACCGATACGCTGCTCATGGGCTTCGTCTGCGAGCTCGACGGCAGCGACAAGATCACCGTGCAGGAATCGGAGCTGGCCGAGGCGAGCTGGCACCTGCGCAGCGAGCTGCCGCAGGACCACTCCTACATCAGCCTGACCGGCGAGATGATCGAGCAGTTCCGGCTGGGGAAGCTGTAAAGCCAGACATTGACAGATCAGGAGAAAGCCGTTATACTGACTATGGCAGCCTTGATAGAGTAAACTCTCTGGGACTTCGTGTCCGCCTGGCTGCCTTTTCTATGGCCTGATATTTCTGCTTTCCTTTTTCCCCGGTATCGTGTATGATATACAAAACAACGGTTGGAGGCCATACGATGGACGAGCTTGAAAAGAAGCCGGAGACGCCGCAGGAGCCCGCGGCGCGCAGACCGGAGAAGAAAAACGATTTTGATAACCGGCGCAAGCTGATGTATATCCTGTGCGGCGGCTATCTGATCTACCTGGCCATCAAGATGGGCCGGGATTACCCGCAGCTTGCCGCCAGCGGCGAATGGACGGGCGAGCGGATCGCCGCGCTCTGCGGCACGATCGGCTTTGCCGTCATCGGCGCGGCGCTGCTTGCAGTCGTCGCCGTGCGGTTCGTGCGCGAATGGAAGGAAGAGGCGCAGCGCGAGCTGGAGCGGCAGGCGGAAGAAGCTGAAAAGACGGAGGAAGCCACAGATGAATGATATGACCCTGTTTCTCGACCTCATCCTGCTGGCCAGCGGCGTGTACTGCATGTACACCTGGCTGCGGCTGGCGGTGACGAAGCACCTGTTCAAAAACGGCCTGCTCGTGCCGAAGGAGAAAAAGATCTCCGACTGCGCCGACGAGGCCGAATACATCCGCTACATGACCCCGCCGCTCGCGGTGATGGCCATCCTGACGCTGGCCTACGGCGTCATCATGCTGCTCAACGACCAGCTCTCCGAGCCGTTTTTGCCCTACCCGTGGTCGCTCGTCCCGCTGGTGGTCGTGCTGGCCTCCCTCGTCTGGTACGCCGTCCGCAACGGACGCGCCAACCGGGATTATTTCGGGATGTGACCCCCCAAGGCTCCCCTCCCAGGGGCCGATTCCCCCTATCAGGGGGAAATGTCCCGAAGGGACAAAAGGGGTAGGGATGCTGGCTCGGCGCAGCCGAGACTGAGAGGTTGTAGCAGATTTGCATAGAAAAACCCAAACTGCAAATTCAGTTTGCGGTTTGGAAAGGAAGAAACGGGCTCAGAGGAAAAGAGACTCCGCGAACAGCGGGGGCTCGTTCCGTCGTGGTCGTTTCTGACGTGCCTCCGGCGGCCCTATCTTTTCCCCTGCGCGGGAAAAGATAGGGGAGAAAAGGACGCTAGGTTACGTTTGGTGCTTCCTGCCTCTGAATTTAGGTGGGAATCTATCTTTTAGGCGTCGTTCCACACGGTGGTCACCCTACGTATGTCTTAATACGCGCCGCCTGATACGGGGGTATCGGGTTTGCAACTAGTTGCCGTAGAATATTTGCCATCAATAGAAGGTGCAGTCTGAGTTCGTCAGGCTGCACCTTTTTGCGGGGAGGGTTTTCTGTATTTGCTGGCACCCAACGCCTTCCCCTATGAGGGGAAGGTGGCACGGCGGGAGCCGTGACGGATGAGGTGGGGGCAGTTCCGGCTACGCAGCGCTGTCCACCTCATCAGTCGCCTGCGGCGACAGCTTCCCCTCATAGGGGAAGCCATGGGGATGCGCCCTTGACCATGCAAAACCCCCTGCCCAACACGACGTTCGGGCAGGGGTTTGTTTAAGTCCACCCCAAGATCGCTTCCCCGTGCTCGTATAGGAGCTGGTTGCAGGAGGGGAGGGGGAGGCCAGCGTTCAGGGCGTAGAAGATGATGCTCTCGCGCGGCTTTTTGATGTAGAGCTGGGCGCAGCCGGCGTGCAGGAGGAGCTTTTGCGTCTGCTCGGCGTCGAGACCCAGGCCGAAGCACAGGCAAAGCAGACTCTCGCGCCCCGGATGGCGTTTGCCGGCGAGGATCTGATAGCCGTAGACGGCGTTCAGCCCGCTGCGGCGCAGCAGCTCCGCGCGGCTGAGGCCCCTGCTCTGCATGAGCTGCTGCAGCAGCGCGGGCAGCCCCGGCGCGCACAGAGCACCGGTATTGGTCTTGAGATACGCGCGCAGATCTGCGCAGGCGCTCAGCTCCTGCTCCAGCGCGGCTGTCGGTTTTTCTTGCATTTTGGACTCCATATCGATATGATAATAATATCCTATCACATTTTCGGAGAGAATCAATGGATTTTTTTGAGAAGTTTGCCCGGGAACACGGCCTGCGGCTGCTGCAGCCGCTGGGCGGGAAGCCGGAGACGATCTGGCTCGCGCAGACGGCGGAGGGAGAAAAACGTGTCCTGCGCCGCTACGCGGGGCGGGACACGGTCTGCCGCAAGCTCGTCGGCGTGCAGACGCCGCAGCTGGCGCAGGTCTATGCCTGCCAGGACGCGGACGAAGACACCGTCAGCGAGGAGGAATATATCGACGGGACGCTGCTCTCGAATCTTCTGCGCCGGACGCTGCTGGACGAGCGGCAGGCGGCCGCCGCGGCGCGCGAGCTCTGCGCCGCGCTGCAGACGCTGCACGGTCTCGGCTACGTCCACCGGGACGTCAAGCCGGAAAACGTCATGCTGACGAAGCAGGGCCGCGTGGTGCTGCTGGATCTGGACGCGGCTGCGCCGCTGCTCGGCAGCCCCGACCGCAACACGCGCCTGCTCGGTACGGCCGGCTATGCCGCGCCGGAGCAGTTCGGCTTTGCCCGCTGCGACGTGCGGGCGGATATTTTCGCGCTGGGCGTGCTGCTGAACGTCATGCTGACGGGCGAGCACCCGTCGGTGTGCCTGGCGAAGGGGCGGCTCGGCCGCATCATCCGCCGCTGCACGCATACGAACGCCGCCCAGCGCTACGAAAGCGTCGACGCCCTGCTGCGGCAGCTGCCGAAGGCCGGGCCCGCGCACCTGTGCGCCCTGTGCGGCGGCGTGACGCCGGGCGGCGGCTGCGTCTGGTGCGGCGGAGCGGCGAAGCGAAAGGCGGGGCAGAAGCTCGGTTGGGTCCTCGCGGCCGCGATCGCGGGGCTGGCCCTCGCCGTGGGCGGCTACGCGATCGGTCTGCAGAACCCGACCGCCGCGATGGCGCGCCCCGCGCAGGCGCAGCAGCAGGGGCAGCAGGAAGCCGAACCGGCCCTCGCCGCGGAGGTGACGTTCCGGCAGTCGACGCCGGTGGAGGTCGCGGCCTGGCCGGGCGGGGACATCCCGTTTACGGCCCCCTTCTTCTGCGATCTGGACGGCGACGGGGAGGAGGAGCAGTACTGCTTCGCCGTGGCCGACATCTGGCCGGGCGTGAGCAAGATCCGGGTCGTGCAGCGCGGCGGGCGCGGCTATGCTCCGGGCATTCAGATCACGGAAAATTATCTGCCCGTGATCTGCCGCGAGACGGCGGACGGGGGCTTTGAGGCCGTGCCGGAGCTGGTCGATCTGCTGGAGGACCCGGTGATCACGCTCTATTATCTCGGCGAGCGGCCGAAGGAGCTGATCTCGGCCGTGCAGCTGCCGGGCAAGCGCTTCGGCGTCTGGACGGGCGAGGTGGAGGCGCGGGCGACGCTCGCGTGCGAGGGCGAGTGGGTCATATTTGCCCGCGCGACGGTCGCCGGGCAGCCGGTCGAGGCCGCCATCCGGAAGGATATTCATCCATTGGAAGAATAAAAAACCATATTAAGCAGCCAGCATAACAAAAGCGGCTCGCTTTGTGATACCCTATTCTCAGTCGTATGCAAAAGAATGCGAAGGAGAATGGATCATGAAGCGAGTCGTTTGTTTATTGCTGAGCCTCATCCTGCTGCTGGGCCTTCTGCCCACCGCACTGGCGGATGGGAACGGCCCCAACTGGGTCGTTTTGTGCAATGAAGACGGAACCGAGCGGGAGATGAGGCGGACGCAGGAGCTGTACAACTGCATGTACGGCGAATCGGTCTATTTCCATCTGTATGCGGATGAGACCGGCGGCGCGCCGGTAGAAGGACTGACGCAGACCTTCTATGTGGATGGTGAGACTGTACATGATCCCGGTAAGCCTGACTATAAGGTGAAGGTCAGCTGGGATGCGGAAAAGAAATACTATGTCTGGGATACCAACGGCTTTTCCAACAACAAGGTACAGATTAGTCTGGGCGATGGAACGAATAACTACTCATTCTTCGCCAATCTGACGATCGAGGATATCGGCTGGTTCTGGACGCGCAATCCGTCTGTCGCCTCGGCGCTCCCGGGCGGCCGGGCGGTCACGGCAAAGTATGACGGCAGCCAGGACGTCAGCGTGTATCTCATGGCGACGCATACGACTGCCGGTGCGGTCCTTTCGGATGACTATGAAGCGCCGGAGGGCTTCACGGTCAGGCAGCTGACGCAGTTCTGCTGGCGCGTGACCTGCAAGGCGGACGAGAGCTGGAAAGGCGAAAAGAAGAAGCTCACGCTGTACATGGACAAAGCCTGGACGTCGATCTTTGACCTTGGCACGGACTATACTGTCACCTTCTGTGCAGATGGGAATGAGCCGCGCGGGAAGGATGCGCCCGCGCCGTCCGTCATCGGTCAGCTCGCGGCCATTCCGGTGAAGATCAATAACCGGAACAAGATCTGCTACATGGGTGTCGGCGAATACAGCAACGGAAAATACAACGTGCTGACGACGAGCACCATGAGCGGCCAGGAAAACGAAGACATGCGGGCGCAGCTCGCGGTCGGCCTCTGGTGGCAGATCAGCTCGGGCGACGGCACCTACGACCTGACTCCGCTGAGCGCGGATGAGGTGCAGAAAGTCATCAGGCAGGTCGGTGAATTCACGCTGACCGTGCGGCGGGAGGATGGACAGGCGGGCACGCTGACCTATACGGATGATACGGCAGCCGCCGCTTCTACCGGGATGCCCTGCTCGCGCGTCTACACGCTGCATGGGACGGATGCTGGCACATGGGTCTTCGAGGCCAGCTGCATGGTGGACGGCCAACGCATGGCAGCCACCGGCAGCGTCACCCGCGAGATCATGAAAGTGCATACACTGACGGGAGCGGAGTGCAAAACAGTCGGCACGATCAATAAGGCTCTGGAAGAGGTTATCTATGGTATCGACAAAAATGACACCCGCGATCAAACGATCATCGTCCAGTTGCGGAAAACAGGAACACAATATGATGCGCAAGACGCAGAGTACAGCGCCTATCTCGGCCAGATCAAGATCCCGGACATCGAGCGAAACAATATCACTGTGCAGCTTATAGGCGAGGGCGGCATCGGCACGACGCTGATCGGCGGGATCCATTCGGAGTCGGCAGACTTCAGTGTCTCCAACATCAACTTTGTCGGGGACGGCCAAGACCACGAAAACTGGCAGGTGCCGGATAAAAATCATCCGAACGGGGGCGCGCCCAACAAGGCGTTCTATGGCAACAGTCGGGGCAACGCAAGAGACTGTACGTTCACCGGCTACCACGTCGCTATCGAGTGCGGAAGGGAACTGCGTATGTGCGGGCGAAACAATACTTTTAGGAATAACCACATCGCGTGGAGGATCAGCACAGAGAACAATAACGGCGGCAATCCTGATGCGCTGAACTGCGTATTTGAAGACAATGAATACGCGATCTGGGTGGAAAGCTTCCATTTTATGCCCAGCTTTTACGCGCCGACCGGCTGCACGTTTACAGACAACGGATGTGACGTGCGCAACAGCGACCGCTGGTGGTTCATCCCCGGCAACTACTTTACGCACAGCGGCAGCCCCGGCCCCGGCCCGGTGAATGAAGCCGTCGGCAACGGCAACACCTTCTGCTACCCCATGGCGCGAAACGGGACTGTAGACTATACGCAGCTCGACGAGGACGGCGACACCGTCTCCAATGCGAATACCAGAACGTACCAGACGCCCGAAAGCGCGCTGGACGGCAAGACCCTCAAGGTCGCGAGCGCCGAAGCCGATACCATTCTTGCGACCTTCTCCTTTGCGGATACAGCCGCGGCGCAGACGGAGCAGGCGCAGACCAGACCCGTGCTGCGCGCACGGATGCTGCGCAGTGCGGTCAAGCCTACGTTTGACGCGACGGTCAGCGTCGACCGCTCCGACGCGTCGAAGATCGTCTTCCACATGGAAAATCCCTGCAAGCAGGTCACTGTCTCGCTGCCCTGCGAGTTCAAGGACGGCACGGTCAAGCTCGGCGAGACCGAGATCCTGGACGCGAAGTTTGACGGCCAGACCGTCTCCTTCCAGACGGATGAAGCAGGCACCTACGTCATCGAGAGCAAAACGCCCGTCCAGCCGAAGCCCGACGACGCCATCACCGGCATCATTTCCGGCATCGTGGCCTCCGGCGCGCTGCAGCCCGGCGCGTCCGCCTCGCAGTTTGCCGACCTGACGGCTGGCAGCTGGTACTATGGCGGCGTGCGTTGCGCGCTGGAAAACGGCCTCATGACCGGCACGTCCGCGCGGACCTTCGCGCCCGACCGGCCCGTGACCCGCGCCATGCTCGTGACCATCCTCTGGCGGCTCGCGGGCGAGCCCTATGGCCGCGTCAGCCCGTTTGAAGACGTGCTGCCGGGCAGCTGGTACGCGCAGGCGGTCAGCTGGGCCTATGACAAGGGCATCGTCACCGGCGTGACCGCGACGAGCTTCCAGCCCGGCGCGCCCGTCACGCGCGAGCAGCTGTGCGTCATCCTGTGCCGCTACGCGGCCCTGACCGGCAAAAATACCGCTGCCTCTGCGTCTTTGGACGCCTTTACCGACCGCGCGCAGGTCTCCGCCTACGCGGAAGCGTCCGTCCGCTGGGCGCTGCAGGCCGGGCTCCTGACCGGCGTGGGCGACGGCCGCCTCGCCCCGCGCAGCGGCGCGACCCGCGCGCAGCTGGCCGTCCTGCTGCAGCGGTTTGCAGGTCTCAAGTAACATTTTTGACCCCCTCATCGGCTCCGGGACTGCCTGTTGGCCCGGAGCCGATTTTTCCTGTTGCAAAGTCCGGCAGGGTTGGGTATAATACAGGCATAAAATACACAGGAGGTCATTTTTTATGGCTGCAAAGATCGAAAAAACCACCATCATCGGTGACGTTCTGGATATCGCCCCGGAGACTGCTCCGCTGTTCATGGCCATCGGCATGCACTGCCTGGGCTGCCCGTCCTCCCGCGGCGAGACCGTGGAGGAAGCCTGCATGGTCCACGGCGTCGACGCCGACGCCTTCCTCGCGCAGGTCAACCGCTTCATCGAGGCGAACGAAGAGGCTGAAAAGGCCAAGTAACATTCTGCTCCGAAAGGAAGGGCGGCCGCTGGCCGCCCTTTTGCGTGATGGCTATGAAAGTACCGATCTCCAACCGTCTGCTCCTGTGCGCGGCCCTGGTGCCGCCCGGCTCGCGCGTGGCCGACATCGGCACGGACCACGGATATCTGGCCGTACACCTGCTGCGCGAGGGCGTCTGCCCCTTCGTCACCGCGGCGGACCTGCGCGAGCAGCCGCTGCAGAAGGCGCGGGAGAACGCCGCCCGCTTCGGCGTGGCGGACCGGATGCAGTTCCTGCTCTCCGACGGCCTGCAGAGCATCCCGCCGGACGCGGCCGGGACCATCGTCATGGCCGGGATGGGCGGCGATCTGATGGTGCGCATTTTAGAGGCTGCTCCGTGGGTCTGCGACGCGCGCTATACGCTCATTCTGCAGCCGCAGAGCGCCGGGCAGGCGCTGCGGCAGTATCTGGCCGGGCACGGCTTTTTGATCGAGCGCGAGGCGCTGGCGCAGGACGGGCATTTTCTCTATACGGTCCTGCGCGCGAAGAAGGGAACCATGCCCCCGCTCACGCCGGGGCAGCAATACGCCACGCCGCAGCTGCTTGCCGAGGGCGGGCCGCTGCTGGGCGCGTACCTTGCCCGCATCGAGGCTGCCCTTGCAGGCACGGTCCGCGGCCTGCAGAAGGCCAGCGAGCCCGAAAAGCTCCGCTATTACCAGACCGCGCTTGCGGAAATCCAGGAAATGAGGAAACACCATGACGACTGTCCGTGACCTTTACAACGCCCTGTTTGCCTTCGCCCCCGCGTCCATGAAATACGACTGGGACAACGTCGGTCTGCTCTGCGGGCATTTTGACGCGCCGGTCGATACCGTCCTCGTCGCGCTCGACCCGATGCCGGACGTGATCGACGAGGCAAAAGCGCGCGGCGCGCAGTGCATCGTGACGCACCACCCGCTCATTTTTGACGCGCCGCGCGCCATCAACGACGAAAGCTATACCGGCCGCTGCATCCTCGCGCTGGCGGAAGCGCACATCGCCGCGATCAATTTACATACGAATCTCGACGTCTGCCCCGGCGGCGTCAACGACGTGCTGGCCGAAACGCTCGGCCTCGCGGACGTCTCCGTCCTGGACCCCATCGGACAGGACGCGCAGGGCCGCCCCTACGGCCTCATCCGCACCGGGATGGTACAGGCGCAGAGCCTCGCGGCGTTCGCCGCGTTCGTAAGATCGGCGCTCGGCTGCCCCGGCCTCCGGTTCGCCGACGCAGGCAGGCCCGTGCGCCGTGTCGCTGTCGGCGGCGGCAGCTGCGGCGGCGCGATCGACGAAGTCCTCGCCGCGGGCTGCGACACGCTCGTGACCGCGGATCTCAAATACAATCACTTTGAGGAAGCGAAGTACCGCGGCCTGAACCTCCTCGACGCGGGACACTTTGAGACGGAAAACCCCGTCTGCGCGGTTCTCGCGCGCATCCTGCGCGAAGCGCTGCCGGAGCTGACCGTCCTGCGCGCGCAGGACCACAAAGATGAAACGCAATTTCTCTGAAGTGGTTGACCTGCGCCGTATGGCTGTGATAAAATAGCAAAAGATATATTTGTAACGAAGGGAAGAACACCACATGTCCGGACATTCCAAGTGGCATAACATTCAGAAAACCAAGGGCGCGCAGGACGCCAAGCGCGCGGCTGCCTTCACGAAGATCTCCAAGGAAATGATCGTGGCCGTCAAAGAGGGCGGCGGCATCGCCGACCCGGCGTACAACTCCCGCCTTGCCACCGTCATCACCAAGGCCAAGGCCGCCAACATGCCGAACGACAACATCAAGCGCGTGCTCGAAAAAGCAGCCGCGTCCGGCAGCGGCGACAACTACGAGACCATCACCTACGAGGGCCATGGTCCCTGCGGCGTCGCTGTCATCGTCGAGACCATGACCGACAACCGCAACCGTACCGCGGGCAGCGTCCGCCATCATTTCGATAAGTACGGCGGCAGTCTCGGCACCAACGGCTGCGTCAGCTGGTCGTTCGACCGCAAGGGCGTCATCGTCATCGACAATGAAGACGAAGAGCTCGACGAGGATACCGTCATGATGGACGCGCTCGACGCCGGCGCCGCCGATTTCCAGCCGGAAGAGGGCTGCTTCACCGTCTATACCGACCCCGACTCCATTAACGACGTCGCCAAGGCGCTCGAGGACAAGGGCTATAAATTCGACTCCGCCCAGATCGAGATGGTCCCCCAGACCTACCAGAAGCTCGAAAAGCAGGAAGACCGCGACAACATGGAAAAAATGCTCGACCTCTTCGAAGACGACGACGACGTCCAGAACGTCTGGCACAACTGGGATCAGGAGTAAGCAGAAAACGCGTATAATCAATAAAGAGAAGAAAAGGCAGCGGAGAGATCTGCTGCCTTTTTGCTGCGGCGGGTTCCAGCACTCAGGACCTTCGGGCCAGCTCCCCTTTCAGGGAAGCCTTGGTTCCTGCAAACACAGAAAACCTTCCCGCAAAAAGGTGCAGCCTGACAAACTCAGACTGCACCTTCTATTTATGGCAGTTGTTCTACGGCAACTAGCTGCAAACTTGATACCTCCGTATCAGGCGGCGCGTACCAAGACACCCGTAGGGTGACTTCCAAGTGGAACGACGCCTGAAATATTGGTGCTCACCCGAATTCAGAGGCAGAAAGCACCAAACGTAACCTAAGCGCCCCTTTTCGCCCCTATCTTTTCCGGCAAGACGGAAAAGATAGGGCCGCCGGAGGCACGTCAGAAACGACCACGACGGAACGAATCCCTGCAAGCGAGGCTTCTTATCCTCTGTGCTCGTTTCTTCCTTTCCAAACCGCAAGCTGAACTTGCGGTTTGGGTTTTTCTATGCAAATCTGCAATGACCTCTCAGTCTCGGCTGCGCCGAGCCAGCATCCCTACCCCTTTTGTCCCTTCGGGACATTTCCCCCTGATAGGGGGAATCGGCCCCTGGGAGGGGAGCCTGGGGTAAGGAAGCCGCCCGGCAGCTAAGCTGCCGGGCGGCTTGGTGTTAGCCTCTGGTTTCCTGGGAGATGGCGCGGATGGCGTTCAGGGCGAAGCCGTGCTCCTCGAGCGTGATGACGCTTCCGCAGTACGGGCACTTCGCGCTGGCGTTGATCTCCAGCGGCGCGCCGCAGTGCGGGCAGCTGACGGTCTGCATGTTGCCGCCCGCTTCGGTCTTCGTGCCGGTCGGCCGGACGAGATCCCACTCGTAGGTCATGAACTTCTCCTTGTTCCGGTCGCCGGAGACAAGGCTGCCCGTTGCGTCGTCGAGCGTGTAGTCGACGATGCGGGTCTTCAGCCGGGCGACGAGCACGTCGTTGCCGCCCTCCTGGCACCAGCCGCGCAGGTCGACGGACAGAACGGCGATGCGCTCGACGTAGTTCGTCTGGCCCTTCTGCTTCTTGCGCTGCAGCTGGTTATCCATCTGGGTGAAGAAGGCGTCGGTGCAGTACGGACGGATGGGCGAGATGTCCTTCTTCTGCCAGCAATCCTGCATCTGGACGTAGAGGTTCGAGAGCTTCGAGGTGAGCTCGGTCTCGTCGAAGGCTTCGTCGAGCTGCGTGTACTCGCTCATCGGCTTCAGCTTGCGGTTCGCAGCCGCGGACCAGCTGACGCCGCCGCCGGCCTTGCGCTTCTTCTTGCCGCCCACGTTCGTAGTGACGAAGGCCACCATCAGGATGATGCCGATGACCCAGAAGCTGAGCCCGAGCGTCCCGCCGTCGGAGGAATCGGCATACGAGTCGCTATCCCAGTCAGAGCTGTCCCAGCTGGAATCGGAGCTGCTCCAGTCGGAGGAATCGCCAAAGTCGGAGTCGCCGGAATAATCGCCGAAATCCGCGCCCGCCGGCAGCGCCGCGATCAGCACGAGCATCACGCACAGCGCCAGCGCCAGCAGACGCTTGAACCATGTTTGTTTCATCAGGTTACCCCTTTCTCATTTTCTTTCTGCTGCCAGTATAACACCCCGACCTGCCGGATGGCAAGCAAAACAAATGCCCGCCGAAAACTTTCGGCGGGCATTGCGGATGCGCTTATAATTCCTGATAGACCGCTCTGGCACCGCCGATGTACTTCGGGCGCGTGCGGGCGCAGAGGATATTGGCTTCGCCGATCTTCTTGATCGACAGCCGGACCGGGATGGCCACCCGGCGCAGGTGCATGCCGATGAGCGTGCCGCCGATGTCGATGCCGGCGTCGGCCACGATCGTCTCGACGAGGACCGGATCCTTGAAGTTCGCCCACGCGGTCATGGCGAACGAGCCGCCCGCGTGCAGCTGCGGGATAGCGTTGACGATCTCAAAGCCGTGTGATTCGGCCACGGCGCGCTCGACGACGAGTGCGCGGTTGAGATGCTCACAGCACTGCACGGCAAGCTCGATGCCCTGCGCCTGCAGCACCGGATAGATGCCCGCGAACGCGGCCTGCGCCGCCTCCAGACTCGAGCCCTTGCCGATGCGCGCGCCGACCATCTCGCTCGATGAGCAGCCGACGACAAAGATCTTGCCGGGCTTCAGCTTTGCGGCCTCCAGCAGCTCCGTGACGGCCTGCCGGGCCTGCGCGGTCAGTTCTTCATACATGTGTTATTCACCCTTCCAGAATGCTTTGTGGATCTCCGGGACCTTGGAAAGCGCGGTATAGAGCAGCACGGACAGCACAATGCCGATGGCCGCCTGCACCAGATTGTTGGGGATGGACGCCGCGGCGGACAGGCCCTTGCCCAAGATCAGCGCCTTGTAGCCGAAGTAGCCCAGCACCATCACGACCTCGGATGGCAGCTCGATCACAGCCAGACGCCAGAACGGGATCTTCTCGCCCTTCTTCAGCAGCGGCCGCAGCAGCAGCGCTGCGATCAGCGCCACAAGGCCCTTGATCAGGAACGTACCGGGGACATAGTGGGCATATCCGGCCAGCAGATCGGCCAGACCGCTGCCGATCCCGGCGGCAAAGAGGCCGTACCACGGGCCGAGCACCAGACCGGCAAGCAAACACATGCACTCACCGAGATTCGTATAGCCCGCCACGGTCGGGATCTGCACGATCATCGTCGCCACGCAGCAAAGCGCCGCGAACATCGCGCTCAAAACCAGCTTCCGGATCGTTTCATTTTTCATCGTCAGGGAACCTCTCTTCCAAAGAATACCCTGATTATAGCCGATTCTGATTCTATAAAAAGACGCAAAAACCGATATTTTTTTAGGTACAGTTTTTCCCGGACGGCCGCATCAGCCCCGGCACGCGGCAGACCGCCTGCTCCAGCAGCACGGCCAGCAGATCTGCCAGCGCGCTGCCGAGCCCGGCCGCCGCGAAGCCGTACCACGGCCCAAGGATCCATCCGGCGAGCAGGCACAGGCCGTCGCCAAAATTCAGATAACCGGTCGCAATGGGGATCTGGATCACCATCGTCGCCGCGCAGCTGAGCGCCGCGAACATCGCGCTCAGAACCAGCTTCCGGATCGTCTTGGAGGTCTCAGATGATGCGGCCGAGGCCCGCGGTCTTCGCGGCCTGGGCAGCGCGGCGCAGGGCGGAGACGGGCTCGCCCTCGAGGAAGTAGGCGTACATGTCGAGGATCATCCCGGCCAGCTCCGAATCAGCCTCCAGACCGGAGACCTCCTTCAGGACCTTCGCCGCTTCTTCCTTCGACTGCTCGAC